>Ga0272443_10000201_pt1 | contig 114476 bp, 114 predicted proteins | sample SSMAcet12_FD_193581 | JGI IMG/M metagenome (GOLD analysis project Ga0272443, IMG submission 193581) | Marine sediment archaeal communities from Little Sippewissett salt marsh, Falmouth, MA, United States - SSM-Acet-12 | ecosystem: Environmental > Aquatic > Marine > Wetlands > Sediment ... | reverse complement strand
GGAAGGGGGCCATGCAGGCCAACGAGGAGATCAAAAAGGGCGCCAACGTCATCGACGGCAAGGTGACGTATAAGGCCGTGGCCGAGGCCTTCGGGTTGATTTATACGCCCGTCGACGAATTATTGTAGGTGAGCTCAAAGTTGTAAGCTGAATGCTCAAGGCTCAAAGCTGGAAGAAAAAAAGGGGTGACCAGTGAGCCGTGAACGGAGTCGGTGATCGGTTTGTAAAAAAGGCGATGGTGCCCTTTTCTCAGACTTTTTCCTGTCTCAGGGCATCCACCAATACCGTCAACATCGACTCGATTTTTTCCTCGGCGGCTTTAACGTCCGAGGGTGATGAGAAGCCAGAATCCAGTTCCCGGAAAATGGCGCCGAAGCGTGACGAGGATATCTTTTTTTCTCCCATTTTTACTTCCGACCGCGGATACTGACCGTCTTCGAAAAAGTAGTTGCAGACGCCCGGTGCATCCGGTCTCCGAAAGGGCCATTTACTCTTCAAGGCGGCAAAGGTCGTCCGCAAGGCCGCTGCGGCCGGTTCGGAAGAGAAGTCGTCGGATTCGATGGCCCGGCCGAGCCGTTTTTCCAGGTGTGGGAACCATTCGGTGAGAAGGCGCCGTTCGGTGACGATCAGGCCGTGAAGGTACCAGTGGTCCATGCTCCGGCGCACGGCGGTCAGCCAGCGGGCCGGCAGCTGACGGACGCTGGGGCAGAAATAGGTGCGGCAGGCCATCCCGCCGTAATAGCTCAACCCCCGGCAATCCAACCCCGCATTGCCAACTGCCAGCGGGTGCAACAGGCAGCCCACCCGGCGGCCGTCGTCTTCGATCATGCCCAGGAACGGGCAGTGGTGGAAGTCCGGAAACGGGCGCTCGCCGGGCTCGGCGTTTTTCACTCGGTCGCAAAAGGCATCGATTCCGGCAACGGTGCGGGGCACTTCGGCAAACCAGCGGGTGCGGCGCGTCAGCAGGGCCTCCAGGTTTTCCGGCGATGGATCTGCGATATTATACAACCCGCAGCAGGCACCGCAGGACACGTGGGGACCGACCTGGCATAGATAAACGGCATCGGTTTCGTTTTTCGCAGGCATATGATCATTCTTATGAGAAAATAACGTTTTGCGTAACGAAGCTGTCGAACAACGCAGCGGTTCGGAAACGCCCGCTTTGTAGCAAAATTTGCCTTTATTACCAATGGATTAAATTTTTTATTGATCGAAATCGCTCGACCCGGTAGAAAGAAGGTGTGCTGAAAGGAAATCGGGTATTCACACAATGAAACAGAAGGTGGGTGGCAAATGAATTCGAAAGCGGAAAAACGTCAATACTCTCGTCATCCGGCGTTGTACACCGCCAAGTACACCATTAAGACCGGAACCTATCGGGATTTGATCGCCAATGTCAGCGCCGGCGGCATCTATATCCATTCCCATCGGGCTGTGGAGCGCGGCCAGCGGATCAGCCTCCGGTTTCCGATTGTTGCGTTTGACCGGCGGCCCAACGTCATGGGGACCGTGGTGCGTTCCCAGGACAGGGGCTTTGCCGTGATGTTCGACGATCCCATCGAGGAGCGGATTTCAGAAAATGCTTCGTTTGCTTAGTACGCCTTTTCGTAAATAGGAGTACTAAATGCTCCCGGCGGCACGGATCGGTCCTGAATTTTCGACATCCCGACTGCTGAAGGCTTCGAACGAACCGTCCCATCCAGCCCATGCAGGATGACGACGATAGCCGGCCCTAACATTCCATCTTCCTGCATCCTTTTTTTAAAAAAATGGTCAAGATCGATTGGGATCGATCTTGACCGGAAAAAAGCGCATCGAAATCGTATCGCCGTTTTACGCTTCCTTTCATCAAAGTAGTAGAAATGTAAAAACACCGGTGACGGTGCGGTCGATTATGTGCATTCGGGCGGCGTCCTCGTGCAGTGGGTATCTTTCAGGCGGTCGGTGTACCTTGCCCAGAACCCCTTTTTTGATTTGGTGTCGGCGGAGTCGAACCGCCGCTTGCAATCCTGCGAACAGAAATAATGGGTGCCCTTGTCGTCGCTGGAAAAAAGGCGGATGCTGCGAGGGTCGAAAGTCTTGCCGCAAACGGGATCGATAGCGGTTTCCGGTATTGTATTCGTATCGGTCATGGTCATACCTCCTTTCGGGCGGTCTGTTGCGTGTCGATGGTTTTCGGTTTTGATTTACCCTAATATAATACCGATTTTGGATATGGCACCCTGAACCGCCATTGTCGGTCAGATGACCCGGGATACTTACACAGGTGCGAAGTGGGGTGATTCAAAAGAGAACTCTGGATCCACCGTATTACCCTTCTTATCTTTTTTTATCGCCGGCTTTTTATGGCCGGACTGCCGAACGGTGACCTGGCATCTCTTCTTGCGTATCGAAATTCCGGTTTTTTGCCCGGCTTTCGACATCGGGTCTTATTTGTCTATTGTCGCTTTCACCTCGTTGGCTTCAAACAGGGCTTTTACCCTGTCGAGGTCATGGACGGTTTGAGGGCTTATCCCTAAAGGCGTCTGGTCTGTATTTAAATTTGAAATCTTGGACTCTCCCAGGTTGTGATAAGGCAGTAGACGGATTGAATGCTGCCCGTTTCCCAACAAAAAGTCGGCCGTGGCCAGGATATTGGTCCGGTCGTCGTTTTTTCCCGGTATCACCGGCAACCGCGCCTGGAGATTGTCGAACCTTTCGGACAGCCGGGTAAAATTTTTCAGGATCCTTTCGTTGGAGCATCCGGTGAAGGACTGGTGGGATTCGGGGGCCATCGCTTTCAGATCAAAATAGATAAGATCCAGAAACGGCAACAGGGGCTCTATCCGTTCCCAGGAAAAATAGCCGCAGGTTTCCATGGCGATGTGGATATGGCGGCGCTTCAATTCCGGCAGCAGTGCGCGCAGGAAACGGGCCTGCTGCATGGGTTCGCCCCCGGACAGGGTAATCCCGCCCCCTGACTCTTCAAAATAATCGCAATCTTTGACAAGTTCTTCGACGAGCTCATCTACCGTCCAGATCCGCCCGACAACACGCAGGGCGGTCTGCACACAGGCATCGGAACACGCACCGCAACCGGTGCAACGGTTATGGTCTATCCGCTTGTCCGGGTGCTGCAGGATCGCGTTTTCCCTGCAGGCCGCCAGGCAGTCAAAGCAGTCCCGGCAGAGCTGTTTGTAAAAAGCGATTTCCGGCGCTGCACGCCAGGACTCCGGATTCTGACACCAGATACATCTCAGGGGACAGCCCTTGAAGAAGACCGTCGTTCGGATTCCGGGTCCATCGTGAAGCGAGAAGCGCTGGACGTCGAAGATAATGGCCTTGTTAGGGTCGTGCATGTCTTCGGTTTACGGGTTGTGCCCGATCAGGGCCTTGATTTCCAGAAATTCGTCCAGTCCATACTTGCTGCGTTCCCGGCCGTTTCCCGACTGCCGGTATCCGCCGAAGGGAGCGTTGATGTCGAACCCGGCCCCGTTGATAAAAACCTGGCCGGTGCGCAGTCGCTTTGCCACCCGCCGTGCCCGTTCGATGTCGGCCGACCAGACGGCCCCGGAAAGGCCGTAAGGCGAATTGTTGGCCATGGCCACCGCCTCGTCGTCGGATGCATAGGGCATGATGGAAAGCACCGGCCCGAAGATCTCTTCTTGGGCGATGGTCATTTCCGGCGTGACGTCGGCAAAAACCGTCGGCTGGACATAGAACCCCTTTTTGAGCCCATCCGGGGGTTCCGGTCCTCCGACCACCAGGGTGGCGCCCTGCTCGATGCCTTTCTGGATATACGCTCGAACTGATCGCTGCTGCTGGGCGTCCACCAGCGGGCCGATATAGGTCCCATCGGCAAACGCATCTCCCACCACCATGCCGTTCACCGCTTCCCGGGCGATGTCCATCGCTGCCGCCTGGTGTTTCGCCGGCACCAGCATGCGGGTCAAAGCCGAACAGGTCTGGCCGGAATTGAGGAAGCAATCGTAGACCCCCTTGGTCACGGCGGCCTGGAAATCGACATCATCCAGAAGGATGTTGGGCGACTTTCCGCCCAGCTCCAGGGTGACCCGTTTGACGGTTTCGGCGCCGGTCCGCGCCACCTGGATGCCCGAGGCCGTGGAACCGGTGATGGAAACCATGTCGACATCGGCATGGATGCAAAGGGCCTGCCCCACCTTTTTCCCGGCCCCGCAGACCAGGTTGAAGACCCCGGCCGGTACCCCCGCCTCGTGGAGAACTTCGGCCAGGATAAAGGCATTCAACGGGGCCAGTCGGCTCGGTTTCAACACCATGGTGCATCCGGCGGCCAGGGCCGGGGCGACCTTGCCCACAATTTGATGCAGCGGGTAATTCCACGGGGTGATGAAACCGCATACCCCCACGGCCTCCTTGACGATCTGGGTGCCCGCCTGGGGGTACTCGAACCGATAGTCCTTTACAATCTCTGCAAAGCTGGCAAAGGTGGCGATGGGCAGGCCGGCCTGGATCATTCGCGACCAGGGCGATGGCATGCCCATTTCCCGGGCGATGGTATCCCCGATTTCATCCTGACGGGCCGTCAGGGCCTCGGAGATGCGGGTCAGGAGATCGGCCCTTTCCGACACATCCGTTGCCGACCACGGACCGAAGGCCTTTTTTGCCGCGGCCACGGCCCGGTCCACGTCTTCGACCTCACCCATGGCCACCTGGGCGATGGCTTCCTCGCTGCAGGGATTCACGACCGCTACCGTCTCCTTTCCGGCCGGCGCAACCCACTGTCCATCGATATAGAACTTGTCGTATCTGTCCACCATCCCCGCCCCTTCCATTCGAGACTGTGGTTCGAGGATATCCGTACCCTTCTCCGATCCAGCACCGCCCCTGGAAGATCGGTGCTCAACGCAGGCAGCAAGCCGGCTGCGGCGTTTGCCGGAAGCTGCTTTTCTGGACACCACCAGGTCGCCGTACCCCATCTCTTCCAGAATTTCGGGGAACCGTTTGAACGTCGGCTTCACCACGGGCAGCAGTTTGAGCATGGCGGTGATTTTTCCGCCCTGTTTGACTTTGCCCCGGGTCACCGCCGCGATGGGGTTTTCATAGCCGTGCCAGAACCGGTGGGAGTGGTCGGCACTCTGCTTAGACCAGACATCTTCTTTCAGATCGCAGGGACCCAGGTAAAACGTGCCGTACATGCCTTCTTTGGCCGGCGGATTTTTCAGGTCGATGGTGACTTCGCTTTCCGGATCGGTGTAGATGAACTTGATGATGATTTTGGCCCGGGACATCTTGGGGCCGATTTTGTCGTCCCGGAGAATTTTGTCCAGAAAGTAGTTGTAGATTTCGTAAAGGTGTTCCCGATCCCGGTAATATTCACTCATGGCTGTCTCCTTCACCGTCTCTGATTGAACCGTCGCCCGAAAATCATGCTGGCGACGGTCACCTTCAGCATCTCCAAGGTGCCGCCGGCCACGCCCCAGGCGCGGGAATCGCGCACCATCCGTTCAATGGGAAACTCCCTGGAGTAGCCGTACCCGCCGAATATCTGCATGGCCATATCCGTGACTTCCCTGACCATTTCGTTGGCATAGCATTTTCCCAGCGAGGCTTCGTAAACGGAAGGCAATCCCTCGCCGGCACCGCTTGCCGCCCGGTAAACCAGCAATTTGGCTGCATCGAGCTTCATGGCCATTTCGGCCATCATGAACTGGATGGCCTGAAATTCGCAGATTTCGCGGCCGAACGCCTGGCGCTGACAGGCGTAGTTTTTGGCTTCCTCCAGGGCGCCTCCGGCGACGCCGAGGCACATGGCTGCATTGCCGCAGCGTTCGATATCAAACGTCATCATCAGGTTCCCGAATTCTCCCTTGTTGATCACCAGGTTCTCTTTGGGGATTTTGACATTATCAAAAAAAAGGTCGCACGAGGGCATGCCGCGCAGGCCCATGAATTCTTCCTGTTTGCCGAAGGAGAACCCGTCCATGCCTTTTTCGGCGATTACCGCCCCAATCGCCTTGTAGCCCGGTTTCTCACCGAAACGGCAGTACACCAGATAGTGGCTGGCATGGCCGCCGCCGGTGATGAACGCTTTGCGGCCGTTGAGCAGCAGGTGGTCGCCCTTATCCTCTACCGTGGTCTGCAGGGAGGTGAGATCGGACCCGGCCTCCGGCTCGGTCATGCAGACCGAAACGCTGTTTTCGCCCTTGCATACCCCCGGGATAATGGCGGCCTTCTGCTCCGGAGTCCCGAACATGTCGATGACCCGCACCGGGCCGACATTGGATTCGAAAACGGGCGCGGCGATCATGGGGCTGTATTGGGCCAGGGCTTCGATGGCCAGGATAGCGGTCAGGGCACTTTCGCCCTCGCCGCCGTACTCCGGTGAAAGTGTCATCCCCAACAGCCCCATGTCGGCATACTTGGCCATTAAGTGTTGGGGGAATTCACCCGTCTGGTCAATATGAACGGCAAGCTCTTTGAACTTTTCTCTTTTGGCCATGTCCCGCAGGCTGTCGAGAAGCATCCGCTGTTCTTGGGTCAAACTGAAATCCATCTAACTCTCCTGTATTACGGTTCTATCGTTGGGGTTTGCTCCGTTTAAATCAATCCGATCAAGCGATTCAGGTCGGGGGCTTTTTCCAGTTCCAGGATGATGTCGATCGCCTCGTCCAGCTTCCGGCTGTCCCGGTCTCCGGCAAACTGTTTGACTTTGTGTGCCAGGGCCGCCGCATCCAGCGGGTCCCGGGGATCCCCTTTGGGGTCGTCGACCTGCTGCGACAGGCTGCGGCCGTCCTTGAAGAGAATTTCAACCCGGCTGGAGGTTTTTTCCGGGTAGATTTTATTGAGATCTTCATCGGTTTTGACCGCCACGCGGGCCGCCAGGTCGAGGACGGCGGGATCGGCGATCCGCTGTTCGGTGAGCTGCCTCGGACCCAGTTCGCCGTCCATCAGGCAGGCCGCCACAACGTAGGGAATCGAGAACTGCGCGGATACAAAAGAACTGGTTGTATCGACGCCTTTGCCTACGGCCAGCTCGGCAATTCCGTAGGTGTGCACCGTGATGTGCTCCACCTGCGCGGGATCGATGGGTTCGCCGGCAGCCAGTTCCAGCGCCGCCTGGGCCGCGCCGTGGGTGTGGCGGCAGGCGGTGTAGGGCTTGAAATAGATGTCCATGACCGAATAGGTTTTACCCAGGCCTTCGGTGATGCGCGAAAGGGTCGGGTCGGCGGCGGTGGTAATCTTGGCGAACCCGCCGTTCAGGGCTGATCCCTCGAGTACATAGGGCGCTCCGGTTACTCCGGCCCCGGCCAGTCCGGCGGCCATGATTCCGGCGCTGGCGGCCTGTCCCCCCTGGACGACTTTGATGGTATAGCCGCCCATGAGATGTTCGGCCATGGACAGGGGCAGCAGGTAGCCGGCATTGCCCAGGGTATTGAGCAACTGGTCCGCGTCCAGCCCCCTGAGCCGGGCGGCGGCAACGGCTGCGCCGTAGGTTCCACAGGTGCCCGTGGGCAGAAAACCGCCGAGGGTATGCCAGGGGTGCATGGCCGCCGCCGGCCGGTTGGCCGCTTCGTACCCGGCCAACACCGCCTCGATGACGGCCGGCCCGCCGGCACCGACCTCTTCGGCCACGGCCAGGGCGGCTGGAATGACCGCCACCCCCGGATGGTTGCCGCCAAAGCGCGAACCGTCCTGGGCTTCGATGGCCTCGGCCGTGGTTCCGTTGATGAACGCCGCCTGGTGGACGTCCGTCTTGAATCCGCATCCCAGGGCGGTGATTTTTTCCGGAGCACCCACCGAACGGATGTAGGCGGCGATGTTCCGGACCGTTTCGAGTTCCAGTGATCCGTAGATATTGGCCAAATAGTCGAGAATGCAGAGCTTGGCTTTGTGAACGACTTCGGGCGGCAGTGTTTCCAGAGTTACGTTGGAGCAGAATTCGGCCAGCTTGCGGGTATATTCCATGACGGTTTCTCCCTTTCCTACACGTATCCTCTTTTCTCATAAATGCTGATCATGCGATGGGGGTCGAGAACTTCTCTCAGCGCCCGCAACTCCTCGTCCGTGGGCGGCAGCGTGGGATGGACATCCTTGGCCACTTTCAAATCCCATGGCGTGTTGGCAAGGATTTCTTCTATCGTGCAATCCGGATGATAGGACGCCAGGTAGGCCTGCTTGGTAACCGCATCGAATCTCAGGACGGCCTTGTTCGTAATGATCACCTCCGGACCGGCGTCCGGGGCCATGCCCCATTTCTCCCGGGCACCGGCACCGTCCAGATATCCCGGCGTGGTCACGAAATCGACCTTCTCCACCAGTCGCCGCTTGTCGTGCAGCGTGATGATGAGCGTTTTGCGGGCCAGGGTGCCGATGGGGTTGGCTCCCCCGCTTCCGGGCAGGCGGGCCTTGGGCGTCTCGTAATCTCCGATGGCCGTGGTATTGATATTGCCGTATTTGTCCACCTGGCTTCCCGAAAGAAATCCCACATCCACCTGGCCGGCCTGGAGGATCATGCCCATGATTTCCACCAGTCCGCCGACCATGGCCGCTCCCGGGTTGAGACAGGGATCGCCCACGGACAGCGCCGGGCGTTTGGGACACGCATCGATCACCCCCGATTCCTGCATCAGGATTGCCGTCGGTGCGTGGGTCTGGCGGGCGATGTTGGCCGCCATAGTGGGAAATCCGGTGCCGACGATAACGACATCGCCGTTTTTGATTTCACGCGCCCCGCAGCAGGCCATCAGCTCTGGTTTGATATAGTCTTTTTCATCAGTAGCCATGTTAAGCACCTCTCTTAGTAGCCGTAGTTCACCGGATAACTGTAGTCGAAAGCCGCCTCCAATTTTTTGAACATGGCGTAGCCGAACCGTTCGATGTAGTGCTGGATATAAGCATTGCGGTCGGGAATATCATACACCCACTCCTTGAGAAATTCGGCCAGCCCCTCTTCGGTATTGGAGGCCTGCTGATAAACATAGCCCATGCCGAAATCCACGTCATAAAAGCCGGGTGTATACCCCGGATGGGCGCCATAGGGCTCTTCCACCACGGCGACGACCTTGAAAGAGGGCACGATCGTGCGCGAGGGGTCCTTGCCGATGGTCTCCCGGCTGACGATCCGTTCACAGGTTACGATCACCTTTCTGGAGGCGTTCGCGCCCACCTGGCAGTCTCCTCCGATACCCCAGATCTGGGCGTTGCCCTCTTCGTCGGCCTGCTGCACATGGATGATGGCCACATCCGGGTTCAGGGCCGGCACCAGCAGGGTGGGGCTGCCGTCGAACGGCGATTCGATGATCTTGTATTTGTTATCACCCATGAAGGATTTGATCTTCAGAAGATCGGTGCCCACCATGTCCTTGACCGGTACGAAGGGCATGCCCATGGCGCCAGCCTGGAGCATCATCGGCAAAGAGAGGTTGGTGTATTCCTCGACCTCCACCTTGTGGGGAATCCCCTTTTCCAGCGACCGCCGGTAGCACCGTCCCAGGCCGTAGACGCCCAGGGAAAGGAAGGTGGAGATAAAACGCCTGACCAGCCCCGCCCCGATGAGCATGTCAAAATCATCGGCCGCGTTGCTGCGTGTAATGGTCAGGTCTCCGATTTTCTGACGGATGATCTCGTGGATGGCGGAAAAGGGCGTCCGGCAGATATACCCGCCCAGGAAAAGGAAGTCACCGGGATGCACGAATTGCTCAACGGCTTCCGCGGTTGTCATTACTTTGCTCATACAATTTCCTCCTGACAATGGAATGCTTCTACAGGTCGTAGCTGTGCCGCTTGATGATCTCGTCCTGGGCAATGTCGCTCAGGTTGACGAAAATTCCTGAATAGCCGCTGATGCGCACGACCAGGTCCCGGTAGCAGTCGGGGTCCGCCTGGGCCTTTTTCAGCGTCTCGGTGTCCACCATGTTGAACTGCACCTGCACGCCCCCTTTTTTAAAGTAGGTCCGGATCAGGCTGAGCAGGTGGGTTCCGTTCACGGTTTGGCCGTCAAAGCGCATGTTGAGGTTCAGCCCGTTGGTTACCCGGGTCAGCGGCAGTTTGGCCACCGAGTTCATCAGGGCCGTCGGGCCGGACACCGCCTGCCCTTCGCTCGGTGTAATTCCGTTGCCCAGGACCGCACCGGCAAAGCGTCCGTCCGGGGTGGCGCCGGTAAATGCGCCCATGGAAATGTGGAAGCCCACCGAAAAAATACCCGGCCAGAACCGTCCGTTGCGGTAGTTTTTGTGCGGCGCCAGGGTATCGCAAAAATGGTCCATCACCCGCGCGGCCATGGCGTCCACTGCGTCGTCGTCATTGCCATATTTGGCCACTCGGGTCATGAAAACCGTTTGCGCCTGTTCCGCATCCATCCAGTCATCGGACAGCCACTCGGCGACCTGGGCCAGGGAGTAGCGCTTTTCTTCGAAAACGACTTGTTTCAGGGCATGGAAACTGTCCGCCAGATTGGAAAAACCCTGCAACTGCACCCCGGTGGAATTGTAGACCGCCCCGCCGCGGGTAAGATCCAACCCTTTTTCCAGGGGGCCGTCAATCATGGCCGAGGCAAAGGGAGAGGGGACCTTTTCGGCGATGGCCTTGTCCAGGCAGGTAATACCCTTGACCATCTGGCCGGTAAAATGGTGCAACTGCTTGTCGTAGGCTTGCCACAGGTCCTCGAACTTTTCGAAATTTTCCGGTTTTCCGGTTTCCAGCCCCGATTCGTATCCGAAAATGTTGTCCACGCCGTTGGCTAGGGCAAACTCGAGGCACTTGGCCCCGTTAAGCTGCACCGCAAATGTCGAGCCGAACGTTTTGCCCTGGGCATTGGGTTCCAGGCATCCCACCACACCGTAGTCCCGGGCGTCCTCCAGGCTGTGGCCGCCGGCGGTCAGGGACTCGACAATCTGTTCGTCATTGAAAAAATGCAGCAGGACGCCATCTTTGGCATAGTTCACGGCCCTTGCAAAAAACAGCTCCGGGGTGTCGGCACATAGCCGGACCCCGAAGTTGGGCTGAACCGTTCTGACCTGAGCGTATGCATCCAGGGCCAGGGTGCTCAGGGCGTTGGTGGCATCGCGTCCCTCCCGGTCCCTCCCGCCGACCACCACGTTCTGGGTCGTTTTGCCCTCGGTGCCCTCGCCTCCCGGAATATAGGCCTCTTCCAGCACGTTCCAGATTTCGTTGGTCTTCAGAAACAGCATGGCCAGCAGTTCCCGGGCCTGACCCGGGTCGATGCGGCCGGCGGCCAGGTCGGCCTCGTAATAGGGCCAGAGGATCTGGTCGATGCGGCCCAGGGAAACGGAATTGCCCCCGGATTCGATCTGGGTCACCAGGTGGATGAAATAGAGCGCCTGAACCGCTTCGTGAAAGGTTTGGGCCGGATGTTCGGGCACCCGACGGCAGACGGCGGAAATCTGTTTTAATTCAGCGGCCCGGTCCGGATCGTTTTCCTCTCCGGCCAGTTCGAGGGCGCGGTCGGCATAGCGGTGGGCGAATGTAACCGCGGCCCCCATCGAACGGATGACGGCGTCGTAGAACAATCCTTTGGCCCCTTGCCGGTCCTGGGCGGAAAGTGCGGTGAATTTTTCGCGGGCATCTGCCATGATGCCGTTAAAACCCTGCTTCAGGACGCGGGCGTGATTCATGGTAAAATGACCGATGCCGTAGGTGATCTCGAGCATGAACGTAAAGATGTACTTATCCATGTCCGCTGTAACGTCTTCCGGCAGAGCGGCTTCGAAGCTTGCCTCCACGCACCGCTCCTGCCAGAACGGCAGGGCCTTTTCGAGCAGTTCCTTTTTCTCGGCCTCGGTGATCAGGGCTCTCTGGACTTCCCGGCGGTCGAAATTCTCGACATCGCCTTCCAGCCAGCGGGCCTTGTTCTCGGGAAACAGGGGTGCGCCTTTCAGCTTGGACGTCCGGCAACCGACGATGCGTTCATCCTCCCGGATGATTACGCTGATGTTCTCCAGGATCTCTTCGAGCGCCAGGCTCATGCGGGTCAGGGGATCGCGGTCCCAGTGTTTCTGCATGGCCCGCGTCAGGTAGCGGGCGCGTTCCACGCAAACCGACTGGGGCGCATCGATGATTCGCTGTCTGAGCCGTCCGATGCGGGTTTCGGGTGTCGGGTCCGGTGAGACGAGTGCTGGCTGCATATCTCCTCCCTTGGTTGGCGATGAGTGCGCCTGACGGGCAGGCTTCGTCAGACCTTGATGTCCATGTGGTTGAGCAGGATCATGTCCCGGAGACCTTTGGGCAGAATCCAGTTTAAAAAGAGAAAGAAAGAACTCATGAAGTCCACTTGGTTGTGAAGTTTGGGCGTGTCGGACAGGAGAACTCCGACAATCTTGTCGGCCGCCTGAGCAGGGGTTGTCGCCGATTTGATAAGCTCATTGTCCCGATTGATGAAACGTTGCGCCCGTTCCCGGTAAGGGGAGCCCTCCGGGGGTAGCTTGTGAATTTTGGCCGCAAAATCCGTGGACACCTGGGCCGGTTCGATGAGGGCCACCTTGAGGCCAAACGGCTCCACTTCGTACTTGATGGATTCCACCATGCCTTCGATGGCAAATTTGCTGGCCGTATAGACCGATTCGAAGGGAAAGGGGACCACCCCGACCAGAGAAGACATGGCGATCAGCTTGCCGCTTCTTTGCTTCCGCATGGTCGGGATGAACGCCTGGAAAATGGAGGCCGCCCCGATGACGTTGATCTCCAGGCACTTGAGCGCCTTTTCAAGATCGACCTCTTCAAAGGGTCCGAAAAAGCCGATGCCGACATTCGACAGCACCGTGTCCACGCGCTTGAATTTAGCCAGGACCTCATCGCGAAAACGCAAAATCCCTTCACGGTCGGTGATGTCCAACGGGATCAGGTGATGTTTGGCCCCGAGCGCGTCCAGTTCCTTTCCCAGTTTGGCCAACTCGGCGGCGTCCAGGTCGAAACCCGCGATGCTGTGGCCCGCCGCGGCCAGTCTACAGGCCGCATCCCGGCCCATTCCCTGGGCCAGACCGGTAATGACGATGACTTGCCCCATTTTCCCCCCTTATCGTTGAAGATCAGCGTGTTGTCCGATACCACCGTTGCATTTGCCGCATCGATTCCGTGAAATCGGGGTACTGCATGGTAAACCCGGTATTTTTCAGCTTCGTGTTGTCGACAATGTAGTCGTTGTTTAAAAATCCGGTCGCATCATATTCCAGATCGGGAATTTTGCCGGACAGGCCTGCAAAAAAACCATCGATCCAAGCGGCGCTGCGCACAACGGCCAGAGGAAGGTGCAGGGTTGGCGGGCGGGTACCGAAAGTCTCGGCCGCCAGTGTCAGTGCCTCTTCCAAGGTCGGGTTGGTGTCTTCGGCCAGGTTGTAGGCCTCGCCCCGGGCATCGTTCAGCAAGGAGAGGTGCAGCAGTGCGGCCGCCGTATCCTCCGCCCGGACATTGGACAACCGTTGTCGGCCGTTTCCCGGAATGGCCCCGATGGAAGTAGGGCGGGAAAACACCTTGCCGGCGCCGTCGTTGCACCGGGGGCCGTAAACGGTACAGGGCCGGGCGATTACCGCCGGAAGTCCCGCTTTCATCCGTTTGAAAATCACATCTTCGCCGTCTTTTTTGCTCTGCCCATAGGCGTTGCAGGGTTCGCGCGGGTCGTCTTCGGCAAAGGGGCGGCCCCGATATTTTCCGTAGACGCTCGTCGAGGTGACATGGACGAAGCAGTCGACCCCCTTTTCCAGGGCCAGGCCGGACAGGGCCTCCACTCCGGCGACGTTGGTGGGGTGCAGCTTGGCGTAAGGGGTGGAGAAGTTGCAGATCGCCCCGAGGTGAAAGACGCGGTCCACCGGACCTTCGAACAGGGCCGGCAGGGTTTCCGGGCGGGTCAGGTCGGCTCCCACGAATTCGACACCGAGCCGGTCGAAAAACGACGTGTCTTTTCGGGGACGGGATGTCGCCCGGACCCGGATCCCGTTTTGGACCAGGTGCTCGACCATATGGCTGCCCATGAAGCCGGCCGCGCCGGTCACAAGCGAAATGCCGTCAAATGTCATCGTCAGCCTCCGGAAGTTCAGGGTCGGTTCTTCTCTTCAACCAATTCTGCGTTCTCGTCTGTCGCACGGTCCTGACGGCTGTTTAAAAGCTCCTGCTGTGCATGTTTGAGCCAATCGAGAAACACTTCGTTCATCCGGACACCCAGATCGGCCATGAGTTTCACATATGTTCCGCTGTGTTCCCAGCGATTCAGATTGGAATAGCGCCGGGCAAGCTGCTTTTCATAGACCCCCAGTTGTTCTTCGATTTGTTCGAGCGCGCGGGCTTCCTCGCCAAACCCGAAAAATACGAATCGCATGAGGAAAGGATCGCGCAGGATCATGCTGCCCTCGGCAGATTCGGCCAACCATTTCTGGAAGGCCTGTTTGCCCGCTTCCGTGATGGAATACAGCTTGCGGGGAGGCCCTTTTTCGCCCTCGCAGACCTCTTCGCGCATGGAAATGAGGCCCTCGGCCTTCATTTTTTTAAGGTTGGGATAGATCTGGCCAAAGTTGATGGACCACATGTGCCCGAAATTTCGTTCGATGTGCTCTTTCAGGCGGTAGCCGTGCATCGGTTTGTAATGCAGCAGCCCCAGGATGGAATATTTTAGTGACATGTTTTTCCTCGGAGTTAATATATACAATGTATATATAAAAAGTATATAATAGCGTCAATGATTTTTTTTGTCACGATTTATCTAATTGTATCTAAACAACTTTTCAGGATTCGAACCAGGCGGAACGGTGAATCGAGCCGATGATTTTCTGCTTTTTCGCATCTGTTCCCGATATTTATGTAAAAAAGGTTATATTTTTTGGGTCAATCCGCTCAATATTTTGATTTTAAATTCGGTGGACACCCTTTTTTCAACATAACCAATTGTAATCATATAAAAAATAAATTTGGTACGTGGATTGCTATTCAATATAATAGCTGACCAGTTGGCACATGCAGGAAACATCGAATCGAATGATTTCCATCATCAAATGTAAGGATGGAAAAATGTAAGAATGGAATTTTTACCGTAAAACCAAAGAGATAAATTCAATACCAAGGGGGCAAAATGGATAAGATTAAATTTATTTCGGCGTGTATTGCGGGTTGCCTTGCTATGTTGATTGTCCTGGTCCTGAATAGGTTTGAATTGGGGCGCAGATTAAACGGATGGGCGCTTAAAATTTAAAGAGAGCTAACCCTTTTTAACCTTGGAATCAAATACTGAAATCCAGATTTATGGGGTTTATATCTGGGCAGCGGCGGGTTACGCGTTTTTGATTTATGAGGCTGGTTCGAGACAGGTGCCAACGTTGGCAATAAAAGTTGAGCCTATGTTGCCCCCCCAAAAATTGAAATCCCTTAAAGATAAGAAAGCCGAGCTATCCACTCGGCTTTTTTTTATTTATTGGTGCCCCCGGCAGGATTCGAACCTGCGGCGCACGGATTAGGAATCCGATGCTCTATCCCCTGAGCTACGGGGGCGATGGATAGTTTATTCGATTCGCACCGACTGACCCGGATAAATGGTGCTCCGGGGTGTCAGGTTGTTGATTTTCAGGAAACGATTCAACGGGATATTGTGCCGGCGGGCGATAAGATACGGGCTGTCGCCCCGCTGTACGTAATAGGTCCCGTTGCCTCCCCGGGTTGCTTTTGCCGCCACCGGGGCTTTGGACGGAACGGTCAGCACCTGATTGATGCGCAGCCGGGTAGTGGAAAGATGGTTCATCTCCTGAATTTTTTTGGTGGTCGTACCATATCGTTTGGCGATAATCCACAGGGAATCGCCGCTTTTAACCACATGTTTACGGTTCCACTCCTCGCGGGTGGCCGTTCGGGGCGCAGCGTGGGTAACCACCATTCCCCGTTGCGGGATCTTCAGTCGTTTTCCGGCCACAATGTAGCTGGAACGCTTCAGGTTGTTAGCCCACATGATTTTTCTGACGCTGGTGTGGTAGCGCCGGGCAATGGTGGACAGGGTATCGCCCCGTCGCACGCGGTGATAGACATAGGCTGGCCGGGGCGGCGTCGATAGCGGCACCTGGTCGATGGATGCCAGCAGCAACTCGGTTTTGCCGTCAGGAACCCGCAGGGTATATTTACGGGGCGGCAGGACACTGTAACGAAGCTCCGGGTTGAGTTTCCTGAGGATATTCAGCGTGGTGCCCAAAGCAGGTGCGATGTCTTTGAGATTGACCTGACGCTGGACATCCACGGTTTCGAATTCCAACGGCGGATAGGGCTCGAGGTTTGAAAGACCGTATTTGTCTAAATTTTCAATGATGTGCAAGGCCGCCAGAAAACGGGGCACGTAACGGGCAGTTTCGAAGGGCAGTCGGCCGTAAAGATCCCAGAAGTCGTCCAGATAATTGATGTTCTGGGTCCGGATGACATGCAGGACACGTCCTTCGCCGCAGTTGTAGGCCGCCAGCACCGTAGACCAGTCCCCGAACATGCTGTGCAGTTCCTTCAGGTAAGCGATGGCCGCATCGGTCGATTTTTCGAAATCGATGCGTTCGTCGATATACTGGTCCCGTTTGAGCCCGAATTTATAGCCCGTCGAAGGAATGAACTGCCACAGACCCAGGGCCCGTGCGCGGGAGAGCGCCTTGACCTTGAAACCGCTTTCGATCAGCGGCAGCCAGGACAGTTCGGGGGGCAGACCGGCCGCCTCCAGCTTTTTCAAGATCATGGGGCGGTACATGCCGGAGCGCTTCACCGATTCGATAAAAAATCGTTTCTCCCCGCCGGTTACAAAACGGTCGATTTCTTTCTGGATGTTGACGTTGATTTCGCGGGGAATGGCATTATGGTTGCCGTTGACAACGATGTTCCGGGATGCGTAAATTTCAAGGATACGCTTGGAGATCAGAAAACGCAGATCTTCCTTTTGCTGGACCATTTTGGCGGGATCATCCGGCTCAACGGTCAGTATCAACGAATAGGCCTTGTCCAGTGCATCCAGGGCGTTTTCCAGTTCGCCGTTCTGCCAGAACGCTTGGGCGGCTTCACAGAAATCCAGGGCTTCGTCCAGTTGCCGCTGAATGGCATCGTCGAGCAATGCGGTTGCCGTGGTGTCGGTATTGGGTGACTCGGCTTCGGTTGCGGGCAGGGGGATGACGGTCGTTTCTCCGGAAGCTTTTGGCGCCCGCGTATCCGTATCCGTCGCTTCATCGCCGATGTCCAAAGGTTTCTGCAGTTTTTCAGGCGCTTCGGGTATGGCGTCATTTTCCGCTACCGTGATTTCAGCGCTTGGTGCGGGCTCCTCGATTGCGGGAAGGGCGGCTTTTTCAGTCTCGCCTGGTTGGCTCAGATGGGAACAGCCGGACAGAAGAATAAGCGCACAGCAAATAAGCGTTTTCGTTAAACAGGAAACCACGGGTTCGTCCTCTTGCCGTTAATTGTTTTTGCGGCAGGTCAATGCAAAGCCGCTTGTTTGTAGCGTCTTTACACACTGGCGCTTGCTTTTGTCAATAGCGGGTGATGGGATGCCCGTCAATGTTCGGTTAAAAAATGTGGATTCGGGCTAAATTTTACTTGAAAAAAGAAATCAACTTGTGTAAAAGACATCGTTTCAATCAATCGTGCCGGTTATAGGGCGTTTCAGCCGCATGATTGATTCGTTCTTTTATAGCATTGTTCGCCAGCGTAGCTCAGATGGTAGAGCTACTGATTTGTAATCAGTGGGTCGGGGGTTCGAGTCCCTCCGCTGGCTCCAGCGTTTAGAGCTGATACTAAGGTGGGGTTCCCGAGTGGTCAAAGGGAACAGACTGTAAATCTGTCGGCGACGCCTTCGGAGGTTCAAATCCTCCCCCCACCACCATTTTAGTAAGTTTTTGTAGGAGATCGCTGCAAACAGAAAGATCGCTACCGTACTACAATGGCTTGCTCCTTGCTGAATTTTAGACGATCAGCAATGACAATCGAGACGCGTTATTCGTTAGCCGGAGTATTGACGCGGGAGTAGCTCAGTTGGTAGAGCTTCAGCCTTCCAAGCTGAATGTCGCGAGTTCGAGCCTCGTCTCCCGCTCCATCACTATCGACGCCGATCATTACTTGCCTGCCGTTGTTTTTTTGTTTGTTGCCAATCAAAGCCCACGTAGCTCAGTCGGTAGAGCGCTTCCTTGGTAAGGAAGAGGTTCATCGGTTCAATTCCGATCGTGGGCTCCATTTTTACCTTAAGTTGAAAACGAAAAAGAAATAGCCGGAAACTGTCCATCAATGGGAGGGTGTAAACATGGCGAAGGAAAAATTCGAGAGGACGAAGCCGCACGTAAACGTAGGGACCATCGGTCACATTGACCATGGCAAGACGACCCTGACGGCAGCGATAACGAAGTTGAGCGGGTTGAAGGGGATGGCGGATTTTATTCCGTTCGATCAGATCGACAAGGCGCCGGAAGAAAAAGAGCGCGGGATCACGATCGCCACGGCCCACGTGGAATACGAGACGGCCACTCGCCATTACGCGCATGTGGACTGCCCGGGCCATGCGGACTACATCAAGAACATGATCACCGGTGCCGCCCAGATGGACGGAGCGATTCTGGTGGTGGGCGCCGACGACGGTCCGATGCCGCAGACCCGCGAGCACATCCTGTTGGCCCGTCAGGTGGGCGTACCGCGTATCGCGGTCTTTTTGAACAAATGCGACATGGTGGACGACGAAGAGCTGATCGAACTGGTGGAGTTGGAGCTTCGCGAGCTTCTGGACAAGTACGAGTTTCCCGGAGACGACACGCCGATCATCCGCGGCAGCGCACTCAAGGCGCTGGAGTGCGACGATCCGGATGCGGAAGACGCCAAGTGCATTTTCGAGCTTCTGGATGCGATCGACAGCTACATTCCGGAGCCGGAGCGTGACATCGACAAACCGTTCCTGATGCCGATCGAGGACGTGTTCAGCATTTCGGGTCGCGGAACGGTTGTGACCGGTCGTGTGGAGCGCGGGATCATCCATGTGGGCGACAACGTGGAGATCGTGGGTATCCGCGAGACAACTAAGACGGTGTGCACGGGCGTGGAGATGTTCCGCAAGCTGCTTGACGAAGGGCAGGCGGGGGACAACATCGGCGTACTGCTTCGCGGCACCAAACGCGACGAGGTGGAGCGCGGTCAGGTGGTTTCTGCGCCGGGTTCGATCACGCCGCACACGAAGTTCAAGGCCGAGGCGTACATTCTGAGCAAGGAAGAGGGCGGCCGTCATACGCCGTTTTTCAACGGTTATCGTCCGCAGTTTTATTTTCGGACGACGGACGTGACGGGGATATTGAATCTTCCGGAAGGCGTAGAGATGGTGATGCCCGGGGATAACGTTGCGATTTCAGCCGAGTTGATCACGCCGATCGCCATGGAGAAAGAGCTTCGTTTTGCGATCCGCGAAGGCGGACGCACGGTAGGTGCCGGGGTCGTCAGCGAGATAATCGAATAGGATTGCAAGGAGTGCCTTCAAGTGAGAATTATTATAACACTGGCCTGCACGGAGTGTAAGCGCAGGAACTACACAACCACCAAAAACAAGCGCACGACGCCGGACAAGCTGGAGTTCAGCAAGTACTGCCGTTTTTGCAAGAAACATACGCCGCACAAAGAGACCAAGTAACAATTGTTGCTTTGTACGTCGTGGATTTGATGCAGGCCAGTAGCTCTAATTGGTAGAGCATCGGACTCCAAATCCGGGTGTTGGGGGTTCGAATCCCTCCTGGCCTGCCACAATTTTCGATGTTTTATATAACGGTGACGAACATCGCGACCTCATCGGAGATTGCGACGTTTCGCCTTTTCGCATAACGGGGTGTGATGGGACGCTTACTTCGAAAGAAAGATCCAAAAAGAAAGATTAAGAAAACGCAATCTGCGAACGAAGTCGACCTGGAGCCCAATTCCCCTGGTGATCAGGCGAAGGCAAAGCCGGCGGTGAAGAAAACCTATACCCCGGTCAGCAAGCCTGCGGTCGCCAAGGAAAAAAATGTTATCGACAAGTCGCTCCAGTTTCTCAGGGAGGTCAAGGTCGAACTGAAAAAAGTCACCTGGCCGTCCAGAAAACAGACCATGGGGTCCACAGTGGTTGTCTTGGTGATCGTGGCGATCATCTCGCTGTTTCTCGGGGTAGTCGATGCGGGTCTGTCCGGCCTGATACGAGCAGTATTGCAATAGCGCAGGAGCGGTTATCGTGGCCAAAAAATGGTATATTGTTCATGTTTATTCCGGATTCGAGAACAAGGTAAAGGCGTCTCTCGAAGAAAAGATCGCCTCTTCGCCCAACCCGGACAAGTTCGATGAAGTTCTCGTTCCGACGGAAGAGGTTGTCGAACTGGTCAAGGGTAAGCGGAGGACATCCTCGAGAAAGTTTTATCCAGGCTACCTTCTCGTCAAAATGGAACTTGACGACGAAACCTGGCACATCGTGAACAATACACCGAAGGTTACCGGATTTCTGGGGGGCCGGGAAAAGCCGACTCCCATCACGGAAGAAGAAGCCAACACCATCCTTAACCGGATGGAGGCGGGCAAGAATCAGCCGCAGCCGAAATTCTTCTTCGAAACCGGGGACGAGATCCGCGTCATCGACGGGCCGTTCACCAACTTTAACGGCACCGTCGAGGAGGTCAATCCCGAAAAGGGAAAGATCAAGGTCCTGGTGAGTATTTTCGGCCGGTCCACACCGGTTGAACTGGATTTTGTCCAAGTCACCAAGTTGTAGCCGCACGGCTTGCGGCCCGGATGGTAACGCTTTTACAATTCAACGATTTTTAAGGGAAACGATCGAACAATGGCTAAAAAGGTAATGGCTCAAATCAAGCTTCAAGTTGAAGCAGGCAAGGCGAACCCGTCTCCTCCCATCGGTCCGGCCCTCGGGCAGCATGGTGTAAATATCATGGATTTCTGCAAGGCGTTCAATGCGCGTACGGCTAACGATGCCGGTATGATCATCCCGGTGGTCATTACCGTTTTCCAGGACCGCTCGTTTACCTTCATCACCAAAACGCCGCCGGCCGCCGTCCTTTTAAAGAAGGCCGCCAAAGTGGCCAAGGGCGCAGGCGACCCCAAAAGGGATCGTGTGGGCAGTGTAACCATGGCCCAGGTCGAGGAGATTGCGAAAATCAAAATGGAAGATCTTAACGCCAATGATCTGGCGGCTGCATGCAAAATTATCGGCGGAACCGCCAGGAGCATGGGGATCGATATAAAATAGCCACCCGGCAGCGCCTGCGCGTTTCGACGCCGCGACCCGGGCGCCAGCGCACAGAGAGGGTGCTAAGCGAATCATTTGCAAGGAGCAAGAACGAAGATGCCGAAGCATGGTAAAAAATACAGGGAATCATCCAGTAAGATCGAGTCAGCCCGGCGTTACGATTTCACCGAAGCGATCGATGCTGCCATCTCTTCATCCTATGCCAAGTTTGACGAGACCGTAGACGTGGCTGTGCGCCTCGGGGTCGATCCCAGGCATGCGGACCAGATGGTGCGGGGAACCGTCGTTCTGCCCAACGGGCTTGGAAAAGAGGTCAAGGTACTTGTTTTTGCCAAGGGTGAAAAGGAAACCGAAGCCAAGGAAGCCGGAGCCGAATTTGTCGGCAACGAAGATCTGGTCGAGAAGATTAAAGAGGGCTGGTTCGGCTTTGACAAGGCCATTGCGACCCCGGACATGATGGGCACCGTGGGAAAGATCGGTCGGCTCCTCGGACCTCGAGGCTTGATGCCCAACGCCAAAACCGGAACGGTAACCTTCGATGTTGCCAAAACGGTCCAGGAACTCAAAGCCGGTAAAATCGAATTTCGGGTTGAAAAAGCGGGTATCGTTCACGCCCCGATGGGAAAAGTCTCCTTTGGTTCGCAGCGACTCATCGAGAACATTACTGCATTTCTTGAAACCATTATGAAGTTGAAACCGTCTTCCAGCAAAGGAACCTACCTGAAAGGGATTGCCGTGTCCACCACCATGGGGCCCGGCATCAAAATCGATACCGCACTGGTCAAGGACCTGGGAAAATAGGAGCGCCACGGGCCTCTTTGTTTTCATCGCGGAAAGATCTTTTTTAACTGCAGGTTTAAAACGGCCTGTACGATCACACTGTCAAAGACTGTAGGTTCACCAAGCCCCGTTTGGAAAAGGGACTGCGTGTTTAATCGGTACATACCGGCCTGCCGAGACGGAGTTGGATTGTTTCATGAGCCCTTCCGACAGCATGATTGCAGTCGATACGATTGTTTCAGAAGGACCTCCCGGAAATCAAGCCATCAAGTGTCCTCCGGTTTTTGCAGTTTAAGGAAGGGGGTGTAATCAAACATTGGATATTCATAAGAAAAAGCAGATCGCAGAAGACCTTCAGGGACGCTTTGAGAAGTCAACCCTCGTTATTCTGACCGACTACAAGGGGCTTGACGTAGCAGCGATGAACGTCCTGAGGCGCAAACTCAGAGAGGCCAACACCGAATACCAGGTGGTGAAAAATTCGCTTCTCGTTCGCGCTTCGGAAGGAAACGACGTCGCCCTGATCAAGGATCAGTTTACAGGGCCAAGCGGCATCGCCCTGACCCATGACGACCCGGTTGCGCCGGCAAAGGTGCTCGCCGATTTCGTCAAGGAAAACAAAAAGTTCGAAATAAAGGGGGGCGTCCTTAACGGCAAGATCATCGATCCCGACGGAATCAATGCGCTTTCTTCCCTGCCGTCACGAGAAGTTCTGTTGGCACAGGTGCTTTCCGCCATGAATGCCGTGCCGACCTCCTTGGTCACGGCCCTGGCTGACGTGCCGCGGCGGTTCGTCAACGTGCTTCAGGCGATCAAGGACCAGAAAGAAGCCCAGGCCTGATTTTACGCTTAAAACAATCGTTATTTTAAAGACCGAAAATTGTACTGGAGGAAAAAACCCAATGGCTGATATTACTAAAGAAGATGTAATTGAATTTATTGCGAATATGTCTGTTCTGGAACTCTCCGAGATGGTGAAGGAGATGGAAGAGAAATTCGGTGTTTCCGCAGCCGCTCCTGTTGCCATGATGGCCGCCGGACCTGCCGGAGATGCCGGCGGTGCCGCAGCCGCTGAAGAAAAGAACGAATTCGACGTTGTTCTGACTGCTGCCGGTGACAAAAAGATTGCCGTGATCAAAGAGGTTCGCGCCATTACCGGTCTGGGCCTGAAAGAAGCCAAGGCCCTGGTCGACGAAGCGCCAAAACCGGTCAAAGAAGGCGTACCCAAGGAAGAGGCCGAAAAGATCCAGGCCCAACTCGAAGAAGCCGGCGCCCAGGTGGAACTGAAGTAATCCGATATTGGCGCCAGACGCCAAAAGGTATGCACTATCCTTTATTTATTTTAAAAAGCATTGAGTGTGGAAATGGGGTGCAAAGGTGGGATATCCTTTGATCCCATTTTCATATTCCTAAATCATCTATCGGAGTTGCCATGTCGAAAAGACCAACGGCGAACAAGAGAATTAGAAAAAGCTTTGGCAAAATCAAGAAAATTGTAGAAATCCCCGACCTGATCGGAATGCAGCGCGATTCCTACCAGCGATTTCTGCAAATGAACGTGCCTCCCGAAAAACGGGAAGACATCGGTTTGCAGGCGGTTTTCAAGTCCGTATTTCCCATCAAGGATTTTACGGGCAGTGCTTCTCTGGAGTTTGTGTCTTATCGATTTGCCGAGATCAAGCATAGCGAGGAAGAGTGCGTCCATCGCGGAATGACCTACGAGTTGCCGGTGCGTATCACCGTGCGGCTGGTGGTCTACGATTTGGACAAAGACACCGGCGTATCCAATATCAGAGACATCAAGGAGCAGGAGATTTATTTCGGCACCATTCCGTTGATGACCGACAAGGGGACGTTCATCATCAACGGAACCGAGCGCGTTGTCGTCAGCCAGCTCCACCGTTCGTCAGGCGTCTTTTTCGATCACGACAAGGGCAAAAGCCACTCGAGCGGGAAAATTATTTACAGCTCCCGGATTATCCCGGTGCGGGGATCGTGGATTGATCTGGAGATCGATCCAAAGGATATCGTTTACATCCGGATCGACCGCCGGAGAAAGTTCCCCGTCACCGTACTGTTCAAAGCCTTCGGGTATTCAACCGAGGATCTTTTGAGCTACTTCTACAACACCGAGAAAATCACCTTCGAAAAGAGCGAGTACTACCGGGAGGTCGCCCCGAAAGTATTGAAAGGTACCCGGGCCAGCAAGGACGTAGTCGATCCGGAAAACGGTGACATCATCGTTAAGAAAGGGCGCATGTTCACCCAGCGGGCCCTCAAGCAGATGGCCGGAAAAATTACCCGGGTTCCCATCGAGCGCGAGGACTTGCTCGACAAATCCGTCGCCTTTTCCATTGCCGACCCGCAGACCGGGGCGGTGATTGCCCAGGCCGGCGACGTCATTGACGAAACCCTTTTGAAACAATTGGACGATGCCCACGTCGAAGCCTTCGAACTGCTTTTCATCGACGGGGCTTCCAGCAGCGACTCCATCCGCAAAACCCTTCTTTTGGACAAGGTTGCCAACAAGGAGGAGGCGTTGATCGAGATCTACCGGCTGCTGCGGCCGGGAAACCCGGCCACTCCCGAAGTTGCCCAGGATTTTCTGGATCATCTCTTTTTCAAGTCTTCCTATTACGACCTGTCCGGTGTGGGGCGGCTCAAGATCAATCTGCGCCTGGGCATTGATACGCCGGTCAACGTCCGAACGCTCCGCAAAGAGGACATTTTGCTGACGGCCAAAACGCTGGTCGAACTGCGCGACACCCAGGGTGTGGTGGATGATATCGACCATCTGGGCAATCGCCGGGTCAGGGCCGTCGGCGAACTGCTCGAGAACCAGTACCGTATCGGTCTGGTGCGCATGGAGCGGGCCATCAAGGAGCGTATGAGCCTGCAGGAAGTCGATGCCCTGATGCCCCATGACCTGGTGAACCCCAAACCGGTTTCGGCCGTTGTCAAGGAATTCTTCGGAACCAGTCAACTCAGTCAGTTCATGGACAAGACCAACCCCCTGTCCGAAACCACCCATAAGCGCCGCCTGAGCGCTCTGGGACCCGGTGGCCTGACCCGTGAACGGGCCGGTTTCGAGGTCCGCGACGTGCATCCCTCGCACTACGGGCGCATTTGCCCCATCGAAACGCCGGAAGGTCCCAATATCGGTCTCATCGTCTCTCTAAGCACCTACGCCAAGGTCAACGATTTCGGTTTTATCGAGACGCCTTACCGGGTCGTCGAAGACGCCACGGTGTCCAAGGAAGTCAAGTTTCTCAGCGCCTTCGAAGAAAAGGATCATCCCATCGCTCAGGCCAATGCGCCCATCGACGATAACAACCATTATATCAACCAAACGGTAACCTCCCGGGTAGCCGGCGAACTGATGATGGTCGAGCGGGAGAAGATCGAACTGATGGATATTTCTCCCAATCAGTTGGTGAGTGTTTCCGCTTCCCTGATTCCTTTTCTCGAGAATGACGATGCCAACCGCGCCCTGATGGGATCCAACATGCAGCGCCAGGCCGTTCCGCTGATCAAGGCTGAGGCGCCGCTGGTGGGAACCGGCATCGAAGGGGTGGTGGCCCGCGATTCCGGCGTAACAATCGTGGCCAGCCGCGACGGTGAGGTGGTCGATGTGGACGCTTCGCGTATCGTGCTGCGGCACGACACCGTTGAAACCGACAAAGACAAGCAGGTGACGATTTACAACCTGCAAAAATTTGTTCGTTCAAATCAGAACACTTGTTTCAACCAGCGCCCCATGGTCAAAAAAGGCCAGTTCGTGAAAGCCGGTGAGATTATCGCTGACGGTCCCGCTACCGAACAGGGAGAACTCGCTCTGGGTAAAAACGTCACGGTGGCCTTCATGCCCTGGGGCGGATATAACTTCGAGGACTCGATCCTTGTCAGTGAACGGTTGGTCAGAGACGGAGTTTATACCTCGGTACACATCGAAGAGTTTGAAGTGGTGGCCCGGGATACCAAGCTGGGCAAGGAAGAGGTCACCCGCGACATCCCCAATGTGGGCGAGGAGGCCCTGAGGAATCTGGATGACAGCGGCATTATCCGTCTGGGCGCCGAAGTGAAGCAGGGGGATATCCTGGTCGGTAAAATCACCCCCAAAGGCGAAACCCAGCTTTCTCCAGAAGAGAAGCTGCTCCGGGCAATATTCGGAGAGAAGGCCGGTGACGTCAAGGATACCTCGCTGCGGGTTCCGCCGGGTGTCGAGGGGATCGTCATCGATGGCAAGATTTTTTCCCGCCGGGGTGTTGACAAGGACGAACGCACCCATACCATCGAAAAAGCCGAAATGGCGGCGATGGAGAAGAACAAGAACGACGAGATCAAAATTATCGGCCAAAGCGTGCGTTCCCAGCTGGAGTCGCTTCTGGACGGCGAGAAGTGTTCGGTCTCCCTGAAAAAGGGCAAGAAGGTTCTTCTGGCAAAGAACACCGCCATTGAGCCGGGCATCCTGTCCGATATCCCCGTGGCCGATTTGGAAGGACTGCTCTTCGACGACGCCGTTCTTACGGAGAAGGTCCACCAGGTGCTGGACGCCTATCGCGCCCAGGTAGCCCGCTGTCAGGAAGATTTCGAAGCCCGGTTGGGACGTTTCGAAAAGGGCGACGAACTGCCCCCCGGCGTGATCAAAATGGTCAAGGTCTATGTGGCCATGAAGCGCAAGCTTTCCGTGGGGGACAAGATGGCCGGGCGCCATGGCAACAAGGGCGTGGTTTCCCGGATTCTGCCCATTGAAGACATGCCTTATTTTGCCAACGGCAATCCGGTAGACATGGTGCTCAATCCTTTGGGTGTTCCGTCCCGTATGAACGTCGGCCAGATCCTTGAAATTCACCTGGGCCTGGCGGCCAAGGGATTGGGCGATCAGCTCAACGCCCTGCTTGAAGAGAGCAAGGTGCAGGATCTGCGCAAGAAGCTGGACGCGATTTTCGAAGGTGCTGCCGGAAACCTGAAAAAGATGAGCGACACAGAACTCAAGGATTTTGCAGCCTTTTACCGCGGTGGCGTTCACATGGCGACCCCCGTATTCGACGGTGCCAAAGAGGAAGAGATCAAGAGCTTGCTGACCGAGGCGGGATTGAGTTCCACCGGCCAGACAACGCTGTATGACGGCCATACAGGAGAGGCCTTCAAAGAGAAAATTACTGTCGGCACCATGTACATGCTCAAACTGCACCACCTGGTTGACGACAAGATCCACGCTCGCTCCATCGGACCGTACTCTCTGGTTACCCAGCAGCCTTTGGGCGGCAAGGCCCAGTTCGGCGGTCAGCGGTTGGGCGAAATGGAAGTCTGGGCTATGGAGGCCTTTGGCGCCGCCCATGCCCTACAGGAATTTCTAACGGTAAAATCCGACGACATGGCCGGCCGTACCCGCATGTATGAGAAAATTGTCAAGGGGCAGAACGTTTTAGAGCCGGGTATCCCCGAATCGTTCAAGGTGCTCACCAAAGAGCTTCAGAGCCTGGGGCTGGATGTGACCCTGTTGGAGGAATAATCGGACCGACAGTGAACCATCGGGCAACGATTTTTTGATCATCCGTAACGACGATAAAGGAAACAGTTATGGAAACACTATATGATTTTTTTTCGAAACCGACCGATCCCAGGCGTTATACCGGCGTCAAGGTCTCTTTGGCCTCATCGGACCAGATCCGACAGTGGTCCCACGGCGAGATCAAAAAGCCGGAGACCATCAATTACCGGACATTCAAGCCGGAGCGTGACGGCCTTTTCTGTGCCAAGATTTTCGGACCAACCAAGGATTACGAGTGCAATTGCGGTAAGTACAAACGCATGAAGCACCGGGGCGTGATCTGTGAAAAGTGCGGCGTGGAAGTAATCCAGTCCAAGGTCCGCCGGGAGCGCATGGGCCACATCGAACTGGCCACACCGGTTTCCCATATCTGGTTTCTCAAAAGTCTTCCCAGCAAAATCGGCAACCTTCTCGACATCACCCTTAAAAATATGGAGAAGGTGCTATATTTCGATTCCTACATCGTAATCGATCCCAAGGATACGGCCCTTTCCCGCGGTCAACTGCTGTCCGACGAAAAATATCATGAGGCCCTGGAAACCTATGGCGCCGGAAGTTTCGAAGCCGGCATCGGAGCGGAAGCCGTCAAGGCCCTGCTGGAAAATATCGAACTGGACGAGCTTTACCAGGAGCTGAGAAAGGACATCCGGGCCACCAACTCCGTCGCCAAAAGGCAAAAGCTTTCGAAACGGCTGAAAATCGTGGACGCCTTCATGCGATCGGGCTTGGAGCCCGTCTGGATGGTCATGGACGTCATCCCCGTGCTGCCGCCCGACTTGCGACCCCTGGTTCCCCTTGAAGGCGGACGCTTTGCCACATCCGACCTCAACGATCTCTATCGGAGGGTCATCAATCGCAACAACCGGCTCAAACGACTCATGGACCTGAAGGCACCCGAGATCATCGTGCGAAACGAAAAGCGCATGCTTCAAGAATCCGTTGACGTGCTTTTCGACAACGGGCGGCACGGCCGGGTGATTACCGGAACCAACAAGCGGCCCCTCAAATCCTTGAGCGACACCCTCAAGGGCAAGCAGGGCCGTTTCCGCCAGAACCTTCTGGGAAAACGGGTGGACTACTCCGGACGTACGGTTATTACCGTGGGGCCGAACCTGCGACTCCATCAGTGCGGCCTGCCGAAGAAGATGGCCCTGGAGTTGTTCAAACCTTTTGTCTACTACCGGTTGGAGCAAAAGGGCTTGGTTTCCACCGTAAAAAGCGCCAAGAAGATGGTCGAGCGAGAAGTTCCGGAAGTATGGGATACCCTCGACGAAGTCGTCAAGGAATATCCCGTGATGCTCAACCGGGCACCGACCTTGCACCGGCTGGGGATTCAGGCTTTCGAGCCGACGCTGATCGAGGGCAAGGCCATTCAACTGCACCCGCTGGTATGTACGGCTTTCAATGCCGACTTCGACGGGGACCAGATGGCCGTGCATGTGCCGTTGTCGGTCGAATCCCAGATCGAGGCCCGGGTGCTCATGCTGGCCAGCAACAACATCCTATCCCCGGCCAACGGCAGCCCAATCATCGTTCCCAGTCAGGACATCGTACTGGGGCTGTATTACATGACCCGGGGAAAAGAGGGCTGCATCGGCGAGGGCAAGATATTCGCAAATCCGGAAGAAGTCCGTGTTGCTTACGACGACCGGGCGGTCGATCTGCACGCCAGCATCACGGTTCGTATCGATGGCAAGCGGGTGGAAACCATCGTCGGCCGGATCCTGCTGTGGGAGATCATGCCCAAGGAGGAAGTGGTCCGGTTGCGGCACATCATGGTCAACGATGAAAAGACCATGGCCAAGATCTCCAAGGCGGCTCAGTCCGGCGAAGACTTTTCCGACCTCGTAGCGGAGTATTCGGAAAGTCCGGACAAGGAGAACGGCGGCGAGATCGGGTTGCTGAAAAGAGAGGATCTCGTCCGGGTGTTCGGCGCGGACGCCGAAGATGCCGAAGCCCTGTTTCAGCTCTCCGAAAACGATATCTCCACGGTTGTCGCAACGGAATCGGGATACCATCTGTTTCAGGTAATGGAGCGCCGGCCCGAAATTCCCTTCGAAACCATCAACAAGGTGATGGACAAGGGCGCGCTTCGCGGCCTGGTCGACTATGTCTACCGTAATCTCGGCCCGAAAGCCACGGTCATTCTGGCCGACCGGCTCAAGGACATCGGATACAAGTACTCCACCAAGGGTGGATTGTCCATTGCCATCGACGCCATGATCATTCCCGAAAAGAAATGGGACATTCTCAAGCAGGCAGATTCGCAGGTCAGCGAAATCGGGCGTCAATACACCGAGGGCCTTATTACCCAGGGTGAGAAGTACAACAAAGTGGTGGACATCTGGGCCAAGGCGACCGATGACGTAGCCAACGAGATGATGGATGCAATGAAGGTGGAGACGCTGACAGATGAGGACGGCAACCCCCGTCTGGACGAATCCGGGAATCCGATGGTGGCGGAGAGTTTCAACCCGATCTATATGATGGCCGATTCCGGCGCTCGGGGAAGCAAGGACCAGATGCGGCAGCTGGCCGGAATGCGCGGCCTGATGGCCAAACCTTCCGGCGAGATCATCGAAACGCCCATTCAGGCCAATTTCCGGGAAGGGCTTTCCGTGCTCCAGTACTTCACCTCCACCCATGGTGCCCGCAAGGGACTTGCCGATACCGCACTGAAAACCGCCAACTCCGGTTACCTGACCCGACGCTTGGCCGACGTGGCCCAGGACTGTGCCGTGGTCGAGGATGATTGCGGCACGACCATGGGCGTCGAAGTCGAACCGCTGCTCGAAGGCGGAGAGGTGATTCAACGCCTCAGCGAACGGATCCTGGGGCGGACCACGGTTGTTGACGTCCTGGATCCCTTTACCGATGAAGTCATCGTTCCGGAGGGCAAGGAGATCGACGAAAAAGATGCCCGGAAGATCGAAGATGCCGGAGTGAACAATGTTCTGATCCGCAGTGTGCTGACTTGCCGCACCAAATACGGGGTCTGCGCCAAATGCTACGGACGGGACCTGGCTCACGGACGTACGGTCGAAATGGGCCAGGCGGTGGGGATTCTGGCAGCCCAGTCCATCGGGGAGCCGGGAACGCAGTTGACCATGCGGACCTTCCATATCGGCGGTACGGCCAGCCGACGGGTCGAGCAGGCCGATATCCGAGCCCGCACGGCAGGAAGGATCAAGTTCGTCGACCTCAATGTGGTCAAAAATGCCGATAACGAGCTGGTGGTCATGAACCGCCGGGGCGGCGAATTTGCCATTGTCGGAGATACCGGGCGGGAGCGCGAGCGTTGCCCGGTCATCTACGGCGCCCACATTGTGGTCAAGGAGGGGCAGGCGGTGAGTCCCGGCGATCTGTTGGCCGTATGGGATCCATTTACCACTCCGATCCTTACCGAAACAGCCGGTACCGTCAAATTCGGCGACCTGGTTCCGGGCAAGACCATCCAGGAAAAGGTGGATCCGGTGACAGGTAAATCCAGCCGCACGGTGATCGAATCCAAGACCGCCGAGGAGCGGCCCCGGATTTCCATCAAAGGAGCGGACGGCAAAACCGCCAAACTGACCAAGGGGTCGGGGATGGCGCGCTACATGCTCCCGGTGGATGCCGTCGTCATGGTGGAAGAGGGTGATCCGATAAAAGCCGGCGACATTATCGCCAAGCTTCCCCGAGCCACCACCAAAACCAAAGACATCACCGGCGGTCTCCCCCGGGTCGCCGAACTGTTCGAGGTTCGCAAGCCGAAAGAGGTGGCGGTGCTCAGCGAGATCGACGGCTACGTCTCCATTGCCAAGGCTACGAAAAAAGGCAAACAGCGGGTTACCATCAACCCGGTAGACGTCGGCGAAAAGAAAGAATACCTGATTCCCAGGGGCAAACATATCAACGTTTACGAAGGCGATTACATTCGGGCGGGAGAGCCGCTTATCGGCGGCGCTGCCAACCCCCAGGACATTCTCAAAATCAAGGGTGAGGTGGCCCTGGCCAAGTACCTGGTGGACGAAGTCCAGGAAGTTTACAGACTCCAGGGTGTGCGCATCAACGACAAGCATATCGAAGTGATCGTCCGTCAGATGATGCGGCGGGTCAAGGTGGTGGATATCGGAGATACCGATTTTATTCTGGAGGAGCAGGTTGACAAAATCAACTTTGAAGAGGCCAACGAGGCCATCGTCGCCGAAGGCGGCAAGCCGGCCATCGCCGAACCGCTGATCCTCGGGATTACCAAAGCGTCGCTCAGCACGGACAGTTTTATTTCGGCGGCCTCTTTCCAGGAGACCACCAAGGTGCTGACCGATGCAGCCATTGCCGGAGCCGAGGACCAGCTCCGGGGCCTGAAAGAAAACGTCATCATGGGCCGGATCATTCCTGCGGGAACGGGTGTTAGCCGGTACCGTGATATTGCCGTAACGGCCAGTGATGGCGAACGATAGCTTGGGACCGTGATTAAAAATTTCCTTGACAAACAAAAAAGCAAAATATACATAAGCGGTTTCTGTGCGCGAAGAAAATTGATGCAACTGAACTACTAAAGGGATTGCTATGCCAACAATCAACCAGCTCGTGCGTAAGGGCCGGAAACGGGTCGAAAAGAAAAAGGCCACGCCGGCTTTGAAAAGTGCACCTCAGAAAAGAGGTGTCTGTACCCGTGTGTATACTTCGACGCCCAAAAAACCCAACTCGGCTTTGCGTAAGGTCGCCAGGGTTCGTCTGACCACCGGTGTTGAGGTAACCGCCTATATTCCGGGAATCGGTCACAATCTGCAGGAGCACTCCGTCGTCTTGGTCCGTGGCGGCCGCGTCAAGGATTTACCGGGTGTCCGCTATCACATCGTTCGTGGAACCCTGGATACCCTGGGCGTCGACGGGAGACGTCAGGGGCGCTCCAAATACGGTGCCAAGCGGCCCAAATAAGGCCGGGTGAATTTCGAATTTTAACTGAAAATGGTGTGAGTTATGCCCAGAAGAAGAGAAGTGCCGGTGCGGGTCATCATTCCCGATGCCAAATACAACAGCAAGCTGGTTTCGAAATTTATCGCCTCCATCATGCGCGACGGAAAGAAAAGTACCGCTGAAGGACTGTTGTACGGGGCTTTCGATATCATCAGCGAGAAAGCCAATGAAGACCCGCTGAAGATTTTCGAAAAAGCCCTGGAAAACGTCAAACCCATGATCGAGGTCAAGTCCCGGCGTGTCGGCGGTTCCACCTATCAGGTGCCGACCGAAATCCGTCCATCCCGGCGGACCGCCCTTGGCATTCGCTGGGTGATCAGCTATGCGCGCGGACGCGGCGAAAAGGGATTTGGCGCCAGGCTGGCCGGTGAGTTGATGGATGCCGCCAATGGCCGCGGTGCATCCGTGAAAAAGAGAGAGGATACGCACAAGATGGCAGAAGCCAACAAGGCGTTTGCCCACTACCGCTGGTAACGATTTACATCCATATATACTATTATTTGCACTAGGTTTTGAGCGCCACTCAGGTCTGCCAATTGCCTGACGATCAAAGCCTTTTGCCTTGTTGGGGTGATACTCCCCGTTAACAGGAGGGCCGGGAGATGGCGAAGGAAAAATTCGAGAGGACGAAGCCGCACGTAAACGTAGGGACCATCGGTCACATTGACCATGGCAAGACGACCCTGACGGCAGCGATAACGAAGTTGAGCGGGTTGAAGGGGATGGCGGATTTTATTCCGTTCGATCAGATCGACAAGGCGCCGGAAGAAAAAGAGCGCGGGATCACGATCGCCACGGCCCACGTGGAATACGAGACGGCCACTCGCCATTACGCGCATGTGGACTGCCCGGGCCATGCGGACTACATCAAGAACATGATCACCGGTGCCGCCCAGATGGACGGAGCGATTCTGGTGGTGGGCGCCGACGACGGTCCGATGCCGCAGACCCGCGAGCACATCCTGTTGGCCCGTCAGGTGGGCGTACCGCGTATCGCGGTCTTTTTGAACAAATGCGACATGGTGGACGACGAAGAGCTGATCGAACTGGTGGAGTTGGAGCTTCGCGAGCTTCTGGACAAGTACGAGTTTCCCGGAGACGACACGCCGATCATCCGCGGCAGCGCACTCAAGGCGCTGGAGTGCGACGATCCGGATGCGGAAGACGCCAAGTGCATTTTCGAGCTTCTGGATGCGATCGACAGCTACATTCCGGAGCCGGAGCGTGACATCGACAAACCGTTCCTGATGCCGATCGAGGACGTGTTCAGCATTTCGGGTCGCGGAACGGTTGTGACCGGTCGTGTGGAGCGCGGGATCATCCATGTGGGCGACAACGTGGAGATCGTGGGTATCCGCGAGACAACTAAGACGGTGTGCACGGGCGTGGAGATGTTCCGCAAGCTGCTTGACGAAGGGCAGGCGGGGGACAACATCGGCGTACTGCTTCGCGGCACCAAACGCGACGAGGTGGAGCGCGGTCAGGTGGTTTCTGCGCCGGGTTCGATCACGCCGCACACGAAGTTCAAGGCCGAGGCGTACATTCTGAGCAAGGAAGAGGGCGGCCGTCATACGCCGTTTTTCAACGGTTATCGTCCGCAGTTTTATTTTCGGACGACGGACGTGACGGGGATATTGAATCTTCCGGAAGGCGTAGAGATGGTGATGCCCGGGGATAACGTTGCGATTTCAGCCGAGTTGATTACGCCGATCGCCATGGAGAAAGAGCTTCGTTTTGCGATCCGCGAAGGCGGACGCACGGTAGGTGCCGGGGTCGTCAGCGAGATAATCGAATAAAAAGAGAGTCGATAACGATGATAATGAACTCCAAGATCAGGATCCGGCTGAAAGCCTACGATCATAAGCTTCTGGATCAATCGGCCAGTGATATTTTCGACACTGCGCGGAAAACCGGCGCCAAGGTTGTCGGCCCGATTCCCCTGCCGACGACCATCAACAAATACTGCGTCCTTCGATCTCCCCATGTGGACAAAAAATCCCGGGAGCAGTTCGAAATGCGGACCCACAAGCGGTTGCTGGACATTCTTGAGCCGACCCAGCAGACCGTGGATGCGCTGATGAAGTTGGATTTGTCTCCTGGCGTCGATGTGGAGATCAAACTTTAATACGGGATACGAGAGATGTGTAAAGGACTGGTAGGAAAAAAACTGGGCATGACATCCATGTTCGGGGATAATGGGCAATACATCCCTGTTACCGTTTTGCAGGTCGGCCCTTGCGTGGTTACCCAGATCAAGAAAGACGAGACCGACGGGTACAAAGCCATACAGTTGGGGTTCGGGTCAAAAAAAGAAAAGAATACCAACAAGCCGCTTAAAGGCCATTTCAAGAAAGCCGGCGACACCTGCTTCGAAACGCTCAAGGAAGTGGGGGTGGAAAATCCGGAAGACTACACCCTGGGACAGCCCATCGGCCCCGAAATCTTTGAAATCGGCGAGAAGGTAAATGTCACCGGCACCACCAAGGGGCGGGGTTTTTCCGGAGTCATGAAGCGGCATGGCTTCAACGGCGGACGAATGACTCACGGCTCCCATAGCAAACGGACGCCCGGCTCCATCGGTTGCAGCGCCTGGCCTGCCAAGGTCATCAGGGGAAAGCGGATGCCTGGACAGTACGGTGTGGAAACCAAGACCGTCAGAAATCTGGAAATCGTCGATATTCGGCCCGAAGAGAATCTTATTCTTGTAAAAGGCCCCCTTCCCGGGAGCCGTTCGGGAATTGTAACGATAAATAAGGTCCTGTTCGGTTAACGCTGGATCTTCAGGCCGCAACAACGCATGAAGGGATCTTTCTCCTTTCACCCGAGTGTTGGCAAAGGGCCAGTGAACGAGGAACATTATGGCTGTTGTGGATGTAATAAATATCGATGGAGATGTCGTCTCGCAAGCCGAGTTGAATGATGCAATTTTCAACGTTCCGGTAAAAAAGAGCGTACTGCACCAGGTTGTCACGGCACAGCTGGGTGCCAAACGGGCGGGTACGGCATCGGTGAAGCGACGCTCCGATGTCAGAGGTAGCCGACACAAGCTGTACCGGCAAAAGGGAACCGGGCGTGCCCGCAAGGGTGACATCAAGTCTCCGGTCCTTCGTGGCGGGGGTGTCGTATTCGGGCCCGATCCCCGGGACTATTCGAAAAAGGTATCCAAAAAAGTTCGTAAGCTGGCATTGAAAATGGCGTTGACGAGCAAGGTTCAGGAACAGCAGTTGGTTGTTGTGGATCGATTCGAACTGGAAGAGATCAAGACTAAGGTTTTCGCCGGAATCGCCAAAGGGCTGAATGCGGAAAAAGCGCTGATTGTCACCGGTGAGAAAAACGAACGTCTGGAAATGTCCTCTCGCAACGTTCCCGGTGTCAAGGTCCTTCGGACCCAGGGCCTGAATGTCTATGATATCCTGAAATACCCCAAGCTGGTACTTGTTCAGCCGGCGCTCGAAGGGATAGAGGGGAGGCTGGCCTGATGAATCATTACGATATCATTAAAAGACCCGTGATCACCGAAAAGACCAATATACAAAAAGAGGAAAGCAATCAGATCTCCTTCGAGGTGGACCGTAGCGCCAATCGTGTCGAGATTGCACGGGCCGTCGAGAAAATATTCAATGTAAGGGTGGCCAAAACGCGCACCATGCATATCAGAGGTAAAATCAAGCGGCGCGGTCGGATTCTTGGGAAACGCAAGGACTGGAAGAAAGCCATTGTGACCCTGATGCCCGGTGAACGTATTGATTTCTTCGAAGGTGTTTAGACGCCAGGAGGTTAACGATGGCAGTAAAAAAAGTGAAACCGACCAGTCCGGGTCGCCGCTTCCAGAATTATCCCGGATTTGAAGAAATTACCGAAGCGACCCCCGAAAAAAGCTTGCTTCGGATTCTCAAAAAATCCGGTGGCCGCAATGCCAACGGGCGCGTTACCAGTCGGCGCCGCGGTGGTGGACACAAACGTTACTACCGCATTATTGACTTCAAACGCGACAAAGACGGCGTACCGGCGAAGGTCGCAACCATCGAGTACGACCCCAACCGCTCCGCCCGCATCGCCCTGCTTTACTACGCCGACGGAGAAAAGCGGTACATCATCGCTCCGCTTAAGCTTTCCGTGGGAGATACAGTGATGTCCGGTCCGGATGCGGACATTCAGCCCGGAAACACGCTGCCATTGGCCAACATTCCGCTGGGCACGCATATTCACAACATCGAGTTGCGCATCGGCAAGGGCGGGCAGATTGTCCGTAGCGCAGGAACCTTTGCCCAACTGATGGCCAAAGAGGATCGCTACGCGCTGGTCAAACTGCCGTCGGGAGAAGTTCGAATGGTGCTGCTCAATTGCAAGGCTACCGTCGGGCAACTGGGCAATGTTACCCATGAGAACGTATCGCTCGGCAAAGCAGGGCGAAATCGCTGGAAAGGGCGCCGACCCAAGGTTCGCGGCGTGGCCATGAACCCGGTGGACCATCCCATGGGTGGCGGCGAGGGGCGTTCGTCCGGCGGAAGGCACCCCTGCTCTCCCTGGGGTGTGCCAACCAAAGGCTACCGTACCCGCAAAAACAAACGTACTGATCGCTTCATCGTCAAACGGCGAACGAAATAGCGCAACCCTTTTCGAGCGGATCGATAATTGTAGACCGCTTGGCCTGAAACGGCAATTCAGCAGGAGAAATCATGCCACGTTCGTTAAAAAAAGGTCCTTATATCGAAGAAAAGTTATTAAGGAAAGTGAACGAAGCCCAGGGCTCACGCAGCAATCAGGTCATCAAAACCTGGTCGCGCCGCTCGACCATCCTGCCGGAAATGGTCGGCCTTACCCTGGCAGTGCATAACGGCAGGAAGTTTCTACCCGTTTTCGTTACGGAAAACATGGTTGGACATAAACTGGGTGAGTTCTCTCCGACGCGGACCTACTACGGACATGCAGCGGACAGGAAATCCAAGGTTAAACGATAGAAAAGGAAGGCCCTAAATGGAGGTCAGAGCTACACAACGATATGTGCGCATATCTCCTCAGAAAGTGAGGATGATCGTCGACGCCATCAAAGGGAAACCTGCGGAGACGGCGATTAACGCACTGAAATTCATGCCGCAGAAATCCGCTGGCATCGTCGAAAAAATCGTTCGATCCGCCGTTGCTAACGCAGACCAGAACACCAGTATTGATGTGGACGATCTGATTGTCAGTAATCTGATCGTCGATCAGGGGCCCTCCATGAAACGCTTTAAAGCGAGGGCCAGGGGCAGAGGGGCGCGGATACTTAAAAGAACCGCTCATATAACCGTTGTGTTAGCAGAAGGTTCCGTACAGTAAGGAGGAATAGCTTGGGCCAGAAAGTCAACCCTATCTCACTGAGGCTGGGAATCGTAAAGACTTGGGAATCCCGGTGGTTTGCCGGCAAGAAATACTCGGATTACATCTTTGAGGACTACCAGATAAGAAAGTTTATCAAAGAGAAACTCCACCATGCCGGTGTCGCAAAAATCGAAATCGAACGATCCACCCGGCGGGTTCGACTTCGGATATTCACCGCCCGTCCCGGTATCGTCATCGGGAAAAAGGGTTCGGAGATCGAAAAGCTCAAAAAACAGCTTGAGGGCCGTGTAAGCCAGGAAGTGTTGATCGACATCCAGGAGGTCCGGAAACCGGAAGTGGATGCTCAGTTGGTGGCCGAAAACGTCGCCATGCAAATCGAACGACGCGTAGCCTTCAGAAGAGCCATGAAAAGGGGCGTTTCATCTGCCATGCGCTTCGGGGCCCAGGGCGTCAAAATTATTTGCTCGGGCCGCCTTGGCGGAGCGGAGATGGCCCGTACCGAATGGTACCGCGAAGGCCGGGTTCCGCTGCACACCCTGCGTGCGGACATTGACTACGGTATCACCGAAGCCCGCACTACCTATGGAATTGTTGGAATTAAAGTATTCGTGTTCCATGGGGAAATTCTTAAAAAGGACCAAGCCGAAATGCGCGGTTAAGCTCGTGGGAGACAAGAAATGCTGAGCCCTAAGAAGGTCAAATATCGCAAAAGTCAAAAGGGAAGAATGAAGGGGGCCGCCTACAGAGGCAGTGACCTGAACTTCGGAGAGTTTGGGCTGCAGGCCACCGATTGCGGAAAAATTTCCTCCAAACAGATCGAGGCAGCGCGTATTGCCATGACCCGGCACGTCAAAAGGGGTGGCAAGATCTGGATTCGGATTTTTCCCGACAAACCCTATACCAAAAAACCCGCTGAAGTCCGGATGGGAAAAGGAAAAGGTGCCCCGGAAGGCTGGGTGGCCGTGATCCGTCCTGGACGCGTATTGTATGAAATGACCGGAGTCAGCCGGGAGATGGCCATGGAAGCATTGCGCCTTGCGGCTCACAAGCTGCCCGTCAAAACCCGGTTTGTGGAGAGGAGCGAGCTATAATGAAAGCCAGTGAAATCAGGGAACTCGGTACCCAAGAGATTCAGCAGAAGATCTCCGAGTTGAAGGAAACCCTGTTCAATCTGCGGTTTCAGCATGAAGTCGGGCAACTGGAAAATCCGAAAAAGATCGGTGAGACCAAAAAGGATATCGCCCGGATGAGAACGGTGCTGAACGCCAAAAACCAACCCCAAGAAGAAGACTAAGATACGGTCATGAAAACTCGCGGAATAAAAAGACAACTTATCGGTACCGTGGTTAGCGACAAAATGGACAAGACTGCCGTGGTTCAGGTGGAGCGGCTGGTCAAGCATCCGCTGTACAAGAAATATATCCGGCGCCGCAATAAATTTGCCGCCCATGACAAGGAAAATAGCTGCAACATCGGAGACCGGGTGATGATTACCGAGTCCAGACCGATCAGCAAGCTTAAGCGGTGGCGTGTTACCGAGATTATCGAAAAAGCCGTATAGCCATAAAGGACGAGAAACATGATTCAGGCCGAAACAAAACTGACGGTGGCGGACAACTCGGGTGCGCGTGCGGTATATTGCATCAAAGTTCTGGGTGGCTCCAAAAGACGGTATGCAGGCATTGGAGACATTATCGTCGTTACCGTAAAAGAAGCCATACCCAATGCCAAAGTCAAAAAGGGCGACGTTCTGCGGGCCGTCGTGGTCCGGACCAAGAAAGAAATACGGCGGCCCGATGGATCCTACATCCGTTTTGACGACAATTCAGCCGTGTTGATCAATAACCAGCGTGAACCTCTGGGAACCCGTATTTTCGGCCCCGTGGCCCGCGAACTGCGCGCCAAACGGTTTATGAAAATCGTGTCACTGGCACCCGAGGTTCTGTAATACCAGGCCCGCTCTGTGGAGAAAAGAAATGATCAGAGATTCTATCCCAATCAGAAAAGATGACAAGGTGAAGATCATTGCCGGCAAGGACAAAGGCAAGGTCGGCAAGGTTCTAAAGGTCATCAAAAAGAAAAATCGTCTCCTCGTCGAGAATATCAATATCGTGAAGCGACATACGAAGCCCAATGCCCAGAACCGGCAGGGTGGGATACTCGAGAGCGAAGCTCCGATTCACTGGTCCAATGTTATGCTGATGTGCAACAAGTGCATTGAACCCGTACGGGTGAAAAAGAAAACCCTGGACGATGGCAAAACGGTACGTATCTGCACGAAATGCAGCGAAATCATAGACGCCTAGGGCCGGATACGTCCAAGGCTCTCGGAGGAATACCATGTCACAGCTGAAAGCATACTACCAGGAAACGGTGGTGCCTAAACTAAAGGAAAAGTTCAATTATTCGAACCCTATGCAGGTGCCGAGAATCGAAAAGGTCGTGGTCAACATGGGGCTGGGCGAAGCGATTCACAATATTAAGATTATCGATTCCGCCGTGGAAGAACTCAAGCAGATATCCGGGCAGCAGCCAGTGGTTACCAGGGCCAAGAAATCCATCGCGGCCTTTAAGCTCCGGGAAGGCATGCCCATCGGGTGCATGGTTACCCTGCGAAAGAACCGGATGTTCGACTTTCTCAATAAGCTGATCAATATTGCACTGCCCCGCGTCAGGGATTTTCGGGGGATTTCCGGAAAAGCCTTCGACGGCGCAGGAAACTATTCGCTGGGAATCAAGGAACAGCTGATTTTTCCTGAAATCGACTACGACAAGATTGATAAAATTAAAGGGTTGAACATCAGCATTGTTACGACGGCCAAAACCAACGACGAGGGTAAAGAACTCCTCAAACTTTTGGGGATGCCCTTTAAGAACTAATACAGCCTGGTGGTTACAAGGAGAAAGCATTGGCGAAGACATCACTCAGACAAAAAGCAAAACGAAAACCCAAGTTTAGTGTCAGGGCCTACAACCGTTGCCCCATTTGTGGAAGACCGCGGGGCTTTATCAGGAAGTTTGGCATCTGCCGAATTTGCTTTCGTAACCTGGCTTCTCAGGGAAGACTCCCCGGGGTCGTTAAATCCAGTTGGTAATCACCAATTGATATCCGAATAACCAATCAGAATTAGGAAACAGTGATGAGCGATCCAATTGCCGATATGCTAACCCGTATCAGAAACGCAGGGAAGGCCAAACACAACAGTGTGGATATCCCCGGTTCGAAGATAAAAACGGAGATCGCCAAGGTTCTTAAAGAATCGGGCTATATCCGGAACTACAAGTTCATCGCCGATGACAAACAGGGTATTCTGCGCGTTTATCTTAAATATACGGCTGCCCAAAAGCACACCATCCTTAATATCGAACGAATCAGCAAGCCAAGCCGGCGGACCTATCTCAATGCCAAATCGGTTGCACCGGTGTACAACGGAATGGGCGTCGCCATCATGTCCACGTCGCAAGGCGTGATGACCGATAAGGCGGCCAGAGAGAGAAGCATCGGCGGCGAGGTGCTCTGCACGGTATGGTAGCCGTAATATGGAGATGGTTGCTGTTGCCCTGTATCCTGAACCAACCCTGGCTTTTGACAGGATGTAAACAAGAGGTGCGTTAAATGTCGCGAGTAGGTAAAAAAATTATAACGATCCCGGAAAAAACCAGTGTGGATTACAAAGATCGTGTCATCGTGGTCAAGGGAGAAAAAGGCACGCTGACGCGGACCCTTCACTCGGCGGTCGATCTGGAGATCAAAGACAATTCGATTTCCGTGACAATAGAACAAGAAGACCGAAAAAACCGTGCCCTGCAAGGGTTGACGCGCAGCCTCGTGGCCAACATGGTCGACGGGGTCAGCAAAGGCTTCGAGCGTGTCCTGGAAATTAATGGAATCGGTTACCGGGCGGAAATGAAAGGCAAATCGATTGTCCTGAACCTCGGGTATTCTCATCCCATCGATTTCCCGCTTCCCGACGGCATCGATGCTACTGTAGACAAAAATAATGTGATCCGAGTTACCGGTATAGACAAGGAACGCGTTGGACAGACTGCCGCATCGATCAGAAAACTGAGAAAACCTGAGCCGTACAAGGGCAAAGGGGTTAAATACGCCGAAGAGTATATCCAGCGAAAAGCGGGTAAGACCGGCACCAAATAGCATCTGCCGACGAGGTCCGGCTCCTTTTGGGGGGCGGGTCGAACCATAGCGTCCGTTAAAGGAATGAAAAATGGGCTCAACAATCGAAAAGAAAAAAATTTGGCTGAAACGTAAAAAGAGAGTCAGCAAGAAAATCGTAAGTACCGTCGACAGGCCCAGACTCAGTGTTTTTCGAAGCACCAAACACATTTATGGCCAGGTTATCGACGACACCACCGGCAGAACCATCGTGGCTGCATGCAGCAACGAAAAGGCGGTAAAAGATCAGCCAAAGTTCGAAAGCAAAGTCGCTCAGGCGGTTTTTACCGGAAAACTGCTTGCCGAACGGGCCTTGGACAAAGGCGTAAAAAAAGTCGTTTTTGATCGCAACGGTTTCCTCTATCATGGGCGCATTAAAGCCCTGTCCGATGGAGCCCGGGAAGCGGGGCTGGATTTTTAGATCATATCAGTTAAGGAGGCAGACCTTTGTTCAAGCAAAATACCGAAGAAAACCAACTGATCGATAAAGTCGTTCATATCAGCCGGGTCGCCAAAGTCGTCAAAGGCGGACGTCGTTTCAGCTTCAGTGCCATCGTCGTCGTCGGAGACGGCGAGGGCAGTGTCGGGTTCGGTCTCGGCAAGGCGGGCGAAGTTCCCGAAGCGATACGGAAAGGGGTCGAAAAAGCCAAGAAAACGATGGTCAAGATTCCCCTGACCGAAGGAACCGTTCCCTTCAAGGTGGTCGGAAAATACGGAGCCGGACGCGTGATGCTCAAGCCCGCCTCGGAAGGTACCGGCGTAATCGCCGGCGGTGCCGTTCGCGCTGTTCTTGAAGCCGTGGGGGTGCAGAATATCCTCACCAAGTGCATGGGAACCAACAATCCCCATAACGTGGTAAAGGCCACCATTGACGGTCTTAAACAACTGGAGAGTATCGAATCCGTCGCCGCAAGGCGGGGACTTCAGGTCCAGGATATAAGATAAGGAATACGAACGATGAGCGGTATGCTGAAAATCACGTTGGTAAAAAGCATGATTGGACGGCCCGAAAAACACCGCAAGGTGCTTCGGGGAATGGGGTTGACCAAAGTCAACCGCACTGTCGAACTGCAAAATACCCCTTCCGTCCAAGGAATGGTGGCAAAGGTATCCCACCTGGTGGTTGCCGAGGAGAAATAATCGATGAAACTCAACGAGTTGGCGCCCGAAAAGGGTCAGCGGAAAAATAGAAAACGCGTGGGTCGCGGTGTGGCCTCGGGTTCCGGAAAGACCGCAGGACGCGGCAACAAAGGACAAAACTGCCGTTCCGGCGGCGGTGTGCGACCCGGCTACGAAGGCGGCCAGATGCCCATTCACCGACGGTTGCCCAAACGCGGGTTCAAGAACCCTTTCAAAAAGGTTTTTTCCATCGTTAATGTTCAGGATTTGAATCGCTTCGAAGCGGATTCGATCATCGACGAAGTCGCTTTTATTCAAAGCGGTCTCGTCAAGGGTGACCGCGATGGCATTAAAATCCTCGGTAAGGGGGAAATTCAGGTTCCCGTGACGGTTCGGATCAACAAAGTCAGCGAAAGCGCCAGGCAGAAAATAGAGGCGGCCGGCGGAAAGATTGAGGTCATCTGATTATGGTTGGCAGCGGATTCGGAAACATCTTCAAGATTCCCGAACTTAAAAAACGCATCCTGTATACACTGGCGCTGCTCTTCGTATACCGGATCGGCGTCCACGTGCCGACGCCTGGTATCGACGCCGTCGCCCTAGCCTCTTTTTTCGCCAAAATGGAAGGCACCATATTCGGTATTTTTAACATGTTTTCCGGCGGCGCCTTAGAGCAACTTTCCGTGTTTGCGCTGGGCATTATGCCGTACATCAGCGCTTCCATCATTCTGCAACTGCTGACTGTGGTCATCCCTCATCTCGAGCGTCTCAAAAACGAGGGCGAACAGGGGCGCAAGAAAATTACCCAGTACACCCGCTATGGCACGGTTGTCCTGAGTATCATCCAGGGATTCGGCATCAGCGTGGGTTTAGAGAGCATGACCTCGCCCGGCGGGGCACCCATCGTACTGGCTCCCGGATGGGGATTCCGGTTGATGACGGTTCTCACGCTGACCGCCGGAACCGCTTTTATCATGTGGCTAGGAGAGCAGATTACCGAAAGGGGAATCGGCAATGGTATCTCGCTGATCATTTTCGCCGGCATTGTCGCACGTATGCCTTCTGCGATCATGAATACTTTCCGGCTGATTTCCACCGGAGAGATGAATATTTTCGCACTGGTCGTATTGGGCGTACTCATGGTGGGGGTAGTCGGCTTCATTATTTTTGTGGAGCAGGGACAACGGCGTATTCCCGTCCAATATGCCAAACGGGTGGTCGGTCGGCGAATGTACGGTGGGCAAAGTACACACCTGCCGCTCAAAATCAATACATCTGGCGTGATTCCGCCGATTTTTGCCTCTTCCATCATCATGTTTCCAGCGACAATCGCGAGTTTTATCACGATCCCCTGGATGAAGAGCATTGCCGACGCGATGCGGCCCGGCAATCCTTTCTACGAGTTGCTGTATGTGGCTTTTATTTTCTTTTTCTGTTACTTTTACACGGCTGTGACTTTCAACCCGGTGGATGTCGCCGACAACATGAAAAAGAACGGCGGGTACATTCCCGGAATTCGGCCGGGAAAAAGGACTGCCGATTATATTGACCGTGTTCTGACGAGGATTACCCTGGGTGGGGCCATTTACGTATCCGCCGTTTGTGTGTTGCCCTCGATTCTGATTACCCGATTCAACGTTCCTTTCTACTTCGGAGGAACGGCGTTGCTGATCGTTGTGGGTGTGGCGATCGATACGGTGGCCCAGATGGAATCGCACATGCTTACCCGTCATTATGAGGGTTTTTTGAAAAAAGGCGGCATCCGGGGTAGGCGATAGAAGAGAAGAATGTTGTTGCTCTCAAGAAGCAAAGGGGAGCAACCCAATGGTTTCATACTTTACAGGGATCAACGCGGGAGATTCGAATGCCAAAGGAAGAGGCCATCAAAGTAGAAGGCATCGTTTTGGAGACGCTGCCAAACGCGATGTTCAAGGTCGAACTTGAAAACAAGCATCAGGTTTTGGCGCATATCTCCGGTAAAATGAGGATGCACTTTATCAAAATTTTGCCAGGAGACAAGGTCACGGTGGAACTTTCCCCTTACGATCTGTCACGTGGCCGCATCACTTATCGATCCAAGTAGCCGGTACCAACCGTACTGTGGCATAGGGTTTCCGTATAACGAGAAAAGCCATTGCCGCACCACATAAAGGAGTCAACAAATGAAGGTCAGGGCATCCGTCAGGAAGATTTGCAGCAAATGCAAAATCATCAAGCGAAAAGGAACGGTACGGGTTATCTGTGAGAACAAAAGACACAAACAGAGGCAAGGTTAGAGGAGGTTGAGCTTTGGCTAGAATCGCTGGTGTAGACTTACCTAGACGCAAACGGATAGAAATCGGTCTGACCTATATTTACGGTATTGGAAGAACAAGCTCCAATCGGATCCTGGAAAAACTCAAAATCGATCCCAATACCAACACAGACGATCTTTCCGAAGCTGAGATCAACAGCATTCGCAAAGTGATCGATAGCGAATTCAAGGTAGAAGGGGAGCTTCGTACAGAAGTTTCCATGAACATTAAAAGGCTCATGGACCTGGGCTGTTACCGTGGACTTCGACACCGGCGATCTTTGCCCGTGCACGGGCAGAGGACCAGCACCAATGCCAGGACAAGAAAAGGGCCCAAACGGTCTGCGATCAAGAAAAAAGGCGCCGCTAAAAAGTAATTATCATTTGACGGGAACAGTTAAATGCCGAGAAAAAGCAAAACGAAAAAAAAGGAAAGAAAGAACATCTCCAGCGGAGTTGTTCATATCCAGTCTACTTTCAACAATACTATCGTTACCATTACTGACGCTATGGGAAACGTTGTTTCTTGGTCCAGTGCAGGTATTCACGGTTTTAAGGGATCGCGAAAAAGCACACCTTTTGCGGCTCAGTTAACTGCTGAAGATGCAGCCAAAAAGGCCATGGAGCATGGAATGAAGAGCGTAGAAGTGTATGTTAAAGGGCCGGGAGCCGGCCGGGAATCTGCACTTCGCGCCCTCCAAGCCGCGGGATTCAACGTCGTGATGATAAAGGATGTAACCCCCATTCCCCACAACGGCTGCCGACCACCCAAAAGAAGACGGGTGTAACCGCGTACCGTCCGGGCGATTACCATCGATACGCCATGAACCGGTCTGATTCCAAAGGAGGACGAATTGGCACGATATAGAGGATCCGTCTGCAGGATATGCCGACGTGAAAATATGAAATTATTCTTGAAGGGAGACCGCTGTTACTCCGACAAATGCGCATTCGACCGCAGAGGCTACGCTCCTGGAGAACATGGGCAGCGACGGCGCGGGAAACCGTCGGATTACGGCATTCAGCTCCGTGAAAAACAGAAGGTAAAAAATACCTACGGACTTTCCGAAAAGCAGTTCCGGTTGACCTTCAAGAAAGCCGACCGGCAAAAGGGTATTACTGGTACCAACCTGCTTGTTCTTCTGGAGCGGCGATTGGACAACGTGGTTTACCGGCTGGGTTTCGCCAATTCGCGGACCCAGGGGAGACACTTTGTCCGGCACAACCATTTTCTGGTTAACGGAAAACGTGTCAACATCCCTTCGTACCTGGTCAGTATCGGCGATACGATAGAAGTGACCGAGAAAAGCAAGAAGGTCCAGGCAATCGTGGACTCGCTGGATGCGGTGATCAGAAGAGGACTACCTCCCTGGATTGCTGTTGAAAAAGAGAAGTTTAAAGGAGAAGTAAAAAGCTTTCCGGTTCGCGAAGACCTTACCTTGCCGATGCAGGAGCAGCTAGTTGTCGAACTATACTCCAAATAATGCATAGCATGGGAGCGCATAAAGAATTGCGATCCTGAATGCTGAACTGCATTGGTTTAAAAAATTCCTTCTGGAGAAAACGTGATGTCTAAAAACGAACTTATGTACATGAACTGGCGTGAGATGATAAAGTCGGACAAAGTTCGCGTTAGCAGTACCGAGGCATACGGTAAGTTCGTATGCGAACCACTGGAAAGAGGCTTCGGTATTACCCTTGGAAATTCTTTGCGAAGAACGATCCTCTCTTCATTGTATGGCGCGGCCATCGTCTCCGTTCGGTTCGATTCCGTTGAGCATGAGTTCAGTGTCATTCCCGGTGCGCTTGAGGATGTGTCGGAAATTATTTTGAACCTCAAAGAGGTTCGATTGAAGATGGACGACGCCACACCGCGTACGATTCGCCTTGAAGCGTCTGGAGAAGGAACCGTCAGCGCCGGTGCCATTACCAGTGACGACGGGCATGTTGTGGTGTTGAATCCCGAGCAGCATATCGCCACTCTAACCGGCGAAGGCGACTTGAACATGACTATGGTGGTGAAGGTGGGCAAAGGATACTCCTTGGCGGAAGCCAACAAGGACGAGGATCCGCCCATCGGAACGATACCCATCGATGCGGTGTTTTCACCGATCAAGCGAGTCAACTACGTAGTCGGAAATGCCCGCGTCGGTCAACGCACAGATTACGACAAGCTGACCTTGGAAATTTGGACAGACGGGAGCGTGACTCCTGAAGACGCTGTTGCCTATGGTTCGAAAATTCTCAAGGAACAACTGAGCATTTTCATCAATTTCGATGAAGATGCCGAGCCGCAGTCTACCGACAGTGACGAGGATCAGGAAAAGCCCTCTTTTAACGACAATCTGTATCGTAGTGTCGAGGAACTTGAGCTTTCCGTTAGAAGCGCCAATTGTCTAAAAAATGCCGAAATTCTGAAAATTTACCAGCTTGTACAAAAGACCGAAACCGAAATGCTCAAAACCAAGAATTTCGGTCGAAAATCGCTAAATGAAATCAAGGAAGTCCTGTCCGAGATGGGGCTCTCGCTGGGGATGAAGCTAGATAATTTTGTCCCGCCTGAAGAATCAGTCGAAGAAGGGGAGTAAACGTTCCAATGAGACATAGAAAAAGCGGTGTCAAACTCAATCGTACCACCAGTCACCGGCAGGCGATGTTTCGCAACATGGTGACTTCCTTGTTTAAACATGATCGCATCAAGACAACCGATGCTAAGGCAAAAGAGCTTCGCAGATGGGCCGATCACATCGTGACGCTCGCAAAACGAGGCGATTTGCACGCACGCCGATTGGCTATGTCCATCGTTCGCGAAAAAGACGTGGTCCATAAGATTTTCGAAGAAGCCTCCGAACGGTACGGAAACTTTAACGGCGGGTATACCCGCATGATTAAAGTTGGTCGGCGTCCCGGCGATACCGCCGCAATGACGCTGGTTGAGTTGGTTCGTTCGGACGAGGCTAAGCCGGCCAAGAAATTAAAAACCAAAAAGAAAGCGGACGCCCCGGCCGAAGTCAAACCCTCCGCTCCGGTTGTTGCCTCTGACGACCAACCGAAGGAAGAGGAAACTCAGGCCGAAGCCTCTACTTCTCCTGATGAAGCTGACGCTGCTGAAACGGACGAGGCGGCAGTTGCCGCACCCGCCGATTCAAAGCAAGACGATAGCGCTGAGAAGATCAATTCGGAAGATACCAAGAAAGATCCCGAGCCTTCCGAATCCGAAAAATAAAAGATTTTTTTCGTCTGTTTTTTTTAAGGCCCTGCTAACTCAGCAGGGCCTTTTTTTTACGCTCCCAGTTAACCTTGATGATACCCCACGCCTGTTTCTATTTTATCCTTTGACTTTTCAGAATTGTTTCTATAAAAAGGAACACTTACAGATATATACACTCCGCATCCTATTAACGGCTTTCATTCGTTGAATGATCTTTAAAAATTTTGCTTGACTTAAATTTTTAGTGGCTGTTAAGTAGCTAGTATGTAGCTTAACAAGGGGGAGCTTTTTTCTTAGAACAGAGGGGTAAAGGAGGGGCCGGATGATTCGTAACAGAAAAGTGGTAATCGGCTGGGTGATTTTGGTGGTCATTGGATTGTGGTTCAGTCCTGCATTTGCAAAAAAACCGTCTTTGGATGCATGGAAACCTGATTTCGACCCATCCGGTGCAAAATACAAATGCATCGTTTCCAATGTATCCCATCCCGTCATTAAAGGCGTTTACGCCGGATTTGCCATGCGCGACGAGCTTTGGAAACGTACCAACGGGCAAATTTATCTTGATTTCAAACCGTTTTCCATGCTCGGCGGCGAAGTCGAAGTCCTCAATCAGCTACAGATGGGGGCCATCCAGGGGATGGGTGTCAGTTCGGTTGCTGCAACTAACCTGGGCCCGCGTTTCGGCTTGATCAACCTGCCTTTTTTGATCAACTCCTTCGACAAACTGGACAAGTTTATCGGATCAGGAAAACTGTTCGACCATTATATGATGGCCATGGACCACCAGGGAATTATGGGGCTGGACATTACCGGATACGGCAACTACGGCTGGGCGACCACGACGCCGGTCAGAAACGTCAAGGAAGCCAAAAAAATTAAGTTCCGCACCGCCGAAGCAGCGGTAAATCAGCTTTTTTACAAAGAGTGCGGGTTCAACCCGGTTGTCATGCCATGGCCGGACGTGCCGGTAGCTTTGAAGCAGGGGGTGATCACCGGTCTGGACCACACCCCCATGGTGTGCAACATCACCAAGAAATTCGAGGTTTGTAAATATTATACCTACCTGGATTATGCCCAGGGGCTTTTTATCTGGATTTTTAACAAGGCCTGGGTCAACCGGCTGCCCGCGGATTTACAGACCACCTTCAAATCAGTTGTCCACGATGTTTGCGCCCAGATCCGTGAGCAAACCAAGGTCCAGGAGGCCGTCCAGATTGCCAAAGCCTCCAAGAACGGAATTCTCTTTTTCACCTTGCCGGAAAAGGATCTTGCCTGGATTAAAAGCAAAGGCAATGTGGCTCACGTGAAATACGCCGGTGAAATCAACAAACTGTATTCCGGTGACACTTACCGGCCGGCCAACTACCTGAAAGAGGTACAGGATTTCATGGGATACTCGGAATAGTCGCATCGATACATCTTGACAAAAGGGGGTTTCTAATGGTGAAACCCCCTTTTGTATAGTGATCGTTCGCACAAAAACGGTTGCCATCACACCATCGCTAACCGGTAGAAAAGGCATTTCCATGACAGGCAAGATTCTCAACAGATTGGACAAAATTCTGACCACCTTTGAAGATTGGACCCTTTTTATCAGCGTAATGGTGGCGCTGGTAGCCTTATTTTTCAATGTGGTCCTTCGTTACGGGTTCAACTACACCCTGGCATGGTCGGAAGAACTGGTACGGGAGGTCATCATATACACCACGTTTATCGGGTGCTGTTCGGCCGTGAAGAACCACTCGATGATCAAGATCGACGCTTCGGTTCAGCTGCTTCCCAAACTGAAAGTGCCGCTGACGTATTTCAGCAACCTGGTGATTCTTATTTTTTCAGTGATGATGATGGTTTACGGTTGGAAGATGGCCGCTTTGCAGGCCCGGACGTTTCAAAAAACGCTGATTCTTCAGATCCCACTGGTCTATCTTTATATCATCTTGCCACTGACCGGCCTGTTGATGTTCATCAGAACCGCACAGGTTATTTATCAGGATGTGACATCGCCGCAGACAGACGAATAAGGCCCTGTTGAGATAGCAGGAGTGAAATAGCAAGGAGACGCACCTTTATGGAGTTGAGTGACATTATTATCCTGTTGATATTGCTGGGATGCATGGCCACCTACATTCCTGTTTTTATGTGCCTGTTTTTCACCGGCGTCCTCGGATTTCTTTTTTTTACAGACATCCCTTTGCTTTTGCTGTTTCAAACCATGTTTCGAAGCATGGACAATTTCGCTCTGGTGGTGGTGCTGTTTTTCATTTTGTGCGGCAACATCATGACAGCCGGGTCCATCGTCGAGAAATTGATCAAGGTGGCCAACGCACTGGTCAGCTGGCTTCCCGGAGGACTGGGGATGGCCGGGGTACTGGCCTGCGGATTGTTCGGGGCCATATCCGGCTCCACGGTCGCCACGGTGGTGGCCCTGGGCGGATTCATGATTCCCGCCCTGCTGGACAATGGCTATCCCGAAAAGTACACGCTGGGGCTGATGACCACATCGCCCAATCTGGGCGTGATCATACCGCCGAGCATCGGTATGATTCTTTACTCCATGATCAGCAACGTCAGTCTGGAAGGGCTCTTTCTGACCGGATTCATCCCTGGCGTCCTGATCATGGGGTTGGTTTGCCTGTACTCTTTTTTCTTTTTCAGGAATAAAAAAGAGATCGTGCGCAAGCCGATCCCGTCCTTTAAAGATACGCTGGCGGTGTTCAAGGAAGGCTTCTGGTCCTTGATGCTGCCGGTCATCATTTTCGGCGGTATTTTCTCCGGTGTATTTACCGCTAACGAAGCCGCCGTGGTTGCCTGTGTATACGCCTTTATCGTGGAATTGTTCATCCACAAGTCCATGAAATTCAGTCAGGTTAAGCAAATCACCGTCAACTCGGCAGTCACTTCGGCCACCCTTTTGATCATCGTTGCCGGGGCCACCTGCTTCGGGCGCCTGCTGACCTTAGAGGATATTCCCGGCAGGATTACGGAAACCGTTTTATCGGCCATCACCTCGCCGTACGTTTTCCTGATCGCCATGAACATGCTGTTGCTTGTTGTGGGCATGTTTATGGACATCATTTCGGCCACCATGATATTGGGCCCCGTATTTTTACCCATGCTGGACGCCTTCGGCATCAGCTGGATGCACTTCGGACTGGTGATGACCGTAAACCTGGCTATCGGGTACTGTACGCCGCCCATGGGGGTCAGCTTGTATATCACCGGTGCCATCGCCAACCGGGATCTGATTTATGTATCCAAAGCGGTGGCGCCTTTTATTACCATTCAGATTTTTGTCCTTTTGCTGATGACATTTTTTCCCCGGGTCGTTCTGTGGCTGCCCAAGCTGATGGGATTTGTTTAGCGGCCTGATTTGCGTGTTCAAACGAAAAAAGCCTTCGCGATGGTATCGTTCGAAGGCTTTTTCTTTTCCACAAGTTAAAAAAGGAGTGAGTCCCATGGGTGAGGATATCTTAGAAAAGACCAAGACGACCGGTGCGCTGTATTTTTCCGGTGTCGAGGGAGAAAAGCCTTTCGAACTGTGGCGGGACTTTGATAAGGAACTGGGCAGGGATTTGTCTCTTTTTATCACCGGTAAGCTGTATGCCCGGGAAAAGATCCCCCATCCCACGCGGCAGCTGGTGACCGTCGCCGTGCTGACCGTATTGTCCCGGCCCGACGAACTCAGGCTGCATATCGAGGCAGCCTTGAACGTGGGCTGCAAGCCCGCTGAAATCGCCGAGGTGATTTTTCAGACGTTTACCTATGGCGGAATTCCCACGGTAAACACCGCATTACGGGTGCTCCGGGATGTGTTGAAGGCAAGGGGGCTTTGGACCCGGGACGATTGACCGATTCCAGGCTGACCGTGCGAATAAATCCGGAAAAAATGAGACAAGACTTGCGAACTTCGAAGAATGCGGTGTATGGATGAGAGATCCTTTTTGGCTAAGATGCAAAGGCTTGTGGACAGCGCAATTTTAACGACGCCCTAAAACCGATTCGGGAGTAAAGCCATGAGACCGTATTTCGAGAAAATGCCGGCCTTCGGCCGGGAGTTGAATGCCGGACAGATCAAGAGCGCCGAAGAGAACGTCAAGCAGATCAAGGAACTCGAAGCACTGCTGAAGAAAGAGGCGGAAAAGGTCAAGCAGGCCGGGTTCTCCGAAGAGAAAATCAATGCCCGCGGCCAGATGACTGTGTGGCAGCGTCTCAATTATCTGGTAGATCCCGGAACGTGGTGCCCGTTGCACACCCTGTACAATCCGGAAGACAACGAGGAGGGCACGACCAACGTAATCGACGGGCTCGGGAAAATTTCCGGGAAATGGGCCGTCATTGTCGGATTCGACAACAAGGTGCTGGCCGGCGCCTGGCTGCCGGGGCAGGCGGAAAACATTCTCCGGGTGACCAACCTTTCCAAACGCCTGAATATCCCCCTGGTCTGGATGGTACACTGCAGCGGGGTCAAACTCACCGAGCAGGAGAAGTTTTACGCCAACCGGCGCGGGGGGGGAGCTACCTTCTTCCGGCACGCGGAACTGAACCAGGCGGGCATTCCCATCCTGGCCGCCATTTACGGAACCAACCCGGCCGGCGGCGGCTATCAGGGCATCAGCCCGACGATTTTGTTTGCTCATAAAAACTGCAACATCGCTGTCGGCGGCGGAGGCATTCTAAGCGGCATGTCTCCCAAGGGTTATTTCGACGAGGAGGGGGCCGATGCGCTGATCAACGCGGCCAAGCAATTCAAGGCCAAACCACCGGGATCGGTCGAGATCCACTACGACGCCACGGGATTTTTCCGTCATGTCTACGAAGAGGAGACCCAGGTGCTCGACGGGGTCAAGGAATACATGCAGGACATTCCGGGCTACAAACCCAAATTTTTCCGGGTGGCCGAACCCAAGGCACCCCTTTTTCCTGCGGAAGACATCTACCGCCTGGTGCCCATCAACCAGAAGCAGATCTACGATTTCGACCAGGTGCTGGCCCGCATCGTCGATGGCTCTGAGCACCTCGAATTCAAGCCCGATTACGGACCGGAAATTTATACCGGCCTGGTCAAGATCGACGGCTTTTTGATGGGGGTCATCGGCAACAGGCAGGGCTGGTTGGGGGAAGGCTATCCCGAATACGCTGATTATCCGGGGATTGGCGGCAAGCTCTATCGCCAGGGCCTGATCAAAATGAACGAATTCGTTACCCTCTGCGGCCGCGACCGGGTGCCGATCATCTGGTTCCAGGACACCTCCGGCATTGATGTGGGCGACATCGCCGAGAAGGCCGAACTGCTGGGACTGGGCCAGAGCCTGATTTATTCGATCCAAGCCACCGATGTGCCCCAGATTCTGGTGGTGCTGCGAAAAGGGACTGCGGCAGCCCATTACGTCATGGGCGGACCCACGGCCAACCGGCACAACGCCCTGACCCTCGGGGTGCCCACTACGGAAATTTACGTGATGCATGGGGAAACCGCCGCTGCCGCCAGTTACTCCCGCCGTCTGGTCAAGGAGAAGAATGCCGGCAAACCGCTGCAGCCGGTGATCGACAAGATGAACCAGATGGCCCAGGAATACCATGACAACTCCCGGCCTCAGTATTGTGCCCGCAAAGGGTTTGTGGACGAAGTCGTCAAGATGTCCGAGATCCGACGCTACCTGGCCGCCTTTGCCGGCAGTGTTTACCAGAATCCCAAGTCCATCTGCCCCCAGCACCAGATGCTGACGCCGCGGGTGATCAAAGGCTAATCTATCGCTGGTCTGAAGACGGATTACGGAAAACAGAAGAGAGATTGGGAGCTTGAGGGGCTAAGGGATGGAAGGTGCGGCCTTCGGCCGCGAGCAATACGGTACGTTAATCGGGCGGGGAGTTATTCTCCGCCCGTTTTGTTTGTGGATTTTATCACCTTGTTCAGCAGGGCGGCGAATATTCCCAGCAGAATGACGATTCCTACAATAATGAGAAAAAACCATTCCTTCCCGCCCAGCAAAATGGCTCGGCCCCGCAATGTCTCCCCCCAAACGGCATGGCGGTCCAAAGCGGGAATGATGTCCGCAGAAACGATGGGAATGCGAAAGCCAACCTTGTGGCTGAACAGGCCGGCAAAAGCCAGTGCCATCAAGGCAAATGCCGCGAAGCCATAGATGTTCAAAATGAGCCGTCCACTTTTGGTCATGATTGGTCTCCTTCGACAACGAACCGCCGTCGACCGTTTTCGATGTGTTTTTTGGCTGTGCGGCGATCCAGTCCGGTGATGCGTGCCACGGCTTCGATAGTATGATGCGCCTGGTGCAGCAGGAAACAATAGCCTCCCATCAGGCTCTTGGCATCGAGACGCTGATGTTTGAGCCCTGTGATTAATTGCGCTGTCAGGTCCGGTGGCGCCTGACCGGCCAGCGGTGCGTATTCCCGTTTTAACAGAATTCTGCGTACACACTGCTCCAGCTCCCGTACGTTGCCGGGCCAGGTATAGTCGATCCCCGGGGCCCTGCGAATTTGCGTTTTCACCCACTGCGCCAGTTCCTCGGAAGGTTCGCCGACAATTCGTTGGATAACCACCTGGAGCAGGTCGTCCAGTTCTCCTGGGTCTTCGCGAATCCGTCGGGCCAGGGAGGGAACGACGATCAGATCCGAGCATAGCCGGTAGAAGAAATCTTTTCTCATGGTCTTGCCGTCGAGCAACTGCTCCTCGGTAAGGTTGGTGGCCGCAATCACCCGCCCGCGAAACGGCCTTGACCGATGGCCCCCCACCCGGTTGAAGATGCGTTCCTGAATCACCTGCAGCAGTTTGATCTGGATCGGTTCCCCGACTTCCCCGATTTCGTCCAGAAAGATGGCGCCAAAAGGGCTACAGCGATCGAAGACGCCCTCGAAATCGTCGACGGCACCGGTGAAGGCACCTTTGCGGTGGCCGAACAACTCCGATTCGATCAACGACTCCGGGTACTGGGAAAGGTTCAGGGCAATGAACGAGCGGGTGAAGCTTTCGGCGAAACAGCTCTTCTTCTCATCGAAAGGAATGAAGCCGGACCGTCCGATGGCGTTGGCGGCTGTGCCTTTGCCGCTTCCCGTGGCGCCGAGAAGCATGGTGGAGAAGTCCTCCATGCGATTCCACAAAAAGCGGTGGTAAAGATCCATGTCATGGGTGAACACGTTGTTCCACAGGCTTTCCCGAAGCCTGCGCATACTTTTGCTGCGTCCTTTCAGACCTTTATCGATGAAAAAAAACGCCCGGCGAAGCTGGTAGCACATGGCCAGATAGCGCCGGGCCACGGGCCGGCTGAATCCCCAGCCGGTCAATTGAGCCATTGCCTCCCCATAGAAAGGAACCGGCAGCGATCGGTCGCCCGCCTGGATCTGGTCCACGATCAGTTGATCGAAGTGCTCCACGAAACGATGGAACAGGTCAAATAAAAATGAGCTGGTCAGCAGCTTGCGATCCCCTTCGCCGTAGCGGGTGATGTCGGCGATATTCTCGTTTTCCAGCCGGCCGATGTGGGCGCGGACCTGGGAGATGGTTTTCTGAAACCCCCGATCTTCGTCCGTGTCAGTAAAAAATCCGGCGATCTCCAAGTCTACCCGGCCACGGCGGTCGCTGAACGGATTGGCGTAAACGGCCTGGTGAACCAGGGAAAAAAAGTGGCGTTCCGTCGGTTTGAGTCGTTCCATGGCGGTTTCGGCAGATGATTCCTGAGTTTTAGTAATGATCAAAAATTGTATAGCATATAAACAATAAATGAACAAACCGCTTCCAAAAAAAATATGGGCAAACTTGTTATATGTATGAAAACGACATGATATTAATAATTTATCTTCTTTCCGTCGGGACGGCATGGGTTTTGATAAAATAAAACGTATTCGAGCCAAAGACCATTTATATTCAGGATCAGGGGAAAGCCATGCAAAAGAGAACTTCGCAAACGGAACAGGCGATTCAAAACGGTTGGGTTGAAAATATGTCAGAGGACGGGGAGTCTGCTGCAGCACGGCAACGGGGACCGCTGGGGCTGATGTCCACCCGGCGCTTCGCACCGTTTTTCTGGACCCAGTTCATGGGTGCGTTTAATGACAACGTGTTTAAAAACGCCTTGATGCTGCTGATCGCCTTTACGGCAAGCCGCCAGATTGGAGCTTCGTCGGACGTGATCATCAATCTGGCCGCAGGATTGTTTATCCTGCCGTTCTTCCTCTTTTCGGCAACGGCCGGCCAGATTGCCGACAAAATGGAGAAATCGCTGCTGATTCGCAGGATCAAACGGCTGGAAATCGCTATCATGGCCGTTGCCGGGCTGGCTTTCTATACCGGCAGTACCGTTTTGCTATTGGGGCTTTTGTTCTTCATGGGCGCCCAGTCCGCGTTCTTCGGTCCGGTCAAATACAGCATTATGCCCGAGCATCTGAAACCGGAAGAGATCGTGGGCGGAAACGCCCTGGTGGAGATGGGCACATTCGTTGCCATCCTGCTCGGCACCCTGTGCGGCGGGGTGTGGATTCAACTGCCCCATGGGGCGCAGACCATCGGGTTCGTTCTGGTGGGCGTGGCCCTGATCGGGTGGTGGGCCAGCCGCAGGATCCCTCATACGGTCGTTCATTCGCCCGATCTGGCGATCCGCTGGAACCTGGTCCGGGAAACCCTTCGGACCATTGGCCATGCCCGTAGGCAGCGATCCGTTTTTCTGTCCATTTTAGGCATATCCTGGTTCTGGCTGCTGGGGACCGCCTATCTGACCCAACTGCCCAATTTCACCAAAACCGTGCTGATGGGTGATGAGAGCGTGGTCACCCTGCTGCTGACCCTGTTTTCCATTGGTGTGGGCATCGGGTCGCTCCTGTGTGAGCGTCTTTCGGACAAAAAGGTGGAACTGGGGCTGGTGCCCCTGGGATCGCTCGGGTTGAGTGTTTTCGGTATGGATCTCTTCTGGGCCTGCCGCCTGCCGCAATCCTGGGAACTTTTGTCGTTGGCCCGGTTTCTGGCTGTCAGCGGCAGTTGGCGGGTGATGATGGATGTGGTCATGATCGGCGTTTTCGGCGGGTTGTATATCGTGCCCCTGTTTGCCATGATTCAGACCCGCACCCAGCCAAAGGAGCGGGCCCGCATGATTGCCGCCAACAACATCGTCAACGCCCTGTTCATGGTGCTGGCTTCGGTGGCCGGGGCCGTTCTCATCGGTTTGGCCGGCGTGTCTATCCCGGTCTTTTTTCTGCTGCTGGCCCTGGCCAACACGGCTGTTGGCCTGTATATCTGTTTCCTGGTTCCCGAATTCGGCATGCGTTTTCTGGTGTGGGCGATCACTCATACCCTGTACCGCTTCCGGCACCGGGACCTGGACCGCATTCCCGAATCGGGTCCGGCCGTGCTGGTTTGCAACCATGTCAGCTACATGGATGCCCTGCTGATCATCGGCGCCTGCCGGCGGCCGGTGCGGTTTGTCATTTACGAGCCCATTTACCGCCTGTTCCTGCTGAACTTCATTTTTCGGGCGGCCCGGGCCATCCCCATCGCTTCGCATCGCACCAATCCGAAGGGGCTGAAGAATGCCTTTGACGGAATCGCCAAGGCATTAGAAAATGGCGAAGTGGTCTGCATTTTCCCCGAAGGGCAGTTGACCCGCGACGGCAGTTTGGGGGTCTTCAAACGCGGCATCGAGCGGATTGTGGCCCGCAATCCCGTGCCGGTGGTGCCCATGGCCCTTAAAGGCCTCTGGGGCAGTTTTTTCAGCCATAAAAGCGGTCATGCCATGGCCAGCCTGCCCCGACGCTTCTGGTCCCGTGTTGAGCTTGTGGCGGGTTTTCCCATCGATCCTGTGAACGTGACGGCCAATGGGCTGCGGGAAAGGGTCCTCAACCTGTGGCATGTAAACCCGGAATTTAAAAAGGAAGGTGCCCGATGAAAAGAAAAGCCGGTTTGTTGATTGTCGTCCTGATCTGGCTGGCCGGCTGCGGCCATACGGTTCAGCGCTATAACAGCTCAGCCGTGGATTACCTCTTCCCCGACAAGGATCACATCGTCGAAAAGACCGGGCTTCCCCACCTTCAACTGCCCATCCGGGTGGGGGTCGCTTTCGTTCCCGGCAACCAGGGGAAGAATGGATATCGTTCCGGTGGATTGTGGACTGGCGGAAGCGCCGGGAGAGAGGATGCCGTGTTGTCCGAGACGGATAAAACCGTCTTGCTTGAAAAAGTAGGCCAACGATTCGAGACTCTCGAATTTATTGACACCATCGAGATCATTCCATCGGCCTATCTCGTTCCCCAAGGCAGTTTTTTCAATCTCGATCAGATTCGCACCATGTTCGATGTCGATGTCATTGCCCTGGTTTCTTACGATCAGACCCAGTTCACGGATGAAGGCGTTGCTTCGATCACCTATTGGACGCTGGTAGGGGCCTACATCGTACCCGGAGAGAAAAATGCCACGCACACCATGGTCGATGCCGCGGTTTACGATATCAAAAGTCGAACCCTGCTGTTCAGGGCGCCGGGTGTCAGCCGGATTAAAAGTACGGCCACTCCGGTCAACTTGTCCGAGCAGCTTCGCAAGGACCGGGTCACCGCCTTCCAACAGGCGGCCGATGATTTGATTGTCAATCTGGAAGAGCAGTTGAACCGCTTTCGCGAAACTATTGAAAAACAGCCGGAGAAGGTCAAAATTTCCAGGCGCGCCGGATATTCCGGAGGCGGTTTCACGGGCGGGAGCTTCGCCGTGCTGTTTGCGGTAGCGGGAATTGTCGGTTGGTGCCTAAACCGTCGGAGGGGCAGATGAGCCGGCCCTCGGCAAGCCTTTTGCCGGTCGGCACCCTGGCTGTTGTCGTGTCCGCCATGCTGGCGACCCATGTTCCGTGGTTCGGCCAGTGGATGGCATACGACCGCGGGATGATCGTCCAGGGCCAAGCCTGGCGGCTGATCACAGGCCATCTTTATCACTATTCCGCCTTGCATTTGTGGAACAATCTTCTGCCGCTGGTCGTGATCGGCACCTGGCTCGAAAAGAAAAGCCGCGTGTGCTTTGCCGCTGGGTGCCTGCTGACGGCGTTGGTGGTGGGTTTCGGTCTTTTCTTCGCCCGCCCATCCATGGGCCGATATGGCGGCCTATCGGGAATTTTATGCAGCCTGCTGGCTTTTTATGGGTTCAGCTTGTCCGTTGACAGGGGCACGATCCGATGGATTGGCTTTGTCACATTGGCAGCCCTGATCCTGAAGACCGGCTATGAACTGCTTTCCGGCCAAGCCTGCCTGATCGATTGGAATCGCCATGGCTTTGTGGTCGTGCCCCTGAGCCACCTATTCGGTATGCTCGCGGGAACAGTATGGTTTCTGCTCCAATCGGTTCTGGCCATCGATTGTTCGGCATTTGCCGCTGTCATTGGCCTTGGGGCTGAAGGGCCGGGTGCGCGCCGATGGCAATCCAATCATTTTAATCCATTTTGAAAGAAGCTTCGATGGCCTCAATCGTGAGCGTTTTTACTTTGATGATTGTTTTGACCTGCTGTGGCGCAACGGCGTTTGCCACGGAAGTGGATGCTGCCGAAAAGGCCCCTGGCGCCCATGTCATCCTCCTTCACGGCATGGGGCGCAGCCATCGGTCCATGTCCAAAATGGCCGACCATCTGGCAGCTAGTGGCTACGCGGTGATCAATCTGGATTATCCGTCCACCGATGCGGACATCGAAACCCTGAGTTCGGGTGTCGTTGCCGAGGCCGTTCAAACGTGTCGGGCCAGGAATCCCGAGGCGCCCATTCATTTCGTCACCCACTCGCTGGGAGGCATTCTGGTGCGGCATTACCTGCAGAGCCACTCGCTGCCGCCAGGAAGCCGGGTGGTGATGCTCAGCCCGCCCAACCGGGGCAGCGAAGTCGCCGACCTGCTCAAGGATTTTTTTCTCTACCGCTGGGTCATGGGGCCGGCGGGCCAGCAGCTGGGAACATCGCCAGGGGCGCTGCCCAATCGTCTGGAGCCGGTGGATGTGCCGGTGGGAATCATCACCGGCGATCGCTCTCTGGAACCCTGGTTTTCCATCCGGGTGCCGGGACCGGATGACGGCAAGGTGTCGGTGGCGTCTGCCCGGCTGCCGGAGATGACCGATTTTCTGGTGGTCCACCGCAGCCACGGCTTCATCATGAACGGCCCGGAGGTTATCGAACAGACGATCCACTTTTTAAGGCATGGAAAATTCAAAAAAGAAGGGTAAGTGTTATTGCCAATCCAGGATTACCTTCCCCGACATCCCCGACCGCATGATGTCAAACGCCTGCTGGAAGTCGTCCACGGAAAAGCGGTGGGTGATCACCGAGGAGATGTCCAGGTGGCTCTGGAGCATGCTGGTCATCTTGTACCAGGTTTCGAACATTTCACGCCCGTAGATGCCTTTGAGGACAAGGCCCTTGAGGATGATCCAGGTCAGGTCCAGGGAGACTTTTCCGGTGGGAATGCCTAAAATGGCGACCTTGCCGCCGTAGTTCATGACCTGGAGCATGTCCCGGAAGGCCTGGATGTTGCCCGACATTTCCAGTCCCACATCGAAGCCTTCCCTCATCCCCAACTCCCGTTCCGTGTCGACGATGGATGTTTGGGTCACGTTGATGGCGGCCGAGGCCCCCATCTGCCGGGCGAGGTCCAGGCGGTAGTCGTTGACGTCCGTGATAACGACGAACCGGGCGCCCACGTGGCGGGCAATGGCCACGGCCATGATGCCGATGGGGCCGGCGCCGGTGATCAGCACGTCTTCCCCCACAAGATCGAAAGAAAGGGCCGTGTGGGCGGCATTGCCGAAGGGGTCCATGATGGCGGCGATGTCGTCCTCGATGGTGCCCGGCACCCGGAAAACATTGGATGCCGGCACACTGAGATACTCGGCAAAGCACCCAGGGCGGTTGACCCCGACGCCGATGGTATTGCGGCACAGATGGCGCTTGCCCGCGCGGCAGTTGCGGCAGTGGCCGCAGGTGATGTGGCCCTCGGCCGATACCCGGTCGCCCTCTTTCAATCCGCGGACTTCGCTGCCGATTTCCGTGACGATGCCCACGAACTCATGGCCGATGGCCATGGGGACGGGGATGGTTTTTTCGGCCCAGGCATCCCAGTTGTAGATATGGATGTCCGTCCCGCAGATGGCGGTTTTGATGATTTTGATCAGTACATCGTTGTGACCGACGCTCGGGAAGGGCACCTCGTTCATCCAGATCCCGGCTTCGGGTTTTTGTTTGACAAGGGCTTTCATGGTCTTCATTCGGTCACCTCTCTTTTTACTCGATCACCGAAAGTTCCCGGCCGACACGGACAAAGGCATCGATGGCCCGGTCCAGGTGCTGCCGGGTGTGGGCGGCGGACATCTGGGTGCGGATACGGGCCTGGCCTTCGGGAACTACCGGAAAGCTGAATCCTACCACGTAGATGCCTTCTTCCAACATGCGGGCCGCCATTTTCTGGGCCAGAACGGCGTCGCCCAGCATAACCGGGATAATGGGATGGTGGCCGGGCACCAGGGTAAAGCCCGCCGCTTCCATTTTTTCGCGAAAATAGCGGCTGTTTTCCGAAAGCCGCTCCAGCAGTTCCGAACTTTCTTCCAGCAGATCCAGCACGGCGATAGAGGTGGCGGCGATCACCGGCGCTAGGGAGTTGGAGAACAGATAGGGTCGTGAACGCTGCCGCAGCCAGGCAACGATTTCCCGGCGTCCGGAGGTATATCCCCCCGAAGCGCCGCCCAGTGCTTTCCCCAGGGTGCCGGTAAGGATATCCACCCGGTCGGATACGCCGCAGTATTCCGGCGTTCCCCGCCCGTGTTCGCCGATGAAGCCGACGGCATGGGAGTCGTCCACCATGACCAGGGTATCGTAACGGTCGGCCAGATCGCAGATGCCTTTCAGGTCGGCGATGATGCCGTCCATGGAGAACACCCCGTCGGTGGCGATCAGGCGATAGCGGCAGGCGGCGGCCGCTTTCAGCTGCCGCTCGAGATCGGCCATGTCGTTGTTTTTGTATCGAAACCGCCTGGCCTTGCACAAACGGACGCCGTCGATGATGCTGGCGTGGTTCAGTTCGTCCGAAATCACCGCATCGTCTTCGCCCAGCAGGGTTTCGAAAAGGCCGCCGTTGGCGTCGAAGCAGGAACTGTAAAGGATGGTGTCTTCGGTGCCTAAAAACCGGCTGATCCGCTTTTCCAGATTCTTATGGATGTCCTGGGTGCCGCAGATGAAGCGAACCGAGGACATGCCGAAGCCATGGGTGGTCAGGGCTAAGCGGGCGGCTTCCACCAGGCGGGGGTGGTTGGACAACCCCAGGTAGTTGTTGGCGCAAAAGTTCAGTACGGTCTGCTCGCCGCCCACCACGATGGCGGCCTGCTGGGCCGAGGTGATGACCCGCTCGTCCTTGTACAGACCGTTCTCCCTCAGCGCTGCGATTTCGGTTCTCAGGTGATCCGTCAGGGTTGGGTGCATGAAATCGTCCTCTCTATGAAAGATTGACCGATCCCATGATGCAGATTTGCGACAGCATGGGCCGGGCAGCGGCCCACCAACGCGGTTCACCAGCCTTCATTTATGAACTATAAGCCGGTGACCTTGTTGCGGCCCGTTTTCTTGGATTGATACAGGGCCTGGTCGACCCGGTTCATGAAGCTATCGGCAGATTCGCTGTTTTTATAGCGGGTCACACCAAAGGAGAGGGTGATCTTGCCCAGGCGCTCCCCGGTGTTTTTCTTTTTCAGGTCAAGCTGTTCAAACAGGAGACGCATTTTTTCGGCGAGGATATTGGCTCCGTCAAAAGGCGTGTCCGGGAGCAGGATGGCGAATTCCTCGCCGCCGATGCGTGCGGCCAGGTCTTTTCCCTTGATGGCATCTTTGATGGTGATGGCCACCATGCGAATGACATTATCTCCCACCGTATGGCCATGGGTATCGTTGATCCGTTTAAAATGATCGATATCGGCCATGATCGCGCAAAGAGAAACGCCTTCCTTGTTGGCGTTATCGATGGCCTGGAGCAGATTCTTTTCAAACCCCCGGCGGTTGGCGATCCCGGTCAATGGGTCCAGGAAGGCTTCCTTGCGGTATCGGGCCATTCTGGCTTTCAAACGTTCGATTTCACTGGTGGCCTGATTGAGCTGGTTTTTAAAAGAGGCGCTTGACGTTTGCAATCGGCCGATTTCATCTTTAATCTGACTAACGATTTTTTCAATGTCGGCTTCGGACAGGCTCGGTTTCAAGGTGTCATTGATCGCTTCCAGATTGTTTTCGGATTCGCAAAAATGCTCGTTGGTGGTCTGGATCGCACCGATGACCTCGATAAAGAGCTTTTTCAATTCCTCCCGAACCAGTTTGTTTACCTTTTCTTCGCTTCCGGCGATATGAAGATCGAAAAGATTTCGGATGGCTTCTTTGGAAAATGCGGTCTCGCGTTGCAGGTATTCGTCGATGGCCGCGTTGAGGTCTTCGTTTTTCCCGGACGCATACTCATACCAGACGCAGTAGTTCAACGGGTCGGTCGGCAGACAGTGTTTGCCCAGAAAAGTCAGCGCCAGCCGCAGGTAGCGCTGCGACTCCTCTACGGTATCGTCATAATGCATATGCAAAAGGTCTCTTTTGAGAAAATAGGACAAGCGGCCTTCAACGATCCGTTTCAGTTCCCCAAGGCCGGCCGGTTGCGATTTTTATAAATGATACCCTATTTAGGAGGCCGAAGGAAGGTTGTCAATTAAAAACCAGTGCTGGTAACCGTCCGTCCTGGTACCACAATTTGCTTGACCGTTACCGGTTGCCTGTGCATAATCGATTGACCTGAAAGAACATTATCCAACAACGCGTTTCGAGGCATCATCGTTGTCGCAGTGGCCCGAGATGGCTGTTGGGCCTGCCGATTCTTCCAATTGCAAAAGCGGTCGCCGAAAGACGGAAAATCCATGAAAAAGAAAATACTGGTGGTCGACGACAACCGAATGATCCTCAAATTCCTGTCCAATCTTCTCGAGGGGAAAGGCCATGAAGTTCAAACCTGCGAAGACGGCCTGAGTGCTCTGAGTCTGCTTACCCGTTATCGTCCGGACATCGTTTTTGTCGATCTCATCATTCCCAAGATCGGGGGCGACAAACTCTGTCAGATCATTCGGACCATGGAGCACATGCGCGGTTGCTACCTGGCGATCATTTCGGCCGCAGTTGCCGAAATGGATCTGGATTTCAGGGAAATCGGGGTGAATGCATGCATCGCCAAGGGCCCCTTCGGCCAAATGGGGAAACATGTGCTGGCCGCCATCGAGGATGCCAACGATCCTTCCAAATCGGTCACGGAACACGAAATTCGCGGTATCGCGTCGATGGACGGCATCCCGGTTTACGCCCGGCGGATGACCAAGGAGCTGCTTGGCCGCAACCGCCATCTGGAAACCATTTTAGAAAGCATGAACGAAGGGATCATCGAAGTGTATACCGGGCGCGTGGTATACGCCAATTCCGCAGCGGTAAAGCTCTTTGGCATTCCACTGGAAAATCTGCTATCCGCCGAGCCCCGGGACCTTTTTGACGAGGCGGCCGGACCGCGCATCGAAGGGTTGCTCGGGGACGACAAGGTGGAGAACCCGACGGTTGGATTGACCCGTCCCCTGGAACTCAACGGGCGCCAGGTGGTTATTCGCAGTTTCCCGGTGAAGGGGGAAGCGGACACGACGATCCTTTTGATCACGGATGTCACTGACCGGCGCAACCTGGAGTACCAGTTACAGCATGTTCGACGCATGGACGCCATCGGGAACCTGGCCGGCGGTATTGCCCACAACTTCAACAACCTGCTGATGGGTATCCAGGGAAACATCTCGATCCTCATCCAGGACAAATCCCCCGGCGACCCCGGATACGATGAACTGGCCGGCATGGAGCGCTGCATCGACAGCGGCGCCAATCTGACCCGCCAACTACTCAGCTTTGCCAAGGGTGGGCGCTATTCTTTAGATCTGCTGGATATCAAGAATATTATCGAGTCTTCTGCCGGGATGTTTGCCCGCACCCGCAAAGAAATTCATGTGGTTTGCCGCCTGGGGGAAGATCCGATCATGGCGGAAGTGGATGCCGCCCAGATCGAGCTGGCGTTGATGGACCTGTATGTCAACGCCTGGCATGCCATGTCTGCCGGGGGAACCCTGACCGTTTCCGCGTCTCCGATCAGCCTGGACGACGCTTTTGTCAAACCCTACCACCTGGCTGCGGGCAGATACGTCAGAATCGACGTAGCCGATACCGGATCGGGGATGGACGCCAAAACCATCGAACGCATATTCGAACCCTTTTACACCACCCGGCCTATGGGAGAGGGAACCGGTCTGGGCCTGGCGTCGGTATTCGGTATTATCAAACGCCACCATGGGATCATTAAGGTCGACAGCAAGGTGGGCCTCGGGACGACGTTTTCGATTTATCTCCCCATGGCCCGCATTCTCGAAAAGCCCAAGGTGCAGGACAAGCTGCACATCTCCTCGGACAAACTTCCGAAAAAAGGTTCGGGAACCATCCTGGTGGTCGATGACGAGGAGTACATTCTCAATGCCGACAAGGCCATGCTCAACGAACTGGGCTACGAAGTGCTGCTGGCCGGCGGCGGGAAAGAAGCCCTGCGCGTGTTCGAGGAAAACAAGGATCGCATCAAGCTGCTGATCCTGGATCTGATCATGCCGGACCTGGGCGGTGAAATCGTTTATGATCGCATTAAAGCATCAAAGCCCGATGTTCGTGTGATTCTTTCCTCCGGGTACAGCATCGAGGGGCAGGCCGAATCTATCTTGAAGAAAGGGTGCGACGGCTTTATTCAAAAACCGTACAACCTCAACCAGCTGGCCCGGAAGATCGAGGAAATTCTTTCCTGAGCGAGGAATTCCTGAAAATCCGAACCTCGTCGCCCTCAGGGGCAAAAAGAAGAATGCAACTGTTATGGCTGACACCCCACCGAAGACAAATTCCAGTAAGCCGATGCGGGGCCGGCGCCAACCCGAGGAACAAACCGACACGCGGCGATTGGAAAGCAGCGTTTTTATTTTAAGCGTTGCCGTGGTGGCGGTCTATTGGATCGTCGATTCGATGCTGTTTGCCATGACTACCGAAGGCGCTACCTTTTTCTACCGTTTTGTCCATCCGGGAATCGAAGAGGTGCTAAGCCGGCTGCTGGTCATCTGTTTTTTCGTATTTTTCGGCTCCCATGTGGGACACACCCTTCGGCAGCGGCAAGAAGCGGATGAGGCCCTGGCCGGCGTTGAAGAGAAGCACCGTACGATCATCGAGAATATCGAAGACGGCTACTATGAGATCAATCCGGAAGGCCGATTTGCCGTTTTCAACGATTCCTTTAGAAGAATCACGGGATATCCGGCCGACCAGCTCCGGCAGCTGGACTACCGGCGGCTGCTGACGCCTGCGGAAACGGAAAAGGTGATCGGCGTCTTCAACAAGGTCAATCGTACGGGCCGGGCCACCAAAGACCTGGGGTTTGTGATCGTTCGAAAGGACGGCGCGCTGCGATGGGTGGAGACCTCGGTCTCTCCTCTTCGAGGCCAGGGGGGCGTGAACGCAGGTTACCGGGGGATTTTGCGGGATGTGACCCGCCGGCGCCAGGCGGACGCCCTGAAACAAGAAAAGATGGCCGCCGAGGCGGCCAGCCGCTCCAAGAGCGAATTTCTGGCCAACATGAGCCACGAGATCCGGACGCCGCTCAACGCCATCATCGGCATGGTGGAACTGTTGCTCGGGTCCTCTTTGTCCCACGAGCAGCGGGAAGACCTCAAAGTGGTCCATTCCGCCGCCTACTCCCTGCTTGCGGTGATCAACGATATCCTGGATTTTTCCAAAATCGAGGCCGGCAAGCTTGAATTGGAACGCTCGGCGTTCAATTTGCGGGATTTTCTCGGTGAGGCCCTGAAGATTCTAGCCGTGAAAGCCCATGAGAAGGATCTCGAACTGGCCTACCGCGTCGCGCCGGATGTTCCCGACCGTCTGTTCGGAGATGCCCATCGATTTCGCCAGGTCCTGCTCAACCTTGTCGGCAATGCCCTCAAGTTCACCGAATCCGGCGAGATTGTCGTTCTGGCCCAAAAAAAGTCCATGCAGGGCAACCGGCTGGTATTGCAGGTGGCGGTTCGGGATACTGGCGTTGGCATCGCCACCGGCAAGCAGGCTTTGATCTTCGAAGCCTTTCAACAGGCGGACGGCAGCACCAGCCGAAAGTATGGCGGCACGGGGCTGGGGCTGGCCGTATCGTCCCAACTCGTCAATCTGATGGGGGGGCAGATCGGCGTCAAGAGCGAGTTGGGCAAGGGCAGCATTTTCCATTTCACCGTCGATTTCGATGTGGATGAGGAGTTCATGACCATCGACGGCACTGTTTTGCCGGACGAGATCGACCCCACCGGTCTGCGCGTCCTGGTGGTCGACGACAACGCGACCAACCTGAAAATATTGTGCGAGATGCTGGCCAGCTGGAAAGCGGTGCCCAAACCGGCAGCCTCGGTGAAGGAAGGCCAGGCGCTGCTGGAAAAAGAGAATAATAAAGGCACCGGCTTCGAACTGGTATTGATCGATTCGGACCTTGCCCGACCGGGCGCGTTTTCCCTGGTCAAAACGATCCAGGCGTCGGCCGAGAAACCGGCCCGGATTATCGTCATGCTCACCACGAAAACGGTGAAAGAGACGGACCGATTCCAGGAGGCCGGCGTCTGTGCCACGGTGATCAAACCGGTGCGTCCATCGGACCTGCTGGATGCGATTATCCAGGCGCTTTACGCCGATGAGCCCGGCTTCCAGATGCCCGAAGGCAGAAGCAGCCTAGGTCCGGATCTCACATTGCCTCCGCTCGATCTTCTCGTTGCCGAGGACACGCCGTTCAACCAGAAATTCATCCGGAGGCTGCTGGAGAACTGGCATTGCCAGGTTACCATCGTTGAAAGCGGCCGATTGGCCATCGATGCGCTGGCCGAACGCGATTTCGATCTGGTGCTCATGGATGTTCAAATGCCGGAGATGGATGGTTTGACCGCCACGGCGCGGATCCGCGAACTGGAAAAAGAGACCGGCCGCCATGTGCCCATCATCGCCATGACGGCACACGCCATGCGAGGCGACCGGGAGCGCTGCATTGATGCCGGTATGGATGAATACGTTTCCAAACCCATCTCCGCCGCGTCTCTGATCGAAACCATCCGTCGGGTGGTGCCCCTGTTCGAAAAAGACCCGGAACAGGAAGGTTCAAAAGCCTTGCCGGTGTCTGCAGACGACGGCGGCGAATTGAAGACGCTTTTGGCCGCGTTCAATAACGACGGCGACTTTTTCAAGGATGTCGCCGATATGTTCATCAGCGATTATCCGCCCATGGTGGACACCGTCCACCGGGCCATCGACAAAAAAGACCGGGACTTGCTGCGCCGAACGGCCCACGCCTTGAAGGGCATGGCCCGCAACTTTCAGGTCGATGACGCGGCGACTGCCGCATTGCAGTTGGAACAGGCAGCAGACCGGGAGGCGTTTGACGAAGCCCACAATTTGTCCCGGAAGTTGGGCGATGAATTGAAGGCCTTTGAAAAACATCTGCGGAAGATGATTGCGGCCGTTGGGGATGAGAGAAGCGGGAAAAGGGCCGAGGGCCGAGGGCCGAGGGGTGAGGGGTGAGGGGTGAGGGGTGAGGGGTGAGCGGTGAACGGTGAACGGTAAATCCGGAACCCATGACGGGTTCGCTCTTCAGGCATCCGTAATCCGACTTCAGTCTACCGATTCCCGCGTGTCCACGATAAGGTGGCGCAGCATCTCCCAGGCCCGTTCTTCTTTCAGGCGCTGTTCGGCATCCTTGTCGTCGCGGTTCTCCCGGCCGGTCGTGTAGACGATGGCTTTCCGGCCGTCCGGCCGCCGGATGGTTTTTACGCCCATGGTTTCTTGAGGATTTGCATGGCCTTGGGACTGCGCCAGGATTTCGCTTTCCAGCATCATCTGAATGGTCGTCTCGGAGACGCCGTTCTCTTTGAGCAACAGAATTTCTTCCGCGGTCAACGCCGCCGAAGTGGCAGGCATCCCTAAAAACAGGCCGCAGAAAATAACTATGGCGATGGATTTCATCGGTTCACCTTGGGTTCGGTCTTGACATAATTTGTGCTTTTTTGCGATCGTATACAATAAAAAATAGCAATATTATTGGATTGTTGTCAAACGCTTTGGGCGGTGTTGCCGCCAGGCGTTCAACCTTCGTGTTTGCCCGACGGCGGTTGTTGCCGCCGATTCCGGGCGGGCGTTATTCTAAAGGGGAGGGGCCATGAAAAAACTGAAACAGATCGTCATTTCCATCGAAAATTCACCGGGCCGTCTTTTCGAGGTGACCCATGCACTGGGAAATGCGGGCATCAACCTCAGGGCGTTGAATCTCGTGGACACCGGCGCTTTCGGTCAGTTGCGACTGCTGGTTTCCGACGTGGCCAGGGCCCGCCAGCTGCTCATGGAGATGCATATCCCCGCCATGGTGAACGAAGTTGTCGCCGCCGAGATCGAGGATCGCCCCGGTCAACTGGCCGTGGTGCTCAAACCGATTCTGGATGCCAACATTCAGGTGGTATTCATGTATGCCTTTTTGAGACAAAGCAGCCAGCGGGCGGTTATGATCTTCCGGTTTTCCGATAATGACAGGGCCATTGCGGTCATGCAGGAAAACGGTGTCAATCTGCTGGATTCCAAGCAGTTCGGTATCCTCGAAAACTCCGACGTCGCTTCCTGAAACCGGCAGCCTTCCCTATGACTGCCGATTCCCCGAAACCCGGTCCTGCCCAGGACGCCGAAGATGCGTTCCGGGAACGTTTCCGGGTGTTTCTCGAAGATGTGGCCGACGGGTTTTACGAAACCGACCTGAAAGGCAATTTCCGGTTCTTTAATAACGCCCTGTGCCATATTTTCGGCTATTCGGCCGAAGAGATCCAGGGACGCAACTACCGGGAATTCATGGACGCGGAAAATGCGCTCTATGCCTACACCATTTTCAATCGCCTGTTCGAATCCGGCCAGATCCCGGCAGACATCATCTGGAGAATTATTCGCAAGGACGGTGAACAGCGGATCCTGGAGATATCGGCCAGCCTGATCGTCGACCGCCAGGGCAGGAAAACCGGCTTTCAGGGGGTGGCCCGGGACGTTACCCGCAAGATCGCCGACCAGCGGGAGCTGGAGGCTTCCCAGAAACGCTCCCACGACCTTTATCGGGCCAGCCGCCGGGCCGAACGGCGCTACCGGGCGTTTCTGGAATTTCTGCCCGATCCGGTCTTCGTTTTCAACCTGGACAGCACGGTCTCCTATCTCAATCCGGCGTTCGAACGGGTTTTCGGCTGGACATTGGCCGAGTTGGAGGGCCGGCGCATTCCTTTCGTCCCCGAAGCGGAAAAAGAACACACCCGGCAGGGCATCAGGAAGCTGTTCGCCGACCAGGTGCTCCATGGCTTCAAAACCCGGAGACTGACCAAGGACGGTCGTTTACTGGACATCGTTGTCGATGGAGCGATTTTTTACGATGAAGACGACCGCCCGGCCGGCCAGGTCATCACCCTGCGGGACGTTACCGCCCGCAAGCGGGCCGAGCAGACCAACCAGGCCCTGTTTCGTGTTGCTCAGGCCCTGCACCGCTACGCCCAGTTGGAGCCGATGCTGGCCTACATCACCCGTCAGGTCCAGCAATTGATCCGCGTCGACGGCGCCATGGTGATTCTCATCGATGAAAAAGCCGGTGAATTTACCATCCCGGTGGCGGCCTACGACGACCGGGAAACCGGCAGCAAGATGCAGGGGATCCGCTTTCCCATGGACAAAGGGGTGGCCGGGCAGGTGTACCGGACCGGACGGCCGCTGATCGTACCCGACACGTCCCAAAGCCCATATTTTTACGACGAAGTGGACAAGCAGGCCAAGTTTCATCATAAAAATATGCTGGATGTGCCCCTGCGTGTGCAGGATCGCATGATCGGCGTATTGTGCGCGGTAAACAAAAAGGAGAGTGTCTTTGGCGATGCCGATGTGGACCTGCTCTCGGCAGTGGCCAACCTGGTGGCGCTGCCCATCGAAAACGCCCGCATCAACGAGGCCCTGCAGCGAACCTACGACAAGGTAAAGGAACTCAATCGCGCCAAGGAACAGGTGATCCATCACCTTTCCCATGAACTGAAAACCCCCCTCTCGGTGCTTTCGGCTTCCCTGGGCCTACTGGAAAAACGGCTCGTCCCGGATTCGGCCGATGACCGGGACAGGCGAATCATGGCCCGGGCGCGGCGCAACCTTCAGCGGCTGCTGGATATGCAGTACGAAATCGGGGACATGTTGCGGGAGCAGGATTACCGGGCCCACGGCATGCTCTCTTTCCTGTTGGACGCCTGTCGTGATATACTGGTGACCCTGGCGGAAACGGATCCGGGCAGCACCCGATTGCCCCAGGAAATCCAAAAGATTATCGACCGGGAGTTCGGAAAAGCGGATCTGCCTCGTGTTGAAATCACGCTTGATCGAATGGTCGGCCAATATCTGGATGAAATCAAACCCCGTTTTGCCCACCGCCGCATCCGGCTGGATACGCGCCTGGAGCCGGTCGCCCCGGTGTGGCTGCCAATGGAAGTAATGCAGAAAATCGTGGAAGGGCTGGTCAAAAACGCCATCGAAAACACACCGGATCGAGGACGCGTGACGGTGGTGGTGAGAGATGGAGAAAAAGGACCCGTTTTCGAAGTCGAGGATCGGGGTGTGGGCATCACCGAGGAAAAGCAGCGATTGATCTTCAATCACTATTTTGCCGCCGGAGAGCCGCTGACTTATGCAACCCGTGCGCCGTATGACTTCAATGCCGGAGGCAAGGGATTCGATCTGCTGCGGATGACCATCTTCTCCGAGCGCTACGGATTCGATACACGCATGATTTCACAGCGGTGCCGCTACATCCCTTTGGATGCCGACCTTTGCCCCGGTGATATCGATCAATGTGAGCATTGCCGCACGCGGGCGGATTGCGAGGCGTCCGGAGGCACCCGCATGCAGATCCGGTTTCGCACCGGTAACCTGTGAGCCATGACTGAAGAACGGAAGATGATAGACAGTACGCATCCTGACGCCCAAGGCCGGTTTTTTAGTGATGTCGACGTGGAATTTCTCATCCACGAGTTGAAAGATCCCATCGCCGTTATCGAAACTGCCGTTCGCATGCTTTTGGAAAAGCCGGACAAATATGGACCGTTGACCGGACGACAGCAGAAAACACTCGACCGTGCCTTGCGCAATTCCAAAAAGGCGCGCGGTCTGCTTGCGGATCTGCTGGAGGTGGGCCGGTCCGATGCCGGTTGCTTCCAGTGCTGCCATTTCAATGCGCTGGATACGGTCAACGCGGTGTTGATGGAAACGCTGGAATCGGTGGACGCCGGTCTCTGGGAAAAATTGGACGGCGCTGCATCGCCATCCGAGCGGGAGGCCCTTTTGGTCGGGGACGGCATCCGGATTACCTGCAGCGACGGTGCCGGCCAGGCTCGGCTATGCCAGGACCTGGCCAAGTTCAGGCAGATTTTGGGCAATCTGATAAAAAACGCATTCCAGCATCGCCGTCAGCATTTGAAGATTGGCATGGACTGCGTCGAGGATCGTCTGTCGATAGAGGTGGCAGACGACGGCCCCGGGGTGGAAAAGGAAAACCGGGAGCTGATTTTCATGCGCTACACCCGCGTGAAACCTTGCGCGATGCTGTCCCGGACCGGTCACGGCCTGGGATTGGCCGGTGCACGGATTCTGGCCCGCCGGATGGGGGGAGACATCGTTGTGAAATGCGACCGCGGGCAGGGGACGGTATTCCGTCTGACGCTGCCGCTGGTCTTCGAGCATTCGGAGGAATTGTCTGAACAGGGAATTTGAATCAACGGATCGGAAAGGAAAAGAACCCATGGCGGAAGAGAAGACTCATCTGGATGGCAAGCGCATTCTGGCGGTGGACGACGAAGCGGACATCCTGGAGACCATCCAGGATATCCTGGACATGGCCGATGTGGACGTGGCCAGGGATTATGCCGGCGCGTCGGAGAAGATCCGTACCGGCAGCTACGATCTGGCCATTTTAGATATCATGGGGGTCAACGGGCTGGAACTGCTGGAAGAGGCTGTGGCTCGAGAGATCCCGACGGTCATGCTGACTGCCCACGCCGTCAACCCGGATACCCTCATGGCATCCATCCGCAAAGGGGCCATCGCCTATCTGCCCAAGGAGACCCTGGCCGATCTGGACGAACTTCTCGAAGAATTGCTGGCTGCCCGGGCCGCCGGTAAGCCGCCCTGGAAACTGCTCTTCGACAAACTGGGTGAGTATTTCGACGAACGCTTCGGTTCTGACTGGAAAGCGGAAAACGAAGCCTTCTGGTCCGATTTCTCACGGACCTGGCAAGTGGGTCGAGGCATTCAGGAGCGTTTGAAGCACGATCCGCGCGTGCGGGACAAGGGCATCTGAATGCCATGGACCTTTTTTAACCCACTACCAATTTTAAGGCATCCATTTAGCAAAACACTGTTTACCAGGTAAGTTGTGTAGCCCACATAGCATGCCAATAAAATTGCGCCCTCGAGACGATTGATGCGATCGGTTTGCCCCCGGAATCCAAACCCGACGACAAAAAGGGAGACGGTCAACACGGCCATAACCAAAATATCTCGAGACAAGACCTCGGGTCCCACTGTCATCGGTTGGATCGATACTGCGACTCCGACCACAGCCAAGGTGTTGAATAAATTCGAACCGAGAACATTGCCCAGTGCGATATCGTGTTCCTGCTTGCGGGTGGCGATAATCGAAGATGCCAGCTACGGGAGGGGATGTCCCCACGGCAAAGGACAATCAAGAATAGTAATATCTCTGGTTCATTCGGTCCTCTTGCTATGTTTTTCCCGGAACGTCCGGCGCTGCGTTTGATTTAATTATATCAGTTAAACTTTTCAGATAATGGCGGGTAACCTCCTGTTCGAGGCGTCCGCGATGCCGTGTGGGTACCGGCATCCGTAATATCAGGTTGACCTTGTCTGCCGCGGCCACCTGCACATTCACCCGCGGATTGACGGACGGCGCGTCCAGGCTGTGGTGTTGGGACAACGATGTCATCGATTCCTGAGCCTTTTCCAGATAAGGGGCACATACTCAGTTTGCCGCATCAAGCAGGGCCTGCTCCGCCATCTCCCAGTCTTGAACGCTTTCTACGGGAATCGTTACCAGATGAAATACATAACTGATAATCACCCGCCAACGAGGGCTTCAAGCGAAACCCGAGGCCTTTTGAAAAAACCGGAATCCGGTTCGTGACATTGCTGCTGGAGCGCTACACAGGAATTCGTTTGAAGGAGCTTCATCGGTTCAAAGTGCTTACCGATATCGATAAAAATGTTTAGATTAAAAAAACTTTTATAAATCGTGGTGTTGGAACTGAACCGTCGAAACGCCGAATATACCATTTGCCATAATCAGCGCCGGTTATATCGGTGTAGATTTGGTGCTGGACAAGGATAAGGGACCGTTGATGCTGGAACTCAATGCGCGCCCGGAACTCAGCATTCAGATCGCCAACCGTAACGGCTTATTGCCACGGCTCAAGCATATCGAAAAGCATTACCGGGATTTAGTCGATGTCGAACAGCGGCTATCCTTTTCAAAAGAGAATTTCAAGGCCCGTAATTGACCGGTGTGCAGGGCGGGAAAAACAGCGCCGAAGAGCACTCCCATTTCTTAAAAAAGCGACCATAAAGAGGACAGCAGGCCGATTTCCCTCAATCCCTCGATGACCTCAAGAATTCCCACAATCCAGACGAACCACAATGCACTAAACATGTGGCTGCGATACACAGCCGGTTTTACCGTGTAATTTGCCGGTTCGGAAAAAGTGGAGAGCCTCGGGAAAAAGGCGGAAATTTTTTTTGTGTACTGGTCGAATGCCGCCCCGAAAAGTTGTCCGAGTCTTCTCTCTTCACTTTTTATAACGAATGGATAATAGAGTGCGAATAGAAGAATAAACAATATCGGAAAAGTAAATGTCTCCGTAGCGAACCCGATCCCGAGCACGCCGATCATGCTGAAAAAATACAAAGGGTTACGACAAAGCGAGTACGGCCCATCCGTAACCAATTTGTCATCCTTGTAGCCGGCAATATAAAGCGAACACCACATTCTGCCCAACGAGGCAATGCCAACCAGAATCATGCCTGCAAAAAACAAAAAGAAGGTTACCTTTTCGTTTTTGGTTTCCCAAACGCTTTGGGTGGTGAAAAGGAAGAACAGAATAGTGACAGCCGCAATACGGGACAGGATTATCCGATATCTTTCAGATGTTGAGTGCATTTTCATAATTCCAAAATGTTACAGGAATAAAAACGGGCTCTGGTCCCGCCTTCGGATTGATGCGCCGGTGGCTAACACTAATATTTTGCGATGTCACGTGATTTCTTGGTAATGTGGATCTGCAACGCCTGCAAGCCTCTTTGCGATGCCTTGTCCGTCGCGCCGATAGAGCCCGTTGGATCAGGTATAGAGCAATATCTTGGATTCGATGGCCTGCTTCAGAAAATCCTCGGCCGTCTGTATGGCCACACCCTCGATAAAGTCGTCCGGGTCAAGTTTCATCATGTCAACCGTCATCTGACAGGCGACAAACGTGACACCTTCCAATGCTGCCATTTCCTGAAGGTCGGGAAGGGCCGGGATGTTGGCCTTCTCCATTTTCCCCTTCATCATCCATGTGGCCGCGGCAGACATGCCGGGAATGGCTCCCATGAATCCGGGAGGATTGAAACGAGCATGCTCGACCCATCCCTTGCGAATGACGTTGATGCCCATGAAAGTGTAGAAGATAGTCGATTGCATTCCCATACGCCGGGCATTGATGCCGAGAATCAAGCCCGGATAGGCTCCGTCCAGTGAATCTTTCGAAGTGATGAATGCTGCCGAAGAGTTGGATTGCGTCGTCATGGGTTACCTCCTTGGTTAATGAATAATCGGAACAAACCGGTTTGGTCGATGGGCTCTTTTGATTGTCGATCCGGGAACCGGTGAGTTCACTGAAAAATGTCCTGCGGGGGCGTTTCGCGGCAGTCTTAGGGTTTGAACCTTCAGTGCATTGGCTTTCGTGAAGCCATCAGCAGGCGCGATTGGAAAATCACACCGGCGGCCGCGACAGCTACAAACAGCCACGGTGTGTAAGGAAAACGTCCACCGCCGATGGCATCCACGAAGAAAGCGGCGCCCACCATTGACGAAAGGACCACCAGCGCCCAGTCGAATGACAGGACCAGTGCCACCGCACCGAGAATACCTCCGATAAGGGCGATCAGTCCATTAACGCTGTATCCCAGCATCGCTACCAGTTGCAGGGCAAGGATTCCGCCGGCGGCAAAACCGCCGATGGCCACGGCCAGATGCTGCAAAAACAGCGCAAGGATCGCCCCGAGAAAGCCGCAGACCAGTCCGGCAGTCCAGAGCATCCAGAAGGGCTGTTGCACCCAAAGCGATTGGGCCACCTGGAGGCCCGCAACAAAGCCCAACACACCGACAAACATCCAGAACAGCCTCCAGCCCAGTGTCAGGAGCAGAATACCCACGACGGCCGCAAACACTTGCTGCATCACATTTCCTCCTGTGGTCGTTGTCTGAATCGAAACCTGCAGTACCGATTAAGCACCTGTCAACCCACCAAAGCAATTTTTCGTTTAAAAGCATGAAGGATTCTCGACGCTGCACCGGCGATTTGAGCCGCCGGCACGGCGATGCTTCTTTACAAACGCTTCAAGAGCCGCCGTCCGGCGTCCCTTCACCCAGAAATCGAGCAATCCATTCGTTTACCCGGCGGGCTTGCGTCACCGGAGTGAAATGCCCTCCGGCGATGACCGCCAGCGATCCATTGGCGAGATATTTTGCCATCAGGCGGGCATGCGTGGTGGAGACGACATCGGCGTCGCCGACGATCACCAGGGTCGGCGCGGCGATATCGGCCAGATCGGCAGGCTGCAGATTCGGGCGGGTCCGCCACAAGCGCTGCACCCGGACTTCCAGATTGTGGAGCCGGTCGCCGGCCCCCGTCCACCATCGCTTCCACCACCGCTCTATTCCGCGACTCGGTCCGGTGTTTTCTTCCCGTGCCTCCGGCGTCAGTCCTCCCGGATTGAAATTGGCGCTGATGACCACCATGCGCCGCACCCGCTCCGGCCAGTAGCGTGCCATAAGCAAGGCGGTGTTGCCGCCGTCGCTCCAGCCGACGACATCTGTCCTCTGGATGGACAGCCGATCGAGAATCCTGAAGACATCGGCGGCCAATAGCCGGTAACTCAGTTCATTACCGCCCAGATCCGAATCGCCGTGGCCGCGCGTATCGGGCAATATCACCCGCCATCCGGCATCGACGAGTTCAGGAACCTGGGAAAACCAGCTGAGCCGATTGCTCAAGCCACCATGCAGCAGCAACACCGCCGGACCGCTGCCGTAACTGACATAATGGATTTCGGCGTTGGCGTTTCGCACCTGTCCTTTTACAATTGTGGCGGTCGAGGTCAGACGCCAGATCAGGTAGTGCGCCACATTGACGGAAATGGTACGCCAATGGACAAGGCCGACGACGACGATGCCGATCAGGGCCAAAGAGAAGTATTTTATCATCGGGTGGTTCACGATTTAGCGATGGTTCCCTTTATTCCGCCGGAAACGATCTGAACCAGATGGGCGATGATCAACGGCAGGGCCAGGCCACCGGGAGAAGCCAGATAGCGCGGCTCCCACACCGGGTCGAATTTATCCTTGTACTGGCGCAGCCCGTCGAAGTTGTAAAAGTGTCCGCCGTGGCGCGCCAGAAATCCTCCCAGGCGGTTCCACAGCGGCGCCAGGGATCGATCCGCAAGACCGGACAGCGGCGCCATGCCCAGATCGAACCATTCGTACCCCTTTTCCCGGCCCCACAGCATGAGTTCGATGAAAAGGTAATCCATGACCCCGCCCGGCGCCAGGGCCGGATCGTAGCGCATCAGGTCGATGGAAAGTTCGGCGTTGTCCGCGCCCTTCCAAAGATTGGCAAAGGCCACAATGGAATCGTTTTTACTGACCACAGCCATGTCGAACCAGCGCAGGTATTTCTCGCTGAAGCGGCCCAGGGAAAATCCTTTTTCGCTAGTGTTCTTTTCCGTCAGCCAGGCATCCGAAATCCGCTTGAGCTCATCGAACCGGGCCATGGCCTGATCGGCGGGCAAGATTTCCATGGAGAGGCCATCTTTTTCCATCTTGCGTCGGGTGTAGCGCAGTCCCTTGCGATGGCTGCCCTCCAGAGAGAAGTCTGCGAGGGGAACGCGGGCGGCTTCGCCCAGTTTGGTCAGGGTTAGCCCCAGGTCCAGGTAATAGGGCAGGCCGTCCGGTGTCACCTGGTAGAACAGGGCCCAGCCGCCGAACCGGTCCGATTGCTCGCGGAAGTGCCAGATCAGCTCGGGCCAGGCGTCCTGCGGTCCCACCGGATCTCCCATGGCCACCCAACTGCGCCCCTGCACCCCATACATGATGAAGGCATTTTTTTGCGGATTGATTAGAAAGGATTTGTCTCCCAAAAGGGCCAGGTTGGCGGTGGTCTCATTGGCGTTGCCGACAATGCGAACCACGGTCTGCATCTCTTCCTCGCCGGCGGGCCCCGGCCGGTGGTGGGCAGGCCGCAGCAACCGGGCTACGGCAAAGAGCAGCAGCACAGCAGCGGCAGCGGCCGAGGCACGTAGAAAGCGGGGGGCATCTGCATTGAAGGCGAATTGCCACCATAAGGCTTCCCGGTATTCCACGTGTTTGTAGGAGAAAAATCCCAGCCAGAAAGCGCTGATGACGATCATGGCGATGGCCCCGATCCAGGCCGGGGTAAATCGCTGGTAGAGCAGTGAGGTATGCCGGTAGAAAAAACGCCGGTTGGGGAGCAGGGCCGCCAACAGCGCCCCCAGGAAAAGCGCTTCCTCGAAATCCAGGCCTTTGAACAGGGAGGCGGCTATTCCTACGCCGAGCAGGATCGCCGTGATCCAATAGGCGCCGTTGAGGCGCCGCTGGATTCCCCGGGCCAGCAGCAACAGTCCCATACCGACGGTGCTGCCCACCAGGTGAGAAGCTTCCAGCAAGGGCAGGGGGATCGCCTGCTTGAGCCAAGCTAGGCGGTGATCCAGGGCCGGGGTCGCACCGGAGAAGAGCAGGACCGCACCGGCGATGAAGGTGGTGAAGGCCAGCACCGGCGGCACCACCGGGCCGCTCCAGCGATGATACGTTGCGGCCAGTTTTTTCGCCGATTCCCGGTGCAAAAGAATTTCGGTTCCTCCCAACAGCAGGGCCGAAACCGCCAGGGGCAGCAGATAGTAGACGATTCTGAAGGCAAACAGGGCTCCCATGACCGTTTCGGCAGGCAACCGGTCACCGATCAACAGCAGAAAGGTCGTTTCGAATACGCCCAGTCCGCCCGGTACCTGGCTGACCAGTCCGGCCAGTTGGGCCAGGAGAAACATTCCCAGAATCAGCGGCAGGGAAAGCCCGTCGGCCGGCGGCAGCAGGACGATCAGCACGCTGCCGGCAAGCAGCCAGTCCGCCGCCCCCGTGAAAAGCTGCAAAAGACCGGTTCGCCAGCCGGGCACGTCGATCTGCCACTCACGCAGGCGCAGCGGTGTTTTTAAAAGCGCTCCTGCAACCAGGTAAGCGGCGACCGGCAGCGTCATCAACAGGCCGATCAGGTGAATGGAGACCACGGGCAGATGCAGTTGGTCCGGAAGGGTCAGGGGCACCAGGAAAAACACTGCCCCGCCGAGACCCAGGAACCCCAGCCACAGCGTGAGGGTACAGAAAAAGACCACCTTGGTGATTTCCAGGGCGGAGAGCCCCCAGTTGGCATACAGACGGTAGCGTACCGACGCCCCGGCGATCATGGAAAGCCCGATGTTGTTGCTGAACGCGGCGCCGACGAACGCGGCCAGGGCGATTTTTCCATACCCTATCAGATGCTTGAGATAACGCAGGGCCAGAAAGTCATAAAGGGACATGACGCCGTAGCCGGCAGCGGTCAGAAGCAAGGCCATGACCACGCGCGTGGTGGAGATGGATCTGATTTGATGAACAATATCCTTTAAGTGATAGGCGGCCAACTCGTGATGCAGCACCCAGACGGCAAGGGAGAATAGCAGGACGCCGAACAAAGGTCCCAACCATGCTGGCGGTTTGAGATTCAAGTTTACTCCTTTGTGTCGAAAGGTGCATTAACGGACGTTCGCTTGCGGTTGCGGCGGCAAATAGATACGATCCACACCATGGCGCCAGCGGCGGTCACCAGGACAAACAGCATCCTTTCGTAATGACGCAGATCGCCCAGCACCTGTTCCAGGGCACTGCCGAAAAGATATCCGGCCACGCCGAACACCACCGCCCAAATACCGGCACCGATGACGTTGAGCCAGACAAAGCGCAGCACCGGCACCTCACTGATGCCGAAAGCGAATGGCATCACCGTACGCAGCCCATACAGGAACCGGAACCCTATGATTAACGGGGTTTGAAAACGGTCCGCCAGGCGATTGGCCCGCTCCAGTTTTCCTCGCCAGGCCGGTCGTCGGCGCAACAGGAAATCGCTGTGCCGGCGCCCCAGAAAAAATAACAGCTGGTCCCCGCACAGGCTGCCGGCAAAGGCGCACAGGATCACACCCTCCAGGGTCATGTATCCTTGATGGGCGGCCAGGCCCGCCAACACCAGAATGGTTTCCCCTTCCAGGAAGGTACCGATCAGGATCGCCCAGTATCCATAGGTTTGCAGAAATGCTTCCATGTCACTTTCACGCGGGTCATTGGCCGGAATGTTGATAATGCCGGAAGAAGCATCGGAGTTTTCGATGCGGTGGAATGCTTTTTGATGATTGTCTATCATATTGTTATTGGCTGATCAATTGTGACACGTTTTCGATAGATGGCTTGCTTAATCCCTCGTTTTCAGAACTTAATCCAGGAATGATGGCCGGGGTGAATCCACCAGATCGGACTTGGACCGCCGGTGGAATCCTGTCATTGGTTAAACTTGGTGGGTATTGCTTTCCGCTTGACTCAATCCGCAATGTTTTTCGATATGAATTTGGCGGTATTCAGCATCGACGCGATCAAAGCATCCGGCATCGAAGCGGTTCTCAATTTATGCGCTGAATGCTACGACCTGCACGAGATCGAAGCTGCACAGGGGCTGGATGTGCATTGGCTGCCCATAACCGACGAAGACGCCCCTCAACTCGAGGATGCCCAAAAGGCGATAGACTGGTTGAATTCAAAAATCGGAGCCGGCAAAAAGGCTCTGATCCATTGCCGTTTCGGGATTGGACGCACCGGCACCATGGCAATGGCATGGCTGGTGGGGCAGGGATATGCTGCAGACCAGGCTCAGGAATTGCTTGGTCATACACCGTCCGAGCCGAAGAGCCGGAGGCAGTGGGATTTTTTTGGATGCATACAGCAAGTTGATCGGAGCTACTGCAATAAAGCCGCCACTCGATCTTGAAAAGCGTCGTTCTCGATTAGGGCGGTTTTTTCGAAAATATGTTTTGATGAATGGCGTGTATAGGAACCGGCTTTTTACCGTCGGTTTAAAACGTCTTCCCGTTCCATCCGAAAAGATTCCATGCCGCATCCTTATACAAGATGTTGTCTGCGATGGTTTTGATTTTGATGTCATGGCCGATGCCAGGCGGTTACATGCACTGAGACCATTCTACAGGCACTGGTATTAAGCCGGCAATTAAATAACCAACTTCGAAAGATAGTTCTTTTCATGAACCACTGATTTACAAGGGTTTGCAAAAATACTACCTTAGTAAAGTTGAGATATTTAATTGCCGGTTTAATATGTAATTTTAATTTTATCGCGAAGCAGCGGGTCTAATACCCCGCCGCCGTTCTGCGGCGGGATAGTTCATTATGGCTCACGCAAAGGCGCAAAGAATTAAGTTCAGAGCTGAAAGCTCAAAGGTGAAAGGTGAAATTTCAAAGCTCAAAGAGTGAAAGCCATTGCCTGTGGCAGAGATAAAGGCTCATATTTCAAATATCAGTATTTAAAGCTGGTGGCTTAACGGTTTAGAAGCTGTTTTTCATACCATTCATACGTCTTTTGGATGCCATTTTTCAGATGGATTCTCGATCGCCATCCCAACTCGGAAAGGCGTGAAACATCCAGCAGTTTCTGTGGCGTGCCGTCGGGTCTGGATTGATCATAGAAAATTTCACCCGAAAAACCGATTACGTCTAGAACAATTTCAGCTAATTCTTGGATAGAACAATCGACCCCGGAACCCACGTTGACGAAGCAAGGTTTTGGGTAGTTCAGGAGTTCTATACACGTCGTTTCATCATCGAGGTTCATGACATGTACACAGGCATCGGCCATGTCGCCTACGTGCAGGAATTCTCGCTTGGGGGTTCCTGTGCCCCAGATGGTAACTGTGGAGGTCTGAGGACTGAGGACGGATGACAGATTTGCGCTTGTTATCGGCGAGTGCCGGGTGCCGGGTGCCGAGGGCTGGGTAAGACCGAGGGAGGTTTTGATATCCCGGGGGATGGGGCCGAATCGGGCTTCGTCCTTTTTAATACCTTCCCGGTCGCCGTTTGCTGCCAGCTTGGCCAGGTGGAACTTGCGGATCAGTGCCGGAAGCACGTGAGAGTTGTTCAGGTCGTAATTGTCGTTGGTGCCGTAAAGGTTGGTCGGCATGACCGCCATAAATCGGGTGCCGTATTGGCGGTTGTAAGATTCGCACATCTTGATACCGGCGATTTTGGCGATGGCGTAAGGCTCGTTGGTCGGTTCCAGCAGACCGGTGAGCAGATGCTCCTCTTTCATGGGCTGGGGCGTCAGCTTGGGATAGATGCAGGACGATCCCAGGAAAAGCAGGCGGTCCACGCCCGCTTCGTAAGCGGCATGGATGATGTTGCCTTGAATGGTCAGGTTTTCGTAAATGAACCGGGCCGGATATGTGTTGTTGGCATGGATGCCGCCAACCCGGGCTGCTGCCAGAAAGACATGGGCCGGCTCCTCCTGATAGAATAATTGTTTCACCGCGGCCTGGTCGGTCAGATCCACTTGCACCAGTCTCAGTTGCCGGGGCATGCCCGCCTGATCGCTTTCGTCTGAAAAAAGCGATGCTCCCGGTTTATGCGTGTGATAGCTGCCTAACAGATTGGTATACCCCAAACGTAGCAGTTTACGGATGATGGCGCTGCCGACCATTCCTGCGGCGCCGGCTATAAAAATTTTTTCTTCAATTTTCATTTCGAAAAAATTAGCTGCTGGCTGATAAGCTCTTGAGTTAGTGAGAAAACCTTGACCACTTAAGAGCTCATCAGCTTATTTCATTGATTTAATCAAAGCATTGATCAATATTTTGTGCCTTACCATCTCAATAGCTCGCCAGCTAATAATCATCATTCCCGATGATTGTTTACCCGAAAACCGGCCCGCTGGCAAAGTTCATCCCGTTTGGCTTCTTCCAGATCTTCCCGGACCATTTCCTTGACCAGATCCTCGAAGTCGATTTTGGGCATCCAGCCCAACTTCTCTTTGGCTTTGGTCGGGTCGCCGAGCAGGGTGTCCACTTCCGTGGGGCGAAAATAGGTCGGATCGACGGCCACGATGGTTTTTCCGTTGGCGGCGTTCACGCCCTTCTCTTCGACACCTTCGCCCTCCCACTGAATGGATAGGCCCAATTCCTTGGCGGCTACATCCACAAAATCCCGTACCGAGTGCTGTTCGCCAGTGGCGATGACGAAATCGTCGGGCTTGTCCTGCTGCAGCATCAGCCACTGCATCTGTACATAGTCTCGGGCGTGCCCCCAGTCCCGAAGGGCGTTCAGGTTGCCTAAATAGAGGCGATCCTGCAAACCCAAATAGATGCGCGCCAATGCACGAGTGATTTTACGGGTTACGAAGGTTTCGCCGCGAAGGGGAGATTCATGATTGAACAGGATGCCGTTGCAGGCATAGATGCCATAGGCCTCCCGGTAGTTGACCGTGATCCAGTAGGCATAAAGCTTGGCGCAGGCATAGGGCGAGCGGGGATAGAACGGTGTTTTTTCTGTTTGGGGAACCTCCTGCACCTTGCCGTACAGTTCCGATGTGGAGGCCTGGTAAAAGCGAGTTTTCTTTTCCAGCCCCAATAGGCGGATGCCTTCGAGCAGCCGCATGGCGCCTAAAGCGTCCACATCGGCGGTATATTCGGGCGTCTCGAAGGAAACCTGCACATGGCTTTGGGCCGCCAGGTTATATACTTCGTCCGGCTGCACCTGCTGAAGCACCCGGATCAGGTTGCTCGCATCGGTGAGGTCGCCGTAATGAAGGATCATCTTTCGATCCGTATCGTGAGGATCTTTGTAAAGATGGTCGATGCGGTCCGTGTTGAACAGGGATGCCCTGCGTTTGATGCCATGGACCTGATAGCCTTTGGCCAGCAGCAATTCTGCAAGGTAGGCGCCGTCCTGGCCGGTGATGCCGGTGATGAGTGCTTTTTTCATGGTATTCCGTTGGGTTGGTTGGGCTTCCAATAAGCGTTAAAATAGCAGATAACTAATAATATACCAAGCCGCCGGTCAAGGGCAAAGGCATGCCGCTTCTTTTCAGTTTTGATCGCTTATTCGCCATCAGCCAACCCGCTTTCGGCTTAAAACCTCTGAAATTTATTCTAAAACAGGGACGCACGCTCTCGATTCCGGTTTCAATTCTAAAAAAAAATGAAAAAAGAATCGTTTTCCATACCTTCGAGTTGTTAGCGTTGCATTAAATGAAATCGAATCTTTACAGGTCCAATCGAGCGGGAATGCACGAAGGCCAACGCCATCAGGTTCGGGGAAAGATTGGATCACGATGGCTAATACAATTCTATCAATCATGTATTCGAAGTTATCTTATTTCCGTGTTGCACTCCTGAACAGGGAGTTGGACTTTTTTCACAGCAATCTGCAAGCCATAATGAAAGCGTGTCATGCAGCCCAAAATTGTACCCAAACGATTTGAAGAGGAACCACCGCTATTTGAACTGAAAGCAGACTATTTTCAAATCGGATTGATTGGCCATCATTTATTCCAGAACAAACTGCTTCAAACCCTGTTGTCATCCGAACTGGGCGCTTCACATCAGGTTATGTTAACCAACCCAAACTCGATGATCTTTACCAGGTGTTCAACACCCTGTTATACGAATCAGGGGATGAAGACCGGATGGGCAGCGATATCGAACTGCTCAACTAAGACCATTTTTTGTCCAACGGAGAAGACCTGCAGTTTGGCAATCCCGGTGACACTCTGCGCATCGATTTTACGTTTTCCGAGTCTGCCTTCGGCAACGAACTGGGGTTATGGTCGGCGAAACCTATACCACCCTTGTCGAGGCTCCTACGGACATAGACAAGCGTCGAATCAATCCATCCGGAATCACGTTTACCGCAGCGGAAAATTTCCTGTTCACCGACACCGTGTCCATTTATGGCGATCCGATGCAGCGCTGGTATGCCGATGAAGAACGCAATCCCCTGGGCCAGAAGGATCATTTCCTGACGTTCGCCATCGACGACCAGACGCTGCTGGACGCTTTCTACAGCCTGTATGGTATTGAACATGCCGTCGGCCTGGACGATGTCTGGCTGATCGCCTTCGAAGATCTTAATCTTGGGGATGCGGATTACACGGATTTGGTGGCCGTGGTTTCGCGCCCGTCGCAATAAAATCCGGCACCGATACCGACACCTGTGCCGGGAGTTGTATGGCTTCTCGGATCGGGCATTTTTGACATGGAGGCCTGAGAAAACGCAAGGGATAATGGACAGTATCGGTGGGTTGGGCTATCTGGTTACCACGTTTGGTGCCTGGGAACCACCCCAATCCTGTCAGATGAAGTCAAATGAAAGCTTACATGCCGAGCATGGGAGCAAGGCCGTTGCCGGATTCCGGTCGGCCCGGAATCGGCAGTCATTTCTTATTCTTCCTTCTTTTCGGCCTCCCGTTGGATATTTTCGGCAATATATTCTTCCAGCAACTTCCCCCCATCGAGATCGTGTTGGGTGGTAAATTCCGTTCCGCAGACCCATCCCGGCGTGAAGTGCAGTTCCTTTTTGGAGGATATGACCTGAGAAACGTGACGCGGGATGCCGACGACCCGCGCCGATACACGGCCGTTGACGATCATCGGCCCGATTTCGGTGCCGAGTTCAACCTCATCCGGCGAATCGATCAAAAAGCCCACCCCGTGTGCGTTGATATTGAAAATTCGATAAGTTTTCCCGTTGATGGTTAAGGTCATGTCCCTGACCGCAAAGCGGGGTCGTCTTCGGTTGCCCAAGGTCTGATCCACGAAACCCTCCTGCCGGTCCGCCCTGCGAACTTGTATTCGCAGCGCAGCCATGGTTGAATGTGAAGGATATCCATTATAGGTGACATACTTCTTATATCGGATCAAGTCGTCTTTCCCTTTAACCGAATCCGTCGGTCGCAGGGACGGGGCGCCCTTTAAAACCGGGATCGACATTTTCGGACGGATTTGCCGAATGGACTCATGAAATCCATTAAGTGGCCGATAAAACGATAATAAGGTCAAGAACACGAAGTTTTTCCAGGAGGAATGAATGTGCCGCCGGCTGCACCGCAAAAAATCATCCTCGACGAATACAAATTCGACGCGCGTGGTGACAAGGTAAAAACACGCATGATCGGTAATCCTGTAGATGTCGCGGAAATCATTCATCGGCTCGCTTTTTTCGATACATTCACCGCGGATGAAAAGCGCCGGATTGCGTCCGATGATGCCCACTTCAGGATGTACAATCCAGGGGAACTGCTGATTCGTCAGGGCAGCAGCGACCAGAGTCTGTTCATTATCCTTTCCGGGAATGTGGCGGTTGCCGAATCCGCCGGGGGCACCTTGCTGGCCGTTCTGCGGGCCGGCGATATTTTCGGTGAAATGGCCTTTTTGACCGATACCCGGAGAACCGCAAATGTGGTTGCCAGGGATCCGGTGATTGCACTGAAGTTGGACAAAGTGCTTTTCGAGCAGCTCCCTGCTCAAGTTCGCGAGAAATTCAAGGACAAGATCATCAAAAAGCTGGTGACGCGTCTGGAAACGGCCAATAAGGAACTGACCCGCCTCAGTGTCATGGCGGGCAACGGACCTTTTGAGATGCCGGAAACCGCTGTCGCGCCGGCCACCTCGTTTTCGGACAAACCCGAGGCCCCGGTATTCGAATCTGGTCGGGAACTGATCCGCAAGATCGTTTCAAATACCGCCTTGCTGCCGGCCATGCCCGAGGTGATGATCAAGGTTCAGAAGCTGATCCAACTGCCGGCCACCACCCCGGCTCAACTGGCCAAAATCATCGAGACCGACCCATCCATGGTTGCCGGTATTCTGAAAGTCGCCAATTCCGCTTATTACGGATTCCGGGGCAAGGTATCGACCATCCAGCATGCCTCGTCCCTGTTCGGAACCCGACGCCTGGCGGAACTGATTACGGCCATGAGTGCCGGCGGGGTGCTGGGAAAAGCCATGGACGGCTACGGACACAGAGCCGGCGATATGTGGCGCCATTCGATTCTTGTGGCCTGTACGGCCAGTGAAATCGCCGCCATCGTGGCCGATGACATCCTGGACAGCGCCTATATGGCCGGCCTGCTGCACGATATCGGTAAAATCATCCTGGACCCTTATGTACGTGAACGTAAAGTGTTGTTCGACCATTATTTTTCGACCTATCCGGAAAAAACGATACAGGATGCGGAAGGCCATATCCTGGGATTCAATCATGCCGTTATTGCGGCGATCCTATGCGAAAAATGGAGTTTGCCGAAATCCATTGCCTTCGGTATTCGCAACCACCACCAGCCATCGTCTGCCGGCGACCATCTCTTGTCCCATATCGTCCATTTCGCGGATTACCTCAGTGGGCAGACCGACAAGGAGAGAAACGGCAGAGCTCCTGCCAAAGCACTGGACGACGCCACCCGGTCCATCATCCCCCTGGATCCGGATACGCTGGAAACGATTGTAAAAAAAGCCCGCCAGTATACACGAAGCCTGACCGGGCGCCTAGCCAAACGTTAAGGTTTCCATCAAAAGCCCGGTTGTCGTGGAGAATAGTCCTTGAAATCGGTCGATGCGGTATAATATAATCCAGCCGTTCGTTATGCCCGCGGCCCGCTATACAGCCATCGTTCACCTCGGCGGTTCAATCGGCAGTTTTTTTCTGCCGCGTCCGGTGAGAAGGATCGAATGTTTCCCGGTTTCGAAAAGATCATCGAAGCAAGAATCAAAAAGGCCCAGGATGAGGGGTCCTTTGAAAATCTTCCCGGCAGCGGTCGGCCGCTGCAACTGGAAGATGACCGGCATATCCCGGAGGACCTGCGAATGGCCTACAAGGTCTTGAAAAATGCCGATTGTTTGCCGCCGGAGGTCCACCTTCGAAAAGAAATTCGGGCGACGGAGGATTTGCTGGCCGGAATGACCGACACGACGCAAAAGTATCGTACCATCAAAAAGCTCAATTTTTTGATTTTAAAGCTCAATTCCACTCGAGAAACCCATGCATCGTTCGATGTGCCCCAACGTTATTACGGTGATCTGGTCGAACGTCTCGAGGATAAGTAAGTTTTCACCCGGTGGTTTCCATGTCAGGCAAGAACAAAGAGAACGACGGTCTGGTCAAAAGCGTACTGCTCGCTTATTTTATCCTGGCACTGCATGTCCTGCTGATTGCCGGTATGGCAATTCTGGTGCTTTTTTTTCGCGGTGTCGTCAACTATATGCTTTGGATTGTCCTTGGAGGCATCGCCGTCGTCGGTCTTTCCGCCTATTTCTTTATCCGGCGCATGCGGACGGAAGGAAAATCCCTTCGTGAAATGTTGAGAAATCCTGTGTTTAACGGAAGGTCCGTGGAGGTCAGCCTTCTGGGCGGCATGGCCACCGTTAAACTGGGAGAACCCGCAAAGCCTTTGGCGATCGGAAACGATGCACCGATTGACGTCCCCCGTCTTGAAGACCCGGAGGCACCGCGCAATCCGGAAGTTTCGGAACTTGCGGAACTGGCCCGTCTGCTGGAAAAAGATCTGATTACCGTCGACGAGTTCAACCAGGCCAAACGCCATCTGCTGAAGGGCTGATACGTTCGCGCCGGCCTGTATTCGACGGCAGACGGGAAGCACCCTCAACCAATAACCGGTTCCGGAGCGGGATCGCCGCTTCGGGAACGGGAACACGGCCGCACCCCTGGCGCGGCCGTCGCCGCCATCCACCCGGGAAGGAAACGCCAATGACCCCCAAAAAAAACATCGCTTTGATTTTCGGCGGTATTTCGTCCGAAAGAGACGTGTCTCTCAACAGCGGCAACCAGGTTTTCGATGCCCTGGACAAGAACAAATATGAGGTCGTGACCTACGACCCCAAAACGGATATTCCCCGGCTGGTCAGCGATGCCGAAAAGATCGATTGTGCGCTGATTATTCTGCATGGTCCCTACGGAGAAGACGGCACCGTGCAGGGTTTGCTGGATTTGCTGGATATTCCCTATCAGGGGGCCGGTGTGCTGGGCAGTGCCGTGGCCATGAATAAATTGCTGTCCAAGCATCTTTACGAAAGGGCCGGGCTGAACGTTCCGCCGTACCAACTGGTCCGACGGAGCGAGGCCATCGACGTAAATCGCATCGTCGAGCAGCTTGGCCTGCCTGTGGTGGTGAAACCCGTGGAAACCGGATCCAGTGTGGGGATGTCCATCGTTCGGCAGACCGGTGGTCTGTCCGCTGCCATCGAAAAGGCCCTGGAATACGGGGCCACGGCCATGATCGAGGCATTTATAGAAGGTAAGGAAATCACCTGCGGTGTGCTGGGCAATGAAACGGTTGAGGCGCTCCCTTTGATCGAGATCATTCCGGGAGAAAGCTATGAGTTTTTCAATTACGAGGCCAAATACCAGGCCGGCGCCACCGAGGAGATCTGTCCGGCGCGACTCGACGAACCGTTGACCCGCAAGGCGCAGGCATGTGCTATCGCCGCCCACAAGGCGCTTTACCTGCAGGGCTACAGCCGGACGGATATGATTCTCAAAGACGGTGAGTTCCATGTTCTGGAGACCAACACCATTCCGGGCATGACGGCCACCAGCCTGTATCCCCAGTCGGCCAAGGCGGCCGGTCTATCCTTCAGCCAGTTGCTGGACCGGCTGATCGAGTTGGGAATGGCGGCGCGGCGGCGTCAAACGTCCAAAGGATGATTGAGCTGATAGCTTATAGCTGATAGTTGAAAGCCCAAAGCTTAAAGGCAAGGTCGGAGAATAAGAGCTGAAGGCTGAAAGCACAAAGAAAATATGGAAAAGTTCGGGGACAACGATATCAACGGCTAACGGAGGAGGAAACTATGAAAGTGTTGGTTGTCGGTGGTGGGGGCAGGGAGCATGCTCTAGTCTGGAAAATCGCTCAAAGCAAACGGGTGAAGAAAATTTTTTGTGCGCCCGGCAACGCGGGAATTGCCCGTCTGGCCAAGTGCGTCCCCATCGGTGCCGCCGATATCGATAAACTGCTGGCCTTTGCCCGGAAAGAGGAGATCGATCTCACCGTGGTGGGGCCGGAAGATCCTTTGTCCCAGGGGATTGTCGATCAATTCGAAGCCGCCGGCCTGCGTATATTCGGTGCCAGCCGGAAAGCGGCCCGGGTCGAATCCAGCAAGTCCTTTGCCAAGGCGATCATGGAAAAATACGGCATCCCCACCGCCAAGGGGCAAACGTTCACCCGGCTGAACCCAGCCCAGGCCTATGTGAAGCAAATGGGCGCGCCCCTGGTGGTCAAGGCGGACGGCCTGGCGGCCGGCAAAGGGGTCATCGTCTGCACAACCCAGAAGATGGCCATGGATGCCCTCAAGCAGATCATGGTGGACAGGGAATTCGGCGAAGCCGGAAACCAGGTCGTTGTGGAAGAGTGCCTGGTCGGGGAAGAAGCCTCCTTTCTGGCGTTCACCGACGGCAAGACCGTCCTGCCGTTGCCCTCCTCACAGGACCACAAGCCCGTTTTCGATGACGACAAGGGGCTCAATACCGGCGGGATGGGGGCCTATTCGCCTGCGCCGGTGGTGGACCAGTACCTGCACGAGCGCATTATGAACGAAGTGATGATCCCCATGGTCAAGGGCATGGCCGCCGAGGGCTGCCCTTACAAAGGCGTGTTGTACGCCGGACTGATGATCGACCGGGACAAGATCAGGGTCCTCGAGTTCAACGGCCGGTTCGGTGACCCGGAGGCGCAGCCGCTGCTGGTGCGCTTGCAGGACGATATCGTTCCGATCATGGAAGCGGTGATCGACGAGCGCCTGGACACCTGCCGCCTGACGATCGATCCGCGGGCCTCGGTATGCGTGGTGATGGCCTCCGGAGGATATCCCGGAAAATACAAAAAAGGTCTGGAAATCAAGGGAATTGATGCGGCCAACCGCATGCGGGACGTGGTGGTGTTTCATGCCGGCACCAGCGCTAAGGGGAAGAAGATTCTTTCCCAGGGCGGACGGGTCCTGGGGGTTACGGCCCTGGGCCCCACGGTAGATGCCGCCATCAAAAAGGCGTATCAGGCTGTGGCCAAAATCGACTGGAAGGGCGTTCACTACCGCAGCGACATCGGCAAGAAAGCCCTGGTCCGCATGCAGACGGTGCCGCGGGTCGGGATTGTCATGGGCAGCGACTCGGATCTGAAAGTCATGGAGGTGGCCCTGGGGGTGTTCAAGAAATTTGCGATCCCCATCGAAATGACCGTCGCCTCTGCTCATCGCAGCCCGGAGCGGGCCGCCACCTACGCCGCGACGGCCAAAGATCGGGGACTCCAGGCGATTATCGCCGGGGCCGGTCACGCGGCCCATCTGGCCGGCGTCCTGGCGGCTCATACCACGCTTCCGGTAATCGGCGTACCCATCGATTCTTCCTGCCTTCAGGGAATGGACGCCCTGCTGGCTACGGTGCAGATGCCGCCGGGCATTCCCGTGGCCACCGTGTCCATCGGAAAGCCGGGGGCCAAAAATGCCGCGATTCTGGCCGTTCAGATGATGGCGTTGAGCGACAAATCACTGGCCGACCAGCTGGCGGCTTTCAAACGGGAGATGGCTGCCGAGGTTGAAAAGAAAGCCGAAAAACTCGCCCTGTATCGATAGGACCGTCCGGATCGATCCATCCAATCCGGACAAAAACGATATTCGCAGGGCAGTTGGCGTATTGAATCGGCAGGGGGTGCTGGTGTTCCCTACAACGGGCCTTTACGGTCTGGGGGCCGACGCGTTTTCCACCGAGGCGGTACGCCGCGTATTTGCTGTCAAACGCCGGCCGCAACACATGCCGCTATTGGTGATGCTGTCCGACATGGACGATATGGGCAAGATGGTGCGGTGCGTCCCTGATTTTGCCCGGCCGCTGATGGAATTGTGGCCCGGGGGAATCACGCTTGTCTTCGAAGCCGGGGAAGGGGTGCCTTCCGGACTTACCGGCGGAACGGGAAAAATCGGTATTCGCATGCCGGCCCATCCGGTAGCCAAAGCGCTGGTTACCAATTTCGGCGGCCCCATTACCGCTACCAGCGCCAATTTGTCCGGCGGTCCGGCTGTATCCGACCTGGCGAATCTCGATCCAAGCATCGGTGCCGAGGTGGATTTGATCCTGGATACCGGCGTTCTTGCAGGCGGACCGGGGTCCACCGTACTGGATGCCGCCTGCTGGCCGCCGCGAATCCTCCGGGAGGGCGCCGTTTCCAGAAAGAGGATCGAGGCCGCATTGGGAACGAAGCCGTCAAATTGATTGACAATCGCTCCGCTTTTCCCTATATAACCCAACCCATGCCGGAGTGGTGAAATTGGTAGACGCAGTGGACTCAAAATCCACCGGGGGCGACCCCGTCTCGGTTCGATTCCGAGCTCCGGCACCATAAAGAAGTCAGGGGGTCAGCGCATATCGCCGGCCCCCTTTTTTTATGAAAATCGACGATTGGAGCCGTCAGGTTTTCAAGGTATGCTGTTGTCGTTTGCAGCCGCTTTCGGCGATTTCACGGCGAACATGAACGAATCGCGTTTTTCGCTTAAAAAATCATCTTGATTCTAATATAAATTCAATATATTGGAATAAAGGGAGGCTCGACAATGTGGAAACAGATTAAAAAATACATTATCATCGGTATCGTCATCGTTATCGGGCATTATATTCTGGGGCATCACTTCATCTACTACCACAAGTCTTTTTCCGTGTTGCCCAAGGAGGAATTGACGCTCAAGTACACGTTTTACAGCCTGGACAGCAAGCGTCCGGAAACCATTTTAAAGGTGGATGAACTGCGCTGGGCCGGGATCGGCGACATCCTGGTCGAAAAGGGCATGATCTCCGAGAGCAAAATGTATCGTCTGGAGGAGAAAGCGGAGATGGCCTCCCAAGAATGATGAACGCCTGAAAAGTCACATTTTCGACGGATTCGTATGGATGACTCCCGCGCAAGCGGGATTTTTACCCCATGGGCAGCATGTTGTCCGCCAGTCGGCTGGATGCTTTTTTCAAATTGGCGCTCAGCAGGTTGGCCAGACCCTTAAGAATATTTACCCCGATATCCACTTGTTTCTCCAAAATTTCTTCGAAAGCGGCACGCTCGAAAACGGCCAACCTGACTTTCGACCGTGCGATCACCGTGGATGATCGCGGAAAATTATTGATGATGGACATCTCTCCGATGGACCGTCCCCGACGCAACGTTGCCCTGACGTCAAAGCTGTCGGGGCCGGTTTTTTTGGTCACATCCAATTCACCGCTTTCAATAAAACAGACAAAATCGGCTTTCTCCCACTCCTTGAACAGGGTGTCTCCGGGGTCGAGTTCCACAAAGTTCATGCGGGCGGCCACCTGAGAAAGATCGTCTCTTTCAAGAAAGACAAAAAGGGGAAGGTTAATGATGAAATCAATCAGATTCTTTTCCTTATCCATTCCGATAGGCATCCTTTTTTCCATTTTTACATTTAATATGTAAGTATTTGCGAGGGGTTAAAAGACTGATCCACCGGCAAATAAAAAGTCTGGAGATTTAAGATAAAAACGGCTACAAACGATCCTCTCGGTACTTTTTTTATCGGCACCAGGGAAGGGTACTTTAGCCTGTTGCTATTGAGGAGCGAATAACTCCTTTTCCAAGGCATATATTAGGTGTTCAACACAGCTCGTTAGACAGCCAGACGGTTTTGGAAACCACCGGAGACAGGCGTTTTGACGATCACTTACTTAAAATTGCTGATGACCGCCATCTTCTGGGGAGGCACCTTTGTATCCGGCCGGATGCTGGCCGAGTCCATCCCTCCTTTTTCAGCCGCTTTTATTCGATTTTTCATCGCCGCGGTTTCTCTGTATGCCATCATCGCTGGACGGGAAGGATCCATTCCAAGACTGGGCAGGAGTCATTTTTTTCCGGTGACATTGCTGGGGCTTACCGGCGTTTTTGCCTATAATGCCTTCTTTTTCAGCGGATTGAAACTGATTGCGGCAAGCCGGGCATCCATTATTATCGCCAATAATCCCATTATCATTTCCCTTCTTTCGGCGCTGTTTTTCAAGGAGAAATTGTCTCCGACCAAGGTCGCCGGAATTTGTATTTCCGTTTCCGGGGCCGTTATCGCCATCTCCCGGGGAAACCCTCTGGCTCTTTTTGCAGGCGGTATCGGGCCGGGCGATTTTTTTATTTTCGGTTGTGTGTTGAGCTGGGCTGCATACTCGTTGCTGGGAAAACGCGTGATGCAGGATCTGGCGCCGCTCAGCGCCGTGGCCCATTCGGCGGCCATTGGCATGCTGGCGCTCCTGATTCCCGCATGCTTTGAGGGAATGCCCGCCGCGTTGCCGACCTATTCATGGGCCGATTGGGGCAATCTGGCTTACCTGGGTTTGTTCGGGACCGTACTGGGGTTTGTCTGGTATTACGAAGGCATTCAGGCCATCGGCCCATCCCGGGCCAGCCTGTTTATCAATTTCGTTCCCATCAGCGCCATTTGCCTGGCCCATATCATTTTGAAAGAACCGTTGACGCTGTCGCTGATGATTGGAGGCGCCATGGTGATCGCGGGTGTCAGTTTGAACCATATGGCCACAACCGTCTTCTGGCGATCCCGGCCCAAAACAATAGGTCGAATACCCATGAAAAGGAGAACATGATGATTTCCATTCAGATTCCGGACTTCGGGGCGTTGACTCTGGACCATCTGGTTTTGGATTACAATGGCACCTTGGCGGTGGATGGTGTGCTTTTGCCGGGCGTAAAAGAAGCGCTCAACACCCTTTCCCGCGACCTAACCGTTCATGTGGTGACCGCCGATACCTTTGGCAAGGCCGGCGACGGGCTGAAAGGAATTGACTGCCGTTTAACGGTCCTGCAGCCGGGCCGCCAGGATCAGGCCAAGCTGAACTTCGTCAACGGGTTGGGGGCCGCAAAGACGGCCAGCATCGGCAATGGACGCAACGATGCCTTGATGCTCGAAGCCTGCGCCTTGGGAATTGCCGTCATTTTAGGAGAGGGGGCCAGCAGCGCCAGCCTGAAAGCTGCCGACGTCGTCTGTACGAATATCGTCGATGCACTGGAACTGTTGACTCATCCTTTGCGTCTCACGGCGACGCTGAGATGCTGAATAGGTTGCTTATGTTTCCATTAAAAGTGTATAAGGTCCGAATGAGAAATAAGGACTCTAAGCGACGAAGAGAGATATGTACAAGTTATTATTAATCAATCCCAAAGAAAAAAAGTCAGGATTGGGAAGTTACAAGAGCACCTCGGTCCCTCCGCTAGGACTCGGCTATATAGCAGCCCTTACTCCACGACAGCGTTATCACGTTACCATCGTTGATGAAAATATCGACATATTAGAAAATTATGATGCCGATTTGGTTGGTATAACTGCGTACTCCGCACACGCACGAAAAGCATACGAGATCGCAGGACAATTCAGGAAAAGATCGATACCGGTTGTCATGGGGGGGATACATGCATCCATGTTGCCTGATGAAGCACTTGCCCATTGCAGTTCTGTTGTAGTCGGTGAAGCTGAAAATGTGTGGAAGGACGTGCTTGAAGATTTTGAATCCAATCGCCTGAGAAGAATGTACAATGGTTCACCAGCCGATTTGTCATCAATCCCCTTCCCCCGGAGAGATTTATTTCGCGGAAACCGCTACCTCTGGGATTCTATCTTAACGTCAAAAGGTTGCCCGATGAACTGTAGTTTTTGTTCCGTTACAAAGTTCAACGGACATCGATTCAGGCGAAGGCCTGTTGAACAAGTTGTCGATGAACTAAAAACAATAGACAAAAAATTGGTTCTTTTTTTAGATGATAATCTTCTTGGCCACGACAAGGGACGATGGCTTTACAAATTTTTCAATGCTGTCATTGATGCTGGAATTAAGAAATATTTTTTTGCTCAGACGTCTCTTAATTTTGGTGAAGATCAAGAACTGTTAAAACTCGCGTATAAAGCCGGCTTGAGACTCGCATTGATTGGTATTGAATCGGTTAATCCGAAATCCCTCATTTCGTTTAATAAAAGTCTCAATTCCAAATACTTAGAAACCAGAAAATATAAACGTTTGATAGGTAATGTACGCAAAGCTGGGATAGCGGTTTTAGGTTGCTTCATTTTAGGTGGTGATGAAGATACCATCCATAGTTTCCAAGATACCTTGGAATTCGTTCAGGAAACCAAGATTGACATCCTTCAAATAACCAAGCCGACTCCCTTACCCGGGACTCGTTTCTATGAACTTTTATCGGCTGCCGGCAGAATTATGGATACCAACTATCCGGAAGCGTGGAAAAACTATCGATTTTCAAGAATGCTTTTTAAACCTAAGCAAATGTCAATTGAAGATGTCTACGCTGGCTATTTTTATATTAGGAGACAGTACTACGCCATCCCGGAGATACTGAAACGGCTTCTCTCTACTTTAATCGATACAAAAAGCCTGTCAACCACCCTCATTTCAGCTTTTTTCAATCATACCTATCGTCATGCATTTATCGATTCGGATATATATGAAAATTTCACCGATAAATCATTAGAACGTTTTATCAGAAAAAATTGACCGTTTTTCGAACCTAAAAAGTTACTTTATTGGTCAATGAGATCCATTATTAAGAATATTGAACTGTGCGTTTTCGGAGGCTTAAATGAATGGTGGGAGCTACCTCATGGAAAACGAAGACGAGGTCCTTCGCTTAGAAAGTAAAACCAATCTTGATAGTATAAAAAGGCAAGCAAATTGGGCAGGCCTGAAACCAGGAATGCGGGTCGCTGATGTTGGGTGCGGTCCCGGCAAGATTACGGCGTTACTTCATCAAATGGCCCATCCTGGCGGCACGACTATTGGCATTGATCAGTCATATCATCGCATTCAGTACGCTCAATCTAATTACGGTGGTGAAGGATTATCCTTCAAATGTAAAGACATTAAAGAACCGCTGGATGATCTGGGGGAATTCGATTTTGTGTATATCCGTTTTGTGCTTGAGTATTACCGATCAAAAGCCTTCGATATTGTCCGCAACCTCTCACGGATTTTAAAACCTGAAGGCATCCTGTGCTTGGTTGATTTAGACCAAAACTGTTTAAATGGGTATGGTATCCCATCACGGCTCAAAAATGCGATTAATGCCATCATGGCAAAGCTTGAACGCGATGCAGACTTTGACCCTCATATGGGAATCAAGCTTTACGCCATGCTTTATGATCTGGATTTTAAGTCCATTGATGTGTGTATGGATGCCCATCACCTCCTTTTTGGAGAATTAGATTCCGTTCAAAACTATGACTGGACAAAGAAGGTGGAAATAGCTGCTCGAAATTCTGGTTACGGTTTTGAGGAATACGAGGATGGATATGAAGGATTTTATGCGGAATTCAAGTCGTCGTTTGCCGACCCGCGGCGTTTCCTCTATACGCCAATAATTTGTTGCCGGGGGGTTCGGTCCTTGTAAAACATGGGATCAGAATGAGGATAGCTCTAAGTTAGGATACCCTTTTTATACGGACGATCTTGGTAGTATCCACAGATTCGGTTTGAAGCGTCTCTTTGTCATAGTACCGGATAAAGGCATCGACAACTTTTTCGTCAAAGTGGACGCTACGCCCTTTTTCCAAAAGGCGAAATGCATAACTGATGGGCAGGGGGTCACGATAGTGGCGCTTGGCCGTGACCGCTTCGAAAAAATCGGCCACGGCGATAATCCTGGCACCTAACGGAATTTCCTCGCCTTTCAGGCCGTTGGGATAACCGCTGCCGTCCATTTTTTCATGGTGGGATCCGGCAACTTCCGGGACCTGGCTGAATATCCCTTCGAAGTTGATTTGTTCCAGGATGGTCTGTGTTCTCTGGGCATGCGTCTTAACCGTCTCGTATTCTTCTTTGGTCAGGCGGCCGGGCTTTTTAAGGATGCTGTCCGGAACGCCGATCTTACCATAGTCATGCAGCAGGGATGCCACCCGTATCATCTCACGGTAATTGGAGGACAGGTTCAACTCTTCGCAAATTCCCAGTGCATATTCGGTTACCTTTTCCGAATGGCCGGCGGTCAGGGGGTCTCGGGCGTCGATGCTGGCGGCCAGTACCTGGAGAATGGAACTGAACTGGCGTTGCCGGGCTTCCATGAGGTCCGCGTTACTGATGCTGATGCCAATCACCGAAGCGATTCCCATGAGAAGACTGAGGTCGCTTTTCACCAGAGGCCGTTTGGAACGCAGATTGTCGACGGCAAGAATACCGATGGATTGGCCGTCACAAATGATGGGACAGCAAATAAAAGACTGGCTGCCCATCTGGTGTGCAAATGCGAGGCTTCTTTTAGAAAGGTTGGGGCTGATCTCTTCTATATCGTTGACTAAAAATGGTTTCTGTTCACGGAATGAAACCACAAATACGCCTTTTGAATCTGGTTTGTTCAAATGAAACGCAGATTTTTTTATGATATCCAGTTTGTTTCGATCATAACCGAACCCTGCATGAAATTCCAACAGTGACCGGTCTGCGTTGGCCAGCATGATGAATCCGCGGTCGTAATCCAGCCGTTTTTGAAACAGACCGACTACCGTTTCGATTACATCTTTGATATTGGTGTATTTGCTGATGATCTGTCCGATTTCATTGGTCAACAGGGTGTTGTTATAGTTGATCTGGGTTTCTTTTAGGAGGCGGTCTGACGAATCGCTTAATACGCTTAGGCCGGTCTTTAATTCGCTATTGGCGGCGAATAAATAGATGTAGCTGATCGTGATAATCAAAAAAAGAACAAGCGGAAGATAAAGCGGCAAGGCCATATGCGGATTGATAATGGCCAGCGTCAGCCCGATAAATGTCACCGCTGGGACGCTGATGTTTCGAAACGCTTTTAGGAAATCGGCTTTTGTTCTCACCCAAGAAACCACGTATTTACATGAACCCGCCCCTTCGTGGATGCACTGGGTGTGCTCGATCCTGGGAAGTTTATGGGTCAATCCCATATTTATTGCTTCTAGAAGACCAATCCTATTTTCACATTGGTAGGGCTTTTCTATGACCCCGGGGTTAGGTGTTACCTTGATTTCGATTTTATTTGCAGCCAGTTGCCGGGATTCATATTTTGAGGACCGAGCGAAATTTTTTACTGATTTCCCTATTAATTCGAAGGCCTTGGATGGGTGTACCATACCTAGTATATTTTGTTTTATTGCTCCGAGTGCTTCAGTGGAAGCCGCATACCTGCCCGCTTCAACGGCGATGTTGGTATTGCCTGTCAACTGGACAACCTTTTCGTAAAACCGATCAATCTGTCGCTGGGTAAACCAATGGCCGGGATCAGCCACCTCATACGGTTTCATTTCAGCATGATCCAATACTTGCCCGGCATCAACGAACCCGTACTTGTGTTCGATCAGTTTTAACCATACACCGATCCCTCTGCTGTTGTACAAAGGGTCGTCCTTGTTAATCGGTTTCATCGGTCATCCAGCCTAATGTTGAATGAACTTTGTCAATCGTTTGATATACCTGAAATAGTCGTCCCCATAATTGGTGTTGAGCGCCCAAAAGATATATTCCTTCTCTGCGGTTATATTCAGAGCGGCTGCATCGGCCGCCGGGTGCAATAACACGGGCAAATAGGTTTGATTGAATTGTCTGGCCAAATTCGCGCACACACAATGGATGATATCGGCGTTCAATCCACTGCGGTTGAGAATGAATACGGTAATGCAGTTGGTCAGGTCCGACATGTTCAATCCCAAGTCGGACAGGCTGATCATCAATACGGCTTTCAGCTCGCAATTTCTTTCCAGGGTGAAAAGATGCCGTTGCCGGATCAGACCGATCTCACGATATGTGTCGGCCAAGTCAGCAAAGGTCGCCTCTTCCTCATCCAGGCCCATCGCCCGGATCATCAACTCTCCCGAAGTTTTTTCATATACGTTCTGTAGAATCAGGAGGTCTTCGTCGGAAGCCGGTCTCAGGCTCCAACCGATAGGTAGGTATGCCTGTTTGGAAGGAGACGACTGATGGTGAAAATAAGCAAATGGCTCCGTTGAGCAAGCCTCGTCGCTATTGATACTTTGCCGGGCGCCACCGAAAACACGGGATGGAAATTTGTTTGTAGGCTGGTAAAAGCATGCCAGATACTGCATGTGCAGTGAATCCAATCGGTGGGAGTCATTGGCGAATTGACCGATTTGGTTGAGAACCACGAGCCCCGATTTGTTAAGGGCGGATCGGATTGCCGCATGATGGTGAATCAACCATGTGCGCTGATAGAATCTCAGCATGGCCACGTGGCCAAGGATTCGCCCGCTTTTCTGATAAATGAAATGTCTGGCGATTTTGGGGCTTTCCGAGTACAGCTTGTTGTAGGTTTGCTTGATCTGCGTTTTGTTTTTTTCGATAAATTCGTATTTACCGGGATAAATAAAACCGGTTTCGAAGAAAAAATTCCACAGGGCATCGAGGTCTACCCGATTGCACACATGGGCGTTTTTGTTATCAACTTGTTGAAGCAGGGCAAGTATCTTGATGTGGTCTTCTATGGGCATGTCCAGAATAGCGATCCCGCATTGGAGCATGTCCTCGGCATCGTTTTCATCATCGTCCCGGCTATAGATAATTTGGGCCGTACAGGTGGCGTATGAACCGTCACCGAAATGGATTTCCAGTTCGGGGACGATGAGTCCTGGAAACAGTACGGCCTGCCCGGCCTCTTCCTCGACAGCCAGGCCCGATCCGGACAGGTTCAGGACATTGAGGTTGACGGTCTGTTTGGAGAAGGGATGAGAAAAGGAAATGGTCGGGAGTGGAACCAAATGGCGCCGTTTGCTTCTGAACTCCTTTGGGCGGAAGCGTCGTTTGTTTCGCCTGATAGGTTCCAGTACCCAATGGCGGTCTTTATACCCATGGGTTTGCTTGGTGATCCTGCATTCACCCGAGTAGAGCGTTTTACTGCCGTCAAATAGAATAACATCCACCGGCAAATCGGCGTCGATCCATTCGAAAGTCTGAGGCGGCGTCGTTTTGACTTGGACACGGAAAGAAAAAGCGGAGAAATCGATCATCGATCCATAATACAATGCACCGTTTTGAGTAACATAAACATGGATTTCCCGGGCACGACGACGTCTGGTACTCCTGGTGTCGGCAGCGCTGCAGGTCTCTGGCAAAACGAAGCGTATGGCCTGCTCATCAACGTCCAGCATTTTCGGTTCCACCACCAGGAAACGCTTGCCGTCAGGGATAATGATATTTTCAAAATTGAAAAAATCCGGATGATCGACAATACCTCCTGGATCCTGCTGCCAAAGACAGGACAAATGCTCATCCTGGCAGGGTTGGGGAGAGGCCTTTATGGATAATAGCCGGGGGTATCTTTTGTGACGAAAATTTACGAAAAGCGGTTTGTCGACAAAGTTGAGATGGTTCAGTTTGTTGATTAGTTGACCGAGGCTGATTGTTTTTTCGGTAAGTTCTTTCTCTGGCTTGGGGGATGGCGAGGGGCGGGCGGTTAGGCAATTTTTCTCGTTTGAACTGACACCCGTTTCCGCTTGAATTTCGTCCGGATACAAATTTGCCCGTTCCATGGTTGAACCTCAGTGCTGACGTACCAGATCAGTGCAGGAAAAACGGATGAATTTTTGCTCGAAACCAAGGTACCAAGGTCGGCAATTTTGCCCTCGCCTGCCTTTGTCCAGAAAAACAACTAACACAGATTCCCTTTCGATGCAAGGGGTTATATAGGGGGACGGCTGAATTGGAGAGACAAACGAGAAGAAGGGACAAGCACCAAGGGGTTGTGGTCAGCTATCCACCGATACCCTGCATCTGGTCGTTGACGGTTGTGGAACTGCTTAGGGAAAGGTGATGCCTGGCCGCTTTCTGGCGTACGGCAATCCGAAATATTTCGGCCAACGCCTCATCGGAGGCTCCCCCCCTGAGCATCTCCTTGAGCGGCTCGTGACGGTCGGAAAGCAGGCAGGCGCGCAGCTTGCCATCTGCGGTCAGACGCAATCGATTGCAGCGGCTGCAAAAATGCTGGCTCAGGGCGCTGATGAATCCGATTTCCCCGCGGGCACCGGCAAGACGATACCGTCTGGCCGGACCGTCATGGGAATGGTTTTCCACCGGAATCAAATCTCCCAATCTGGAAATTTTTTCCTGGATTTCCGGTGTCAGGAGCTGGTCCCGGGAACTGGTGCGGCTGTTGCCGATGGGCATGTATTCGATGAAACGAATGTGAAAGGGGTGGTCGATAGAGAGCCGGCCGAGGTCGAGAATCTCGTCGTCGTTGATGCCGCGCATGGCCACCACATTGATTTTAATGGGAGAGAAGCCGATTTCATGGGCCCGTTCGATCCCGGCCCACACCCGCTCGAACCTGTCGTAGCCGGTAATCTGGGCGAATTTTTCGGGGACGAGCGAATCCAGGCTGACGTTGATGCGGCGAACGCCGGCATCGTAGATTTCCTGCGCTTTGGACGCCAGCAAGACGCCGTTGGTGGTCAGGGAGACATCTTCCAGTTCGCGTAATGCAACCAACCGACGCAGCAGATCGATGGCTCCTTTCCTGACCAGGGGTTCGCCGCCCGTGATGCGGATCTTGCGAATACCAAGCCGAATGCCGATGCGGACCAGCCGCAGAATTTCTTCGTAGCTGAGGATATCGTCGTGATCCAGCTTGGGGATGCGGCCCTCCGGAGCGCAGTAGAGACATCGGAGATTGCAGCGGTCTGTGATGGAAACGCGAAGATAGTTCAGGTGGCGTTTTTCACGGTCCACGAGTTCTCCGACGAAAGGGGCATCTTTATTGGGTTCGTTGGCCATATGCATTCCCGGATGCTGAAGGCTTACAAGTTGCTAAACATTGGCAAAGGCAGGTTTCACCGGCTTCGCCAGTAATTCAAGATCGCCTGGACCAGGCCGGGAATCGTATAGGATTCGGCCTCCAGGGTCACCGTCAGGGCCAATTCCCTTGCGGTCCGGGAGGTGATCGGGCCGATGCTGGCCACGGCAACCCCTTCCATCAGGCGCTGGGCGGCATCCGGCGGCAGCAGCTGCCAAAAGTTTTTCACCGTGGAGGAGCTGGTAAAAGTGACCATGTCGATGGTGCCTTCCTCCAGGCGCTTGACCAGATCGTCGCCGCTGTTTTCCGCCTGCCAGGTTTCGTAAACGGTGACTTCATCCACCGTCGCCCCCATGCCGGTCAGCTCCACGGGAAGAACGCTGCGGGCTTCCTTGGCCCTGGGCAGCAGGATGCGGGTTCCCCGCACATTGGTTTCGCTAAAGGCTTTCACAACGGCTTCGGCGCGGTAGTTGTCGGGCACGATGTCGCTTTTCAGACCCCTGGTTTCAAGGCGTTTGGCCGTGGCCGGACCGATGGCAGCCGTTTTGATGTGCCCCAAAGCGCGGGCATCGCGGCCTTTTTCGAAAAGATGGTCAAAGAAATAATCCACACCGTTAACGCTGGTAAAAACGAGCCAGTGGTATTGGTCGATGGCCTCGATGGCCACGTTCACCGGCGTCCAGTCCCGGGGCGGTTTGACCTGGATGGTGGGACACTGGATCGCTTCGGCGCCCAATTCCGTCAGCTGCCGGATCAGGTCGCTGGCCTGCTCCCGGGCCCGGGTGACCACGATGCTGCGGCCGAACAACGGCCGATTTTCGAACCAGCGCATGGTTTTTCGCAGGTTGACCACGGTGCCGACGATGATGATGGCCGGGGCTTTGATGCCGGCCTTCCGGACATCGTCTTCGATGCTGGCCAGGGTGCCGGTTACGGTTTTTTGCTTCGGCGTGGTCCCCCAGCGGACCACCGCTACCGGCGTGTCGGCTGGCCTTCCATTGGCCATCAGGTTGGCCGCGATGGAGGGCAGGTTTTTGACCCCCATGAAAAAAACCAGGGTGCCGATGCCGGTGGCCAGCGCCTGCCAGTCGATGCTGGATTCGCTTTTGGTGGGGTCTTCGTGGCCGGTAACGAAGGCCACGTCGGAGGTGTGGTCGCGGTGGGTCAGCGGAATGCCCGCATAGGCCGATGCGCCGATGGCGGCGGTGACTCCCGGAACCACCTCGAAGGATACGCCGGCGGCGATGAGCACTTCCGCTTCCTCGCCGCCGCGGCCGAAAATAAACGGGTCGCCCCCCTTGAGCCGGGCCACGGTCAGGCCCTGGAGGGCCTTTTCCACGATCAGCGCGTTGATGCCTTCCTGGGCGAGGGTATGATCGCCGCCTTTTTTGCCCACGTAAATCATTTCCGCGTCCGGATTGGCGTGGGCCAGCAGGGTCGGCGAGGCCAGGTAATCGTAGATCACCACATCGGCCCGGGCGATGCAATCGACCCCCTTGACCGTAATCAGGCCGGGATCTCCGGGACCGGCCCCCACCAGATAGACGCGTCCTGTCGAATTAGTTGTGTGCATCCGCATTGAGTCTTTCCAGAATGTCTCCGGCGCCCTCGGCCAGGAGCGCTTCGGCCAGTTCGAGGCCGATCTGTTCGCTCCGGGATGCAGGGCCGGTTCGTACCTGTTCGAGTCGATGGGACCCGTCTACGTCGCAAACCAGGCCGGTGAGCGTGTATCCTTGGTCGTCGATATGCCCATGGGCGGCGACGGGAACCTGACAGCCCCCCTCCAGCCGCTTCAGAAAGGCCCGTTCTCCCAGGACCACCGTCCGGGTGGCCGGATCCTCCAAGGTGCCGATCACTGCTGCGATCCGCGGGTCCTGATCCCGGATTTCGATGCACAGGGCGCCCTGGCCTACGGCCGGCAGCATGACCGTTTCGTCCAGAACCTGGGTAATGCGCTCGGACAGGCCCATGCGTAGAACGCCTGCGGCGGCCAGCACGATGGCGTCCAGAGATTCGGTGTGAAGTTTTTTCAAGCGGGTGTCCAGGTTGCCGCGCAGCGGCACGATGACGAAATCGGGGCGGACATGGAGCAGTTGGGCGCCCCGGCGAAGACTACTGGTGCCGATACGGGCTCCCTTTTTAAGCTGATCGAGAGGCAGATTTTCCCTTGAAATCAGAACGTCCCGGGGCTCTTCCCGTTTGGGGATGGCACCGATGCATAAACCTGCGGGAATCTCGGCGGGCATGTCCTTCATGCTGTGAACGGCCAGATCGATGCGCCGGTCCAGCAGCGCTTCTTCAATTTCCTTGACGAACAATCCCTTACCGCCCACCTTGGCCAAAGGGACATCCAGAATTTTGTCCCCCTTGGTCTTGATAATGGACAACTCGACAGTCAAATCCCGATGGCTGCCTTCGATGGCCTGTTTGACCCAATTGGCCTGCCACAGGGCCAGTTGGCTGCCACGGGTGCCGACGACAATGGTTTTCGCTGCCATCAGTGACCACAACTGGCGCAGCTGGATGCGGTACAGCCCGTGCAGGACGACGCTGACGCCGATTGGCTCACCGTTTCGCCGCCACTGCCCTTGCTGACAAACCCGCAGGCGGACATCAGGCGGCACACCTGGGTGTCGTCGCAGTGGGGACAATGGGACGGTTCACTGCCGCCGAGCACCAGGTGCTCGAAGTTCTGGCCACACGCTTTGCAATGATATTCATAGATGGGCATTGGAAATCGGTCTCCTTGATATAACGTTCGGGTCTGGACAAGAGATCAAAAATAAGCACGTCAGGCGGCTGGGCAACCCCTTCCGGTGGTTTTTGTACGGTTTTTTACGATGCTTTGGAAGCCATCATACGATCCTGGGCTTCTTCGATCATGGCCCGGCTGTCATGGCCCAGCGCGGCAGCCAGTTCGAATTCGGCCAGGGCGACGTCCAGGCGTCCCAGATCCAGATACACCCGGCCCAGGCGATGCCGGAAAAGGCCGTTTTCCGGGGCGATGCGTACGCTCTGTTCGCACAGAACCGAGGCCACATCCAGGCTTTCGCCCCGCTTGGCGTACAGCCGCCCCAGCAGGGAGAGCGACGCGGCGTCCTCCGGATTGATCTTGACAACCGCCTTGTACGCCTGAACCGCTTCTTTGGTCAGGCCCAGCATGTCGAGGCAGGCGCCCAATTGCCGGTATGCGGCAGCGGAACGGTTGTTGGCCCGAACAGCGTCTTCCAGGTACGGTCTGGCCTGATCCGGTCGCCCGCCGTCCATATGGATCTGGCCGATGTGAAACACCACCTCGAAAACGGCCGGTTCCATTGCGTCGGCAGCCAGAAACGCATCCAGGGCCTGCCGGGTGCGGCCCTGGCGCAGAAACACGAACCCCCGATTGTAGACCGGCATGATCTCCTCCGGCGCCAGCCAGATGGCCGTCTCGAAAGCCGTCAGCGCCTGTGCGTACTCCTCAAGCACCCCGTGGCATACCCCCAGGCTGTTGAGCAGGTTGGTGTCGCACGGGTCCAGGCGCAGCCCTTTTTCGAATTCGTCGATGGCTGCCCGGATGTCTCCGGCCTGGTAGAGTCGGTCACCGCTGATGTTCAAGCTTACCGCATCAAATTCGGTAATGCTCCCGGGCCCGAAAAAGCCGGCATGCTCGAGCGCTTTTTCGGCATTGTCTACCGTCTGGGCGCGGGTTGTGTTGGCCGTCGGATAAACGGCAACACCGGCGGTAAGGGAGTCCGAACCGTCCAAGGGAAGCGTTGCCTGCATCCGCTGTGCGATTTCCCGGCCCGCTTTGCCGTCCAGGCGGGGAAGGGCAAAAGCGAACCGGTGGCTGCCGATGTGCGCCCAGATGCCGCCGCAAGCGCGGCAGACATCCGCCATTGGCCCGAGAATGGCCATCAGATTTTCCGATGGGCTGTCTTTTCCGTCTGGCGCATCGAGCTGACCATTTTCGGACGCCAGGTGCACCGCGACAACGCAGATTGGCGCGATGGATCCAAAGTCGGTTTCAGCGGCCTGTTTCAGACCCTGCCGATCCAGCATATCCGGAAATCCGACCGCAAGATCGGTATCTTCGTCCGAACTGCTTTCCGGGCGGACCGATCCTCCATCTTTTTTCGCGGCGGTCTCGTCGGAACTGGAAACGAGAAATTCGTTGGTCGTGCTTCTCTTTTTAAATAGGTCCGAAGGGGTCCTTGTCATGGGGCTACCTTCCACGGATATTTTCTGCCAGCATGCGTTCAAAGGCTTTTTCGATAATCTCCAGTTCTTCTTCCTGGAGGGTCCTGGGATCCATGACGAAGCGATCGTTTTCGATCCTGCCGATCACCGGCGGTGTGCTGTTACGCAGCCATCGTTCGATGCCATTGGCGGACATGCCATCGATTTGAACGCCCACACAGCGGCTGGGCAGATTCAAAAGGGGCAGCGATCCACCGCCGGCGCGGGATGCCGCATCCATCAATTCCACCGTAAGGCCTGCTTGGGAAAGGGCGTCCAGGCGGGATTTCAATTCCGCGGCCCGCGCCTCGATGGCTTTCAACGGCATGGTAAGCATGGCCAGGGTCGGGATCTGCTCCACGGCCCGGCGCTCGTCCCGGTAGAGCTGAAGCGTGCCTTCCAGGGCTGCCAGGGTCATTTTGTCGATGCGTAACGCCCGGGTCAAAGGATTGGCCTTGATGCGGTCGATGTGCTGCTTGCTCCCCAAAATGATGCCTGCCTGGGGACCGCCCAGGAGCTTGTCTCCGCTGAACGTGACCACGTCCACGCCCGATTCCAGGGCTTCCTGGACCGTGGGTTCCTTGAGCAGGCCGTATTTCGAAAAATCCACGAAGGTTCCACTGCCCAAATCTTCCATCACGGGAATGTTGTGCTTGCGGCCAATGGAAACCAGGTCGGCCAGGGAGACGGCCTTCGTAAACCCGACGATGCTGTAGTTGCTGGTGTGGGCCTTGAGCAGCAGGCCGGTCTTTTCACCGATGGCATTTTCGTAGTCGCGGGGATGGGTCCGGTTGGTGGTGCCCACCTCTTTGAGGAAGGCGCCGCTTTTGGCCATGACGTCGGGAATGCGGAAGGCGCCGCCGATTTCCACCAGTTCACCGCGGGAGACAACCACCTCCCGGCCCCTGGCCAGGGTATCCAGACAGAGCAGGACCGCCGCGGCATTGTTGTTTACGACCATGGCGGCCGGGGCACTGCTCAGTTCGCACAGAATGTCTTCCACGGCGCTGTAGCGGGAACCGCGCCGACCTTTTTCGAGGTCGAATTCGAGATTGGAGTAGCGGCTGGAGATGGTTTTTAGATTATCGAGCACCCGGGAGGAGAGCAGGGAGCGGCCCAGGTTGGTGTGCACCACTACGCCGGTGGCGTTGACGGTTCGTTTCAGATTCAGTTCCATGGCCCTTCGGGCGCTGTCGAAGGCCGCCTCGACCAGCGCCGCCATTGAGAAACAGCCGGCGTCCAGGGGTGTATGCGCATTCAATACCGCTGTCCGCAGGGCATCGATGGCTTGGCGAATGGCGGGCAGCAGAACCGATTTGGGGACATCTTCAAATTGCTTTCCCTGGTTGCCATACTCAAGGATGCGGTCGACGCCGGGAATCTGTTTCAGTTGGGCTTGCTTGTTTTTGTCCATGGGCGTGGTTTCTCAGTTTGCTTTTAGCCGCCGTTGCCGTTTCAGGCTGCTTCTGCGGCTGGTTGAAAGACGTTAAGCGGGATCATATCCACCAGATCGCCAAACTGCGTTGCCGGCAGATCGAGCCGTGCCAGATGATCGGCCAGGTTATCCGTTCCCATGCGCTCCAACTCGAGACCGATGTGAAATCGGGACATGAGCAGATCCGCCAGGTAAACGATGGTGGTCAGGGTTCGATTGCCGCCGCTTTTTTCCGGATCATGATGAAAACGGATGGCCTCGGTGAGCTCGTCCGGCAGGGACCACTGTCTGGCCAGCAATTCGCCGGTGCGGGGGTGATCCATGGAAAGGACTCGGTTTTCCACATCGATGAGTTCCGCCTGGCGATCCTGAAACTCCCGATAGAGCATGGGATACGTGCCGACGATGTAGTGGTCCAGAACGACCTTGCCGATATCGTGCAAAAGACCCGCCGTGTAAGCGATGGCCGGCTCCTGTTTCCCCGTCACGGAAGCGATTTTTTCGGCGATCAGGGCCGTGCCGACGGCGTGATGGTACAATCCGCCCTTGCACAAACTGTAGCCGCCGTTTTCGCATTGGCTGTAGTAACTGTTTACCGCCGCGGATATCACCAGCTTGAGGAACAGTTCCCGGCCCAAGAATACCAGGGCATGGTCCAGTGAGGCCACATCCCGGCTTTTGGAAAACAAGGCCGAGTTGCAAAGCTGGATGGTCCTGGCGCTGATCACCTGATCCGTCTTCACCTCTTCGGCGATTTTTCCGATGTCATAATCCCCTTTCTGCATGATGCGCAGGACCTTCAGGGCCACCTGGGGGATGGGGCGAACGGATTCGATGGCCGTCTCGATATCCGAAGCCGTAGGAGACGGCTTGCCGGGTTGCGTGTCCGGCACATCGAAGCCGGCCGGTCGGATATCCCATTGCCAGCGCTGCATGTCCAGTTCAAGGGTGCATGTAAAAAAACCGCCCGTCTCCGACGCCACCACAGCAATTTTTTTCTGGCGGAGGATCTCCATTACCGTATCGACGGTTCTGCCGCCGATATCCAGGTTCATGTCACAGGATGTCAGCGGCCCGACCAGTGCACCTCCGGCGATTACGGCCCGCATATTCTCTGGGCGGGCACCCGATTCGACGAGTTGTTCGACGAACATCGGCATGCCGGTGGCGGCGTATTTCTCAGGGCAGTCCACGTTTTGCGTATTGACCGGCTCCGGCAGCAGCAGATGAATCAGCCCACCGATTCCGGCGGTTTCATCGACGATGGCCACGCCCACGCAAGTGCCCAGAAATGCCTGGAGCAATCGCGGCTGCGTGCCGCCGGTAATAAAAGAGCCGGAAGCGACATGGTCTTTTCTCAGGATTCCCATCCAGGGGCACCTTTCATGGGTTTGTGTTACTAACCGAAGACACATATCATTAATAAACCATGGTTTTCAAGAACGCGTTCCGAAATGGCCAGGTGCAGCGGATTTGGACCGGACGCCAGTTCCTTGAGGGATGGCGGCCGGGATGGGGACTACTGAAAACGCAACTTTTCAAACACGATCCCATCGGTTGCAAATTGTTTCACTGTTGCCTTTTTCGGGCAAAACATGTCTATTGCCGGTATTCGGCAGGTCGAGGAATGACGAATTCGTAGAAAGGAAAGGGCGCTGCCATGGATACCATTTCCGCTGAAACGATGGCCGGCCAAAGGCTGATGGTCGGCTTCGACGGAACCTTTTTTAACGACGATTTGAAATGGCTCGTCGGGACCCTGAGGGTCGGAGGATTGATTCTCTTTTCCCGTAATCTGGAAGAACCGGATCAGATTCGACAGTTGTGCCAGGACTGCCAGTCCTATGCCCGGCAATGCGGCCTGCCGTCCCTGTTTATCGCCATCGACCAGGAAGGCGGGCAGGTGGCCCGGCTCAAACCGCCCTTCACCCAGTTTCCGGGCAATCCGGCCATGCGGGACATTGAGGATGCCATTCGTTTCGCCCGGGTTACCGCCAGGGAACTGAAGGACATGGGCATCAACATGGACATGGCGCCCGTGCTGGATGTCGCCCCGGAGAATACCGACAGCATCATGGCGCAACGGGCCTTCGGCAGCGATCCGCAGTGGGTCACTGCCTTGGGAACGACTGTGATCGATCATCTGCAGCGGCGCGGCGTCATGGCGGTGGCCAAGCATTTTCCCGGCATCGGCCGCACGGTTTTGGACAGCCACCTGGCCCTGCCGGATCTGGATGCCGATATGGCCGCATTGACCAATGTGGATCTGGTTCCCTTCGCGGCCGCCATTGTGAATAACGTAGCCGGCATCATGCTGTCCCATATCCGCTACACCGCCATCGATCCGATGTGGCCGGCCAGTCTCAGCCCGTCGGTCACCACCGATCTGCTGCGTGTCCAAATGGGTTACCGGGGAGTGGTCATGACCGACGATCTGGACATGGGCGCCATCAAGCCTGGCTACGACATCGATACGGCCATCGAGCGAATCCTTCTGTCCGATGTGGACATCGCCCTGATCTGCCACAAGGGGCCGGATATCGAAGCCGCCTGGGAAAAGATCCGTCGGTCGACTACCGAAGACGCCGATTTGAACGACAAGGGAGCGCGATCGTTTAGAAGAATTCTGGAGTTGAAAAAGAGCTACCTGAGCGGATCGTGGATGCAGCGATACGGGCTGAGTGCAGCATAGGGAGCCATCTCGGTTCGTTCCGAAAAACGGGGAGGAGATGTGAACGCGGAATCATTTAACACCAAGGTCAAGCGCAATGTGGCCCGTAATTTCGATCAGAGCATTCGACTTTACCGGGAATTTGAAGATAAACACGGCTTTTTCGAGGCCCTCACCCTGAAAATGGCCGCAGCTATCGGCATCGAGGAGCGTGCATCCGTCCTGGATATCGGTTGCGGCTATGGGGTATCCGCCCAGGCACTGCACGACCGGTTCGGCTGCAGGGTGCTGGGCGTGGATTTGTCCCCCGAGATGATCGCTGCAGGCCGTTCGTATTGCCAGGGGGCCGGCATTGAACTGTGCGTGGGCGATGGGGAGAACCTTTCGTCTGTGGTGGAAGCGCGCAGGTTCGATTACGCCCTTTACAATGCCTCGATTTTTATTTTTCCCGACGTTTCCAAAGCCATCGCCGAATCCTATCGGTGCCTTTGCGATGGCGGAAAAATCGCTTTTTCGTTCTACCCGCAACTGCTCGGAGAAGACGATGCAGACCTTTTCGTACTGGCGTTTGAGCGGTTGGGAGAACCTTTGCCGCGGTTTCGCGTCATTACCGGCTACGCCAAGGCCTGTGAAGCGCTGGAAAGCCGGTGTGTGGACATATGTCACCATCGCTGGGTGCGCCCCCTGGACATCGAGATCCTCAAGGATTTTTTCTCCATTCCGGCCCAATCCGCTTCGCTCTTTCCAGGTTACAACTATGAAGAACGCCGTGAAATGGCCATACGGCTATTCGACACCCTCGACGATCAAACAGAGACGGGGCGCATTGTCTGGCGCATGGCCGAAGGCACCAAATCGGCAGTGGCTTGAAGGCAGTGATTGGCAAAGTTAATCCTTAGTAGAGAGGTTCAAATTGGCAGTACACAATCTACTTGACGGCATAGAAGAAGTCCTTTTGATGGGCCCAGGCCCCTCCTGCGTTCATGACAAGGTTTACCAGGCATTGCGCAGGAAGACCATCGGCCACCTCGATCCCTACTTCATCCGGATCATGGATGCCATCAAAGCCGACCTGCGGACCCTGCTCAAAACGGAAAATGCCCTGACGATTCCCATGTCCGGCACCGGTTCCTCCGGAATGGAGGCCTGCTTCGTCAATCTGGTGGAAACTGGCGATCCGGTGCTTATCCTCATCAACGGGGTGTTCGGCATGCGCATGCAGGACGTGGCCCGGCGCCTGGGCGCCGAGGTGGACACCCTGACCTTTGAATGGGGAATGCCCGTTTTACTCGACGCGGTCAAAGAGAAGATCGAGAAAAAGCATTACAAGATCGTTGCCGTGGTGCACGCGGAAACCTCGACAGGGGTGAGAAATCCGGTAGCGGGGATCGGAGAGCTGCTCAAAGGGTCGGATTCCATCTATCTGGTGGACGCTGTCACCAGCTTCGGCGGCATGGAGATCGCCATGGACGCCTGGGGCATCGATGCGCTTTACAGCGGCACCCAGAAATGTCTTTCCTGCCCGCCGGGCCTGGCCCCGCTCTCCTTTTCAGAAAAGGCGGTGACCGCCCTTGAAAATCGCAAGTCCAAGGTGCCCAACTGGTACCTGGACCTTTCCATGATTATGCAATACTGGAAAGGCGCCAACCGCGCCTATCACCACACGGCCCCCATCAACATGCACTACGGACTCTATCAGGCGCTGAAGCTGATTCTGGAAGAGGGCCCGGATACTGTTTACCGGCGGCATATGGACAACCACGAGAAATTGGTGCAGGGGTTAGAGGCGATGGGACTCGCCATGCTGGTGACGCCTGAGAGCCGGCTGCCCATGCTCAACTCAGTGAAAATCCCGGATGGCGTCGATGAAGCCGCTGTGCGCAGCACCCTGCTCAAGGATTACAGGATCGAGATCGGCGCGGGGCTGGGTCCGCTGGCGGGCAAGATCTGGCGGATCGGACTGATGGGGCACACGGCCCGGCCGGAGAATGTCGAGCGCCTGCTGGACGCGCTGAAGACCATCCTACCTTGAATGAAAACCGGGGTCCACCGCCGAATCAACATTTTTTTTCGGATGGAACTTACATTTCGCACGTACAAAAACAATTTTCCAAGACTATCGGAAATGCATGCAGGAGTCTCGTAACATGCCGTTATAGTGGCATATATAAAAAAACTAGACTTTTGCCTTCAATTGCTCTATA
>Ga0272443_10000200_pt1 | contig 114665 bp, 99 predicted proteins | sample SSMAcet12_FD_193581 | JGI IMG/M metagenome (GOLD analysis project Ga0272443, IMG submission 193581) | Marine sediment archaeal communities from Little Sippewissett salt marsh, Falmouth, MA, United States - SSM-Acet-12 | ecosystem: Environmental > Aquatic > Marine > Wetlands > Sediment ... | reverse complement strand
ACAGTTCAACAATACAACAGCACAGCATGCTACAACCCTATCCGATCAGCCGGAAAAACGCGCGAAGCAGCCGGAACTTCGCGTTCCCGAAAGGCGGATAACGCAAACCGTTCTCCGGAAACGTGGTCTTGACATGCATGCTTCGCGGCCTTGAAAAGGTCTCGAAACCTGCCCGGCCGTGGTAGGAGCCCATGCCGCTGTGGCCGAATCCTCCGAACGGAAGGGAGGGAATCGCGGCCTGGAACATGAGATCGTTGACGGCGACTCCTCCCGAGCGTGTATTGTCGAGCATGAAACGGACAAACGACCGGTCGGAGGAAAAAATGTAGAGCGCGAGAGGATGGCTGAAGCGGCATGCCGACGCAAGCGCCTCCTCCCTTGTCCGGTAACCGGCCACCGGAAGCACCGGACCGAAAATCTCCTCCGTCATGACCGGCGACTCCGGAGAAACGTCCGTCAGAATCGTCGGAGCGAAATACCGGCGCTCAGGGTCGAAATCTCCTCCTGCCGCAACGCGGCCCTCGTCGAGATAGGATACGAGCCGTTCGAGTCGTTCCCGCGTGATAACGGCGGGGTAATCGCTGCTTTTCGAGGGGTCGGAACCGTAGAACCTTGCGATTGCTTCCTTCATCGCCCTGACGAGCCGCCCCTCTACCTCCCTGTCGACGAGAACGAAATCGGGCGCGATGCATGTCTGGCCGGCGTTAAGGAATTTGGCCCACACGATCCGCCTTGCAGCAACCCCGATATCGGCGCTGCGATCGACAATGCAGGGATTCTTACCGCCGAGTTCGAGCGTGACCGGAGTAAGGTTCTCGGCAGCTGCCTGCATGACGCTTCTGCCGGCCTGACTGCCTCCGGTGAAAAAAATATAGTCGAACCGTTCTTTCAGGAGCACTTCGGCTTCGGCTGCCGTGCCGCAGAACACGCCGAAAGCCTCCCGGTCGAGATAACGTTCGAAAATCTCCCTGATGAGTACGGCCGTGGCGGGCGAATGCTCCGACGGCTTCACCAGAACACAGTTCCCGGCGGCGATGGCGCTGATAACCGGCGCAAGGGCGAGCTGAAGCGGATAGTTCCAGGCGCCCATGACCAGCACGACCCCGTAGGGAACGTAACGGTAGCTGCTTCTTCCCGGCAGATAACGGAGGGGTGTGGAAACCCGGACGGGCTTCATCCATGATTTCAGTTTCCTGAGCGCGAGATCGATTTCGACCGTCAGATAATGGATCTCGGTAAAAAACGTCTCCGGACGCGATTTGCGAAAATCGCGGTTCAGGGCCAGGTAGATATCCTCTTCGCGTTCCTCGAGAAAACGCCGGAGCATGAGCAACTGCGTCCTGCGCCACTCGAAGGTCCGGGTGATTCCCGTTTCGAACGTCTTTCTCAACCCGGCGCAAAGCGCCGCGGGCTCCTGATGGCCGCCCGTTTCCTCACTTTCCGCATTCATGCTGACGATCAAACAGTTCTTTCTTTCAAGGTAACGCTCTGGCGACGATTGACAACCATCGCCTGCACCTCCATTTCACGGTTTAGCAATCTTCCGCCGTTGCGTACATTACACGAAACCAGAGACTAAACTCTCACACAAGACAAAAAAACGCGGATCATGGAATGGCTGATACAACCGGAAGCGTGGATAGCCCTCGCGACGCTTACCCTGCTGGAGATCGTCCTCGGAATCGACAACATTATTTTTATTTCCATCATTGTCGGCAGGCTTCCCGAGTCTCAGCGAAACAGGGGCCGTATCACGGGACTGGGGCTTGCCATGGCAAGCCGTATCGCGCTGCTGCTCTCCATTACCTGGGTCATGGGGCTGACGACGGAACTCTTCGAGATCATGGAACACAGCGTTTCCGGAAGAGACCTTATCCTCCTGACGGGAGGGCTGTTCCTGCTGGCCAAAAGCACCCATGAAATTCACCACAGTCTCGAGGGCACGGAAAAACACGACAAAAAAAGCGGCTCCGCCAGCATGGCGGCGATTCTCGTCCAGATAGCGGTCATCGACGTGGTCTTCTCGCTCGACTCGGTCATCACGGCCGTCGGACTGGCGGAGCATGTCGAAGTGATGATCACCGCCATCGTCATCTCGGTACTGATCATGATGCTGGCCGCGAAAACAATCAATGACTTTGTCGATCGTCACCCTACGATCAAAATGCTCGCCCTGAGCTTCCTTCTCCTCGTGGGCGTCACGCTTGTGGCCGAGGGCGCGGGATTTGAATTCCCGAAAGGCTATATCTATTTCGCGATGGCATTTTCCGTCAGCGTCGAAATGCTCAACCTCCGCCTTCGGAAAAAAGAGCGCGAACCGGTTCATCTGCACAAATCCCCCGGACTCGAAGCCGGAGAATAACGAACCAGTCCGCCGGGCAACCGCAAAACCCTTCACCATGCCTGTACCCGAGCCTCTCGATCACGAAAAACTCTCCAACCGCTGCGATCCGGGCAAATTGCCTTTCGCCAGCACCGAGGAACTCGACGGAAAAATCACGATATCCGGCCAGGAACGCGCCTGGCAGGCCATACGCTTCGGCGTCGGCATGAAACACGACGGGTTCAATCTTTTCGCCCTCGGACCGTCCGGAACCGGCAAACAAACCGCGATAGAGCACTACCTGGGAGAAAAAGTGTCCGGGGAGCCCCTCCCGGACGACTGGTGCTACGTCTATAATTTCGAAAAACCACGGCAGCCCAGGGCGATCTCCATGCCCGCCGGCCGGGCCTGCGCCTTCGGCAAGGAAATGGAAGGGCTTCTCGAAGCCCTGTTCACCATACTCCCCGCCGCATTCAGCAGCGAGGAGTACCAGGAGCAGGAAAAAACCATAAAGGAAGCGTTCCAGGAAAAACAGACCGCTGCCATAGAATCCCTCGAAAAGCAGGCCGGTGAAAACGACATCGCGCTTATCAGAACGCCGTCCGGATTCGCCTTCGCCCCCGTGCGCAAGGGAGAAGTCCTGAATTCCGAGGCATTCATGAAACTCAAGCCCGAGGAAAGGGAAAAAATCGAACAACAGATCGCGACGCTCAAGGAAGCAATGCAGTCCATCATGATGCAGATTCCGAAATGGCAGCGTGAAACACAGGAAAAACTCAAGGACCTCAATCAGCAGGTGGCCGCGTTCGCGGTAAAGCCGCTTTTCGAGGAACTCAGGACCGGTCATGCGCAGCAACCGGCAATTCTCGACTATCTGGCTGCCGTGGAAAAGGATGTCGTCGAGCACTTCGTGCATTTCCTTGAAAAAGGCTCCCCGGAACAGGAGATGTCTTCGGGCACGGGTTACCCGGCAGACCCCGGCAAAAACCGGATATTCAATCGCTACCGGGTGAACGTCGTCATCGACAACAGCCGGGGCGGCGGCGCGCCGGTCATCATCGAGGACAAGCCGTCGTGCCAGAATCTCGTTGGAGATATCGAACATGTCGCCCAGATGGGAACGCTCTTGACTGATTTCACCCTGATCAAACCCGGTGCCCTGCATCGCTCGAACGGCGGGTACCTAATACTGGACGCAAGGAGGCTGCTGCAGGAACCGCTGGCTTACGACGCCCTGAAAAAAGCCATACGAACCCGTCAGATCAGGATCGAATCCCTTGCACAACTCTACGGTCTTGCAAGCACGGTTTCCCTCGATCCGGACCCCATTCCCCTCGATGTAAAAATCATCCTGATCGGAGAACGGCGGCTCTACTACCTGCTCAACGCATACGATCCCGATTTCAACGAGCTCTTCAAGGTTGCCGCGGACTTCGACGACGAAATGGAACGCACGGAGAAAACCCAGATCGACTACGCAGGGTTCATGAGCACCATCGTCAGGCGAGAAAAACTGCGACACCTGGACCGTTCGGCCGTCGCCCGCGTCATCGATTACGGCACACGGCTCTCCGGCGACTCTGATAAACTCTCTACCCACCTCCAGAGCGTTGCGGACCTTATCCATGAATCCGACTATTACGCCCAGGATAACCATAACGGGCTCATCACCGCCGATGACGTCCGGCAGGCGATCGAGGCGCGGCGTTACCGCGCGGGAAGAATCCCGGAAAAAATCCGGGAAGCGCTGCTCCACGACACAATTCTCATCGATACACAAACCGAAAAAACCGGGCAGATCAACGGACTTTCGGTCTACATGCTCGGCAACCAGAGTTTCGGCAAGCCGAGCAGGATTACGGCGAGGGTAAAGCTGGGCAAGGGGGAGGTGATCGATATCGAACGGGAGGTGGAAATGGGCGGCCCCATACACTCCAAGGGCGTCATGATCCTCTCGGGCTTTCTGGGAAGCCTCTTCGGCCGGGAACAGCCGTTATCACTTTCCGCCACGCTGGTTTTCGAACAGTCCTACAGCGGCGTCGAGGGCGACAGTGCGTCGTCAGCGGAACTCTACGCACTGCTTTCAGCCATTTCCGACACGCCGATCCGACAGTGGCTCGCGGTAACAGGCTCCGTCAACCAGTACGGCGAAGTTCAGGCTATCGGCGGGGTGAACGAGAAAATAGAAGGGTTCTTCGATCTCTGCGTCCAGAGGGGACTGAGCGGCAAACAGGGCGTGCTCATCCCGGCCGCGAACGTACGGAACCTTATGCTGCGGGAGGATGTGGTCGAGGCGGCCCGGAAGGGCGACTTTTCCATCTATCCCGTAACCCGCATCGAGGAAGGCATCGAAATCCTGACCGGCCTGCCTGCCGGGCCGCGGGGCGCCGACGGAAGCTATCCGGAAAACAGCATATACGGCCGGGCTCTGTCGAGGCTGAAGGAAATGGCGGAAAAGCAGAAAGCGTTCAGCAACGATCCCGAAACGTAAACCGTCTCCCGCAATGGACACCACTACCGAGCGGAAAACCATCCGCCGCATCACGGTTGCACTGGACTGTTCGCCGCACAGCCGCGCCTCCCTCGACGCCGCGGCCGCTATCGCCGGTGCGCTGCATGCGGAACTCTCCGGAATTTTCGTCGAGGACATCAACCTCATCCGCATGGCGGAACTCCCGTTTTCGGAAGAAATCCTCGTCCATACGGCAAGAAGCCGGCAACTCGATACCGCGGAAGTCTCCCGTCTGATGAAGCAGCAGCGGAAAGAAGCGTTCGAACTGCTCCGCGAGACCGCTGAACGGTTCGGCGTTCCGCACTCGTTCAGAACTCTCCGCGGCCGGGTTTCCACGGAAATCATTTCCGCAGCGCTTGAAAGCGACCTCCTTGCCCTCGGCAGAAGCGGCAGGGCACCCTCCTGCCGGAGAGGACTGGGTTCGACCGCAAAACAGGCGGTCATGGAATCGAAAACGCACATTCTGCTCTCCCTGCGTGGATTCCGGGCGGCAAGCCCCCTGCTCGTGCTCTATGACGGTTCGGCCGCGGCGAAGCTCGCCCTTGAAACCGCGACAGGCATCGCGGGAGCCGATGACGTCATGCACGTGCTGCTGCTCGCGGGCAACGAAGCGAAAGCGGCCCGGTTGCGTGGGGAAGCGGAAAGGATCACCGCGGGGATCGAAAAAAAAACGGACTTTCACGTGATTCCCTGGAGGGACAGCACCATGCTCTCGCAATGCATCCGGATGATAGACAGTGGTCTGGTCGTGCTCGGCGAAGGGATGGAAACGATTGACGACACGACCGTTATCAGGCTCGTGGAATCACTGCCCTGCCCCGTGCTGCTGCTCAGACGACGAACGAAAGCTTCCCGTCGAACATGAACTGCACGGCCAGTGCCCCGTCAGCAGTGCGGCAAGGTCGACGGGTCCTGTGGTCACAAAAAAAGTCGCGAACGCTATGGCGGAGGTTTTCAGCATGCTCCGGGTTGAAGCGTTGATCGTTACCGGTCCGACGACTCCATGTTTCAGGGCGTGAATAACAGTCTCGCGACAAAAACCGGTGACGGAAACAACGCGTTCAAAGCCTGAACATCGACATAAGGATTGCCGCCGATACCGCGGCGTTCAGGGACTCCACGCCGGGGTCGGCCCCTGCATGGGGAATGGTAACCAGCATGTCGGCCATGTCCAGCAACGGTTCGCTGACGCCCCGCGCCTCGTTGCCCACGACCAGTACCGTTTTTTCGGGCAGCGTCCCTGAAAAACGCACATCGTCCCCGTGAAGACACGAACAGACAATCCGATATCCAGAGGAACGCAGCGTCCGAAGATCGCCGGCCAGATCGTCGGAAGCGTGATGCGGCAGACAGAAGACGCTGCCGGCGCTCGCCCTGACGGCCTTGGCATTGTATCGATCGGCGCTTCCCGGTCCCGACACCAGGGCCGACGCACCGAACCAGGATGCCGTTCTGACGATGGTGCCGACGTTGCCTGGATCCTGGACATCGTCGAGAGCAAGAACCAGAGAAGGCCCCTGCTCTCCCGCGAGGATCGTTTCCAGACCGCAGCCGGATTGCTGACGAAACACTCCCGCAACACCCTGGGATGTTGTCGTTCCGGCCAGACGGCCGGCCGAAATCCTGTCGAGAAGAAAAATCCGATCCGCGGGAAAGGACTCGGTTTCAAGCGAGGACAGCATCTGCGGCTCCAGGAGAAGAGCGACAAGATCGTCCTCGTCCGGCAGGTGTCGGAGCAGCTCTTCGACCGTTCGCAGGCCTTCTGCGAGAAAAAGCTTTTCCCTGTCGCGATACTTTTTCTGATGCAGTTTCGCAAACCGTTTCAACCGGGCCTTGCCGACAGGGCTGTAACCGCCGGACATTATTTTTTCAGGGCCTGTTTGAAATGGTCGATGACCGAACGGGGATCGTGCGACAATTCCCCGGGAGACTGACGGAACTCCTGCCGCAACGTTTCGGCATTGATATCAAGCGAATAATCATCCTCTCCCCCCCCTTTCTTCCCGGCAAGGGTTCTTGCGATATAGTCGTTCATGCCATCCTCGTCGAGGGATTTGCGCAATCCCGAAGGACCGGATGCGGCTTTTGCGAGCGCTTCCCTGACCGGCCGGAGAAACTCGTTCCTGTCGACGTTCCGCATGTCGAGAGCATACTGCAGACGCTTGTAGGACACATCGTCCATCGTCTCGATTTTTTGCACCATCTGGGCGGGTCCGCCGAACCCCTCCGCAAGTTCGAGGAGCACGGGATCGAGACCGGCGAACGGGTCCACCTCTTCACGGGGAACCGCGGGCGGAACGTCCGGCACCTTGGCGGATGAGGGCGAAGGCGGTGCGGCCTGCCGATGTTTCTTTTTCCGTGCCCCGCCCGGAAGAAATTCCTCGTCGACTTCGTAGCCCTGGAGCCGTTTCCGGACGAGATCGTCTTTCATGGCCCTTGCCCTGCGCATGGAAACCGATTCGATTTCCGGGCGGGAGCCTTTCAGGGACGTCACGCCGAACAGCACACCGAGCGCGGCGAGAAACACCACCAACGGAAGCAGGACGAGTTCCATACGAAGACCGTGGAAGAGGATAAGTGCCGCTTCCGCGAGCACAAGCACCAGTGACAGCCAGATAACTATCCTTGCAATCAATCGCTCACTCATGAAACAGGTATATCGAAAAGTCATGTTGAAAAAACTGTCTTAACTTTTAATATAGATATTTTGTCGCTTCAGGACATCCGGCCACCGGTGAGAATTTGCGGCAACCGTGATGCGAGCCTCTGCCGGCGAACAGGGCCGGAATCTCACGGGGCGCCATCCACCTGAAGCCGACGCGGAGCGACAGCGCTCCGTAAAACAAAAAAAACGATGACCCATGGCACAGCAGGCCCCTGAACTCATCGCCCCGGCCGGTGACCGGACCTCGCTGCTTGCCGCCCTGCAGGCCGGGGCGGACGCGATCTACTTCGGCGCGGAAGGCTACAACATGCGTGCGGCCAGTAAAAATTTCAGAACGGAAGATTTTGCGGATATCTCGGCGCTCTGCGGCCGGCACGGTGCGAAAGCCTACCTCGCCCTGAACACCCTGATCTGCGACCGGGAGCTCGATGCGGTGAAGGACACGGTAAAGGCGGCCTCGGAAGCAGGACTTGACGCAATAATCGGCTGGGATCCGGCGGTTCTCGATGCCTGCCGCCACAACGGCATGCCGTTTCACCTCTCGACCCAGGCTTCCGTAAGCAATTATGCCGCCGTGCGCCATTATGCGTCGCTCGGGGCTGACATGATCGTGCTCGCACGGGAACTGACGCTGGAGCAGGTCGAGGCGATAAGCGCGAAAATCCGGGCCGACGACCTCGATCTGCGCATCGAATGTTTCGCGCACGGCGCCATGTGCATGGCGGTTTCGGGAAGATGTTTCCTTTCGCAGGACCTGTTCGGCCGTTCGGCCAACCGCGGAGCCTGCATGCAGCCCTGTCGCCGGCGTTACAGAATCATCGACGCCGATGAAGGCCACGAACTGGAAATCGGCATCGATACCGTCATGAGCCCGAAGGATCTCTGCACACTGCCGTTCATCGACAAGCTGCTTGCTGCCGGCATCTCGGGCTTCAAGATAGAGGGCCGCAACCGAAGCCCCGAATACGTTCGCACGACGACCGCCTGCTACCGCAAAGCCCTGGATTTCTGTCTTGAGCATGCACAAAACCCGAATTTCCGTGAGGAATACGATGCTCTTGCTGCAAAACTTGTAAAAAAACTCGGCACGGTGTACAATCGGGGATTTTCAAACGGATTCTACTTCGGCCGCCCCGTCGATGCCTGGACCCGACAGTACGGTTCCCTTGCCACCGAGAGGAAAATCTATATAGGAACGGTCACGAAGTACTACGCGAAAGCCGGCATCGCGGAAATACGTATCCATGCGAGGGGTCTGCAACTGCATGACAAGCTCTCGATTCAGGGACCGACGACGGGTCTCGTCATGACGGACGCATCGGCCTTCCGCGCCAACGACAAACCGGCGACAGCGGCCGGTCGGGGAGACATCGTGACGATCCCGTCGGCAAAAGTGCGAAAAAACGACAAAGTCTATGTTCTCGAACCCGTGGAATGATTTTTTTGCGGCCCCTGGCCATGAATTTTCCGCCGAAGGGCCGTAACTTGCCTCCTGCATGCACTTCCATCAACGAAACCGGAGCCCCCGTGAGCAAAAAACCATTTCGCGCCCTGTTTTTCCTGCACCTGTTTCTCGTCGTTGCGTTCGCCTCTTCGCTCACCGCCTGCAGCAAAGGAGGAGGAGGCGATGACGACGGCAACCCCGTCACGACCACTCCCCTCGATCCGGCGGCATCGGACATGACGGTCATGGTATATCTCAACGCGGACAACAATCTGGGCTACTTCGCCGACCAGGATATGAATGAAATGCTCCAGGGCATGCAGAGCGCGGAGTCCGCAGCGGCCTCGGCGATCAACCTGATCGTGCAATACGACGGAAACTCGGCGGGAGACAGCCGGATTTACAGAATCACCCCGACAGGCCGAACGACGCTCGAAAGTCTGGGGGAACAGAACATGGGAGACCCTGAAACGCTGAGCGATTTCATCGGCTACTGCAAAGCCAGCTACCCGGCGGACCGCTTCGCGCTGATTCTCTGGGATCACGGCGACGGCGCCAGGGCGGCGAACGCCGAAGACGGATCGAGAACCATCAGCTCCGATGAAACCTCGGGCGATGTCCTGCTGATGAACGAAGTCCAGCAGGCGCTCGGCGCGCATTTCAGTCCCGCCGAACCGCTCGGACTCATCGGTTTCGACGCCTGCCTGATGGGCACGGTGGAAGTCGCCTACGAGATGAAGGACTACGCCAGGACCATGGCCGGATCGATGAATCTCGAGCCCGGCGCGGGCTGGAATTACGAGGCCATTTTCGAAAACGGCGACCAGATCCTCGCGGGAAGCAGCAACTTCGCGGCCCTCGTCGTGGATACCTACAGAAACTGGGTCCAAAGCAACGACAGCAATAACGGCCGAACCATGTCGGCTATCGACCTGTCGCAGCTCGACGCTCTCAGGATCGCCGTCGACGGTCTCGCCGACGCCATGCGGACCAACCTCGCCCCGTCCGGCACCGATCACTGGTACGCCGCCGAACTCGCCCGCAGAATGACCGAGCGGTACTACCCGGACAACTCCACGCTCTATATTGAATCATCGCCCTACGTCGATCTCGGGGACCTCTGCGACATCATCGCGGGCAACAGCCCGGGAACCTTCACCGCTGCGGCGGCAACGGCCGCCCAGACGGTCAGGACCGCTCTCGGCAACGCCGTGATCAGGGCGTTCGGCGACAGCGGCAGCGGCCTCACGGCATACTACGGCGCAGGTTCGAGCGTACAGCGGGGTCTTTCGATCTTCTTCCAGCAGCCGCCCTACAGCGGCGATTACAACTACGACTTCGCGAACTGGACACAATATTACGACGATTACAACGGCTGGTACACCGGCAACGTATACAGCGAGGGCTCGTGGGGAAGCGGCGGACAGCTCGATTTCTGCCGGGATTCATCCTGGAAAACGTTCATGGACTACGTGTTCGAATCGGATCATGCCGGTTACAACCCCTGAAATATGCCGCAGCGGTTCCGGCAACGCGTCAACTTTCTGTGAAACAGATTTGTTTTCAGCGGAAAGAATCGCTCCTTGTTATCTATAGCCTGGTTTTTTTCACGTGCTCCCGGAGATTTCCCGATGATCTACAAAGTCATATCGAAAACCGAGTTCGCGACATTCATCGACTCGCTCGTCAGGGAAAACCTTTCCTACGGACCGAGGCAGGTGGATACGGACAGCAACGGGCAGCCGGTCTATCAGTTCCGCGAGGTCCGCTCGGCCGACGAGATCGCCTTCGATTACACCACCACGCATTCGTCGGCAAAGCACTTTCTGCTGCCCTTCAGGGAAGAGCTTTCCCGCTTCGCGTTCACCGACGGCGACTGGGAACAGGATATCCGCTACGAGATCAACCCCCTCGTGCTGATCGGCCTGCGGCCCTGCGACATCAGCGCCATCAATATTCTCGACAACGTGCTGCTCAACGGCCACTACCCCTCGCCGTACTACCTCGCCCGTCGCAAAAACACCTTCATCATCGGCATGGACCATCTGCCGCTGCCGGACTGTTTCTGCAAATCCATGAACCATCATACGGTCAGCGACGGATTTCATCTGTTCTGTTCGGATATCGGCGACAAATACTACCTCTCCATCAACTCCTCGAAAGCCTATACCTACCTCAAGGACTTCAGTATCGGGGAACCGACGGAAGAAGACGACTGCAGACTGATCGAGCGGCGGAAACTGATAAAACAGAGTTTCCGGACCAGTGTCGAGGTCACGGGGCTGCCGAGCTTCCTCGATATCGAGTTCGACTCTCCCATCTGGGCCAAATGGGGCGATAAATGCCTGAACTGCGGCACCTGTGCGATGGTATGCCCGACATGCTACTGCTACAACACCGAAGACCGTCCCGACACGGACCTCAAGGGATCGTCCCGCCAGAAACAGCTCTATTCGTGCAACCTGGTGGATTTCGCGGAAGTGGCGGGAGGACACAACTTCAGGCCGAAAAACGGCGACCGCCTCAAGTACCGCTACTACCATCATTACCGGGGGTTCGCCGAAAACGCCAACCAGCAGATCTGCGTGGGATGCAACCGCTGCGGAAGAGCCTGTCTGGCGGATATCAACCCCAAAGACGTCATCAACGACCTGAGAATGGAGAAGGAATCATGCATGACATGCGTTTCAGAATCCCCCCGCAAGACATAAACAGGGAGCGGTTCGCCACGGATACCCCCGATTTTCACCGCCGCTCGGAGGTCATGCGGACCGACCGGGGATACCATTGCCGCATCACCAATATCGTTCCCCTTACGGAACAGGAAAAGCTCTTTCAGCTCAGGATCATCGATCCCGTCGAAAGAAGCATCTTCAGGTTCCTTCCCGGCCAGTTCCTGATGCTCCAGGTTCCCGGATACGGGGAGGTGCCGATCTCGATTTCAGGCTCGACCTCCAACAGCGAGATGATAGAGCTCTGCATCCGCAGGGCCGGGCATGTGACCTCGGCGCTCTTTCAGGCGAAAGAAGGGGCGAAAGTCTCGGTCAGGGGGCCTTTCGGATCCTCCTTCCCGATGGAGGAGATGAAGGGACGAAACGTCATTCTCGTAGCCGGAGGGCTCGGCATCGCACCGCTCAGGGCGCCGCTCTCCTGGATCAACGAACACCGCGACAAGTACGGTGACGTGCACCTGCTCTACGGGGCGAAAGAGCCTTCGCAGATGCTCTTCACCTACCAGTTCGAAGAGTGGAGGAAAATCAACCATATAGACCTGCACACGATCGTCGAAATCGCGGAACCGGGATGGGAAGGTAAAACCGGCATGATAACCGAACTGTTCAACGACATTTCGATAGATCCGGCAAACACGTATGCCATCGTCTGCGGACCGCCGGTCATGTTCAAGTTCGTATGCAACCATCTCGACCGGCAGGGCATTCCGATGAACCGGATGTTCGTCTCTCTCGAGCGGCGCATGCACTGCGGCATGGGCAAATGCTGCCGCTGCATGGTGGGATCGACATTCACCTGTGTGGACGGACCTGTTTTCGACTACTGGTCGGTCCTCAACCTCAAAGAAGCGATATAGGGAGCAGAAGCGTGCAACATCTTGGATTTTCCCACGAAAAACTGAAAATCGGCTCGTTCGATTTCACCTGCTGCGAAGGATGCCAGCTTCAGCTCGCCAACAGGGAATCTTCCCTCCCGGCGTTTCTCGAACTGCTCGACATCCGCAACTTCCGCGAGATATCGTCCGAACGGCACGATGACTACGATATCGCTCTCGTCGAGGGCAGCATCAGCCGCGAAGACGAGATCGAACGGCTGAAAACCGTCAGGAACAATGCAAAAATCCTGATCGCCTACGGCTCCTGCGCCTGTTTCGGGGGAGTCAACAGCCTGAAGAACCGCGTTCCGATGCAAGAGGCTGTCCGTGAAGTGTACGGTGAACACAAGGTGGATACCATGCCGGTACGCAAAATCAGCGATGTCGTCAAGGTCGATTTTTCCATTCCCGGCTGCCCCGTTTCAAAGGAAGAGGTCGAGCGTATCGTCGTCAGCATCGCCACCGGCTCGATGACCGGCCTGCCTAAATATCCTGTCTGCGTCGAATGCAAGCAGCGGTTGAACACCTGCCTGTTCGATCTCGGCGAGGTGTGCCTCGGCCCGATCACGAGAGCCGGATGCGACGCCGTCTGTACAACCGGCAAGACCGCCTGTCTCGGGTGCCGGGGGCCCGCGGAAGACATCAATTTCCCTTCGTTCATGCAGCTTGTTGCCGATAAAGGCCTCAACCATGAAGAACTCGAGGAAAAACTTGGCTTTTACAACTGTTTCGAGGCTTTCCGCAATGAAGAAAGTTGACTGCACCATTGATGTCCACCACCTGACAAGGGTCGAGGGGCACGGCAATATTCACATCACCATCCGCGACGGCGAGCTGATCGACGCGACCTGGGCAGTTGTCGAAACCCCACGGTTTTTCGAGGTCATGGTCAAGGGCATGAGCGCCGAACGGGTGCCGTTTCTCACATCGAGGATCTGCGGCATCTGCTCCATCAGCCATGCGCTCGCCAGCATCAGGGCCCTGGAACGGGCGATGGAAATAGACCCTCCCGCGGCCGCGCGCAAGCTGCGCCGGCTCGCGATGCACGGCGAAACCCTGCAGAGCCACGCGCTGCACATCTTCTTTCTCGCGGTGCCCGATTTCGTCTCCGCACCCGACGTCCTGCCGCTCATCAGGACGAACCCGGAGCTGGTGCAGGCAGGCCTGCGCCTCAAGGAAGCGGGAAACACCATCAGCGAAATCGTGACCGGCCGGTGCACGCATCCGGTCAGTCTGGTGCTCGGAGGTCTCAGCAAGGCGCCGGAGCACAAAGCGCTCGAAGCACTCCGCTCGAAGCTCGAAAGCGTACTGCCCGATCTCGACCGGACAAGGGAATTCTGCACGACGCTCTCCCTGCCGGATTTCACGAGGGAAACCGAGTTCGTCTCCCTGCAGAACGGCGAAACCTATCCGGCTATCGGCGGCGACCTGGTTTCGACGGACGGCGTGCGGAAAGATGAAAACGACTACCTCGCGATGACGAACGAATACAAACCGGATTTCACGACAACCAAGTTCACCCGCCTGAGCAGGCAATCCTTCGCCGCGGGAGCGCTCGCCCGGTTCAACAACAACGCTCACCTGCTGCATCCCGCAGCCGGGGAGACCGCGCGTATTTTCGGTCTCGATGCGGTGAACCACAACCCGTTCATGAACAACATCGCCCAGCTCGTAGAGTGTTACCATATCGTTCACGACGCCATCGAACTTATCGACGGACTGCTCGACGACAGCCTCCGCGACATCAGGACGGCATATGAAAAGAAGGCCGGCGAGGCAACCGGAGCCGTCGAGGCGCCGAGAGGCATCCTCTATCACCACATGCAGGTCGATGACGCGGGCAGGGTCACGAAAGCCGACTGCATCATCCCCACGACCCAGAACAACGCGAACATCCATCACGATCTCGCCGCGCTGGCGAAGCATGCCCTTTCCGAAGGAAAGAACGACACGGCGATCCGTCAGCTCTGTGAGACGCTCGTGCGGTCGTACGATCCGTGCATCTCCTGCTCGGTCCACTGAAGATTGTTGAACCGTTGATCTGTTGATGCGTTGATTTGTTTCGGGCGATGTGAAACCACCGGAATGGAAAAAGCGGGAGCATGTGCACTCCCGCTTTTTACTTTTTGCCTTTACCCTTTTGACGTCTGCCTTTTACCCCGCCCTCCGTCTTACCGCCGGAGGCTGCCGAAGAGGACGATCAGAGCGATCAGGAGGACTCCCGCCGCAAGAAACGGCCAGAGGGATACCACGCCGAGCAGGAAAAGCATGAAGTTGTTCCACCCGTTGTTCCAGGCGACGCCGAACTGGGAAGAGAACCCGAGCAACTCAGGCTTGAGCTGGTAGAAGGTGATGGTGAGCGTGCTGAATCCGACACGGTTTTCAAGGTATTTCAGCCGCCCCTCGAGGGATTCGATCTCGGAGCGGACCTGGCCGATATAGCGCTCCGCCTCGAGAATGTCGCGAACGCTTCTGGCTTTCGACAACACGTCGAGATAGCGTTTCTCGGTTTCCTTCTTTACCTTGAGGCGTTGGGAAACGTCTATGAACTCCTCGGTCACGTCGCGCGCGGAAACCGTTTTGCTGTCGAATCGTTCGACGCTCTGTTCGAGGTCTGTCAGCAGCGCGTTGAAATTGTCCGCCGGAACACGCAGCACCAGACGCTGCTCGATCCGGTCATCGAACTTGTACTGCTCGTCCGAGGAAAGGTAGCCCTCGTGACGCTGCAGCAGCGTATCGACAAAAGCGCGGGTTTTGTTCAGGTCGGGAGTCTCGAATGTGATCTGCCCTTCGCGAATGATTTTCGGGCTCTCGACCCGCACCTCTCCGACGGTCTCCCCGCCCCCGTACGAAGCCTCGACCGGCGACGGAGCCGGGGCGAGGCTTTTGGCCTCCTGCATTCTCCCGGAAACCACCTCCGGAAGAGCGGGCGCCGCCTCGTCCATCCCGACGGGACCGGACCCGTTTCCGCCGCAGGCCGCCAGAACAAGCAGAGGGAGCAGCGCAAGGAGAAAACCGGACAGTGTCTTCATACACACAGCGACATTATGAAGTGATGCAAAAAAGCGTTCCGGAAGCGGCCTCAGACGATTTCGACCAGTTCGATGGAAAACGTGAGGTCCATTCCCGCCAGGGGATGATTCGCATCGATCGTGATCCCTGTTTCGGTCACGTCGGTGACGAGCACCACAGCCGTCTGGCCGTTGGCCATGCCGACCTGGAGCTGCTGGCCGATGCTGACTTCCAGATCGGGCGGAAGCTGCTCCCGTTTCACTTCGGTGACGAGTTCCTCGCTCCTGGGTCCGTAAGCCTCCGTGGCGTCGATTGTGGTTTCGGTCGATTCACCCGGCTGGAGCCCGACGACGGCACGCTCGAAACCGGGTATGACGGCGCCTTCTCCAATGGTGAATTCCAGGGGCTGACGGTCGGCGGATGTATCGAACACGCTTCCGTCGCCGAGTTTCCCGGTATAATGAACCTTGACCTTGTCTCCGCTTTTTGCCTCAGGCATACATTCCTCCTCTGTTTTCGTATGTGATTTTTCGGGTTGTCAATCAACCATCACCAGAACATCAAAAGGCAACACCCTGGAAACAATCGATCATCTGGAGGTAAACTATGGAAAAATATCCTAAGATCACACCGGGAATGAACCAAAACGGCCCTCTCCCGGCCAACGCTTTTTCATGCCGGACCGGGAGGTCCTTCGAGACGGACTTTCGGCAGCGACTCGGGATAGTTACGCTGCAGGAACCACAGGAGGCTCTCGCGCACCAGACAGCGCAGGTCCCAGGTGTCGGATGAATTCGCGGCGCTGACGAGCGCGCGCAGTTCTATGCTTTTCTCAGTCGCCCCGGTAACCTGGAGGTTGACGACACGCTTGTCCCAGAGGGGCGTGGCCGCGACGATCCGTTCGAGTTCCTTGCGAACGGCATCGATATCGACCGCGTAGTCGGCATGAATGTAGACGCTTCCGATCAGCTCGGCGGAAGTGCGGGTCCAGTTCTGGAAAGGTTTTTCGATAAAATGGTTGACCGGCACGATCAGGCGGCGTTCGTCCCATATCCGGATGACCACGTAGGTCAGGGTGATCTCTTCCACCCTTCCCCACTCGTTTTCGACGATGACCACGTCGTCGATACGGATCGGCTGCGTGATCGCGATCTGGATGCCCGCAACAAGCGTAGCGATGCTTTTCTGCGCGGCGAAGCCGAGAATGATGCCTGCGACGCCTGCGGAAGCAAGCATGCTGACGCCAACCTGGCGCACGGTGTCGAAAGTCATGAGCACGCCGGCTGCGGCCATCACGACAATGATGACGTTGAGCACCTTGCGGGAAACATCGAGATGCGTCGCGAGCTTGCGGGCTTCGAGGTTGTCCGCCCTGTCGAGTGCGCTCCGGTTGACGAGAATGTCTCCCGTCACCCCGATGATCCGTATAGCAAGCCATGCGGAAGCAACAATGATACCGATGGATAGCAGATGCGAGGCTGCGGAAAAAACAGCTTCGGGAAGTGTCAGGAACTGGCGAAGCAGGAGCAGGAGAAACAGGGCGAAAAGAATCCTCGCCGGAGCGTACAGACGTGAAAGCTCGACCGGACCGGCCCCCTTCGGAAGGCGGATACCGAGGATTCCTCGTTTAAGCAGGACATTGGCGATGCCATAGAGCACCACCCCGACAGCAAGGGCAAGCAGGGGCACGACAACCCTCGAGGGGTCCTCTCCGATGAAAGCCTTGATCGATTCCATCATAACAGGGTTTTAGCGTAGCGTGTCCAGCCGGCAGGGACCGGGGGACACGCTGCAAGCGGAAAAGGCTCAGAGACGCGCTGCTCTTTCGGACTCGGCAAGGGAACGGGAGACACAGTCCTCTATAGCCATGCCGCCGAAGTAGTTGCCGCTGAGCAGAACGCTCTTGCCTTCGAGCATGCCGTTCATCTTTTCATGCCACTCTCCGTGTCCGACACGCAGGGAAGGAACCGTGTTCTGTGTGGCGAACCTGTAGGCGATCTTCGAGCGGTCGATGCCGAGCACCTCGCAGATACGCCCGATCTTGCGCTCCTCGTCGATGCCCGGCCTGAAATGAAAACTGAATCCCCGCCAGGTATCGTCCGGCACCGTGTCGCGCGACACCGCCGAGAAAAAGATATCGTTAGGCGAAATGAGCGCGGCCACCGGCTTGAGCTTCAGGTCGCTCTTTCTTACGGCGACCGCGACGGAATCGACGCTTGCCGCCTGGAGCTCGGCGAGATGTCCGGCCATGCCCGGCTCGATGGTCTGCAGCAGGCGTGAAGCGACGGCCGACGGCACCGCGAGACCGAGCGTCGTTGAAGAATAGGTGACCCCTGCCCTGGTCGTGACGGCGTAGCGTCCCTCGAACGACTCTATCCCGGTGACTTCCTGGCCGGTAAAGACGTTGATGCCCTTGCTTTTCGCGATACCCTTCGCCACGGACTGCAAACCGCCCCTGAAGGTATAGTTCTTGAGAACCTCCTTGCGCTTCGGGCGTGACTTGAACATCATTTCAGCCGGAAAATCGTCCGTCGGCTGGGATGGCACCGCGTTGAAGAAATGGCGGAGGGTGGATTCGTAGTTCTTTGCTCCGGCAATTTTCGAATAATATTCCCTGACGGAGAGCCCGTCCTTTTTCAGAGAAAAGAGGTTCGGCACGGATTTCAGGGCCTCGAGCATATTGATCCCGGACATGACGGATTTCACCTCTCCGTCCACGAACAGCGAAAACGGGACTTTCTCCCTCGGTATGATGCTGTCGGTCATTCTGCACGCATCGACGATGTCGAGCAGGTTCTGGTAGGAGTTGTAGCAGGTATGCGCTCCCAGCTCCATCCAGAAATCGCTGTTTTCGGTCCGGTAATGGTGGGAATGGAACGAGCCGCCGACGCCCGGGTTCTTTTCGAGGAGTGTGGTTTTCATGCCGGCCCTTGCGCAGTAATAGGCAAGGCTGAGCCCGCTGATACCTCCCCCGACAATCACGACATCACTTTTCATTTGTGCACTTTTTTGAGATTTTTTCACGAATCACGTTTCGCAATGTAGTGAAAACACGACAGAACACCATCCGACGCCGGTGCATTCTCTACGCCCTTCCCTCGTAGCCTCCGTCCCTGTAGCCCTGCACGTAGCGGACATAGTTTTCCGGAGACTCTTCGATCGTCCGGCGCTCCCCGTCGGTTATCGGACGCATGACTTTCGCGGGAACTCCGGCCACCAGCATCCCGGAAGGCACCGTAAAGCCCTGCCGGACGAGAGCGCCCGCAGCCACGATCGAATAGGGCTCGACCACGCAGTCGTCGAGCAGCACCGCGCCCATTCCTATGAGCACATGATCCTTCACCGTGCAGGCATGCAGAACGGCGGCGTGCCCGATGGTGACGTCGCTGCCGATATCGAGCGGCCCGGTGTCGTGCGTGACATGCAGCGTCGCGTTGTCCTGCACGCTCGTTCTGGAGCCGATCGTGATGGGGCAGACGTCACCCCGTATAACCGTGTTGAACCATACGCTCGAATCCTCCCCGATGGAAACGTCGCCGACGACCCGCGAGCCGTCCGCCAGGAAAACCGATTCATGCACTTTCGGATGCTTACCCCTGTAGGGCAGAACTGTCGCCATAGCGCAAATAGATCTTATGGTTGAAAAACTTTTCACTCCGCTTTCAAACATAGCATTTTTTCCTTTCCGCGCAGCAGGGTCCGGACATTGCCGCCGCAGGCGGACTGCCCCCTGCCCGCGACACGGTGAAGGAAAACCTGCCGGACAATCCCTTCTCATCGAACATCCGGGGAATCTCTTATATTTTATATTGCCTGACGGTTCCCCCTGTCCGGAACCGGTGAACGAACGGAGCATGAAAACGTATGGAAAGCAACGGCAACGGTTCGACGCTCAGTTGCGACGGGCTGAAAAAAATCTACAGCAAGCGTGAGGTCGTGCGCAGCTCGACGCTGAAAGTCAAGCAGGGCGAGATCGTCGGTCTTCTGGGGCCGAACGGTGCAGGCAAGACCACGACGTTCTACATGATCGTGGGTCTGGTCAAGGCTGACGCCGGGCAGGTCTTTCTCGACGAGCGCGACATCACCGGCCTGCCGATGTACCGCCGGGCAAGGCTCGGGATCGGCTACCTTCCGCAGGAGGCTTCGGTCTTCAGGAAAATGACCGTCGAGGACAACATACTCGCGGTGCTTGAATTCACGAGCCTGTCGAAAACGGAACGGGTCGAAAGAACGGAAAAAATGCTCGAGGAACTCAACATCACGCGTATCCGGAAAAGCATGGGCTACGCCCTTTCCGGGGGCGAACGGCGGCGGACGGAAATCGCCCGTGCGCTGGCGCTCGACCCGAAGTTCATCCTGCTCGACGAACCCTTCGCCGGCGTGGACCCCATAGCCGTGGAAGACATACAGGAGATCGTAGAGGGACTCGTCAGGCGGGACATCGGCGTGCTGATCACCGACCACAACGTGCACGAGACGCTTTCGATCACCAACCACGCCTATCTGCTTTTCGACGGAACGATCTTCATGCAGGGAACGCCGGAAGAGATCGCTGAAAACCCTGAAGCCAGAAAACACTACCTGGGAGAAAAGTTCACCCTCGACCGCTATTGAACCAACCATGCAGACCATGACGCCGATGCGGAAAACCGGAAGACGTTCCCTTCACGCGTCCCGGCCATGTCAGCGGGAACGAACGAAAGCGATGCATCGTTTATAAACGTAAATTACCTTCCATCTAACGCGCAGGACGGAATGTGAATGTTTTTGCCGTTTATTCGCGCGCTTTACCGGGCATCACCCTTCAAACGACCGGCCACGACATGAACGCTCTGCTTCTCTACCCGGAATTCCCCGATACCTTCTGGAGTTTCAAACACGCCCTGAAATTCATACGAAAACAGGCCACACTCCCGCCCCTCGGTCTTCTGACGGTCGCATCCATGCTCCCGGAACAATGGAACCGCAGGCTGATCGACCTCAACGTCTCGAAGCTCTCCCGCAAGGACCTCGAATGGGCCGACCTCGCTTTCGTCAGCGCCATGGGAGTACAGAAAACATCCGCACAGCAGATCATAGCACGATGCAGGGAAGCCGGCCTGAAGATCGTTGCGGGCGGGCCGCTGTTCACTTCCGAACCCGAATGCTTTCCGGAGGTGGACCATCTGGTGCTCAACGAAGCGGAACTGACCCTTCCGGCGTTTCTCGAGGATCTCCGCAACGGGGCTATCGAAGCGGTGTACCGTTCGCAGGAATTTCCCGATATACGCACCACTCCCGTGCCGCAATGGGAACTGCTCGACATAAGGAAATACGCCTCGATGGCCATACAGTTTTCCAGGGGCTGTCCGTACCGCTGCGATTTCTGCAACGTCACGACCCTGTTCGGGCACCGGATACGCACCAAGAGCAGCGATCAGATCATCAACGAACTCGAAGGCCTGCGACGGCAGGGCTGGAAAGACAGCGTCTTTTTCGTCGATGACAATTTCATCGCCCATAAATCCTACCTGAAAAAAGACCTGCTGCCCGCGCTCATCGAATGGCAGCGCACGAAGAAGACCACGACCAAATTCTATACCGAATGCACGATCAACATCGCCGACGATCCCGAGCTCATGGATATGATGGTGGACGCCGGGTTCAACCAGGTTTTCATCGGTATCGAAACGCCCGACAGCACTGCGCTGGAAGCCTGCGGAAAACAGCACAACACCTCGCGCGACATGCTTGAAAACATCAAGCGCATCCAGCGGGCGGGGCTGGAAGTGCAGGGAGGATTCATCGTGGGCTTCGACACGGACACTCCGTCGATTTTCCAGAAACAGATCGAGTTCATCCAGAACAGCGGGATAGTCACCGCGATGGTCGGTCTGCTGCAGGCGCTTCCGGGCACGAAACTCTACGAACGGATGCGCGAGGAGGGAAGGATCACCAGCAGTTCGAGCGGAGACAATGTCGACAGCACCACCAACATCATTCCGAAAATGGACCTCGACATTCTCCGCAACGGCTACCGGGAGATGATGAACAACCTCTATTCGCCGCAAAACTACTACAAAAGGATCAAGACCCTGCTGGAAGAATACCGGCCGCCGAAATTCAAGTCACGCATTCGTCCCGGACAGCTTCTGGCTTTTGCCCGATCGGCGCTGGTGCTCGGCGTCATCGAAAAGGAGCGTTTCCAGTACTGGAAGATGCTCACATGGACATTCTTCAAACGCCAGCGATCCATGTCGCTTGCGGTCACGCTTGCCATCTACGGGCACCATTTCCGCAAGGTCTGCGCCCTGCATCTGAAAAAAGAGATCGACAACCCCGCCGCGACGGTATAGCGGACAGAAAACGGCAATGAAGGAACGGTCGCCTACTCCCCGGCGCCCGCTGCCTTCAGTATCTCCATGATCCCCTCCCGCCGGGCCCGGATCAGGTCGCAGAGATCCTCTCGGCAGACGAGCCTGAACTTTTTGGTGTAACGCTCGAAGGAGAGGATGAAGTCGGAGCGGAATACCGATTCCCCGAAATCGTCGAAACGGATATAGCGTCCGCCGGAAGCGACGGCGGCATTCCCGGAACAGCTGCCGCGCGTCGGAAAAACACGCAGCTCGCGGAGGTCGGCATAGTCGAACACATCCTTCAGGGAGGGCGGATCGATCAGGATTTCGTCCCCGCGAAGATCCGTGCCGCAGCGCCGGTTCAGAAAAGTGCACAGCTCGATTTCCGTCTTCTTTCTGCGCAGCGGATCGTTGGCGTAATCGAACATCCACCCGACAGGCTCTCCGGCACCGTTCCGGTAAGGCGTCAGCGTCAGGGCGCGCTTGTAGAGCCTGCGACGCAGTATCCTGCGCAGCATGCCGGACGAACCGGCGGCTCTTTCCGGCAGCCGGCGTTCCAGTTCGTACAGCACCCGGTCGTCGGAATTGCCGTAGAACAATCCCCTCAGCGTTTCCGGAGCGACCGCGGCTTCGTCCACGGCGTCCTGGAGCATCCTCTGAAGCATCACTGAAAACGTCCTGCTGGTATGGTGCCAGTAGACGTTACGCATCATCATGTACTTCGTGAAAAGCAGGCTTTCCAGGGGAGCGATCCCCTTTTCGGTTATCGCGAAACGCCGCATGTCGGGATCGGGCACGAACGATTCGATCAGCCGTTCGATATCGATGCTGCCGTAGGGAATGTTGCAGTGGTGCGCATCGCGCATGAGATAGTCCATCTTGTCGGGATCGAGCGTTCCGCTGATCAGCTTCCCGAAACGCTCGGTTCTTCCCGTAATGATGCCGGCCACTTCGGCAGGGTCGACCTGCCATTCATCTTCAAGGACCGCCGAAAGCGGCACGAACCCCTCGACAGGCTCGAAAAGAAACCTGTCGATCAGCGATTCGTGGGCGGCGAACACCGGTTCTCCCCGCCAGACGGGGGCCTGCTCTTCGAGAAGATGAGCGTGCGGATAGTGGCCTGTGTCATGGAGCAGCGCGGCGGCCAGGAGCAGCCTGCAGGTATGGTCGTCGAACGTGAGATCGCCGCCCTGAAGGCTTTCGGCCAGCGGATTGGTGAGAATCCGCTGCAGGATGAGCTTCATGAGGTGGTAGACGCCTATGGAATGCTCGAAACGGGTATGGTTCGCTCCCGGATAGACCTGCTGGGAAAACGAAAGCTGCCGGATACCCTTGAGGCGCAGAAACGCCGGATGTTCGAGCACTTTTTTCAGCGGCCTGTTGAGAGGAATGTGCCCCCAGACGGGAATCCTGATAAAACCGCCCTCCGAGCGGAAAAGAAAATTTTCGGAAATCATGAAATGCCGGAGAAATTAAGGGTTCGAAAACGAACGGGATGACGCCTCGCGGCTCATGGCCGGAACAGAAAAACAAGTTAAAAAAAACCGGACACCGCAACGGCAACAATTCGACAGGTTCAGGTGCCTGCGCCAGGCGGGTGAAAAACGTCGGGCATGCGTGTCCGCTCCCGTGCTTTTGTCTTTTTTGTTACATTGTATCAGGAACCGTTCAACAAAAAAAACAGCCATGGAACAGCAGGACAATTACTACAAAGGCCTTTTCTACGGAGCCGCCCTGGGCGCGGCGGTGGGAACCGTCATGGGGCTTCTTTTCGCGCCTGACAAAGGACGGGAAACCCAGCGGATAATCTCCGGAAAGCTGCGCCGCGCGCTCGATCTGGCAACCGACAAGGCCGCGGAATTCTACGATGGCGACGAGGAAGGAAAGCCTTACGCCAACGAGGCCAGGACCCGTTCGAATGAAATCATCGAAAACGCCAGGGACGAAGCCCGCAAAATCCTCGACGAGGCGAACACCATCCTGAAGGATATCAAGAGCCAGGCAAAAGGGCAGCCCCGGCCACAGGACGACTGAACGTGGACAGAAAAATATGCTGACCTATTCTTCCGTAAATCTCGATCCGTCGAAAGAGACCGCCCACGGCGTACTCCTGTTGCACGCCTTTCCGCTTTCGTCCGGAATGTGGACCCGACAGCTTTCGATGCTTGAAAAACAGCGGGTAACGGCTCTCGCGCCGAATGTCCCCGGCGTCGAGGGCTCCCCGGAAAAAAAAGGCTGGACATTCCGCGACTATGCCTCCTCGATCGTGGAACTCCTGCGTGCGCTGCATATACGGAAGGTGACCGTGGTCGGGCTTTCCATGGGCGGCTATCAGGCATTCGAGCTGTGGCGTTCGCACCCTGAAACCGTCGCATCCCTCGTCCTGTGCGATACCAGGGCGGAACAGGACAACGAAGGCGCGCTGGCAAACCGCAGGGATTTCATCTCCGCCGTAAAGGCAAACGGCCCGGACGAAGCCATCGGGAGAATGCTGCCCAACGTCTTTGCAAAAGCGACCTACCTCGACCGGTCTTCCGTTATCGACACGTTCAGGACGATCGTCAACCGGCAATCCGGAACGGTCATCGCGGCCGCAATGGCAGCCATAGCGTCGAGGATCGATTCGGTCGACCTCCTCACGCGAATCTCCTGCCCGGTCACGTTCATCTTCGGCGAAGAGGACAAACTCACCCCGAAGGCCCTCGGGGAATCGATGTCGAAACAGGTTTCCCGTTCGAGGCTCTGCCTGATTCCGGGCGGCGGTCATCTCTGCAACATGGAACAGCCTGACATGTTCAACGACTGCCTTTCGGCACATCTCCGGGAGGTCATCCCCGGCTTCGGCTCAGACCTCGAGCGCCCCGATGATATCGAAGAAGTTGGGAAATGACACGCCGATAACCTCTTCTCCGGAAATGTCGGCATCCGCATCCAGAGCTCTTGCCGCGATGGCGAAGCTCATGGCGATCCTGTGATCGTGGTAACTTTCGACCGCAATCCGGCCGCCGGTGATCCTCTCCCTCCCGGCAACTGAAAAACCGTCGGGAAACTCCTCGCAGGAGAATCCCAAACGTTCGAGATTGCCTGTCACCGCCGAAATCCTGTCGCTCTCCTTGCCGCGGAGCTCGGAGGCGTTGTGCAATTCGAACTCTCCCGTGGCGCAGGCCGAAAGAACGGCCAGCATCGGAATTTCGTCGATAATGTTGGCGACCGTTCCCGGATCGCTGATCCTGAGGGGCGACATGTCGGGTGAATGGCGCACGAGCACGTCACCGATGGCCTCTCCCCCGCTCGTTCGCCGGTTCTCGATAGTCACATCCGCTCCGGCTTCGGTGAGAAGGTCCATGTATCCCGCACGGGTGGGATTGAGACAGACGTCGCGGAGCAGTATTTCGGAATCACGGCAGAGCAGGCCGAGAGCGATGATGAAACATGCGGCCGAAGGATCGGCCGGAACGAGAAAAGGCTTCGCGGGTATCGTCCTTCGTCCGGGAATGAGAATCGCACGACGGCCGTCCGGCAAATCCTCGACCTGCAGGCCGAGCATCAGTTCGGTATGGTTGCGCGAAGGCAGGGTTTCGATAACGCGGCTCTCTCCGTCCGCATGCAGGGCGGCGAAAGCGACCAGCGATTTGACCTGCGCCGATGGGACCGGCAGTTCATAGGATATCGGCCTCAGATCCCTCGTCCCCCTGACGACGACCGGCGCGGTTCCCTCCGGTGAGAGCGTGACATCCGCTCCCATGAGGCGCAACGGGTCGGCGACCCGACGCATGGGCCGGCGCATCAGCGAGCTGTCACCGACCAGGGTACTCTCGAACGGCTGGGCGGCAAGCATACCCGCGAACATCCGCATGGTGCTGCCCGAATTGTTGCACATGAGCTCTTCAGCCGGCCGCGTGAAGCTCCAGAATCCGGAGGAGCGGATCACGACATGTCTGGCAGGATGCCCATGGGGACCGGTAACGATCTCCTGCGTAATATCGATGCCGCAATCGCGAAGCACGCCGAGAGTCGACTGATTGTCGAACCCTCCCGAGAAATTCGATATTTCCGTAACCCCCTCCGCGATGGCGCCGATAAGAGCCGCCCGGTGAGCAATCGATTTGTCCGGAGGAAGATTGCTGACCTCGCCTTTGTATGCTTTCATGAACGTGATGCTTGAATATTGTCAACCCGAAAACCGGCAACAAAAAAGCAACCCCGCGAGGAGTTGCTTTCCTGAAATCTCCCTGAATGGCCTGCAATCAGGAATTGCGCTCTTCATTGGCTCTCTGCGCCCTGCGTTTTCCTCTCGAACGCTTGAGGCGGTTGTCAACCGAAGGCTTTACGAAATACGCTTTCTTGCGGAACTCTTTCAGGACACCCGCCCGCTCGTATTTCTTTTTGAAACGCTTGAGCATCTTGTCGATGGACTCGTTGTCATTGGACTGCACGCTTACCAAATCTTTTCACCTCCTTCAACAGGTATTTTTACCGTTTCAGTTTCATTTTTAAAATTTCAGTCAGGGATTCCGTCCGGCCCGCACGCTGCTGATTGACCTGGACGTTCTCGAGCAGTTGCTTTCTGCCGCTCTTTATGAATTCCACTATGATGACATGCGCTCCGCTGCCCGTGGCGTTTTTCTCCCGCACCACGCCCACCTCGTCAAGCGCCTTGTGATAGACGGCATCTCCCTGCGCGTATATGCCGTGAGGCGAGTAGACCTGGCAGTCGGCCGGATCGAGTTCGTCGAGATTCAGCTCCTTGTCGATCTGGATCTGCCACTCGTTGAGCAGATGAACCTGGTTGCAGCAGGAGCAGCGGATCCAGTACTGGTTCTCCGCAGCGGACTGTTTTCCTTCCGACTTCCTGCAACCCTCTGCCGACGCCCCGCTGTCGGGCTCCGCAAGCGGATCGTAATCCTTCGGCTTGTCGGAAGGCTTCCATTCCCCCACGAAAACCTTTTCGGTCACTTCACCGCACCCCTCGCAAAAACCCGGCTTGATCTTGCCTTCGAAAATATACTGCCTTTTTCTCGACTCGACTGCGGGCTGCTGCTGCTGATCAGCAACCAGAGGCTCCTCCGGAGGTTTGACGTTTTTCTTCTTTCGCGTTTTCTTTTCAGCAGTCATACACTCGTTATCTCTTTACCTCGTGAGTTCCGACAGAAAACCTTCTTCAGAGGACATGCCGTGTTACCTCTACACGTACAACACAGTCCGCTCAGGATTGCTTAAATAAGTAAATCCTCCCAAAAAATCAACCTTATAATGCATCGCTCTTTTTCACTTGTGCGTAAGAGCTTCGATAAGATCAGATTTGGTAAGCAGTTGAAGTCTGCCGTCCGAAAGGGAAATCAGCACACCCGATGCGCTTTCCTGCAGTTTTTCTGACAGTTCGGCAATTGTCGCGTTGGGAGCGCATACCGGGAACGGCTGCTCCATATACCCCACGACCTTCGAATTCATCGCCTCGTCGTTCTCGATGAGAATCGACAGAATCTTGTTTTCGCTGATGCTGCCTATCACGGTCCCGTAGGACACAACCGGGAGCTGGGAAACGTCATGCTGCCGCATCATCTCGAACACTTCCGACAGGGAGTGCTCCGGGTTGGCGAAAATCAGGTCTTTCCTTGTTTTCAGGCCGACGATATCCTCGGCCGTAATCTCGTCTTTCGACCTCGACGACCTGGTATAAAAGCCCTTCTGCTTCATCCACTCGTCGCTGTACATCTTGCTGAGATAGTACCCTCCGTAATCGCTCAATATGACGACGATGCGCGCATCGCTGCCGAAATGGACGGCCGCCCTGAGAGCCGCGAACATCGCCGCTCCGGACGAACCTCCGGCGAACAGACCTTCTGAACGCAGCAGGTCCCGGCCGCAATTGAACGCGTCGCGGTCGCTCACCTGAACGATATCGTCGATAACGTCCGGCTGCCAGTGCTCCGACTGCGAAAACCCGCCGATCTCCTCGAGTTCGCAACCGCTCGCCTGACCGGGCCTGCCCTTCCGCAGAAGGTCGCGGTAAATCGACCCCTCCGGTTCGACACCGATAATCCTGATATCGCCGTTCATCGATTTCAGGAAAGAACCGAGCCCCGAGACCATTGCGCCCGATATGACCGGTGCGAACAGATGGGTGATTCCGCCTTCGGTCTGCTCCCAGATTTCAGGTCCGGTCGTCTCGACATGAACCGCACGGTTCAAACCGTTCTCGTACATGTTCGTGAAGTAGGCGCGGGAAAGATTCTCGACAAGACTCTCGGCGACATTCATGCAGCTTCTCGGCTCGCCCGGCAGCGCGCCTGACGGAGAGATGACCAGTTCGGCGCCCAGAGCCTTCAGCACCAGTTGCTTCTCGCGGGAAATCTTGTCCGGCACGACAAGAAGCACCTTGTAGCCTTTCGTGACGGCCGACATGGCCAGAGCGATACCGCTGCTGCCGTAGGTCCAGTCGACCAGGGTCATGCCCGGCTCGATCCTGCCGGCCTTCTCGGCCTGGGCGATAATGGAATTCGCGACACGGCTGTAGTGAGTCCCTGACGGATTCAGGTATTCCACTTTCGCCAGTATCGACGGACCGATATGCCGGGTCATGCGATTGAGCTGGACCATCGGGGTCCGACCGCTGGTATCGAAAATATTCTGCTGCCACATGTCGCTCTGGGAAAAAGGTTCGCTCCATCGGGGAACGGGTGTCGAAGCCGGGCGGGACGCCCAACGGATAGCGGGCCGGTGAACCGGTACAGCCGCACGCCTCTACAATGTAATGGACTTGAAAAACAAGAACAAAATATGTTTTTTACAGAAGAGATACGGTCTGCATCCCGCTTTCCGTGCACATCCACAACCACTGAAACCATCATTGGCAACCGCTATCCAGACCGCTGAAAACGCCGGCGCCGGCCCGGAGGAGCACCTCGCCGAGGCACTTGTCTCCATCGGCAATCTCGCGCATAACTACCGCTGTGTCAGACAACGGGTCGGCGACGCCTGCCGTGTCATGGGAATCGTCAAGGCGAACGCTTACGGCCACGGCGCAAAGCATGTCTCGAAAGCGCTCGAAGGTCTCGGAGTCCGGGATTTCGGCGTTGCCAATATCGAGGAAGCCATCCGCCTGAGATCGTGCGGAGGTATTTCCGGAGACTCGGCGGTGCTGGCTTTCTGCCCGCCCCTGCCGTCTCACGTCCCGCTTTTCCTGCGACACGACGTCGAAGCGACCATCTGCGATTTCGAAACCCTGCAAAACGCGGCGGCCATTGCGGAGGCCGGGAACAAACAGCTCCGGGTGCATGTCAAGGTGGATACCGGCATGGGACGGCTCGGAACGGCCCCGGCGCATGCCTTTCAACTCCTCAGGGCGGTAGAGGAAAGCCCCTCCCTGCTGCTTTCGGGGGTGTATACCCACTTTGCACAGAGCACGCTCGAGGACACGTTCACCCAGGGCCAGCTCGACAGCTTCAAACGTGTCTGTGCTGAATTCGAACACCATGCCGGGCGCCGTGTCTGCAAGCATGCGGCCAACAGCGGCGCGATTCTCGGCAGAACCGACTCCTTCCTCGACATGGTGCGACCGGGGATCATGCTCTACGGCTACCCCCCGGACGAGCACTCGCCTTGCGCCGACGACCTGCGGCCGGTCATGCAGTTGCAGGCGAGGGTCATCTTCGTCAAGGAGGTTTCCGCCGGAACGACCGTCAGCTACAACCGCACATGGAAAGCACCGTCGAAACGTCTGGTCGCCACCATATCCGCAGGCTATGCGGACGGTTATCACCGGGTGCTCTCGAACCGCGCGACAGTCACTATCGGAAACAGGCGATACCCGCAGGCGGGAATCGTCACGATGGACCAGATCATGGTCGATCTTGGAGACGACAGCGAGGTCAGGGCCGGCGATCTGGCGGTGCTGTTCGGATGGGACGGTCCCTCGGCGGCCGATCTGGCGAAAGAAGCCGGTACGATCAGCTACGAACTGCTCTGCGCCGTCTCGCCGAGAGTCGTAAGAAGCGTAGTCTAACCCCGGCCGTTTTCAGCGGTCTTCAACCGGAGCCGAAGCACATGAGAACACGCGACCGGATTGCGGCGTCGCTCGGCATGACCCGCCCGGAACTCACCGTCGTCTCCCTGCTGCTGGTGTTTTTCCTTCTCGGGCTCGTGCTGAGAAGCGCAGGATTCGTCCGCCATGCCGCCGACTTCAGGAATACGGTGCAGAGCGAACCGTTCAGCGAAACGTATGTGGACAGTCTTCTCGAGGCAGCGCTGAAACCCGAAGCTCCCGCCGGGGAAAACAGCATCGCCGCAGGCGACCACGAACCGTCGAAAGCGAAACCAACGCGCCCCTCTTCCAGGTCCAAGCACCTTGCGACCGATCCGGGAATAGTTTTCGCGACGGCCAGCGCGGCCGAGCTGGAAACCATACCGGGAATCAGCAGCGTACTGGCGGGAAGACTGATCGAGTTCAGAAAATCACGTCAGGGAAAAGTTGAAAGATTCAGGGATTTTTTGGATGTTAAAGGCATCGGCCGCAAACGGCTGGAAACTCTGCAACAACACCTTGTCCTCGAATAAATGAGCATCGCAAGGCACGCATGCGCAATCGACAGGCATTCGACGACGCTCGCCGGCATCGAATACGAGCCGTCCACGGGCTTTACCGTTACCGAATGCCGGACGCTGCGGGCGGGCCTTGAGGATTTTTCGGGCGCGGGAACCCTCCGGTTCGTAAAAAAGCTGGGAGCCCTCTTCAGGAAAAACGCCGTCGAGGCGCTCACGCTCTGCTTCCACTCTCCGGCGCTGTTTCCCCTGGACACCGTGGTGTCCCCGGCAATATCCCGCGACGCTCTCGAAACCCACTGCCGGGCGGAGGCATCGCGCCTGCTCACCAGCCCCGAACGCTACCGGCACGACGACCTGCCCTACGCTCCCGACAACGAAGAGGACCCGCTGCAGCGGCGCCTGCTGCTCTACTACCCGGGCAATATCCCGGAAACACTCCGGAAGAACCTCGACCCGATCTGCAGAATCGAGGGGTGCTCGCACTACCTGAAACCGATGCTCCTTTCAGCGATCGCATCTGGAAAGCCCTTTGTCATCCTGGTGCTCGAACCGGAGTACGCCTCCCTGGCCGCGGGAAGCGGCAGGGGACTGGACTATTTCAGGCACTGGCCGACACGGCACGAAAGCGACGCCGAATATTTCAGCGTAAGGGAACTGCTGCTCCTCGACCGCAGGCACCGGACCTCGCCCGTATACGCAACGGGCTCGCTGTCGGCGAACGGTTCACTGATCGAAAAAATAACGAACGGCACGGGCAAAACCGTCCTGCCCTACGACCTTGCCGAACTGTTTCCGCTCACGGGCGGAAACCGCTCATCGAAACAGGGCCCCTCGACCGTGGAACTCAGGGCGATCGGAACGGCCATGCAGGAAATACTGCGTCTCAGAGGCGCGGCTGAAGCCGAACCTTTCTGAGACAACGGGTATCCGGGGGAACTGCTCCCTTACAGCCTGCCGATGAGCTGTTCGGCTATCTGCACCGCGTTGGTGGCGGCGCCCTTGCGCAAATTATCCGCGACGATCCACATATTGAGCGTCCGCGGGTGCCAGAAGTCCCGGCGTATCCTGCCGGCGAACACCTCGTCCTTCTCGAAGGAGGATAGCGGCATTGGATAAATGTTTCTGGAGGGGTCGTCCTCGACAAGAATGCCCGGAGAAGACGAAAGAAGCTCGCGGACCTCGTCCACGTCGAACTCCTGCTCGAACTCGATATTGAGCGACTCGCCGTGCCCGCCGTACACGGGAATGCGGACCGTGGTCGGGGAAACGCTCAGGGAATCGTCGCCCATGATCTTGCGGGTTTCGTTCACCATCTTCATTTCCTCTTTCGTGTATCCGTTTTCCTGGAACACGTCGATATGCGGCACGGCGTTGAACGCGATCTGGTGAACATGCGTGAACGTTTCCGGAATGTTGCCCGCAAGTTCATCCTCCAGAGCGTCACGGCCGGCCTTGCCCTTGCCGGTCACCGACTGGTAGGTCGATACGACGACCCTGCGGATCCTGTAGCTGTCGTGCAGCGGCTTGAGCACGACGACCATCTGTATGGTCGAACAGTTGGGGTTGGCTATAATTCGCGCCGGGCGTCCGTCGGCATCGAACATCGCGTCAGGATTCACCTCCGGCACCACGAGCGGGACTTCCGGATCCATGCGAAAAGCCGATGAATTGTCGATCACGATCGCACCCGCTTCGGCCGCCACCCGGGCCCATTCTCTGCTTGCAGAGGCGCCCGCGGAAAAAAGCGCTATGTCCACGCGGCTGAAAATCTCCGCTGAAGGAACTTCCGTCAGATAGGTCTTTCCCCGGAAAAGGATCTCCCTGCCACGGCTTCTTTCCGAAGCGAGAGGCACGATTTCGCCGACGGGGAAGTTTCTCTCGTCAAGAACCTGGAGCATGGTCCTGCCTACCAGTCCCGTCGCCCCGAGGATCGCAACGCTGTATGTCTTTTCTGTACTGCTCATTCTCTGGTATCGCTTTACTGTTGTGTTGTTGTCCCAGCCGCACGATGCGGGATCAGGAACGCTTCCGTATCCCCGTCATTTCAGCACCAGGCGCTTCGAATGATCGTTGAGGAACTCAGCGTATTGACGGATTTTCCCCTCACGCTCGTACCCTTCGCACTCGGATTGGTAGTTCAGCAGAATATCGATCACCTGCCGCCAGTCGTCCTCTCTCACCAGCAGGTTCCTGACACGCGAGACCCTGGGAAGCCCCTTGAGATAGGTTGCGTAATGACGGCGCATCTCGAGCGTACCGCGTTTCTCACCCTTGAACTCGACGGAAAGACGCAGATGCTCGATAGCGACCGCGATCCTGTCCCTGAAACCGGCGGTCGTTCGTACGTCGCCCTCATGCAGCAGCTCCTTCACCTGTCTGAAAATAAACGGGTTGCCGATGGAACCGCGTCCGATCATGATGCCGTCGGCCCCCGTATGGCTGAACATCGCAAGTGCGTCACGAGGCGTCCAGATATCGCCGTTGGCGATAACCGGAACCGTCGCCTTCTCCTTCACCCTGGCGATCCAGTCCCAGTCCGCATAGCCCCGGTACATTTCACTTCTCGTCCGGCCGTGCAGGGCCAGCGCCGCGATGCCCGCGTCCTCGAGTCTCGGGAGAATATCGAGAATATTGATCGACTCCCGGTCCCAGCCGAGACGGGTCTTGACGGTAACGGGCACGTTGACCGCCCTGACGACGGACGCCGTAATGCGGGCCATTTTTTCGGGCTCCCTCAGCAGCGCGGCCCCCGCGCCTCTTCCCGCGACCTTTTTCGCGGGACAGCCGAAATTCAGGTCGATACAGAGAGGGTCGGCGCTTTCGGCTATCGAGGCAGCCTCGGCCATGGCCTCCGCGGAATCGCCGAAAAGCTGAATGACGGCCGGACGCTCATGTTCCCCGAGGTGCATCTTGTCGACGATCTTGTCGATCCCCCGGCGCAACGCCTCCGAACTGATGAACTCCGTATAGACGATATCGGCCCCGAACCGCCTGCAGATCCGTCTGAAGGACCTGTCGGTCACGTCTTCCATCGGAGCCAGGATAACCGGCCGGTCGATGTCGAGTTCACCGATCCTCATGCGAAAATCAATTGCTTCCGGCCGGTGCGGCCGGAGACATGACCTCACGAACCTGCTGGCTGACGGTTCCGGCAAGCCCCGTGTCTTCGCGCAGGGCTTTCTTGACGGCTTCCCGCCCCTGACCGAGTTTCTCCGAACCGTAACTGAACCAGGCGCCGGCCTTTTTGATGATGCCGAACTCGACGGCAAGATCGATCAGCTCTCCGAGGGCGGAAATTCCCTCGCCGTAGAGAATATCGAATTCAGCCGTCTTGAACGGGGGCGCGACCTTGTTCTTGACAACCTTCACCTTCGTCCGGTTGCCGATGATTTCCGCGCCGTCCTTGATCTGCGCGGTTCTGCGAATATCGAGACGGACCGAAGAATAAAATTTCAGCGCCTTGCCGCCGGTCGTTGTTTCAGGGTTGCCGTACACCACACCGATCTTGTCCCGAAGCTGGTTGATGAAAATCGCGACACAGCTCGATTTCGAAATCGCTCCGGTCAGCTTCCGCAACGCCTGACTCATCAGGCGGGCCTGCAGTCCCATGACGCTGTCGCCCATTTCCCCCTCGAGCTCCGCCTGCGGCACGAGCGCCGCGACCGAGTCGACAACCACGATATCGACGGCGCCGCTGCGAACGAGCGTTTCAACGATGGAAAGCGCCTGCTCACCCGATTCGGGCTGACTGATGAGCAGCGAATTGATGTCGATGCCCAGCTTTTTCGCATAGCTCTGGTCGAAAGCATGCTCCGCGTCGACGATAGCCGCGATTCCCCCGCCCTTCTGGGCCTCGGCTATGGCATGCAGCGCGAGCGTCGTCTTCCCGGACGACTCCGGGCCGTATATCTCGGTCACGCGCCCCCTCGGAAAGCCGCCGACGCCAAGAGCGAAATCGAGCGTGATGGAGCCGGTGGAAATGGCCTGGACGGGCACGATCGCACCGTTGTCGCCAAGACGCATGATCGCCCCCTTGCCGAACTGCTTTTCGAGTGTCTCCACGGCAAGGTTGAGCTGTTTCAGCCTTGCCGGATCAACTTCTTTTTTCACCTGTTCCGTGTTTTTTTTCTCCATGGGTTTTCTCTCCGCTTTCCGGGATGCTTGGGGTTTACTCTTTGCCGCTTCCGCGGGCAATCGAAGCAACGATCTCGCGAACCGGGCGGTAACGCATACCGAGCGACTCGACGGATCTTGCGTTGGAATAATACAGCTTCTTTCTTGCCAGGAGCATGCCTTCCAGGCTGATATGGCTCTTTCCTCCCGTCAACAGGGAAAACAGTTCTCCTCCCGCACCGGCAAGGACGGAAAGGGGGCGGCCGGCCTCGAAAGTCCTGCGGTCCGCGCTGCCCGGAAGATCGCGAATCATGCCGAACAGCTCCCTGTACGACATGTTCTCGGAAACGATGATATAGCGTTCCCCCCGCTCGCCATGCTCCCATGCGGCAAGATGCGCTCGCGCAACGTCGCCGATATCGACGAAACTCAACCCCCCGGAAGGGTGCACAGGCACCGCTCCACGGTAGATCGCGGCAACCGTTTCCGTGGCGCTGTTGGTCACCATCGGCGGGCCGTCGACCCTGCCGATAACCACACCGGGATTGACCATCACGACGTCGAGCCCTTCGGCGATTCCCCGGCGGGCTTCCATCTCGGCAAGGTGCTTGGCCTCCATATAGGAAATGCGGCGCTGCCAGTCCATGAAAGCCGTACCCTCGTCGGCAGGCCCGCCGTTTTCCCGGACACCGACGGCAGCGACGGAGCTGGTATGCACCATGCGTCTGACGCCGCTTTCAAGACACGCGTTGACGATATTGGCCGTTCCCGTAACGTTGATATCGTAGAGACGGTTACGGAAATTCCAGGTATAGGCGACAAGACCCGCGCAATGGAATACCGTATCCGCCGAAGAGCAGGCATCCCTGAGGGAAACGGGGTTCATGATGTCCCCCCGGCGGAATTCCACCGGCAGGCCGTCCAGAAGTGCGGTATTCGACGAACCCCTGACCAGAACCCTTATGCGGACGGCATCTCCCCGAGCCCGATGCAGCGCCCTGACAACCTGAGATCCTATATAGCCTGTCGCGCCGGTAACCAGCACGACCTTTTCATTCCGATTCAAGCGCTCTCTCTTTTACCGCGTTACCGGGCTCTGTTACTTGCTGTTCACAATAATACAAATAAAAATTACATTGCTTTCAAATGCAACTCCGGGCATTCCGAAAAAGTTTGAGATACCTACCCATGCGTCTGAAAGACAGCTCTGCGATGTTTTCCGCCGGACCGGTTTTCGAAGACCGCCTTGAAGGCGGGCTCCGGGTTTTCAGCAACCATGTCCCGCATGTGCAGAGCATCACACTCGGCGTATGGATCAATGCGGGTTCGAGAGAGGACCCGGAGGACATGGCCGGACTGGCGCACTTCCTCGAACACGCTGTATTCAAGGGCACGCGAACGAGGGACTATCTGGAAATCGCCAGCTGCATCGAGGAAGTCGGCGGCTATATCGACGCCTACACCACGAAGGAAAACACCTGCATATACATCCGCTGCCTCCGGCAGCACGCCCCCCTGGCCTTCAGCCTGCTCGCCGACCTTACCGGATCGCCTGTCTTCCCAGACGATGAGCTGGAAAAAGAGAAAGAAGTGGTCATCGAGGAAATACACGGCATCGACGACAGTCCGGAAGAGCTCATCTTCGACCGCTTCGACACACTGGCGTTTCCCCGCCACCCGCTCGGACCGGCCATTCTCGGCACGGAGGAGAGCATAGAAAGCATAACGCCGCAAGCCCTGCGGCGTTTCATGCGGCAACACTACGTTGCGGAAAACATGATCCTGACGGCGGTCGGCAACATCTCCCGCGAAGAGGTGCTCCGGCAGGCCGAACAGCACTTTTCAGAATTGCGCAAGTCCCCGGAATCGGCCGGCCCGGAACGGACCTTCTCCACCGGGGACTATGTCGCGTTTTCGGCGCGGGAGGAAAAACCCCTTTCCCAGGGCCACCTCCTCTACGGACTCGCCGCGCCGAGGGACGACACCTTTTTCTACGGCCTGATGCTGCTCAACACCGTACTCAGCGGCGGTATGAGTTCCCGGCTGAACATAGAGCTTCGGGAAAAGGCGGCGCTTGCCTACAACGCCTATTCCTCCCTGACCCTTTTTGACGACGTGACGCTTTTCAACATCTATGCCGGAACCGACGCCGACAATATCGCGAAAGCCGTCGCGATCATGAAAAACATGCTCGATCCCGAAAAACTCTCCGCAATGGACCGCAAGGAATTCCTGGCCGCGAAAAACAAATTGCAGGGGGCGCTCGTCATGGGCATGGAGAAAATGACACGGCGCATGTCCAAAGCCGCCCGTGACATGTTCTATTTCGGGCGCCATATCGGTATCGAGGAAAAACTTGCGGGCATCGAGGCGCTCGCCGCCGAAGACCTCGGGCGCAGTGCGGCGTATCTCCGTCGGCATGCCGACGCCTCCCTGCTGGTCTACGAACCCGACGGCGAGGATGAGGAATGAAAACGCATCGAGAACGGCCGTTTCCTGAAATCAGAAAAAAATCGTATACTTAAGACTTTTATTTTGAACCGATTTTATCAACTAAGCGATACCAGACAGCCTTGCAAAAGAATATCAACAACGTCAGCGAGACGGAACAGAAGCTGGAAATCATTCTCACGCCAGAAGAGTTCAGGCCCGAACTCGATCGCGAGATAGAAAACACGAGACAGAACATACAGATCAAGGGCTTCCGGAAAGGCCGCGTGCCGGCCGGCATGGTAAAAAAACTGGTTGGCCCGGCAATCGAAGCCAGTGTGGCGGAAAAGCTCGCGTCGAAATATTTCGGCGAAATCGCCGAGGCCGAAAACATCAAACCGGCCAGTCGCGCCGAACTCGAGGATTTCTCTTTCGGCGACGACCAGCTGAACATAACCCTGGCGTACCAGATCCATCCCGAATTCGAAGTCGCTGATTTCAGCGGCTACACCTTTGTACAGGATATCTATACGGTTGCCGACGAAGACGTGGACCGCGAGATCAACCTCATTCTGAAAGGCCACGGAACTCTGGTTCCCGCGGAAGGCCCCGCAGGCGAACAGGACACCATCATAGCCGACGTCATGCGGCTCGAAGGCTCGGACGAGGCGAAGGAAGAGCACAAAACCGAAAACCACCATTTCAACCTCGAGTACCTTCCCGAAGACAACCCGTTCCGCACGTCGCTCGTCGGCTGCAAAGCGGGGGAAACCGTTACCATCGATGTCGAGGCAAAGGAGGAAGGAGAGGAATCGTACCGCTACGAGGTAGCCGTCAAGGAAGTCAAGACCCTCGAACTTCCCGAACTGAACGACGAGCTGGTCAAGGAAATCACCGGTCAGAAATTCGATACGGCCGATGCTTTCCGCCAGGACGTGCGCCAGCAGCTCGAAGAGCATTTCAGCAATAAATCGGAACAGGACCTTCTCGAAGCGATCTCCTCGAAGCTCATCGAGGAAAACCCCGTACCGACCCCGTCGGCCATGGTCGACTCTTTCGAGAATATGCTGCTCGAGAACACGAAACGCCAGATGGGAGGCAAGCTTCCCGCGGGCATGGACGAACAGGAACTCCGCTCCTCCCTGCGTCCGAATGCCGAAAAGCATGCGCGCTGGATGCTCATCAGCCAGAAAATCGCCGAAATGAACGATCTCGAAGTCAAGGAAGAGGACATTCGCGAATTTGCCGAAAAAGAAGCCGCGAAAAGCCCCGACCTCAAGGCGGAGGATCTGGTCAACACTTACAACTCGGCTGAATTCCGCGATTACGTGACCGATACCATCCTGAAGGACAAGATCTACAGCGCCATCAAGTCGAAAGTCACCATTAACGGTGAAAACAAATCCGTGCCCGAACACAACGCGTGACGGCCGGCCGGATCGCATGGCGACATCGCCGTGAAAAAGAAAAAAGCAGGACTCCGAAAGGCATCCTGCTTTTTTTATGCGTGCGCTGCGGACCGTTGACTCAGTCGAACTGAATCGTCATGGAAAGGTCGAGAGCCGAGACACTGTGCGTCAGCTCGCCGACCGAAATGAAATCCACGCCCGTTTCGGCGATGTGCGCGACCGTCTGCAGTCCGACATTCCCCGATGCCTCCAGCAGGATATCCGGTGAACGCTCCCTTGCCAGTGCGACCGCTTCCCGGAGCCCGTCGAGGGAGAAATTGTCGAGCAGGACGATATCCGGACCCGCTTCGAGCGCATCCTGAAGCTCCCCGATCGATCGCACCTCCACCTCTATTTTCACACCTATCCCCTTGTCGGCAAGATAGCGGCGCGCTCGCTCGATTGCAGGCATGACGCCTCCGGCTGCATCGATGTGGTTGTCCTTGATGAGCACGAGATCGAAGAGACCGAAACGGTGATTTCGTCCGCCGCCGACCCTGACGGCCTCCTTGTCGAAGTACCGGAGGCCGGGAGCCGTCTTTCTCGTGTCGAGAATCCTTGCCCCGGTATGCGCAATCTTTTCCGCAAACGCGCGCGTACGGGTCGCGATTCCCGACATTCTCTGCATGAAATTGAGAGCCGTGCGTTCCGCGACAAGCAGCGAAGCGACACTGCCTTGCGCCTCGAGTACCGTGACTCCCGCCGACACACGCTCGCCATCGGCAATGAAAGGGTTCACGACGATTCCGGAATCGATTCCCCGGAACACTTCTTCCGCCACGCCGATTCCGGCAATAATGCCGTCCGCCTTTGCGCGGATGACCCCGCGACCGTTCTGGGCCGGATCGATCGTGGCCATGGTTGTCAGATCACCGTCATAGCGATCTTCTTCAAGCGCCTGCATGATCGCCCGCGCCCTGCACAGATCAAAAAAATTCTGGAAATCCCTTTCTTTCATATTTTCGTGCGTCGTGGCCTCCGGCCCGGTTTTGAAAATCTCAAGCGTGCGCATGCAATCAAATTGTTTTGCGAACCCTCGACTAATCGTTAAAATACTATTTCGCCCTACAGTTATCCTAAAGGCAGAGACGCAAGTTTATCAGCACACCCGCGAAAAGAACCTCTCCGCACATGACACAGCAAAGAAGCGCTTCCTGCATACGCCTCGTCAACCTCACCTTTTACGCCCACCACGGCGTTCACCGTGAAGAACATTTCGTGGGAGCGAAATACGAGGTTGATGCCGAGATGCATTTCGACTACAGCGAGGCAGCCCGCAATGACGATATCGCGAGCACGATAGACTACCGCCGGATCTACGAAAAAATCAGGGCCGTGGTCACGCAGAAAAAATACTACCTCATCGAAGCTGTCGCCTATACCATCGCGACCGAGTTTCTCGCCTCCAATCCGGTGCTCGACTCGATAACCGTCAAGGTCAGAAAACGCAATCCCCCGATAGGCGGCGTCTGCGATTTCGCGGAAGCCGTCTACACGGCGGCGAATCCAAAACGTTCGTGAACAGGACTGCAAAACATCACGACGTCTTCATCGGCGCTGGCTCCAATATGGGAGACAGGCGGAAAAATCTCGAGGAAGCGCTGCGCATGATCGGACAACTGCCCCGGACGACCGTGGAAGCCGTCTCGCCGGTCTACCTCTCGGAACCACTGGGATACAGGGATCAGGAATGGTTCTGCAATGCCGTGTTCAGAATCCGCACTCTCCTGGCGCCCGACAGGCTCCTGGAGGCCTGCAAGTCGATTGAACGCGGCATGGGAAGGCCGGAACAACACCCCAGGTGGGGGCCGCGGATCATCGACCTCGACATTCTCCTTTACGACGACCTCGTTATCCGCCTGCAACATCTTGAAATACCTCACCCCGAAATGCACAGGAGAAAATTCGTCCTCCTTCCGCTTCTCGATCTTGCCGACCCGTTCCACCCGGAGCTTCAGCAAAGGATCCATGAACTGCTCGAAAGCTGCCGGGACCGCTCGGTCCTCCTGAAGCAGAACCTCCCCCTGCAGTAGCAGGCCCGCCGGAAAAACAAAAGCCCCGGATTACGGGGCTTTGCGTGACATCCGTCGCGTCGTTCTCGCCGACGCCTCCCCCTCAGTTGGCAAAAGTGATGTTGAGGTGGCCGTGTTCAAAATCCGCCCCTTCGGTTTTCCTGCCGATAAGGATGTTGGGCAGTATGATGCTCTTCCTGAAGTTGTTGATATCGACAAGCAGTTCGTCGCCCTTGATGTTGACGTTGAGCTTGGTGATCTCGACGTTCGGCAGGTGCAGACGAAGCACATACTTGCCGTCCACCTTCTCGAGCACCTGGGTTTTGTCCTCCTTGTAGAGGATATCGTCCGGTTTGGCTCCGTCGAAGATCTGACTGCTGAGAAGGTGCAGCTGTTCGGTCTTGATGACCTCGTGCGGCGCCTGGGAAGCTTTCAGTATCGGGATCGGGTAGAAGCAGTCGTCGATAACTTTCAGATACTTCTGCTGCTGGGAAATGAGGCAGCTCAGATAGTCGTCCGAAGACTGCTGCGGCAGAATCTTGTTGACCACAACCGCATCGAGTTTGTAACCGAACAGGTTGAGATAGGTCTGAACGCGCAGGGCCTCCTTGATGACCATGTTTTCGGGATTGACGACAACACGAAAGGTGGTGATCTGCTTGTCCTGAAGCATGCCGTGCAGTTCCTTCATGTGATCGTTGACTTCCGGCATCAGCTTGAAGATGTTTTTCTTCGGCATGAAACGGTTCAGAAGCGGCGCGGCAAAGCCGATCGCCTTGGTATGCCATCCTCCGATTTTTTCGGAGTACCATCCGTACGACTCCGGCATGCCGAGCAGGCGCATGGTTTCTCCTGTCGGAGCGGCATCGACGACAATAACGTCGTAATTTCCCGATTTCGCCGCTTTCCAGATGTGACGGAGACTGATCATCTCTTCCATGCCCGGCACGACCGCAAGCTCTTCGGCAACGACTTCGCTCGCTCCGTCATTGACGAGGATGGCTGAAAAATAGGAATAGAGTTCATGCCAGTTTTCCCTGATCTCAGCCAGAACGTTTACCTCCATCGCGTAGAGGTTTTTCTCCACCTCCACAGGTTTCGGGGTAAGTTCAACACCCAGGGCGTCGGCGAGGCTGTGCGCGACATCGGTGCTCATGATCAGCACCCGTTTTCCATTCCGAGCAATTGCGGTTGCAGTAGCTGCGGAAACTGTCGTTTTGCCGACGCCTCCCTTCCCCAGATAAAGAATGATTCTCATGTTGTGTACTGAAACTATTGAGTGGACTTGACCTTGATTGCTTTCTTCTTGAGAGCTTCTTCGGGTTCGTGAGCGGGAGTCTCCGTTTGCCGGCCTTTCGGGGACTCCGCCCCGGTATCGTCCGCGGCATCGGGAGCGGCTTCCATTGTCCTGTATACTTTCGGCTCCGCTTTCGGAGAAACGTCCCCTCCGGATACCGGAGCGGAATCACCATCCCCGGTTGTAACGGCTATCTTCCTTGCACGGGCCGGCTCACCGGACGATTCGGAAGCTGCCGGCGCGTCGCGATTTTCCGCAGGCCCGGCGGGCTCTTCATCGGCCGGCTTGATGCTTATTTTCTTTCTGCGAACACCGCCATCGGGCGTTTCGATCCCCTCGGGCGCGGGAGGCGGCAGTTCCTCATCCTGCATTCCGCCGAGCGCATCGGCGAGCATGTCCTCCGAAATCACCGGGGGCGCCTCGTCCTCGGCCTGGATCTTTATTTTCTTTCGCCGGATGGTCGCGGGGTCCACATCGGCGGGAGGCACCGGAAGATCATCGAATGCGCCTCCGCCGCCTGACTGCGCGGAACTATCGGAGGAAGCCCCGGTCTTCCTCGGCCTCGGCGCAAAGCTTGTCGTCATCTTGAGCATCTTGCCGACGGAACCGAGAATGCCGTCGTTCTTCACCGCCGTCTGAATGGCGTTGAGAACGAATTTCTCGGCTTTAGGGTTGTCCGCGATATTGGCAATCAGTTCGTTGACGGCGGTAAGCACCGTGGCCACGTCGTTCGGCACGTGCTGGAGATCTTTCATGACCTGGTCCCGGAACTTGAACGGCGCATCTCCGAGCATCTCTTTCAGATTGCCGGCGATGCGCTTGAGTGCATCGGGATCGGTCGGCAGGATATCCTCGAGAACTTTCGGCATCTCGGGCATCTGCGGACGTCCGGACGAAGCCCGCAAAGGCTGCCCCTGCGGGCCGGCCGGCCGCCCCTGACCGCCCTGGGCGGGTGAAGCATATCCCCCTCCGCCGCTCCTGTACTGTTCCAGAAGGTCCTGACCGTAACCGATGGGATTGCTTTGAGGCGGCTGATAGGGCTGCCCTCCGGGCGGCATGAGGTTAAGTGGTTTCGGCGGACAGGTATTGGCGGCCGACAGGAAAATCTGGTCGGCGACGTCATCGGGAATTTCGTACCTGAAATTGCTGCCGAGATAGGTCTCGATGGTCGATTCGATAATAGTATGAAGCGTAAAAATCTTTTCGGCCTCGTTGACTTCGACCATGTCGAAAATCACGTAGACCGGCTCCTTGCCTTCCCTGCGGATACGAAGATTCAGGGTGGCGAAATCGTTATCCTTGTTGCGGCTGTTGATCGAAACAGCCCCGAGCGAGAACCTGTCGAGGTAATCCTTGGTCGCCCCTCTCGCCCAGAGATAGACCGCCCTGTCGGAGTAGATCAGGTAATCCTGATAGGCGATGTTGCCGACCCTCTCCTGATGAGACTCGTAGAAAACTCCGTCGAAAAATGCGATTGGGCGCTCCCCGGCATTCAGCAGTTGCTTCTGGAAAAACTCCGCAACATCGTTCAGCTCAGTGTGTCCCGATACATACGTAGAAATAGTAGCCATCTCAAGCCCTGTCGCTTTACACGAGTTTCTGGTAAAGTAGTGTAAATCTAAAAATATGAAATCTAATAGAAATTATACAATCTCGCCGCGCAACAAAAGCCCTCGCGCCGGGCGCACTCGCCAGGCATGCCTCACCCGGGGGCACGGACAGGAGCCGGCACCGTGTCGCCCGGCGAAAAAATCTGGATGAAGAAGAAACGTCTGTCTACGGAGAGAAAAAAAGAGCGGCATGAAAAAACGGAATACGGTAAACAAAAAAGGCAGTGGATAGCGAAACGCTATCACTGCCTCTTGAATTGAGCATGCTTCGATGCTTACTTGGCGAATTTGGATTCAACCGCTTTGGTCGGAACGGCAAAGCCGGACACTTCGGGTGAAGAACCGCGAAGGCTTCCGCCGCCGCCGCCCATGTTGCCATAAGCATTGCGATTGATTCTCATTGTGCCTTTGCCAAGAGAGTCAAACAGCATACCGACGGTTTCCCAGTGGCCTTCGACCATGACCTCGAAAATACGGCCGGCAGCAGCAAGGATATCGGTAAATACGCCTCCTCCACTCATAATTCCTCCTTTTGGAATTTAATTATTGGAAAGTTTACCAGGATAAGGAAAAAGAAACTTTGAACTAATTTACGGCAAATAAAAAAAAAACACAAACAAAATAAGTCAGCAAACGGACTTGGCGGAAACCTGAGCGGGCTTATTTCTTGCCCGAGGCTTTCCTGAACGAGCTCGTCACGCCCTTGACCGCTTCCGACGCGGAAACACCTGCATCGCCGATAGCGGTAGCCGCATTGTCGGTTACGTTCTCCACGTTCCTGACTGCATCGCTGTACAGTTCGCCTGCCGAACGGGAAACATCCTTGACGGTGATAGCGACCCTGTCGATGGTATCGCCCACGACGCCGCTGGTGCTGCCGAGCAGCCTGCCGATGCCCGTTGCATCAGCCAGGGAGCTGACGGTTCCGGTCACGGTCTCGACCACACTTCCCGCAAGCTCCAGACCTCCGACAACCGCACTCTGGCCGGTCAGGAGCGCTCCCTCGGCAAGAAACGTGAGGCGATCGGTGAGTTCGAGGTCCTTGAAATCCTTGCGAAGTTTCTGATAGGATTCGGTCATGATATTCCTCCTGAAAAAAGCTTGCGTACAAGCTCTGTTATTGTTGGTTGTTACGGTTGAAGTATAGAAAAAGGTAACAAAAATTCATCCGCGGTCAAACAGCCGGAAAGCGCCCGTGAGAGGCCCTATCCCCTGCTGTATTCCTTCCTGTTCTGAAAGCTGGCCGCCTGTGCGTTCAGATCGAACGGAATGTGGAGCCATTTGTCCTTGAAGACCGCGTCGCCCGGCTCCAGGCCGGTCAGACTGATCGGCAGCGTGATGATTTTACGCTGGTTGCCTATCTGGACGAACAGTTCGTCACCGGTAACCCAGACATCGATATCGACAGGGTTGGCGAACATGAGTTTCAGCTGCACCTCGTATGTGTCACCCGTTCTTTCGAACTTGATCGGCGGTTCGTCGTAGACGACTTCCGCAGGGTCGCTGTCGCCGTACATATCCCTGGCAAAGCGTTCGAGCGCCTCGAGACCGACGATCTCCTGTTCGTACATCCTGAGCTTCTTGACCGGCAGCGGCGTGAATCCTTCCTCGATTTCGCCGAGATACTTCTGCTGAATGCTTTTCCATTTTTCGAGATAACCGCTGTCCTCGCTGGTATCGAGCATCTTGTTGACCAGCACCATATCCACATTGAAACCGTAGAGATTGAGGTAGGTCAGTGCACGCATGGTCTCCTTGATGGACATCTTTTCGGCGTTCATCACGAGACGCACCGTCGAACTCTTGTTGTTGGTGAGGATTTCACGGATATCCTCCAGTTCGTCGAACACCTGGTCGACGGAATCTATGGCATCTTCCGGAGGGATGTAGTAGGCGATCTTGTCGGACATCTTCGAAAGCGGCTTGCTCAGCGGCTTCATGATGTACTTGTTGACATTCTTGACGGCCTTCATTCCCCAGGAAAGGGTATCGGGCAGGGAAAGCAGCCTGAGCGTCTCGCCGGTGGGAGCGGTATCGAGCACGAGCACATCGTAGAGGCCGGCCGCCTTGTACCGCTTGATCCTCAGAAGCGAGAAAAGCTCCTCCATTCCCGGCAGGATCGTCATCTCGTCAGCGACAACCCCGGAAACCCCCTGCGCGGCGAACACGCGCGTGTAATATTTCTGTACAGCCTGCCAGTTCTGCTTCAGATCCACATAGGGGTTTACCTCTATGGCATGCAGGTTCTCCTTGATCTTCGTAGGCTCGGGCCCGAGGGCGATATTGAACGAGTCCGAAAGACTGTGAGCCGGGTCCGTTGATAAAACCAGCGTACGGTGCCCCATTTCGGATAAACGCACGGCAGTCGCCGCGGATACGCTTGTCTTTCCAACTCCGCCTTTGCCTGTAAAAGTTAAGATACGCATGAACCAAGCATTGGAATAAATATTAGTAATGCTGAGACGATCAGAGCATACAAGATATAACTATCCCGTCATTCTGCAAAAGCTCTGGGTATAATACTCTCTTTATCGAATCTTTAAAAATTTCCGACATCGAATTTATCCTTTCAGGACTTCTCTTTCTATTTTTTTCTATTTTGGTGAGGAAACCGGTTCATTAGTCGTATACTCAGGCCCGCAACCTGTTTTCCTCAAGAATTTTCACGCATGCGCGCAGACTCAACGATCACCGACAGCACGGCAACGGTCATATCGAGCACCTGCCTCGGCGGCGATATCTCGCTTGTCAGGCTCCACTGTCCCGATATCGCCGCCGAGGCCCGTCCGGGCAACTTCGTCAACATCAGGGTAAGCCCTTCCGGACAGCCCCTGCTCAGGCGGCCGTTCTCGATCCACGACGTCGAAGGCGACACGATCGACATCATGGCCAAATCGATCGGCCCGGGCTCCACGCTGCTCTGCACCACTCCCGCAGGAACACGACTGCAGACGCTCGGCCCCCTCGGCAACGCCTTCGATATCGACACCCCGGCATTCGAAACCGCCCTGCTGGTCTCCGGAGGCATAGGAACGGCTCCGATGCTCTTCCTCCAGAAAGCCCTGCTTTCCGCGGGAAAGCGGGTCGTCAACTTCATCGGCGGCAGGACGAAAGCGGATATCCGGACCGAAGGGCTCACAAACTGCCGGATCGCGACCGACGACGGTTCCGCAGGCTTCGGCGGAACCGTCGTGGACCTGTTGGAGGAAAGCCTTCCGTCGATTGCGGAACCCGGCACGCTTAAAGTATTTTCCTGCGGACCGAACCCGATGCTCGAGGCTCTGGCGGCGCTCTGCGGAAAAACGGGCCTGCCCTGCGAGGCATCGCTGGAAACCGTCATGGGCTGCGGCATCGGCATCTGCTACGGATGCAGCGTCGAGCTCCGCGACGAGTCCGGCAAGGGCACCTCGACGATCCTGCTCTGTCAGGAAGGCCCTGTCGTCGACGCCGGACGGCTTGTTTTTTAACGATTTTTCCACAACACCCCAAGATATGAAAGCATATGGCACGCGGACTCAACAAGGTTATGCTCATCGGGCACCTCGGCAGTGATCCCGAAATGCGCGTCACGGCCTCCGGCCAGTCGGTCGTGAATTTCACCCTCGCCACGAACGAGGGCTTCCGTGACAGCAACGGCAACCAGCAGGAACGGACCGAATGGCATCGCATCGTCGCCTGGGCCAAGCTGGCCGAAATCTGCAACCAGTATCTCAGGAAAGGCCGGCAGGTCTATATCGAGGGACGCCTCCAGACACGCAGCTGGGACGACCAGAAAACCGGGGAAAAACGCTATACGACCGAGATCGTCTGCACGGACATGCAGATGCTCGGCTCCGGCAGGGACCAGGGAGACGGCGGCGGCTCGTGGCAGCAGTCTCCGGCGCAGAGAGGCGGCCACCAGGACAACCAGAACCAGGAGAAAGGCTACGGCGGCGCTCAGCAGGCCGATGCCGACAAGGACGATCTGCCGTTCTGAAGTCGTCCGACGAAGTGAACGCCAGAAAGGGACACCGCCTGCGTCCGGCAGGGAGGAAAACTGAAGTCGACAGGAGAACACAGGATTGAAAAAACTCCGGAAAGACATCGCGTCCGGAAAGATTTCGCCGGTTTACTTTCTGCACGGGGAAGAAAGCTTTCTCAAGGAGGAGCTGACCGGCCTCGTGAAGCAGCACGCCTTCCCTTCCGGGGAAGACGCCGCAGTCAACACAACCGTGCTCCACGGCCAGGACGTCACCCTCGGGGAAATAGTGTCGAGAGCATCCGAATTCCCCATGTTCGCCCAACGCAAGCTCATTGTCGTCCGCCAGTTCGAAAAGCATCGCAAGCCGCCGTCGAAAAACCTCCGGGAGCAGCACCTCGAACAGTTCGTCCGCTACCTGGCGAACCCCGCGGAGACGACCGTGCTCGTGCTCGACTGCGACCGGCTCGACAAAAAGGATCTCGGCAAACCGCCCTACCGGGACATGGATTCGATCCGCCGGGACTTCCCCGCGATCAAAAACCCGGACGTCTTCGCCTCGGACCGCGCCCGCGAACAGGGCTGGGAGTTCGATCCCGATGCGCTGAAGGCTTTCAGCGCCTACATGCAGCCCTCCGCCCGTGAAATAGCGCGGGAAATAGAAAAACTCGTCATGTACGCCTCGTCGCGAAACGCCGAAAAATGCATCACGGCAAACGACGTCTACGAGTGCGTCGGCATATCGAAGCGCTACAACGTCTTTGAACTCGAAAAAGCCCTGGCGGCAAAAAACCTTCGGCTCTGCAGCGGCATCTCGCTGATGATCATGGAACAGGAAGGCCGAAAGGAGGGACTCATGAACATCCTCCGTTACCTCTCGACCTTCTACATGAGAATATGGAAACTCCACGCGCCCGGCATCCGCCAGCGACCGCTCCCGGAGATCGCCAGAACACTCGGCATGTACGGCAAACAGGAATTCTTCGCCAAAAGCTATCTGCAATACGCATCGAACTTCTCGCTGGAGGAAACCGAAAACGCCATTCTCGTCCTCCAGCGGACCGACGCCGCCCTCAAGGGCCTCGAAGCCTACCCCGACGAGAAGTACCTCCTCCTCCGCCTGATGCAGGACCTGTTAAGTCAAAAGGCAGAAGGCAAAAGTTAAAAAAATCCTCCGCGCACGAATGCCGCCACCGACCCCGACTCTTTCCGCTGTTGCCTTTCGACCTTTGCCTTTTGACTTTCGCCATTCCCCTTCAGCGACACATGCCGTAACGGGTACCACACCGAAACAAATCAACGGTCCAACATCCCGATAACTCAACAACAAGTCACAGCCAGCCCTGTTCGCGGTACCAGGCAATCGTCTCGCGAATCCCCTGTTCCAGCGAAATGTCCGCCGTAAAATCAAGGTCGCGCTCGGCTTTCCGAGGGGAACAGACCCAGTAATCCTGCACCATCTCGGAAGCCTTGTCGGGATTGAGCAGGGCGGGGCGACCGGTCAGCCGGCCCACGAGTCCGCCGGCGAAACCGGCCGTCCGTATCACCGGCCGCGGCAGACATATCCGCCGCACCTTCTTCACGCCGAGCGCTTCCGAGGCGACGGCGGCCACCCGATCCCAGGAATACCCTTCAGGCGAAGTGAGGAAATAGGTTTCCCCGACAGCCGCCGGGGACAGCGCGGCCATGAGCATGCCGCGCACGAGATCGCTGCCGTGAATAAGGCTGAATCGCTGGGTACGGCCGTCGCCGGCCGCGAGCATCATGCCTCCGGCGATCATCTTCAGAAACTGGAAAACATCCCTGTCCCCCGGACCGTACACGGCCGGCGGCCTGACGATCGTCACCGGCAGCCTGTCGCCGAAGGAACGGCAGACCCGTTCGGCTTCGAGTTTGCTCCGTCCGTATGCACTGACAGGATGCGGCCCGTCATCCTCGGTAACGCCGGGATCGGGATTGCGCGCCGGTCCGGCCGCCGCGAGGGAAGACACGAGCAGGAAGCGCCCGGGACCGTGATCGGCGGCGACGGACGCTTCGAGAAGATTCCGCACCGGAAGCACGTTGCCGCGGTAATACCCCTCCCTGTCGACCGACTTCGTCACTCCCGCGAGGTGCATGACCATATCCGCGCCCTCGACCGCCGGACGAAGGGACGAAGGATCGGCATAGTCCCCCCTCACGACCTCGACGCCCGTGGAGACCGCCTTATCGGGATCACTTTCCGGGCGCAGAAGTATCCGGACACGGTATGCGCGTTTCTTCAGGTAGTCGACGAGCAGGGACCCTATGAACCCCGTCGCGCCGGTCACCAGCACGGTTGCACCCATACGTAACAGCAGTTTTCATTGCAGCATGCTTCTCCCTCCCCGGCTCACCGCCGAAAAAGGTCCGCTTTAAAAAAAAGGAAAAATTTTCATACATTCGTTTCTTAAATTATTCATTCTCCGTGGTTCTCCGCACCGAGGTACCGGAGCCCCGGTTGTTGCAGTCGCATACAAGTAATCTTTTCCGGCTTATGACCCGGACGCATCCCTGATTTGCTGCGCAGTGGTCGAAGTAAACAAATCATTCCTGTGAGCACTACACGCAAAGATCTCTTCAAGAAATGCTACGACTTCACTCTGGCGGATGAAGTAAAGGCAATGGGCGTCTACCCGTTCTTCCATCCCATCGAGGAAACAGAAGGCCCCGTGGTTTCGTTTAGCGGCAGGAAACTGATCATGGCCGGATCGAACAACTATCTCGGACTGACCTCCGACGAACGGGTCAAGAACGCCTCGATCGACGCCATAAGAAAATACGGCACGAGCTGTTCCGGCTCGCGCTACATGACCGGCACGGTCAATCTCCATCTCGAACTCGAGGATCGGCTCGCCGACTTTTTCGAAAAGGAACGCTGCCTGCTGTTCAGCACCGGATACCAGACCGGCCAGGGAGTGATCCCGACGCTCGTCCAGCGCGGCGAATACGTGATCTGCGACAAGGACAACCATGCGAGCCTCGTGGCGGCCTCGATAATGGCCGTCGGACAGTCCGCCAAGTTCGTCCGCTTCGCCCATAACTCCATGGAGGACCTCGAGCGGGTCCTGAAAACCATACCCGACGAAGCAGGCAAGCTCATTGTCGCCGACGGCGTCTTCTCCGTTTCCGGTGAAATCGTCGACCTGCCGAGACTGGTCGAACTCGCGAAAGCTTACGGAGCGCGCATCCTGCTCGACGACGCTCATGCCGTCGGCGTCATCGGCCGCGGTGGACGGGGCACGCCGTCCGAGTTCAATCTCGTCGAGGAGGTCGATCTCATCATGGGCACCTTTTCAAAGACCTTCGGCTCGCTCGGGGGCTACGTCGTCGGAGAACACGACGTCATCGACTATATCAAGCACAACGCATCGTCGCTCATCTTCAGCGCCTCGCCCACGCCCGCCAGCGTGGCGGCCGTGCTCGCATCGCTGGAAATCCTCAAGAACGAACCGGAACTGATCGAACAGCTCGTCCTGAACACCGATTACGTCCGCCAGGGCCTGAGCGAAGCCGGCTTCAGGCTCATGCCTTCGCGCACGGCCATCGTCTCGGTCATCATCGGCGACCAGATGAAAACGCTCCAGTTCTGGAAAAGGCTTTTCGACGCCGGCGTCTACGTCAACGCCTTCATCAGGCCCGGAGTCATGCCCGGCCACGAAGCGCTCAGGACCAGCTTCATGGCGACGCACGAAAAAGAACACCTCGACAAGGTAATCACCGAATTCACGACCATCGGCGGGGAACTCGGCATTATCTGAAGAACCCCGACAGCCCTCCAGACGGCCGGAGAGCGTCGCGAAAAACCATCGCACCGCTCCCGGCCTTTTTTGCATTTCCCCGTCCGACATCGAAAACGATCGCGCTCCCGTTTCCGGCAGATTCTGCCGAACGAGCGAATTACTACGGTATTTTTTGCAGTTTCAGCAAAAATCCGGTATTATTCCAATTGCAACACAAGCCCTTTCCGCAAACGCTTTTGCGGGAAGATTTCACTACACTCACCTAACCTGAAAACGTCCATGGAAACCAGGCTTTCTCAAGCGCTCCCCCCTGTACGTTTTTTCCTTGCTGCCTTTACACTCCTCGTCCTGCTGATGCCTCTGCGGGCTGACGCGGCCGATACCGGAACCGTAAAGGGAAAAATCACCGACAAGACCGACGGCGAAGCCGTTGTCGGCGCATCGGTCATGCTCGAAAACACGACGCTCGGCGCAGCAACCGACCTCGACGGAAACTACACCATCCAGAACGTGCCCGCCGGCTCCTACAGCATGCGGATCACGGCCGTAGGCTACGCGCCGCTCGTACGGAGCGTCACGGTCGCCGCCGGACAGACCGTCGCCATGAATCCCCAGCTCGCAGAGACCACCGTCATGGCCTCGGAGATCGTCGTCGGCGCGGCGCTCTATGAACAGGACCGCCTTGAAGTGCCGGTCACCGTATCCGTCGTTTCCGATCAGAAAATCAAGGAGGAACCGAGCCAGTCGCTCGACCAGGTGATCGAGGACGTGCCCGGCGTCAACCTGAGCCGCTCTGCCGGAAACAGCAATACGACGGTGCAGATCCGCGGCTCGAACACTTTCCAGGGTGGCCTTGGAACCCGCGTGCAGGGTCTCTACGACGGCTTCCCGATCAACCTGGCTGAAACCGGCGAGGTTGTCTGGAACAACATCAACATGAACGCGGCCGACAAGGTCGAGGTCATGAAAGGCGCCGCGGCCACGCTCTACGGCTCGGGTGCGATGGGCGGCGTGGTGAACGTATTCGGACACCTTCCCGACAAGTTCGAGGTCAAAGCCGGTGTCAGCGGCGGGTTCTACGACGGCACGCCGGACAGCGACAACAGCGAATACCGCGACGGGTTCACGCCCTGGCTCTGGAACGGCTATGTCGGTATCGGCGACAAGAAAGGCAAATTCAACTACAGCCTGCTTTACACGCACAACGAGAACGACGGCTACAAGGAAAACTCCTGGTCGAGCCTCGACGACGTCAAGCTGAAAGTCCGTTACGACATCAATTCCGACCAGTACCTCCAGCTCAGTTCGTTCTATAACGAGACGCGTGGCGGTTACACGACAATCTGGCCGTATGATATTGAATTCGTGACAGGACCTGCATTCATCTCTTTCAGTGATCAGGGATACGATCTACCGGATGCGGTTTATGCCGACGACACCATCAAGCGGAAAAACGCTCTCGTAGGGCTGAACTACGTCAACCTGCTCAGCGACGATCTCAGCCTCGATGCCCGGGCATACTATACGCACAACAAAACTCGTTTCGAGTACAACCCGACGGATGAAACGCAGGAGTATGTGTTCTCTCTCCTGGTTAGCCCCTTCCCCCCGCCATTCGGAACGACCATCGATTACGCCCTGTATTCAAGAGAACCTGGCGAGTTCAACGAAACGAGTTCGAACCGTTTCGGGGGCGGCTTCAAACTCGACTGGCGAGCCAGCGATCAGCACCGTCTGCTCTTCGGCCTTGACGCAAACATCATCGATGTTGAATCGACACAGTACACGCCGAACCTGACGGACCTCAATGAACTGAGCAGCGTCACGGAACGCAACTTCGCACTCTTCGTGCAGGACGAATTCAAGATGACCGACAGGCTGACGGCCCTGCTCTCACTCCGTTATGACTGGAGCGGTATCGATGCACATACTGTCACTTACACCGACTTCATCAACCCGATCTATGGCCCGCCTCCCGGACCTGGGGCACCGCCATCGATAATCGGTTACAATGATGTTACCGTACCGATTGAAAATGAAAGCGTCGACGCTATCAGCCCGCGTATCGCCCTGAACTACAAGGCGACCGACGACATGAGTTTCCGCGCCTCCTGGGGCAAGAGCTTCCGCGCTCCGTCACTTGCCGAACGCTTCGTCCGGGATGCAGGTGTCATCGGCGACGGAATTCCGAACCCGGAACTCGACAAGGAAACCATGACCGCCTATGAGATCGGCATGTTCAAGCAGTTCAGTGACAAGGTTTCGCTCGACATTGCTGCATATCTCAATAACTACGACAACCTGATTGAATCAAGAACGCTTGAGCCGACCGATCTTCAGGTCTTCCAGTACCAGAACGTCGCGAAGGCTCGCATCTGGGGTATCGAGACCAGCCTGAACGTCAAACCGACGCCCGACTGGAACATCAACCTTGCCTACGCCTACATGAACGCCAAGGACAAGAGCGATGAGCCGGCAGCGCTTGCCCCCTTCAATCCCGATCCCGACTGGCTTGCCTACCGTCCCGAACATACGGCCTCGGTGAGCGCCACGTGGAACGCGACGGACAGGCTCGCGCTCAACACCACCGGCCGCTACGTCAGCGAATACAAGGCTGTCAGTTCGTTCTACGCCGCCAATGTCGACGGCGATGACTACCCCGGCGGCTTCGTCGTGTTCAACGCGGGTGCGAAGTACAGGATCACGGACAACCTGACCGGCACCTTCCTCTGCAACAACATAACGAACGAGCAGTACGAGGAAGCCGAATGGTTCCGTTCGCCGGGACGCAGCTTCATTCTCGGCTTCGATTTCCTTTACTGAAACAAATTTACGCTGCAATCAAACGGAAAGGCCCCTCGCAAAAGGGGCCTTTCCGTTTTTCACCCACCCTCGCCCGAATGCCGCAAACGTCCCGCTCTCCCGCCGCAGAGTTTTCATACACGTCATACGAATGATCGGGCCGCATCTTGCGGTTTTAGGATTCACCAAAGTATTATTACATTTCGTATTCGCTGAATGACCTTTTCCTACTTAATCAATGCTGATCATCGTTTCCTATGCATGAGAAAATCAAAATTGCCGCCATCGTCGGAATGGAGCAGTGCAATCTGCGAGTGTGGCGCGAAGTTACAGACAAAATCAGCAAGCATGCCGAACTGACGCAGTGGACGGACCAGGATCTCGAACACCAGAACCCGGAAGCGGCCGAGGCGATCAGGAATGCCGACTGTATTTTCACGACCCTCATACAGTTCAAGGGGCAGGCGGACTGGCTGCAGGAACAGATCGATCAGTCGAACGTCAGAACGATTTTCGCCTACGAATCGATGCCGGAAGTCATGCAGATGACGAAGGTCGGCAACTACGTTGTTTCGGGCGACGGCAGCGGCATGCCGGATATCGTGAAAAAGGTCGCCAAGATGCTCGTCAAGGGCCGCGACGAGGACGCCCTCTACGGATACATGAAACTCCTGAAGATCATGCGGACCATGCTGCCGCTGATCCCGAAGAAGGCGAAGGACTTCAAGAACTGGATGCAGGTCTACACCTACTGGATGCATCCGACGGCCGAAAACCTCGCCAGCATGTTCAACTACATTCTGGCGGAATATTTCGAAGTCGGCGTAAAAGCCGACAAGGTGATGGAGGTCCCGACCATGGGCTTCTATCATCCCGATGCACCCGATTACTTCAAGGATCTGAACCACTACGCCAAGTGGAACAAAAAGCGTGACAAGGCGATCGCGAAAAAGCGCTCTGTCGGCCTGATCTTCTTCCGCAAGCATCTGCTCCAGGAAAAAGAATATATCGACAACACCATCCGCGCCATCGAGGCCAAAGGGCTCAACCCGCTGCCGGTGTTCGTCATGGGCGTAGAGGGCCATGTCGCCGCACGCGAATGGTTCATGAACGCCGATATCGACATGCTCGTCAACATGATGGGCTTCGGCTTCGTCGGAGGCCCTGCGGGCGCGACCACTCCCGGCGCCTCGGCCAGCGCGCGCGACGAAATACTTTCGGGCATCAACGCCCCCTACGTCGTTTCCCAGCCGCTTTTCATACAGGACTTCACCTCGTGGAAGAAGGAAGGCGTCGTGCCGCTGCAGTCGGCGATGACCTACTCCCTGCCGGAAATGGACGGCGCGGTCTGCCCGGTCGTTCTCGGCGCGGTCAAGGACGGACGCCTGCAGACGGTGCCCGACAGGCTGGAGCGGCTTTCCGGACTCGCGAAAAAATTCTCGGACCTCCGCACGTCGCCGAACAGCGAGAAAAAAGTCGCGTTCGTCGTCTACGACTATCCCCCGGGCATGGGACGCAAGGCGAGCGCCGCCCTGCTCGACGTTCCGAAAAGTCTGCACCGCATGCTCCGGAAAATGCAGGCCGAAGGCTACGACGTCGGCGACCTGCCCGAAACGCCGGAGGAACTGCTCGGCATGCTCGACAAGGCCACGGATTTCGAGATCCAGGCGCATGAGCCCGATGCGTTCGGCATCGACCGCGAGACATTCAACGAGATCACCTCGGTCAGGGAACGCGAGCGCATCGAGGGCCGCTGGAGCGGCTTCCCCGGTGACATCGCGCCGCTCGGCACGGACAAGCTGTTCATCGGCGGCCTCACGCTCGGCAATGTCTTCATCGGCGTGCAGCCTCGCCTCGGCGTGCAGGGCGACCCGATGCGGCTCCTGTTCGACAAGGAAAACACACCTCACCACCAGTATATCGCCTTCTACCGCTGGATCAGCAGGAAATTCAACGCAAACGCGCTGGTGCATGTCGGCATGCACGGCACCGTGGAGTGGATGCCCGGACTGCAGCTCGGCGTCACCGGCGACTGCTGGTCGGACGCGCTGCTCGGCGAAGTGCCGCACTTCTATATCTACCCGGTCAACAACCCGAGCGAAGCCAATATCGCCAAGCGCCGCGGTTACGCCACCATGATTTCGCATAACATTCCTCCGCTCGCAAGGGCCGGTCTCTACAAGGAACTCCCCGCGTTCAAGGACATGCTCAACGATTACCGCGAACGGGGTCTGGAAAAAATCGTGGACGTCGAAACCGAGGAAGCCATCATCGAGAAGGCCGAGCAGCTCAATCTGACGGATGACTGCCCGAGAATCAAGGGAGAGAACCTCACCGATTACATCAGCCGTCTCTACACCTACCTGATGGAACTCGAGGGCAAGCTGATCTCCAATGCCCTGCATATCTTCGGAGAAACACCGCCGCTCGACAGCCAGGTCACCACGATCACCGAGTACCTCAAAGTGCGCGGCAACGAAAAATCCCTGCCGTCGGTCATCATGCAGGCCATCGGGGAAACCGCTTACGGCGACTATTCCGCACTGGCGACCCGCGCCAGAAAAGGCGAAGCGGAAGCCCTCAAGGTTCGCGAACGGGTGGACGAGCACACGAAGGATTTCATCGAAAAGACCATCTTTGCCGAAAACGCGAATCCCAGCGCCGTCTTCAAGGTACTGACCGGAGAAGCGAAAATCACGCAGGAGATGGCCGAAGCGCTCAACACCTCCCTCCAGGAAGGGTTCGCCCTGAGAAAGGCCCTGCAGGACAACAGCGGCGAAATGGTTTCGTTCCTCAGGGCGCTCAACGGCGAATACATCCCTTCGGGCCCTGGCGGCGACATCGTGCGCGACGGCGCGAGCATTCTCCCGACCGGACGCAACATGCACGCAATCGACCCGTGGCGCATTCCCTCGGAACTGGCGTTCAAGCGAGGCCGCCAGATCGCCGAAACGATCATCAGGAGACACCGGGAGGAAAACGACGGCGCGTATCCCGAAACCATCGCCCAGGTGCTCTGGGGTCTCGATACGATCAAGAGCAAAGGTGAGGCCGTCGCGGTGATCATCAACCTCATCGGAGCCGAACCCGCTTACGACGCCCAGGGCAAGATCAGCCACTACAGCCTCGTGCCGCTTGAAAAGCTCGGACGGCCGAGAATCGACGTACTCATCCAGATCAGCTCCATTTTCCGCGACACCTTCGGCGTGCTCGTGGACCTGCTGGACAAACTGGTCAAGGACGCAGCGAAAGCCATAGAGCCGACAGAGATGAACCATGTCAGGAAACATGTCGAAGAATCCATGGCCAAGGGGCAGGACTTCGAATCGGCTACATCCCGTCTCTTCACCCAGGCGCCCGGCAGTTACGGCTCCATGGTCGAGGAACTGATCGAGGATTCGGCCTGGGAATCCGAAGACGACCTGGACAACATGTTCGTCAAGAGGACCAGTTACGCTTACGGCGGCAACCGCTACGGCGACCAGCAGCCCGAGATACTCGAAAGCCTGCTCGGCACCGTGGACAGGGTCGTGCAGCAGGTGGACTCCGCCGAGTACGGCATTTCCGATATCGATCGCTACTTCTCCTCGTCCGGCGCCCTGCAGCTTTCGGCCCGCAAGAGGAACCAGAAAAGCGGCGAAGTCAAGCTGAACTATGTCGAAACCTTCACGGCCGACGTCAAGGTCGACGATGCCGACAAAGCGCTGAAGGTCGAGTTCCGGACCAAACTGCTCAACCCGAAGTGGTTCGAAACCCTTCTCGAACAGGGCCACAGCGGAGCGACGGAGATCAGCAACCGCTTCACCTACATGCTCGGCTGGGATGCCGTGACGAAAGGTGTCGACGACTGGGTGTACAAGAAAGCGGCCGAAACCTACGCATTCGATCCGAAAATGCGCGAACGTCTTCTGAAGGCCAATCCGCAGGCATTCAAGAATATTGTCGGGCGAATGCTCGAGGCGAGCGGCCGCGGCATGTGGTCCGCGGATGCCGACACCATCGAGAAACTGCAGGAAATCTACTCCGATCTCGAAGACCGGCTGGAAGGCATCGAAGTCTGAGTGCAGGGCAAAGCACTGCATGAAAAAAGGCGTCGACGTGACGCCTTTTTCATTTTTCGTCAAAAAACACGCCCATAACACGTAACCGCTCTACCAAAGCCCCGAAACACTGCACATTGTTGTTATTTTTTACTCTCGAGTTTGATATATTTCAAGAAATTTCTTCCATGCCAGCAGAGAGAAAGCATAGCGTATCCAGAAGTTTCTGGCGTTTTTTCGAGATAGCTCTTTTCTTTCTCGTCTCGGTTCTCGGCTACAATTTCCTGGCCAAAACGACTTCGGTCAACGCCAAATCGAAAAGCCGTGAGCACTCGGAGCGCGGTACGCCCGTCGAGAGTCTTTCCCCGGGTGAAACCGTTTTTGTCTTTTTCTTTCCGGACATGGCGCCTCCCGCCTGCCGGAAGCATTGCGTCACCGAAACCCACAGCAACGCCCTTTCGCCGGGCGGCATTCCTGCCGCGATCATATTTTCATCCCCGAAAGGTCGCTACGCCCTTCTTGATGCACAAAACCCTCCCTCTACCGCTTTTTCCATCTCCGCTTTCACACCGAACCTTTTCCAGCAGAAACGGGTGCTGATCATTTGATACCCGTGCCTCCGGGCATGCTCCCTGCATGAGGCGTGTCGCTTTCGCGTGCATTGCCGGGTGGAGAACATGCCTGCCATCCCCCAATCGCATATACGGACAGTTCGACATCTGATTTATCGTTTATCAGACAGTATTTTCTACAGAAAGGTATTTTTATGCGCTTTCTCTTTCTGACAATGGAGGCCACGAACAACAGCGCGCTCAAGAGCGCCGCTGCCGTGCTGAACCGGGAGTTCGGCTGCGATCTCGATGTCAGAATATTCAACCTCGGACTCCGCAACGGGGAAGACGTCTGGGAAAAGCTCAGGGCTGCACTGCCTGAAGCCGACTTCATTTTCGGCTCCATGCTCTTCAGCGAGGAAATCGTCCGGCCGCTCGAGTGCATTCTGGCGGAAGCCGCGTGTCCGGTCTGTATCATCACGAGCAATCCGTCGCTTATCCGCCAGACACGCCTCGGCCGTTTCGTCATGCGGAAGCCGGACGAACAGGAAAAGAAGAAAGGCGTGTTCGGAGCGTGGGCGGAGAAGCTGAAGCCGAAAAAAAGTCACGGTGAAAGCCAGCGCCAGCTCGCCCTGGTACGCAACCTCGGCAAGGTGATGAAACACATCCCCGGAAAAGCCAGGGATATCCATACCTTCATCGCCGCCCACCAGTTCTGGCTGAACGGATCGGACGAAAACATGCTCCACTTTCTCTGCATGCTCGTGGACCGTTACGTGCCGGCCTTCAAGGGAAAAAGCCTGCCGGTCAAGGACCCTGTCTTCTACCCGGAAACTGCGCTCTTCCACCCGGATGCCCCCGAACCCTTCCAGAGCGCGGCGAAGTTCCGGGAATGGCAAAACCGGACGCAACCGGCGCGGCACGGCGGGCGGGTCGCGATACTCTGCATGCGGGCCACGGTACTCGGCCGGAACATGCAGCACATCGAGCAACTGCTGCGGACGCTCGAAGCCAGGGGTATCGATACCTGCATCGCCTACAGCGGCGGACTCGACTTCCGCCCTGCGCTCGAACGGTTCTTCAGGAAGGAGAGCCCCTCGCAGCTCGCTCCGGACCTGCTCATCAACGCGACCGGCTTCTCGCTTGTCGGAGGGCCCGCTGAAAACAACGCTCCCGAAGCGGTTGCGGCGTTGAAGAAAACCGGCGTCCCCTACATCAATCTCGTATCGCTCTCTTTCCAGTCCATCAGCCAGTGGAGGACAGGCAACCAGGGACTGACACCGCTCCAGACAGCCCTGAGCGTGGCCATCCCGGAACTCGACGGAGCGATCGAACCGCATGTGTATGCCGGCATGGACGAACAGAGCGACAGGACGCTTCCGCTTCCCGCCGAAATAGAAAGTATTGCCGACAGGGTCGTCAAACATGTCGGGCTCCGGAAGAAGAAACCCGGCGACAAGAAGGTGGCCGTCGTGCTGTTCAATTTCCCGCCCAACCTCGGCAACGCCGGAACGGCCGCCTATCTCGATGTATTCGAAAGCCTTTTCCGGCTGCTCGGCGAAATGAAGCAGGCCGGCTACGGCGTCAGGCTTCCGGAGAGCCCCGACGATCTCCGGGAGGAACTGCTCGGAGGCAACAGCACGGTCTTCGGTACCGACGGCAACGTGGCCGAACAGCTCCCGGTAGAACGGTACCGGAATCTCTGCCGCTGGTATCCCGAGATCGAATCGCTCTGGGGAGACGCTCCGGGAGAAATCCTCAATGACGGCAGGGCATTCCATATTCTCGGAGCGCGGTTCGGCAACATTTTCGTCGGTCAGCAGCCGAGTTTCGGGTACGAACGCGATCCCATGCGCCTGCTTACCGCAAGGGACGCCTCCCCGAATCACGCCTTCGCCGCCTTCTACGCCTGGCTGGAACAGGTGTACCAGGCCGACGCGGTCGTTCATTTCGGAACACACGGAGCCCTGGAGTTCATGCCGGGCAAGCAGGCGGGACTCAGCGCATCCTGCTGGCCGAAACGGCTTCTGGGAAGTATGCCGAATTTCTATTATTACTGTGTCAACAACCCCAGCGAAGGCGCCATCGCCAAAAGACGGAGTTTCGCCACGCTGGTCAGCTACCTTTCCCCGCCTCTGGAGCAGGCGGGACTCTACAAGGGGCTCCGCAGGCTGCGCGAGCTTATCGGAGCCTACCAGCGGCAGCCTTCAGCCGAAGTTCTCCGCCAGATCGACGACCTCGCGGCGGAACTCGATCTCGGCGCAGACCTGAAAGCACACGACGCACAGGACCGCGTCTCCGCGCTGAACGGTGAACTCTACCAGGTGGAGGAACGCATGATTCCCCTCGGTCTCCATGTCCTCGGCGACGATCCGGATCCTCAGCGTCTCGTGGATCATCTGGCGTTTCTCGCCGCGCATTCGCGACCCGAACTGGGCAACATGTCGCTTCCCGAATACCTTTGCCGCCACAAACGCCTCGACTACCGGCACCTGTTCGAAGAAAAAAACCGGGACAGGGAATGTTCCGAAAAATGGCGGGACATCATGCGCATCAGCCGGGAAGCGATCAGGTTGTTTATCGGCAGGCCCCTGCCGCCGGATGCCGGCAAGGAACTGCGGGCCCGGATCATGGAAAGCAGTTTCCCCGTCAGGCAGTCCGAGGCGGAGCAGTACCTGCACCACGAAGGAGCCTTCAGACCCGGCCAGCTCGACGGCTTCTGGGCGTTCATGCAACGGGTGCTCGTGGGGATCACGGCCGGCCGTGAAATTACCGCCATGCTGGAAGCGCTCTCGGGCAGCTATATCGAGCCCTCTCCGGGCAACGATCTCGTCAGGAATCCGGATATCGTCCCGACGGGAAGAAACATCCACAGCCTCGACCCGTTCGCCATGCCTTCCGCCTTCGCCATGGAACAGGGGGCGAAATCCGCCGAGGCCCTGCTCGAACACTACCGTGACGAGTGCGGCGGCCTCCCGGAATCGATCGCCCTCGTGCTCTGGGGCACGGACAACCTCAAGAGCGACGGAGAGGGTGTGGCCCAGGCGCTCGCCCTCCTCGGAACGCGCACGAAAGCCGACGAACTCGGCAAGATCAGCGATGTCGAGCTGATCCCCTGCGCCGAACTCGGCAGGCCGAGAATAGATGTCGTCGTCACGGTCAGCGGGATTTTCCGCGACCTGCTCTCTCATCAGATCAGGCTCCTCGACAAGGCGGTCCGCCTGGCGGCCGAAGCCGACGAGAGCGAAGAGGTCAACCACGTCAGGAGGCATGTCCGGGAACAGGTCGAGCGGGAAGGAATTTCGCGCCGGGATGCCGCCGCGAGGATTTTCGCCAACGCACCGGGAAGCTACGGCGCGAACGTCAACCACCTGGTCGAAAGCGGCACGTGGGAAAACGACGACGAACTCGCGACCACCTTCGTCAATCGTAAAAGTTTCGCGTACAATGCGGATGGCTCATGGGAAGAATCACCGGAAATATTAACTTCGGCCTTGCGTAATGTCACCCTGACCTACCAGAACATCGACAGTTTCGAAATCGGCATCTCGGATATCGATCATTATTACGAGTATCTTGGCGGGGTATCGAAAACCGTCGAACGGATCGGAAAATCGAAGCCGAAAGTGATGGTCGGCGACATCAACGGACTCGGCGAAAAAAAGAACATCTGTTCGCTCGAGAGGATGGTCGCCCTCGAAACCCGCACGAAGCTGCTGAACCCGAAATGGTACGAGTCCATGCTGGAACACGGCTACGAGGGTGTCCGGGAAATAGAGTCTCACCTGAGCAACACCTACGGATGGAGCGCGACCGCGGCGGCGGTGGGAGACTGGACCTATCAGCAGTTCAACGAAACCTATCTGCAGGACAGGGACATGCTGGAACGGCTCAGGAGCCTGAACCCGCATGCGACCATGTCGATGACCGGAAGACTGCTGGAAGCCAATGCGCGGGGCTTCTGGAAAACCGACAGCGGAACGATCGAGGAACTGCGCGACCTCTACGCCGATCTCGAAAGCCGCATCGAAGGGGCTCACAGCGAAACATGAACAGACGAAACACGATATAATCCCGTGGGGAGACCCGGCGACAGGCCCCCGTAAACCTTATAGACCTTTTTGAAAAGCATGGGCAGCACATCATCATTCAATGCCGAGGAACACAAGAAGATGCTCCGTTCCTATTTCAACGGGAACGGTTTCAGCCGATGGGCCTCGATCTACGGCAGCGACAAACTCTCCACCGTCCGCTCCACCGTCCGCCAAGGCCACGCGGTAATGATGGACAAGGCGTTCGAATGGCTCCGCAAGCTCGATCTTCCCGGGGATGCGACGGTTCTCGACGCAGGATGCGGCACGGGCCTGTTCAGCATTCGCCTGGCGGAAAACGGCTACCGGGTGAAAGCGGTCGATATCGCTTCGCAGATGGTTGACAAGGCACGGCGGGAATCCGTGGAAAAAGGCCTCGCCGACAGGATAGATTTCGAGGTCAACACGATCGAGGAAGTGAAAGGGACCTACGATGCCGTCGTCTGTTTCGATGTGCTGATCCACTATCCCGCCGAAGGATTCGTCGAAGCGTTCGGCAATCTCTCCGGGCTGACGAAGGACTCGATCATCTTCACCTACGCGCCCTATAACAGGATTCTCGCTTTTCAGCACTGGCTCGGCGGCTTTTTCCCCAAGAAAGAACGCCGCACCACCATCCAGATGATCCGCGACGACGCGATGCAGGAGGCGATGCAGAAAACCGGTATGAAGATAAAAAGCCGGGAAAAAATCAGCTTCGGCTTCTATCACACCATGCTGGTCCATGCGGAACGGGCATAAGGGTGAACATTTTCAGAAATAAATTGTAAATTAAAGGCTATTAAATTTTTTTACGGGATCTTGGGTAGTCATGCCCGGGAGTTTTCACCAAAAGCGCAACGCTTACAACAAACATATCAGGAGGGGAGATACCGATGAAAATTCTGATGCTTCAGCCAAATTACCATTCTGGGGGAGCTGAAATTGCCGGTAACTGGACACCGAGCTGGGTGGCATACATCGGCGGCGCTCTTAAGAAGGCGGGCTATACTCAGGTACGGTTTGTCGACGCCATGGCCGATGACCTCCCGGACGAGACCATCGAGGATATTATCCGCAAGAATCAGCCGGATGTCGTGATGACGACCAACATCACCCCCTCCATTTTCAAGGCGCAGGATATCATGAAGCTCGCCAAGAAGGTCAACCCGAAGATCAGGACGATCATGGGCGGCATTCATTCGACCTTCATGTATCCCCAGGTGCTCTCCGAAGCGCCGGAAACCGATTACGTCATCCGCGGCGAAGGTGAAGAGGTGGCGGTCAACCTCATCAAGGCGATCGACGCCGGCACCGATCTGAAGGACCGCGAAAACATCACCGGCATCGCCTACCTGAACGAAGAGGGGAAAGTACACGCCACGGCGGCCCACCCGGTCATCGAGGACCTCGACGACCTGACGCCCGACTGGAGCCTGTACGACTGGGATAAATACATCTACACCCCGCTCAACTGCCGCCTCGCCGTACCGAACTTCGCGAGAGGCTGCCCCTTCACCTGCACCTTCTGCTCGCAGTGGCAGTTCTGGCGGAGGTACCGCGCCCGCAGCCCGAAACACTTCGTCGACGAAATCGAGGAACTGGTCAAGAAATACAACGTGGGCTTCTTCATCCTCGCCGACGAGGAACCGACGATCAACAAGCAGAAGTTCGTCTCTCTCTGCCAGGAACTCATCGACCGCAAGCTCGACGTCACCTGGGGCATCAACACCAGGGTGACCGACATCATGCGCGACGAGGACCTGCTGCCCTTCTACCGCAAGGCCGGTCTCGTACACGTTTCGCTCGGCACCGAGGCCGCCAGCCAGATGAACCTGAACCGTTTCCGCAAGGAAACCACCATCGAGGAAAACAAATACGCCATCAAGATGCTCCAGAAAAACGGCATCGTGGCCGAAGCCCAGTTCGTCATGGGACTCGAGCACGAAACGCCGGAAACCATCGAGGAAACCTACCAGCTCTGCAAGGACTGGGATCCCGACATGGCGAACTGGACCATCTACACTCCGTGGCCCTTCTCGGATCTCTTCAAGGAACTCGGCGACAGGGTCGAGGTGCGCGATTACTCCCGCTACAACTTCGTTTCACCGATCATCAAGCCGGACAACATGGAAAGGGAGGACGTGCTCAAGGGGGTACTCAAATCTTACGGACGCTTCTACGCGCGCAAGACCTTCTTCAGCTATCCCTGGATCAAGGACCCCTATGTCCGCAAGTACATGCTCGGCTGTCTGAAGGCTTTCGCCCAGACAACGCTGACCAAGAGATTCTACGACATTGATCGCGTCAAGACCAAGAACCGCAAGATCGAGGTCGATCTCGGCTTCGACAAGTCCAGGATCCTTACCCAGGAAGAGGTCAAGAACCTCAAGGAACTGCGGCCGGAAATGGTTGCCGACATGAGCTTCGGCCTGAAGGAAGCCGGCTACGAGCGCGAGCACAACGAGCACGACTGGGACGAATTCGACGAGTCCACGATCAAGGATCGCAACTCGTCCACCGTCCGCAACTGCTGATCCTCGCCATATTGCATGGCAACGAAAAAACCCTCCCGTCCGGGAGGGTTTTTTCGTTGCATTCGGATTGCAGGGAGAACAACCCTCTTACTTCACCGCGATCTCCTTCTTCACCTTTTCCACGGGCTCCTTCTTCGGCAGCGCGATATGCAGCACACCGTTGTCGTAACTGGCGTCGATATTGTCCGCATCGACGTTTTCGCCCACGGTGAAACTTCTGCTCATGCTTCCGTAGGAGCGCTCGATCCTGTGATAATCCTTTTTCTTTTCCTCTTCCTCGTGCGTTCGTTCAGCACAGATCGTCAGCACATCTTCATCCATACTGATCTTGACGTCCTCTTTTTTCAGACCGGGCATGTCGGCATCGATGAAAATCGAGTTCTCGTCCTCGCTGACATCCACCCTGAACGAAGGCGCCATTGAAGAAAACAGCGGCGTCATCGTTTCGCTGAAAACGTTTTCGAACAACTTCAGAGGATCCCTGCCATACAACTTGATAGCCATAACCACATCCCTGTTTTGAAGTTGGAAAAACAATAACCAGTGCATTGCAGATTCAAAGGACAATAACGACGGTTCGGTTCGAAAAATTCCCGCCCGAAGCGTCGGTAAACCGTCACCCTTTCGCTTTTTTTACCTTGCGCCCCCCACCTTTCGCACCCGGAGAAACCGTACCGATCTTCAGCAGGTCGGCCAGGTTTGCGTCGGGCCTGATGACCGGCTTTATCAGGGGATAGGCGGAGGTCATGATCGTGGTGACACCCGGTCCGTGACCTGCGACCAGGCAGTCGCTGTGAACGACAACCCCTATGGAAACGGCTCCCTGCCTGTAAGCCCGGCCGTATCGGTTGTCGTGATCCAGAAGGGCGACGAAATCGCCGAACCGCATCTTGTCGAGCCCGTACTTCCTGACGGTTTCCTCGTCGCTGGTCATGATGTCGTAGTCGCCCTTCCCGACATGGGACGCGCCGATGCCCGAACCCATGCAGGCCGCAGGCACCATCGTCGTCACGGGAACTTCAAGCGAACCGTCGCCGGCCTCACGGATCTTCATTTTTCCGAGAAGATCGGGATCGAGGTTGAAGAGCACGATATCCGGATAGTCGAGGAGTTTCAGTCCCTGCCCCCTGGCGAGAATGTTGATGGTGTCGCCGTAGCCGAGTTTTTCCTTGGTCTTGCGGGAAAACTCGACCATGATATGTTCCGACCCGCCGTGGTGGCCGAGCACGATGCCTTTTTCTCCCTTCGCCTCTCCGGAAGCCACGGTCGCACTGTTGCCCACACAGGAATACAACTGCAGGGAATTGTTCGGATGATCGAACGGCTTATGGGTATCGGCCGTGCAGCTCACCCCCGGCTCGACATGATCTCCCGCCCACCCGAAAGCGCTGTCGCCGGCATGGACGTTGAGGGTGATGCCTCCGATCGACGGAAGAAGAAACGGTTCGCCGCGGTGGTCGACGCTCCAGGTGGTTCGGGCTTTCGGAGGTCCGGGCTGACATTGCAGCAGGAATTCGACAAGATGTTCTTCGTTTGTTTTCAGCATATGATTCCTTTTTACTTACAGCTTGCTGTTGAAAATTTGCCGCCGAACCTTTCGGGATGCGGCAACCATGCCGTCATGGCCAGAAAAAGAGAAGGCAGAGCCCTCCCGCCAGGGAAAGGCCGAACAGGACAAGAACCCTGAGGAACAGTCCCCTGGCCCCCAGAAAGGCAACCGCGACCCCCTTGAAGAGAATGTTCGACAACGCGCCGGTCATCATCATCCGCCACCCGGTGTCGGTGCTGATGCGTCCAGCCTCGACCAGCCTCGCCGTCGACAGCGTTATCGCATCCATATCCGTCAGCCCTGAAACGGCCGCGACCGTATAGAGCCCCTGGTCGCCGAAATATTCCTTCGCGGCGGCCACCGCCACGAGCACTATCGCGTAGAGCGCCCCGAAGGTAACGGCGGCGCCGAGATCGGACGGATCGGACGCATCCGGAGAAGCCGCCCTGTTTTTTTCCGCGAACAGATACGCCCCGCCGGAAATCGCCAGCATAAAAAAGCACATCGCCGCGAACTGGGGCAGGATGGACGGGAGAACGGACGGCGCGACAACCGCCACCTCGAAGGCCACGCGGACGAAGACGATCGTCGAGGCTATCATGATCACCATGGCCGCAAGCGAGGCAGACCCGGAAGCGCTTTTCGACCTTCTTGCATAGCTTATGGTGGTCGCCGTACTCGAAATCAGCCCGCCGAGAATGCCGCCGAGCAGCGAACCGGCCCTCCCTCCAAGGAACTTGGCGACAAGGTAACTGCCAACGCTGATGCCCACGATAAGCACGACCATCAGCCAGATATGGAAGGGATTGAGGACACCGTAGGGCCCGAAACTCTCGTCGGGCAGCACGGGAAGCACGACAAGCGCAATGAGCACGAGCCGGAAGATCGCCTGTATGTCCTTGTCCCCGATGCGCCTGACGAAACCGTGCAGGGGGCGTTTCCACTGCAGCAGCAGAGCGACGGCTCCGCCCGTGGCGATAGCGGGCACCAGCAAGCCTCCGGTAGCGAGCATCGCCCCGACCGCGAACATCAGGAGCGCTGCAATGCCCGTCGTCGGCCCGGCATGCGGCTGATCCGAAACCGGCAGATGAATGTTCATGACGATTTTCATCATGACCATCATGGCGCCCACGGCAAGGATCCCGGCAAACAGTATACCCCCACCATACCGTTCGGCCAGTATGGCGCAAACTGTTCCGAAAACGGTTATCATCGGGTAGGTGCGGATACCTGCTCCTTCGGCTTTCGACCACTCGCGCTGCAGGCCTACAAGGAGACCCAGTCCAAGGGAAATGCCGAGCACCCGCCAGATTTCCAGATTCATACCTTCCCTCGTTCACCATTGCGTGTCGGCGCCCGATGTCTCTCCGGAGACCAGGAGAGCCGCGGAATTCACCGAAACACCTCTAAAAGCAATGTAGTCACAAACAGGGAGAGTTGAAAAAACCCGAACCCCGGAGTCGACAGCGGGTTTCACGACATAAAATCACGGTTCGAGCCGGCATATTATTTTGTGATTTGCTTTTATTAACGTTAAATTAACTGAAATGTACCGTAATGGTATTAATCCGTGTGCCGGACAGCCCTTTTTCGATAAGGCCCCCCTGCCGGAGTAATGACGGATGTGACCGGTATCTGCTGCCGGTATCACGGTCGGCCCTTGTCGAATAGCAAAAAGACAGGATAGCGTATGATGAACATGAAAAAACCGCTCTCTGTTCTCAGGGAAAGGTTATCCGGAATCACCTCATCCAGAAAAAAAGTCGGGATCGCCTCGGCTGCTCTCGGTTTTTTACTGACTTTTGGCTTTTTACTCTCTCCGGCGTCCCAGCCGCTTCACCAGACTCTTTTCGGGAATTACGAGGACGAACTCGGCATAACGACCGAATCCGCAGTTACCGACGCGGAGGAGGAAAGCCGGCAATACTCAAATACGCTGACCGAGGAAACCGTACAGAAAGGCCAGTCGCTCTACAGCGTGCTGTCGTCTCTGGGGCTCGAGCCTGCTGAAATCCTCGATGTCACCGAAAAACTCAAGGAAAGTTTTTCGGCGAGAAACTTCCGCCCCGGCAAGACCTATACCGTCGAAAAGGATCCCGCCGGACGGTTCCTCTGCTTCACCTACAAACAGACACCATCGAGCATCATCCATGTGCAGAAAGACGCTGAATCCGGCGACTACAGCATATGGGAGGAAAAACTCGAATATGAAATAAGGACCGCCTCTCTCGGCGGCACCATAAGCTCGACGCTTTCGGCGGAACTGCAGCAGAACAAACGCTATGCGCTGATAGGTCAGCTGCAGAAACTCTTTGCCGACAGGATAAATTTCAGGCGGGATATCCAGCCGGGCACGAGCTACAATGTCCTTTTCGAGGAAAAATGGCTTGGCGACCAGTTTGTCGGAACCGGCAACATCCTCGCGGCGGAGATATCGCCCGGCACGACCCCTTACAGCGCTTATCGTTTTACGGACTCGAAGGGTCACACGGATTATTATGACGCGAAAGGCAACGCGCTCAAAAAACGCTTCTGCTTCGTCACCCCTTGCAGCTATTCCAGGGTATCGAGCGGATACGGTTACAGGGTCCATCCGATTACGAGAAGACGGCATTTCCACGGCGGCGTGGATCTCGCCGCCCGTACGGGCACCCCGGTTCGCGCGGTGGCCGACGGCAAAATCGTTTTCCGGGGCCGTAAAGGCGCCGCGGGCAACATGATCACCATCAACCATGCCAACGGCTACAAAAGCAAGTATCTGCACCTGAGCCGTTTCAGTTCCAGATCCGGGTACGGACGCAGGGTGAAACAGGGCGAGATCATCGGCTATGTCGGCTCCACCGGCCGGTCAACCGGGCCTCACCTCGATTTCCGGATGTACCGGTACGGAAAGCCTAAAAATCCGCTTGCCGTACTGAGGTCCGCCATGCCGACACAAGGTGTGCCGAAAGCGGAAATGAACAACTTCCTCACCCAGATCGCCGTTTTCCGCACCCAGCTCGAAACCGGAAACGTTCTGGTTGCCGGCATTGCTGAAAACACCTCCGAGCCATCCTCGGCCATAAACTGAAGCGAAAGAAAAACCATGAAAAGCGGCGCACATGCGCCGCTTTTTGTTTTCTCCACGTCCTGCGGCAACCTTTCCGGAATTTGATTCGTTATATCTTTTTCTATCGTCATAAAAAAACTCGATCATGCGATTCGTCATTCTGCTGCTCATTCTGCTGACCGGGATGCTCCCTCAGGCATCGGCACAGCAACAATCCGCATCGAAGCCGTCGGGAGGCTTCAAAGTCGTAACGGTAGTCCGCAACCTCCATCACCCATGGTCGGTCGCATTTCTTCCCGACAGCAGCTTCCTCATAACCGAAAGGCGTGGAAGAATGCTGCTGTTCAAAAACGACGGCGTCACGCGGGTGATCAAAGGACTTCCTGCGATACGCGCCGAGCGTGAGAGCGGTCTTCTCGACGTTGTGACCGATCCGGATTTCAGGAAAAACAGGACCATCTATTTCGCTTATACCGCGAACGGGCCGGACGGTCTGTTGATGGGAACTGAAATAGCAAAGGCCGTTCTGGACGGAACCACACTGAAAAACATGAAGGTCATCTTCCGGGCCGAACCGAAAACAAGCGAACTGACGCATTTCGGCTCACGCTTTCTGTTTGCCCGGGACGGCACCCTCTTCATCACGATCGGCGACCACGGTCAATACCCGAACCCGGTGAAATCCCATAACGCCCAGAACCCGTCGAACACCATCGGCACGATCATCCGTCTCAACCGTGACGGCACGATCCCGAAGGACAATCCCTTCGTCGGAAAACGGGGATACAGACCCGAGATTTACACCTACGGCAACCGTAATCCGCAGGGAATCGCCAGGGACCCCGGAACAGGGACGATATGGTTCCATGAACACGGTCCGAAAGGCGGAGACGAACTCAACATACTGAAAGCGGGTGCGAATTACGGATGGCCTGCGGTCACCTACGGCATCAATTACGACGGCACGGTCATAACCGACAGGAGAACCGCTCCGGGAATCGAACCGCCCGTCACCTACTGGACGCCCTGCATCGCTCCGTCCGGAATGATGATCTATGACGGCCGGGCGTTCCCGCAATGGAAGGGAAACATGTTCATCGGCTCGCTCGTAGAGCGGCATCTGAGGAGGGTCGTTCTCCAGGGAAACCGGGTCACCGGTCAGCAGGTCCTGCTGAAAGGCCTCGGGGAACGCATCCGTGACGTCCGCACCGGACCGGACGGTTTCATCTACGTCCTCACCGACAGTCCGAACGGTCGCCTGCTTCGCCTCGAACCCCGCTGAAGACCCGAGCCACGGGACGGTCGGTCAAAATGACACAACCGTCCCTATTCGCCTCACCCGCAACGCATTCAAACACCGCATAGTGACAGGTTCTCCCGGGAACAGAACGACGGCCATATGCATGAAAATTCAAATCAAGTCATTGTTTAATAATGCGTTACACAGAATAATGCAAAAAAATCTCCGGTTCTGGCACGCCTGTTGATGTATCTCTTACAGCAGTAGTTCAAAACAAACATTCCCCAACAAACCGGAGACGTACTCATGAACACCTTCAACAAATTCAAATCCACTCTGCTCGGCGCCGCAATCCTTCTCGCAGCGGCAACGCCGGCCCAGGCGATCGCGACACAAGGAGACGACGAAGGCGCAGGTGCCTCGGTCAAGTCGAAACCGGTCGAAGTCAGCGCCACCGTACCGGAATTCATCATCCTGCATTACCACTCCTCGATCGACATGACGTTCGACACCCCGTCGACGGAGGCGATCGACGAGGGAGGGAACAAAATGAACGTCACCTGGAACGGCGTCGTTTACAACAACGAGGAAATCGAGACCTCCGAACTGCGGGACGCGACGAACCTGGAGCTGAACAACGACATCGTCAACGTTTCCGTCCCCAATGTCTGGGCGGTCCGGGGCTTCGCTCCGAACGGCAAGGCGAACGTCCGCATTGCGTTTCTTAACGGAAAGAACAAGCTCAACCGTGAAGAATCGGTAATCGAAATGTCGAGCCTCGAAGTCACTGAGGGCGAAAGCTCGGGCAGCGATATCGATGTCCCCCTGCGAGGCATTGCAAAGAGCCGTGCCACGACCGGCGGCATTTCCATGGACCTCGACTTCATGAAGACCACGCTTTCGGGCAAGCACACCGGCGGACTTTACGAAATCACCGCCACGACGATCTGAAACGTCGCGGGATAATGCGACATGAAGAAGGCCCCTGTGATCGGGGCCTTCTTCGTTTATGGCCAGCGCCTTCAGTCCGCCTCGCCGTCCACCTTTCCGCGCAACGCTTTTACCCTGCTTCGGACGGCCTTGCGTTCCAGACGTTTTTCCTTCGAGCCTCGCGTCGGCACGGTCGTCTTTCTTTTCCTTACCGGCCTCAAAGACGCGCTGATCATGGCCTTGAGTCGATGCAGGGCATCCTCGCGGTTCATCGCCTGTGTCCTGTGCCGTTGCGCCTTGATCACGATCATTCCTTCGGGCGTCACCCGGCTGTCATGCAGGGAAAGCAGTCTTGACTTGCAGAAATCGGGCAGCGTCGACGCCCTGATATCGAAAGAGAGATGAATGGCGGTCGAAACCTTGTTGACGTTCTGACCACCGGCGCCCCTGGATCTGACGGCGTGTATCCGTATTTCGGAATCGCGTATGGAAATATTCTCCGTAATCTTCATGGCCGTTGAACGCATTGCGAACGGGAAATGACGTCGAAGCCCGCCTGTTGTCGAACATGAGTCGAATAATCCTGCAATGTAAGAAAAACAGGATTCAGGTACGGACTGCGTATATTGGAGAAAGAATCCGTTATTCGTCATCGAACATCAACAAAACACAACGAGCAATGACTTTCAGAGATCTGCTTGAACTCGGAGCGTCTGCGATACGGGGAAACAGTGACGATGCGACGACCGGTCTCGACACGGGTGCGCTTGTCAACGCACTGGGAGACCTTTTTGCGGGAAAAGATGGCAAGGCCGACTTCACCGGCCTGCTGAAAACAATGCAGCAGAACGGCCTCGGCGACATAGCCGCGACGTGGCTCGGAAACGGCTCCAACGCCCCTGTCCCGTCCGCATCGGTCACGAATATTCTCGGAGCGGAGACTGTGAAACAATTCGCATCACGGCTCGGCCTTTCGGAGACGAGCGCCGAAAGGGCAATCGCGGACGCCCTGCCTGAAATGGTTGACAAAGCCAGCCCCGGCGGTTCACTGCTGCAGGACATTTTCGAGGATACCGGGGGAATCGACGGCCTGATCGGCCTGGCGAGAAAACTGTTTTAACCGTTTCTCAGGCCATCCACCTTCCGATACGCCTGGCGGCGGAAAAACTCGACCAGGCAAGGACGCCGAGAAGCCTGTCTTCTCCGGGGCAGCACCTTGCATAATCGTCGATGTCCTGTCTCGTAACGCTGTAGGGCGCGAGTGCGGTCAGAAGAGCGAGTCGGGCAGCCGCACGGTCACACCCTGCAAACCGCTCCACGATATCACCGGCCCACACACGCGGCGGAAAAGGGTCTTTTCCGTCCCATTCCTCCAGAAGCGGCAGTATCGCCATGCGAACCTCCTCCGCGAGAGATTTCCGGCCGGCCTGCTCGACCGCGCGCGAAAAGGCCGCGTATCCCCCGGCAACGGCAGAGGAGGGCTCCGCCCACGACAGGTCTTCGGGTAGCGGCGCCGACGGCAGGAGATCAAGCGATGCCCCTGACGCTTTCCGCAATAGTATCGATTTCCGGAAGAACCGGGCGGCAAGCCGCATCGACATACTTTTCATGACGGTACGGTGCAGCGGAAGAGGGGATTCTCCGAGCAGCACGGTAACCATGCGATTGATATAGTGGAAAAAAACGGCTGTTCCGATGAATTCAGGAGCCTCTTCGGGCGGAAACGGAGGAGCGAGAAGCTGTTTCGAACCTGGCGTACGGGTGGCCGCCCCCCACGCGGCCGCCCGTCGAATACCTTCGTCCTCTATCCCGTCCAGCCGCCCTTCGGCCATCGCCCCGGAATAATCGCGACCTGAAATCCCCAGAATCATGATGCTGTGCGCGTCGACACAGTACGGACAACGGTTGATTGCGGAAACCGCGGCCGCGACCGCTTCTTTCGCTTCGCGGGGAACCCGGCCGACGAGCAGGGACTCCCGACAGGCCATCCATGCTCCCGCGAGCAGTTCCGGTATCGGCAGGTGCAGCGTAAAAGGTTCGACATCGGAACCGAATTCAAGCTTTATCCGTGCGATGACTTTTCCGGCAAGCGGGTTTTTCCGGAACTTTCGATACGAAGCGACAGGGAGAGCCATAGCGAACATGCATGGTTGAATATCCGCCATTTGGGAAAAAACGGTAAACAGCGACTGCGGCCGTGGCGACGGATCGTTTATTCCGGAACGGGCAACTTCCGCAGAACCCTTCCGGGGCTGACGAGCGATATCCCCTGGGCCGAGGCGGTACTGATCATGACCGCTTCGATCACCGGCTCGGTGACACTGCCGGCGGCCGTCCACTCGACGATGAAACTGGCTCCCGCCCCCCCGGCCGTATCCGTCTCGTGAACCACGAAATCCATCGAAGCCATCGGACCGAGCACAACCGGTTTCGAAAGATATTTCCGTACGGGTTTTCCGTCGGAATCGAAATAACGAACCTCGTTGATCACGATGCCCCTGTCCGCATCGGTATTGCGGACGCTCAGGGTCACGGCAAGCTGGATCACCCGTCGTTCGTCGCGGTAGTAGATATGGGAATAGACCGGTACATAGACCGTCTGACCGACAACCGCACGGCGATCGAGTTCCGGCGCGGCGCTGTCTCCGGCCCCGTTGCGCTCCTGCCTGCCGTCCTGTCGCGGAGAAAGAGCGGGGTCCCTTGTGCAGGCTCCTGCGAGGAACATGGTCATCAAAAGGGGTAACAGTAGCTTCATGTGGCCGAACTGTTTGGGGGCGTCTCTGCAAACCCGCCGCGCCCGAATTACCGCATTGTCCCGAACCGGAAGAACCTCCGGGCACAAACGGTGGTTATACCATTGCCCAGAGCTTGATCTTGCGGTCGTCGCTGCCGCTGACGATCACCTTGCCGTCGGGCGAAATATCCACCGACTGCACTTCGAGTACGTGGCCGCGGTAGGTATGCAGCAGCTTGCCGGTCCCGGCATCCCACAGTATGACTTTTTCATCGTTGGCGACGCTGGCGGCTTTCCTGCCGTCGGGACTGAAGCGAACGCTGCGGACACCGTCTTCATGCCCTTCCATGATGTGCGTTATTTCCCCGTTCGAAGCATCGAGCATCTTGACCAGCGCATCCCTCCCGCAAAGGATGATTTGCGAACCGTCCGGGCTGAAACTGACGGAATAGGTGTGCCTGTCGCGTGTTTTGTAACTGGCCGTATTTTTTCCGCTTTCAACATCCCAGATCCGAATCACCGGCTCTTCACCGCAACTGACGAGCTGTTTCCCGTCGTGGCTGAATGCGACACACTCGATATAGGACGTATGACCGGTCAATGTCCTGATCTCCTTGCCAGACTCGACGTCCCACAGCTTGATGGTCGTATCGCGCGAACAGCTTGCAAGGGTTTTGCCGTCGGGGCTGAAATCGATCATGCGCACCTCGGTGTCGTGCCCCTTGCACTCGTGAAGACACTTTCCTGTTTCCGGGTCCCAGATTCTCACCGTGCTGTCGATGCTGCCGCTTGCGACTCTGTCCCCTTTCGGGCTGTAATCGACGCACTTGACCCAGGTCGAATGACCGGAAAGGGTATGCAGCGCCTCTCCGCTCTCCACATCCCAGAGCATGACTTTTTCATCGAAACTGCCGCTCACCAGTTTTTTCCCGTCGGGACTGAACCTGACGCCGAGCACACGGTCCTGGTGTCCTTCGAGCGTTTTGATCAGCGCTTCGTCCTCGCGAACCTGGGGACGCTTCAGTTCCTCTTCCTTTTTCCCGAGCAATTTCGATAGAAAACCCATGACACTGTTTTGGTTTAATGTGAACGCCGCCTTCCGGACGGCGTGAACGAATCCTGTCGCAATCTGACGTTAAATTTAAAAAATATATCGAAAGATACCCTACAGGCCTGCCGCAGAGGAAAAGGGATCATGATATCTTTCCCGAAAAATCGTACCTGCGGCCCTTCCAGCGAACTCCCCCTCCGAAAGCCACGAGGGTAAACGACCTGAACGCCAGCAGCAGCAGAACGATCTGCGAGACCGCATGAAGCAGCGTTTCCGGAAACGGCTGGCGAAACCTCGCCGCGACAAGCATCCTGCAGCCGAGGGCGACCCCGATCTGCGCCGCCGGAAGCCAGAAGCGCCCCGCCGAGAAATCAGCATCGAGAGCGGCATCGAACAGAAAGCCGTAGGGCGCGACATAGAGCAGGGCCGTCATCAGCATGAGGGCGAAGAGGCCCGGAGCGTTGTAACCAAGTCCTGCGAACAGGTTTTTGCTGAAGCCGTTCCATACCTCGGAAAAGGTGCGGTACATCCTGCAATGCACGATCCGGCTGCCGTCATAACTGACAACCCTGCCCCCGCTTCTTTTCACGGCCTTGCACAGCCATACGTCCTCGACGATGTCCGACCTGACCGCTTCATGGCCGCCGATACGTTCGTATCCCTCGCGGGTGAAGAGAATGAACTGGCCGTTGGCGAAACAGAGCGATGGTTCGGGCCTGGTCCGCACGAAACGCAGCGGCAGATAACAGAGCAGAATGAAATACACCAGCGGAACGACGAGCCGTTCTCCGAACGTGACGGTCTCCTGGCGCGGAGTGAGTGAGAGCATGTCGGCGTCCGCCCTAAGCAGCGCCTCTACCGAGGCGGAAAGGCAGCCCGGTTCGTGCCGGGTGTCGGCATCGGTAAACAGGAGCACCCGGCCGTGCGCCGCGAGGCCGAGCTGATGACACGCCCATGCCTTGCCGTGCCAGCCGTCCGGAAGAGGCTTCCCGCCGAGCACGCGAAGCCGTTCGGCGCGGGGAGACTGCAACAGCGATTCGAGAATCTCCGGCGTGCGGTCATGCGAGCCGTCATCGAGCACGATGATCTCGTAGTTCCCGTAATCCTGGTCGAGCAGCGACCGCACGCACCGCTCGACAGTGTGCTCTTCATTACGTACGGGAACCAGCACGGAAACCATCGGTCCGTCGCCGGTCCCGTTTCCGGGAAGCAGAGGTTGCAACTCGCCGAGGTTCCAGAGAAGAATCCCGAGAAACAGCAGCAGACAGAAGAGAACAGAGAGTTGATACAGGATCATATCCGCTTTACGGATTGATTGCGTGACAAAAAAAAGGCTGCCCTCTCGAGCAGCCGGAAACATGCGGAGGCTGTCGGCAACCGGGGTGGGCCTCAGTCGATGAGTTTGCTGATATCGTACTCGAAGATACCCTCGGCCCCGGCCCGTTTCAGGTCGGGAATCACCGACCGGACAACCTGTTCGTCCACGATGACCTCGAGAGCCACCCAGTCCTCCGCAGCCAGGTTCGAGATGGTCGGCTGGCGCAGGGCGGGAATGATGCTCATGATGTTTTCCAGTGAAGCCTTGGGCGCGTTCATCTTGAGCCCCACCTTGCCCTGGGCGTTGATCGCGCCCTGGAGAAGCATGGCCATGTTCTCTATTTTCTCACGCTTCCAGGGGTCGTCCCAGGACTTTCTGTTGGCGATCAGTTTGGTATTGGATTCAAGCAGCACCTCGACGATGCGCAATTTGTTCGCTCTCAGCGAGCTTCCGGTTTCGGTTACCTCGACGATAGCGTCGGCCAGTTCCGGAGGCTTCACCTCGGTCGCGCCCCAGCTGAACTCCACGTGCGCGTTGACGTTGTTTTTTTCAAGATATTTCCTGGTGATGTTGACCACCTCGGTCGCGATTTGCTTGCCTTCGAGATCCCGGACCGACTGAACGGGTGAGCTTTCGGGCACGGCGAGCACCCAGCGCACAGGCCTCATGGAGGCCTTGGAGTAAACCAGATCGGAAACTTCGACGACATCCGCGTCGGTTTCGATAATCCAGTCCTTGCCGGTCAGGCCGACATCGAAAGCACCGAGTTCGACATAGTGGGCCATTTCCTGAGCGCGGATCAGGATGGCTTCCAGCTCGTCATCGTCTATGGAGGGGAAATAGGAGCGGCTCTTGACGGAAAAGTGGAACCCTGCCTTGGCGAAAAGGTCGAGCGTGGAATCCTGCAGGCTTCCTTTGGGCAGTCCGAGTTTCAAAATCTTCTGTGACTCACTCATGTTGATCGAAGGGTTTTTGGTTAGGAGAGGTGCCGCAACGAAAAAACCCCGTTTTCAAATACCCCGCAGGGATAGCTCCCGTTGATCCAGGTGCCGAGATTTATGTATTCGCTACGTGAATTGCTCAATTGCTTTCTGTCCTCCACGTGGCTGTGACCGCAGACAAAATAATCAAAATCTTTTTCCCTGACCAGTGCATCGGCGTAGCGGAAAAGAAAATCGGACTCGTAACGGTGAGCCGATGCGCCGTGCTTGCGGCTCAGCCTTGAAAAAGCCCGCATGACGGCGATCACGAGATCGGGCTGCAGGGCGGACAGAAGAGAGAGATTGAAGCGGTTGCGCACGAATCTGACGAACAGACGGTAGCCGATATCGCTTCTGTCGAGGCCGTCGCCGTGAGCGATGCAGAACTTCCTGCCGTCGATGGTCGTCTCGTGCATGCCGTACCAGGTTTTTACTCCGAAATGCCTGGAGAAGTAATCACCCAGATCGAAATCGTGGTTACCGGCGAAATAATGCACCTCGACGTCGTGGCGGGCAAGCTCTCTCAGAATGCAGAGAAATCCGTCGAAATACTTGGGAACCACATGCCGGAACTCCATCCAGTAGTCGAGAATATCGCCGACCATGTAGAGAGACGCCCGTTCGTCCCTTGCCATTCCTGCAAGCCTTTCGAAACAGCGGATTTTCGCCCGTTCTTCATCGTCGGACTGCAGTCCCAGGTGAATATCGCTGACAAAAAAGCTTTTCGACATGCGCAACTGACGTTCGATGAACTGCTTACAGGTATGCCGCGAGGGCGATGACCGCGACGGGAATCAGGATGTTGTCGACCTCTTTCGGGCTGAGTCCCTCGATAATCGTCGCGACGAGCGCGATGGTCAGGATCGCCGTTACGTCGAGCGCCGCCGGCACGATAAGCCAGACGAAAAACATGCCGGCGAGCGCGCTGCCGGCAAAGAACGCCAGGCTGCCCTCGACGGTTTTCTCGCAGAAGACCCTGTATTTCATTTTCCCCATCTTCATCCCGAAGATCGGGGCGAGGCCGTCACCCCAGCCGAGTACGGCCATGGCAAGCACACCCGGGAACTCCTTGTAGAAGATCGTGCCGCAGATGGTTCCCACGATAACGAAGTAGAGCGTCCCCTTGAGCAGCTCCCTTTTGTCTCCCGTGCGGGTCATGGTTTTGACCGCCTGGTCGTCATCGGCGGCGAAAAGGCCTTTCTGCACCAGAAGCACCGCCCAGACCACGAACACGGTGACATTGAGGTACTGGCTCCAGTGCCCGTCGTGAAAGAGCGGAAGAAACACGATGACCGAGCCGGCGCAGATATGGGTGATCTTGCGGCTGATGTCCCTTGAAAGCCCGTGACTGGTAACCAGGTAATCCATCAGCGGAGGAACGCTGAAAACGTAGGCGAAGGTCAGGAAGGTAACCAGCAGGTTGTGCCAGACAACCGGCAGCGAAAAGAAGGTCGATTGCAGAGTGCCCATAACAAAAGGTTTTTTCTGTTGAACGGATCCGGCTTGCCTGGAGGCATACCGGAAAGGCCCCGAACAGTACGCAGCCGGGTCATGCCCGGGACATCCTCCGCTGTTCCCTGAAAGCGAGGCGGATCATCCCTGCATATATTTCAGACCGATCGCGCCGGCGGCCATGAGATTGTTGACGAGAAACAGGATATTGTTTGCGACCTGAAAGCGAAGAAACGCATTGTGTTCGGCGACATCGCTCTGTCCGATCGCGTTGCCGAAGCCGTCATTGACCGCATGCTGCAGAAACGACATGCTGCTCTTCGGGTCATGGTAGAGCTTGATCTGCATGAAAATGTTGAGTGCAAGCCCGCCGAGCATGAAGAATACGAGGTAGTAGAATCCCCAGACGAACTCGAGGATGGCGAAAACGAGAAACACGAGGTCGATGATAACGAAGGCGACGAGAAACGTGTTTTTCGCGCCGATCATGACCGTCAGTGATTTCAGCCCCCCCTCCTTGTCGCCTTCAGCCGACTTGAAATCGTTCATGATGATCAGGGCGACGGCCATGAAGAAGTTGAGAACGGAAAGCCAGTAGACCTCGGGACGTATCTCGCTGAAGAGCGCGTTGGCCGAAAACCAGGTGATGAAGCTGTAGGAAAAGCCTACAGCCGGCGCTGAGGTCATGATATTTTTTTTCAGCTTGAGGGGCGGCGCCGAGTAAATGTAGGCGACGATGAGACCGGCGACGATCGACCCGAGAATGATAAGCCCCCTCGTGCCGCCGATATACATCCAGAGAAGCACGCCGATACCGAGCGCCAGCAGGCAGACGACCACGCTGTTCCAGACGGCCTCGGTCGCCGAAAGCCTCCCCGAGGGAATAGGCCTTGTCGGCTCGTTGATCCGGTCGAGTTCGAGATCGTAATAGTCGTTGATGGATTGGCTGAAACCGGTTCCGAGCGGTCCGAACATCAGAAAAACGGCGAGCAGAAGAAGATAATCCTGAACGGTGGGCTGCATGGCGCCGGAAGCCATTGCACCGCCGGCAAGGCAGGGGAAAACACTGATCCAGGTAACGGGGTCGAGAATCTCGAGATGTGCTCTCACCTTGTCAACGAAACTCAGACGGCGGCTGGCGGTAACTGACATTGTAACCCTGAAATACGCCCGGATAAAAGGCGTCATTACGAAAAATTTTTCTCAAAGGAAGGAATTTACGAATACACCGTAACATAAAAAAGCACCACGGGCATCAAGCCCTCTCTCCCACAAGCGTTGCGGAGGTGGCCGAAAGGATTTTCACCCTGACGATATCCCCCGGCTCGCTGCCCTTGCGCTCGAAAACAACGACACGGTTTGTCTTCGTTCTGCCCATAAGCATGGCCGCGGAGCGCTTGCTCTCCGATTCCGCGAGAACTTCGACCACACTGCCGATATCCGCGGCATGGCGTTGCGCTGAAATCCGGTTCTGCAACGCGATGATCTCGCCGAGTCTCCGTTTCTTTTCCTCCTCGGCAACGTCGTCGTCAAGGCTTTTCGCGGCCGGTGTGCCCGGACGCACCGAATAGTAGAACATGTAGGCGAAATCGAATTGCACCTCTTCCATGAGGCTGATCGTCCGGCGGTGGTCGTCGAGGGTCTCGCCGCAGAATCCCGCTATGAGATCGGTTGAAAGCGTAACCCCCGGAACGGCGTCGCGGATCATCCGGACCTTGTCGAGATACTCTTCTCTCGTATGGCCCCGGTTCATTGCGGAAAGAACCCTGGAAGAACCGCTCTGGACCGGCAGGTGTATGGAATTACAGATATTGTCCCTCGCGGCGATCACCCTGACGAGGTCCGGAGAGATATCCTTGGGATGTGACGTGGTAAAACGGATCCTGAGATCGGGCGCGGCGTGACTGACCTGTTCGAGCAGTTCCGGAAAGCGGCAGTCGCCCTGTGCGTCATGATAGGAATTGACGTTCTGCCCGAGCAGGGTTATCTCCCGATAGCCCGAGGAGACAAGGCGTGACACGTCGTCGAGAACCGACTGCAGCGGACGGCTTCGCTCACGGCCACGGGTAAACGGAACGACACAGAACGCGCACATGTTGTTGCACCCTCGCATGACGGGAACGAACGCCCCGGTTCCGGGCGAGCGGACCGGATCTATTTCCGCATAGGTCTCGTGGAGCGAATGGGTGAAATCCGCGGGGCGGCTCCCCTGCCGGGCATGATCGATCATGACCGGCAGCTGGCGATAGGTGTCCGGACCGGCGAGGAAATCTATGCCCCCCGCCATGGAAAAAAGTTTTTCACGGTAATACTGGGGCACACAGCCGATGACGCCGACAAGCAGCTCCGGACGGCGGCGCTTTTTCGCATGAAGCCGGCCGAGCTGGTTCAGGATCTTTTCGACGGCGTTTTCCCGCACGGCGCAGGTGTTGAGCATGACCAGGTCGGCGGAGTCCTCGCAATCCGCAATCACGTACCCCTCGTCCCGCAAGAGAGCCGTAATGATCTCGGTATCCGCCTGGTTCATCTGGCAGCCGAACGTTCGTATGTAGACTCTTTTCTTCATCAAGCCTCCCGCACCCGGCATTCCAGCCGGACGGCAACCATCCCGCGCGATCGGTTTTCAGGATAAAAATGCCCGGCAGCAGGGCACCGCCGCTGATTTTTCAATGGATTAACACTTTTCCCGGTTAATATACATTTCTGGCTCTCCGTAACCATGACTCCCGTCGAAATGCTCGATCGCGTTATCGGCTTTTTCATACAGCGGCACCTGCTCTCCAACATGATTTTCGCACTGGTTATGGCGGCGGGAATCCTTTCATGGTCGGGCCTGAAAAAAGAAGAGCTTCCGGACATCACGTTCGACACCGTGAGAATTTCCGTGAATTATCCCGGTGCGTCGGCGGAAGAAGTCGAGTACCATGTGACCGATCCCATTGAAGAGGCTCTCGGATCGGTAGAGGGCATAAAACGGCTGACCAGCTCGACGACGGCGGGCAACAGCATCATAACAGCCGAGCTCGAACCGCAAGGCGGCGGCATCGATCCCGTGGTAACCGAAATCCGGCAGGAAGTTTTCGCCGTCGATCTCCCCGACGCGATAAAAGACGATCCTCGCATCCGGGTATTCAAAACATCCCGCAAGGCGGTTATCGACATAGGATTGATCCTTCAGGGAAAACACCTCCTCGACACACAGGATCGCCGATGGCTTCAGGCCCGTGCTCTCGATCTCGAAAAAAGGCTTCTCGCCATACCCGAAGTCAGCAGGGTAACCCGTTCGGGCTACCTTGACGATGAAATCCATATCAACGTCGACCCGGCAAAACTCCGGGAATACGCCATCCCGTTCAATACGGTGATGGACGAAATCCGACGCAACAACGTTCGCCAGCCTGCCGGGAGCATAGAAACCCTGCAGGAACCCAAAGTCACGCTGTACGGCGAACTTCGCACTCCCGAAGCATTACGGGCTCTTGCCGTTCAGGGCGGATTCGAAGGTCAGGTTCTCAGACTCGGCGATATAGCCGAGGTAAACTACGGACACGAAAAAAACCGCCAGGTCCTTAAAATCAACGGTCATGAAGGGATATTTCTCAAAGTGGCGAAAAGCTCCGGAACAGGCATTCTCGACGCACTGGATGCGGTCGACCGTGTTGTCGACGATTTCCGCTCGCGCCAGCAGGGCAACCCCTCGCTTCGGCTGGTCATGCTCGACGATGAAGCGATCGACCTGAGAAACCGCCTTTCGATCATCGCCGTCAACGGATCGATCGGTTTCGTGCTCATCCTCGTCATTCTGTTCGTTTTTCTTGATTTCAGATCGGGATTCTGGGTAGCTGTCGGCATCCCGTTCAGCTTCTGCTTCGCTCTCGCGGGAGCGTTCATGATCGGTTACTCCATCAACAACATCACCCTCGCCGCGGTTATCATCGTCATGGGAATCGTCGTGGACGACGCCCTGGTGGTGGCTGAAAACATCAAGCGCACGGCATCCGCCGGCGTGCCCCTCTCCCTGGCCGCGACCAGGGGCACATCGATGGTCTTCCTGCCTGTCATCGCCAGCATTCTGACGACCTGCATCGCGTTTGTCCCGCTCTTTTTCTTCGAAGGCCGTTTCGGGGCGATGGCCGCCTTCATTCCGGCCGTCATCGCGCTGATGCTCGCAGGCAGCATGCTCGAGGCGCTGTTCATTCTTCCCGGCCACATGACGCTCTCGACCGGAAAGCCGGAAAAATCGAGACGCGAACACTGGTTCGCACTCTGGGAATCCGCTTATGCAGGGATACTCGATATCCTGCTCCCCTTCAGATGGGGAATTGTCGCCCTGTTTCTCCTGGGATTCGGGGCATCCCTCATGCTTGCCGCATCCTCCATGACCTTCGTCATGTTTCCCGATGAAGAAACCAGGGAGATACGACTCAGCGGCCGGGCTCCGTCCGGCAGCACGCAATACGAAACCGCGCGGCTCACCCAACCCCTCGAGAACCGTATCGCACAATCCGCCGGGGTCGTCGGGTTCAGGAACGAAATCGCAACATCACGCCGGGGATCGGCCTTGCAGGACAATGTTTTCAGCATGAGAATTGAAATCCTGCCCAGGGAGAGCAGGGAAAAAAGCGCCGATGAGCTTATAGGGGAATGGCAGCGGACCGCGGCTTCCTCGACGACATTGTCCGGTCTCAGATTCAGCAAAACCCGGCACGGTCAGGACAGCGGAAGCCCCGTGGAAGTCGTGATACGGGATAACGACGAAGCCGCACGACGGCATGCGGCGGCAATGCTGGCGAAAGAGATGAAAAACCTTCCGGAACTGGCCAACGTCGAAACAGATCAGCCGAAAGCAACGCCGGAATACCGCATCACCCTGAAACGCGACAGGATCAAACGTCTCGACATCGACCCTTCGGAAGCCGCGGAAACCATCCGTGCGGCGCTTGAAGGCACCGTTCTCTACGAGTTCGGCTCCGACCTCGAACCGGTCGGTGTACGTTTTTCCATCGTGCATCCCTCGAAGCGATCGATCGAATCGCTGCTCGAAGTACCGGTCGAGAACAGGAGCAACTACCTTGTCCCCCTGCGGGATGTGGTCACAGTGGAAAAGATCGAAAAACCCGATGCGATCGTACGCAGGGACCGTGTGCGCTCCACCTCGATCTATGCCGACATTGAGAAGCAAAGCGGCAAAAGCCCGCTCGATATAGCTGAAACGCTCGAACAGGACCTATTCCCGCACATCACCGCACGATATCCCTCGGCTACCATCGAATTCGACGGCGAAATCCGGGACAGCAGGGAGTCGGGCAAGGACTTTCTTGTCGCGGTCGTTTCCGTTCTGGCACTTATTTTCATTGTACTTGTCCTGTTGTTCAATTCGTTCCGCAAAGCCCTGTTGATCATGCTGACCATTCCACTCGGACTGACTGCCGTAATCGTCGCCTTTTTGCTCCACGGGATTCAGTTTTACGGATTTTTCGCCGTGGTCGGCACGCTCGGCCTGGCCGGCGTCATTGTCAACGATGCGATCATCATGGTTACGAGACTCGACAGGGAAACCGGAAGCGGCGAACAACCTGAAGCATGGATCGCAAAGGCCGCATCGACCCGTCTGCGGGCGGTGCTGCTGACGACGCTTACAACGGTTGCCGCCATGCTCCCCACGGCGTACGGGTGGGCGGGATACGACCCGATGCTCGCCCAGATGATGCTTTCCCTTACATGGGGCCTTGTCGGCGGGACCCTTGTAACCCTGCTCCTCGTGCCCTGCCTCTACCGGATCATGATCAGGACCGATAACGGATAACCATGCCAATGCAATTCTTTCGGACCCCGGACAAAACGCCGATCGGACAGATCGCGGTTGCACTCATCCTGCTTCTGCTCGGCATCCCGGCAGGAGGGGTGGGTGCGCTGGCGGACGAAAAAAACCTTTCGCTCGAAGCCTTTGTCCGGCTTGCCGCGGCGCGCAACAGCGTGTTCGAGGAAATACTCATCGAGGAGCTTCCGTTGCAGTACACCGCGACGCTGGCTCTGCCGGCCGACGATCTCGTCATCTCCGTCAAAGGCAGCTACATCCTCATGCTCGAAGATCCTGACGGCGGAACGGAATACGGTTTCTCGCTGGATAAACTCTTCCCTTCCACCGGCACCCGACTGTCGGCTTCCCACAGCGTCGATTACGGTTTCGGTTCGAGAAGAAACGAATCCGGGTTCAGCATATCGGTCGTACAACCCCTGGCGGAAAACGCCTTCGGCAGAGCGAACCGCCTGATCGAAAAACTTTCCGGAATTGAAACCCGGATTGCGCGCCACCAGATCGCGGAAGCATACGAGGACTACCTGGCAAGCCTGATGCGGCTGTACTACGACTGGTATGCGGCGTCCGAAAATCTCGCCACCGCGGCCTCAGCCTACCGGGACGCCACGACACAGCTTGAAAATGTCCGCGAAAGGGCCCGAAACAGCATTGCACTTTCGATAGACGTCAACAAGATCATGGTTCAGGTCCTTTCGAGAAAAGAACGGTTGCTCGCTCTGCAGAACGATTATGATGCACAAACGAACCTCGTTATGGAAGCAATACGAGCCGATGGAACACAACGCCCGGTGCCGGTACCGCCCGACAAGCCGTCCCGCATGCCGACGAACGACTTCGAGCGCGAACTCCGGCTGTTCCGGGAATCCAGCCGCACGGCATCGATGCTGACGCTTCTGGAAGAAAAAGCGGGAACGGAGGTCGCCCGGGCAGCCGACCGGCTGTTACCCTCCATCAATCTGACCGCGGGATACGACCTTCTGGGCGAGGACAGGTTCTTCACGGATCGCGACCACGGACTTTTTGCCGGAATGACCCTGGAATGGCCGTTACCGGGCAAGCAGGAAACAGCTCGTCACGAGACAAGCCGGATCAACCGGCAGAGGGTATACCTTTCAACCGGCAACACCAGACTCTCGCTCGAAACCTCGCTGAAAAACCTGTACCGGGAAATAGAGCGCCAGTACCGGCTCATAGAACTCGCAGAGGAAAAAATCGCGGTCTCGGCAGCGATCGTCAGAGATGAAAAAAAGAATTATTCACTGGGGAAAGCCCGCCTGAACGACCTTATCGACGAGGTGAACCGGCTGGAAGAACATAGGTTCAATCGCATCAACCGGGAAATCGAGCTGCAGAAGCTCATAGTAGAATGGAAAAGACTGACGGACACGCTCATTCAGTCGAAGGATCTTCCCGCGCCCCCTGCGCCTGACTGACAGCCGGACAAAAGGCCGCCCGGCTGTCAATCGACCCGGAGCGCGGCTATTCCCCGAAATGCAGGTGGCGGTACTGCTCTATAAGGCCTTCGGCTTCGTCCTTGCACTGGCCGCATACCGTGCCGATCTTGGTATGCTCCTGCAATTCGTAGAAGGTTTTCGCGCCTTCGAGCACGGACTCCTCGATTTCGGCATCGGTGACGTTCATGCACTGGCAGATGGTACGGGTTTTCTCCCTGCGGACGCGATCGGTCATGCCGTTGCGCTCGAAATAGTCGTTGATCGCCGCCCGGAGCGCCTTGTCGCCGAGCACGGAGCAGTGGATCTTGTTCTCGGGAAGACCGCCGAGTTCCTTTGTCACGTCTTTCGGCGAAACGTCGAACGCCTGGTCGAGGGTCATTCCCTTCACCATTTCGGAAAGCACCGAAGTGCTGGCTATGGCGCTTGCGCAACCGTAGGTCTTCCATTTGCAGTCGGTAATCACCTCCCTGGCGCCATCCACCTTGATCACCACCATCATCTGGTCGCCGCACGAAAGATTGCCCTCCATGCCGACGCCGTCGAAGCCGTCGGTATCGTCCCCTTCCAGAATGTTCTTGGGGTTCATGAAATGCTCTTTCAATGTATCGGTATAGACCCAGTTATTTTGCTGCAGCATGTTCTCCTCCTTTTACATACGCTGTTGACATGTTTCTGATTTTACTGATGACTCCCGGAAGCACGTCGAGAACGTACTCGATATCTTCCATGGTCGTTTCCCTTCCGAGACTGAGACGGATGGAACCGTGCGCCCGTTCGGCATCCGAACCGGTCGCAAGCAGAACGTGTGACGGATCGAGCGACCCCGACGCACAGGCGGATCCGGTGGAAACGGCGATCCCCTCGAGATCGAGATAGAGCAGGATAGCCTCTCCTTCCGCACCGGGAAACGACACGTTCAGGGTGTTCGGCATGTTGAAGGTCGGATGCCCGTTGAAGAAAACCTCATCGACGGAGTCCTCGATACCGTTTTTCAGGCGCTCCTTCATGACCGCAAGCCGCTTCGCCTCTTCCTCCATCTCCAGCGCACGCATTTCCACGGCCTTGGCCAGGCCCATGATACCAAGCGTGTTTTCGGTGCCCGCCCGGCGCCCTTTTTCCTGGTGACCTCCCCGTATGAAGGGACAGTAGGGCGTTCCCTTCCGCACATACAGGGCTCCGATGCCCTTCGGCCCGTAAATCTTGTGTGCACTCATCGTCAGAAAATCCACGCCGAGGTCGTCGACGTTCAGGGGAAGTTTGCCGAAAGCCTGTACGGCGTCGGTGTGCATCAGCGAACCGTTTTCATGAGCGAGCCTGCTGATTTCGGCAATATCCTGAATCGTACCGATCTCGTTGTTTGCCGTCATGACCGACACAAGCCCCACATCGTCCGTCAGGTATTCCTTCAGCTGGTCCATGTCGATCCGGCCGAACCGGTCGACGTCGAGCAGTTTGACCGTCGTTCCGCGGTGGGCGAGACACTGCGAGGTTTCAAGCACGCAGGGATGCTCTATTCTGGTGGTTACGATCGTCTGGCGCGCCTTGAACCCCGGGATACAGAGATTGGAGGCGCATGCGAAAAGGGAGAGTACGGTATTGTTGGCTTCGGAACCGCTGCCGACAAAGACCATCTCGTCCTCGTGGGCTCCGATCATGCCCGCAACGACGCCCCGCGCATGCTCGACGTTGGCTCTCGCCTCCCTTCCGTAAGCGTGCATGCTCGACGGATTGCCGAACATCTCCATCGCTTCGATCATCTCTTTCTTCACCTCCGGATGGAGCGGCGTTGTAGCGTTGTGATCAAGATAGACCCGTCTTTGTTCCATAATCCAAAATCGCTTCAAGTGTTACATTGATTAAGGCAAACCGGCGCTTTTTCCGAAAAAGAAAAACTATTCGTCGTCAAAAAGCCAGGTTGAAAGATAGCGTTCTCCTGTGTCAGGCAAAAGCACGACGATTCTTTTATCTCTCATATCCTCCCTTCCGGCGACTTCAAGAGCTGCCCACATGGCCGCGCCCGAAGAAATCCCGCAGAGAATCCCCTCGCGGCTCGCCAGATTTCTTGCGGTCTTTCCGGCATCGTCGGAACTGACAAGCATCACCTCATCGACGACAGCGCTGTTGAAATTTCCGGGAATGAAACCGGCCCCGATGCCCTGGATCTTGTGCGGCCCAGGCTCCCCTCCGGAAATGACGGGCGAATCCTCGGGCTCCACGGCAATGATACGGACCCCCGGTTTCCGCTCCTTGAGCACCTCGCCGACCCCGCTGACAGTCCCGCCCGTGCCGACCCCGGCGACGAAGGCGTCGACCGTCCCGTCGGTATCGGCCCAGATTTCCTCGGCCGTGGTCCTGCGGTGCATTGCCGGATTGGCCGGATTGCTGAACTGCTGGAGAATGATGCTGTCCGGCAGCGAAGCCGCAAGGCGCTCGGCTTCCTCGATCGCCAGTTTCATGCCCCCCGCACCGTCGGTCAGCACGAGTTCGGCGCCGAGAATCCTGAGCAGCCTGCGACGCTCGACGCTCATGGTTTCCGGCATGGTCAGGATCAGGCGATATCCTCTGGCAGCGCAGGCGAATGCAAGCGCGATGCCGGTATTGCCGCTCGTCGGCTCGATGATCGTCGTGCCCTTTCGCAGCACGCCTCTCTGCTCCGCGTCCTCGATCAGGGCCACGCCGACCCGGTCCTTGACGCTGGAAAGCGGATTGAACGATTCGAGTTTGGCCAGTACCTCGCCGCCGTCTTCGCGCATTCTGCGGATTCTCACCAGCGGGGTTCTCCCCACCGTACCTGTGATGTCGTCGTGAATATTCATATGTGGAATTTCTCTACTGCTTTGCCGCATCTTATCCCGACCCGTAGGCAGGAATGGATGCTCAGTTTATCACCCGCGATGCATCGGAAACCAGAAACAGTAATACATCTGCGATCGCCCCGGCAGGGACCCATGACGAGGCGTCCGCGACCAGTTTTACGGGAAAATATAACCATATAACCGATCTCGCAGAAAGGAATCCGAAAACCGGACAAAAAATTCCCTGTTTTCATACAGGCAATCCGCATCGCGGCATTCCGGGGAACATCCAGCCTGTACGCCGGACAACAACAGGCCGGATATCCCTCTATGCGGGATTACATCCGCTTTCTGTAGCGAAGGGAATAACTGAAACGGTGGGAGGTCATTCCTGGCCGAGCACGATCGTCCGTTTCTCCATCGGAGGAACTTTCTCGCCGTTGAGATAGAGTTCAACGAAGGGCGGTCGCCCGATATTCACCCAGAATTTCTTTTTCGCTTCGTAACGCAGCACCTCACCCGCCTTGAACTGGCCGCCGGGATACACCTTGTCTCCATCGTCGGCGATCACCTTGACCCAGGTCAGATCGCTGACAATGCGCACGACGAGGATGTTGCGGTATGGCGAGTCCTGAGACTCGGGAAGAAAGGCGACGTTTTTGGCCCAATCCTGCGCCTTGACGGCGAGAGAAGCTTCAGCGCTTTCCTGAACGGGTGTATCGGCGAGACTGTCGGCAGGAATTTCGGTCGCCGAAACCCCGGCGGCGGCTTCTTCGACAGCCTCGACGTCGCCGCTCCCGGCAGCTGCCGTTTCATCCGCATTCTCACCGGACCCGCCGCCGAACACCAGGAAAACAATCACCAGCAGGACGACAAGCACCGCAACCCCGCCTCCGACAAGAACCGCTGGACGGACACCGCCCCCGTCGCCGGATCTGATCGCATCGAAAAGCCCGCCGAGGCGGGGCCCCCGGGCTTCCGGCTGCTCGTCGCAGGTCGCGTCGGCATCCTGCCTTGCTCTTGCATCGGTGGGAATACTGAGTTCTGCGCGGCAGTTCTCCAGCAGCTCGTCGTCCGTAACGCCGAGCGCGAGAGCATACTCCTTGAGAAAAGCATAGACGTATACCGACGGCAGGAACCTCAGGTTTTCCGACTCGATGTTCTCAAGATGGTCCCGCTTGATTCTGGTGATTTCACTGACTTCCTCGAGCGAAAGCCCCTGTTCTTTTCTTGCCTGAATGAGTTTGCGCACCAGCAACTCACTGGCGGAACCGAATGTGCCCCCTTCTGCCATGACCTACACCCGTTTTATCCCTGTTAGACGGTTTTCGACGCGGCTAAAAGACTGTATATCTATGAAGTTAACAAAAATACATCGTTCGTAACAATCGAAAACAGGTCGCCGCATCCGGTATTTCGGCAATGGGAGGCCGGTTTCGGCGTGTTTTTTTTCTTTTCGATCGCCCGGAAAGACGCCGGAGGCGCCTGCAGCGCGTGATCGAAAGGCGGAAACGTTCCCGCCGGCGCATTCAGTCCGGCTGACCGAAAAGAGAATAACGAACGCCGGTCAACTCCGTCGAAACCGCCCATAACCGTCGCGCGAGATTCTCGTCCCGCGACCGGAGAGAGGAGCCGACCCTGACGGGATAGCCGCCCATCTCCAGAAAACCCGAAGGTCCGATGAAATCCCCGCTTTCGACGTCATCGGAAAGAGCCGCGTAGAGTTGCGGAAGCGCGCCCGCTTCCGGGCTCTGGGCCATTGTCCTGTTGGCCAGGGAAACAAGCAGCTCCATGACGCCGCCCAAACCCGGTGGTCTGTCCATGAGCGGTCCTGATTTCTGGAGGTTGGTGGCCGCATAGCCGGGATGGGCCGCCACGCTGAGCAGCCCGATACCCGCCTGGCGCGCCCGCCTGTGCAATTCGAACGAGAACAGAAGGTTGGCGAGTTTGCTCTGGGCGTACGCCGCCCAGCGGTCATACCGCCGCCTGGACTGCAGGTCGTCGAATCGTATCGAACCGACATTGTGGGCGCCGCTGGTGACCGTCACCACCCGGCCGTCGTCCGATGCGGCTATCCTGCCGCAAAGAAGCCCGGTCAGGGCGAAATGCCCCAGATGATTGACGCCGAACTGCATTTCGAATCCGTCTGCCGTTTCGCTGCGGGGACAGGCCATGACCCCGGCATTGTTCACCAGGATATCGAGGCGGCTGAAGCGTTCGAGAAACTCTTCGGCAAACTCCCTTACGGAGGACAGCTCGGCGAGATCGAGCCTCATCGCATGCAGGTCGGCGTCCGGAAGTCCGGAAGCGATCCCGCGCATGGCCTCGAGCGCCTTCGGGGTATCCCGGCAGGCAAGCACGACGGTAGCATGCCTCGAAGCAAGCCCCCTGGCCGTCCAGAACCCGAGGCCGCTGTTGGCCCCCGTAACGACGGCCACGCTGCCTCTCCGGTCCCGGGCATCGTCCACCTTCCATTCTCCACCCATATCGCCTCCTTCGGTCTTATCTGAAAAACCAGACGGACACTCACTGTTTCAAACAGCCTGCGGGACGGCTTTGTTCCTCTCTTCTTCCCCTGAAACGCCTTCCGGGAACATGGTGCCCCGCATTGGGGATTTTTTATCTATTTTATACAATTAGTACAGTTGCAGTACATACAAGACTTTTACTTACAGAGGCGCTGCGGCGCCACCCCTATGAATACCGACATATTCGAACTCTTCATTTTACTTGCCCTGATTCTGGCAAACGGTTTTTTTTCGATGGCGGAGTTCGCCATCATCTCATCGCGGGAAGCACGACTGCACGAACTGCGCGACGCAGGAGTACCCGGAGCCGCGCTCGCACTCGACCTGCTGGAAAACCCCGGCAGATTCCTTTCGGCCATCCAGGTCGGCATTACGCTCATTGCGACCCTCGCGGGCGCGTTCAGCGGCGTGAGCTTCTCCGGGCCCGTTGCGGAGATGATCGCCGGCATAGAACCACTCGCGCCCTACAGCGAGAAACTGGCCCTGGGAGCCGTCGTCCTCTGCGTGACCTATTTCACCCTCATCATCGGCGAACTCGCACCGAAGAAAATAGCCCTGCAGCACCCTGAAAAAATCTCCATCAGGATCGCCCGCGTCATCGATATCATCTGCAGGTCGAGCGCTCCTGTCGTGCATCTCATCAACGGCTCGACGAACATCGTGCTCAAGATCATAGGCATCAGGAACACCGAAAAGCCCCTGGTCAGCGACGAGGAAGTCATGCTGATGATCAAGCAGGGGGCCAAGAAAGGCGTGTTCGAATCCGTCGAATACGACATGGTTTCAAGGATTTTCCGGATGAGCGACAAACGGGCGAGCGCCATGATGACGCCGAAAAGCGAAATCGAATGGCTGGACCTGAACGCTCCGGAAGACGATCTGATCGCCAAGATGCAGGCCAGCGGACGGTCGCGCTTTCCCGTGGCCGAAGGCAGCCTGGACAATCTCAGGGGTATCGTTCGCTCGCTCGACCTTGTCAGCAAGCAGCTGCTGCAGCCCGGCAATCTGAAGGACACCGTCCGCAACGCCATGAAGCCCCCGATCTTCGTTCCCGAATCGGTGCCGGCATTCCAGGTACTCGAACTTTTCAAGGAAAACCGGGCCCATCTGGCGCTGGTTATCGACGAACAGGGTTCCGTGCAGGGGGCCATTACGCTCACCGATGTTCTGGAAAGCATCGTGGGGGACATTCCGGCCGACGATGTCGAAGGCAACAGAAAAATCGTGAGGCGAAGCGAACGCACCTGGATCGTCGACGGGTTGCTTCCGGTCGACGAGTTCATGGCGCACTTCCGGCTCGACGAGGGGTTCCTCGACGAGGAGGATCCGCATTACGAAACCATGGGGGGTTTCCTCATGACCAAACTGGAAAAAGTGCCCTCGGTCATGGATACGCTCGAATGGAATGAAATCCAGTTCAAGGTCATAAAGATGAACCGGCAGCGGGTGGACAAGATACTGGTGATTTTCAACGAACAGGATAAAAAGGAAAAATAACCGCCTCCGGCCGGCATCGTTCCGGCTGCGTTTCCATATTCACCGGGCATTGCGTATCTTCGCTCCGGGACATTCGCCATGACAACAAAAAACCAGATTCTGATGGAAAGAACGCTTACCATTCTCAAGCCGGACTGTGTCCGTAAACAGCTTATCGGCGCGGTCACCGATAAAATCGAACGCGCCGGATTCCGCATCGTCGCAATGAAAAAAACGAAACTCACGAAGGATACCGCCGGCGAATTCTACGCCGTGCATCGTGAAAGGCCGTTTTTCGGAGAACTTGTCGAGTTCATGTCTTCCGGGCCCTGCGTTCCCATGATCCTCGAAAAAGACAATGCCGTCGAGGACTTCCGTACGCTGATCGGAGCCACCGATCCCGCTGAAGCCGCCGATGGCACGATTCGCAAGCTCTATGCCGACAGCAAGGGTGAAAACATCGTGCACGGTTCAGACTCCGCGGAAAACGCCCGCATCGAGGGTGCGTTTTTCTTCTCCGCCGAGGAGGTTGTCCGCGTCGACAGATAAGACAACGGCCGACACAGGCGAGGCTGAAAGCGAAACAGGGACGGCGCCCCGACGAGGCTGCCGTCCCTGTTTCGCTTTCAGTCGAGTTCCTTTCCGTGAAGCGTCAGCGGCTTGCGGGAATCATGCCGGGCGGCGGAGATCGCCTTCGGGGGAGTCCGTTCGGCAAACGCTTTCTCGAACATCATTTCAGCCATCTCCCAACGGTCCTTTCCCGCCTTGAGCATCACCAGAACCATATCCCTGTCGTCCTTCATCGCGCGGGCGATCAGGCAGCGGCCCGCCCGGAACGTATAGCCTGTTTTTATGCCCACGGCGTAGGGATAGCGCTCGAGCAGCTTGTTGCTGGATTTGAGGGTGTAGCGCTTTCTTGTTTTCTGCTCGAAGAACGAGACCGAATCAAGACGGGCGATCCGGTTGAACAGTTCGTTCCCGATCGCGTATTCGGTCAACCGAAGCAGATCGTCCGCCGTCGAGTAGTGTCCTTCGTACAGGTCACGGTCGTAACCCGCGGGATTGGTGAAATGGGAGTGGGTCATGCCGATCTCTTTCGCGCGCCGGTTCATCATTCGGGCGAATCCGGGCACGTTTCCTCCGAGATAGACGGCTATCGCGAATGCCGCGTCGTTGCTCGAGCGCACCATCGCTGCCTTGACCAGATCGATAAGGCGTATCTTTTCACCCGGATCGAATCCGGCCTTGGTGGGTTCCACGAGCGTGGCTTCCTTCGGGATCTCGACGACATCTCCCAGCTTGCCGCTTTCGATCGCGATGATGCAGGTAAGGATTTTCGTCAGGCTGGCCGGCTGTATTCGCCGGTCGGTATTCTTGGACATGACGACCCTGGAGGTGCCGATGTCCTTGAGGATATAGGAAGCGATGCTTTTCGAAGGGTCGAGGGTGTCGAGCCGGGAATCCTCTGCCGCGGCCGCAAGTCGGCACGGCACGGCCACAAGCATGAACAGCATCGGTAAAAAGGATATCAGTCGAAACAAGCCGGTTCTTTTCATCATCATCATTCCTGCCGTCGAATCAGACGACCTTCAGCAAAGCGGGGCATTCCTGTTGTGCTCGCCGGACGGGACACTTTTTTCCCCGCTCTCCCCTGCGGCACAGGATTCCCCGTACCGGCGGTTCAGCTCGGCGAGAAGAGCGAGCGTCCTGTCGATAAGACATATCTGGGTATTTGCGAACTTCCCGGGCATCAGTTCCGAAAACGCGAAGAAATCCGACCTGTCCGGACGATCGGCGACACTCTGCAACCGCCGGAAAACCACGAGGGCCTCATGCTCTTCAAGATGCCACCTGCGAACATCGAGCTGATCGAGGTGACCGTCGTAGTGGGAACGCAGGTCGAGCAGACACCTGCCCGCTTCCCCGGCATGAAACAGCACCTTTTCGTGGCGGTGATCCTCGATCCCGCATCCCGCCGCGATGTGCTGGACGCTCTTTTTCGCCGTGAACAGCATCTCTTCGGAAACCCCCGCGGCAAGATCGACGAAACGTTCGCAGAAAACGACCGTTCCATCGTGGACAAGGAGTGTGGCCTGGAAACTCCTGAGATTCCTGAACCTCACGAGTTCCGCTATACGTTTGTTCTCGGCCATGGTTCGGTAACGCTCCTGTTGCATAGAAGAGTGTAAACTACAATGTAATAAAACGCTTTCTACTACTGCAAAAACATCGAACCCCCGGAACCGTCGTAACCGGATTGGAAACCGGACGATTGCCGCAGAAAATCGTTACAGATAGATATCGTCTTCCGTATCCGCGCAGGGGGGTCTCTTGACATCGTTGAGATAGTCCCTGAAGGTCTCCCCGTATATCTCCCAGATGGTAACGAACAACGCGGCAATGACCGGCCCCACGATAAAACCCGAGATGCCGAAAAGGCTGATGCCGCCGAACGTGCCGAAAAAAATGAGCAGCTCGTGCAGCTTGGTGTCCCTTCCGACGAGAATCGGCCTCAGGATATTGTCTATGCTGCTGACAAGCAGGCCGCAGAAAAGCAGAAGTCCCGTCCCGGCGGCGAACTGGCCGGTCGCGTAGAGGTAGGTTACGGCCGGAACCCATACCAGGCCGGAACCCACGACGGGAATGATCGAAAGCACGGTCATGACGGCGCCCCAGAACACGGCGCTGTCGATACCCGCGAAGGCGAAAGCTATGCCGGCGAGGCTTCCCTGGATAATGCCGATAACGAAGGTCCCCCGGATAGTCGCCCCGGTAACCGAGGTGAACTTCTCGAGCATCCGGGACTGGTCGGCGCCGCTCAGCGGCAGATAGTACAGCACCTTTTCGAGCATTTCACGCCCGTCCCGCAGGAAAAAGAACATCGTGTAGAGGAACACGAAGAACAGAAACAGCGTATGAACGGTGGACAGGGTGAAGGAAGAGATATTGTTGAACAGAAAGGTGCTCATGTTGCTGACGAGCTCCCCCGTTTTCTGCAGTATCAGGTCGCTGTACTCGGTGATCGTCGATGAAAACGGCAGGGAGCTGAACATGTCCTGAAAAGCTGTAGGGCGGCCGAGCTGCTCCTCTATCCAGGGTACCGCCGTACGGCTGACCTTGATCGCCTGGGCCGCGACGATACCGAGCACCGTCAACATGGGGAAAATGATGATGCACGAAACAGCCAGGAGGGTCAGGGATGCGCTGAGGCTTTTTCTTCCCCTGAACCACGTCTCGAATTTCCGGCAGAGAGGCATCGCCAGTCCTGAAAAAATGGCCGCGACGAGGATGACCATCAGGAAATCGTAGATCATGGAAAAAAAGACCGCCGAAATCACCAGGAGAACCAGCAGCAGGATGATATTGTTGAGTTCAAGTCTTTTCATAGCCCGACACTCTTTTCATGTTTACAACCACTCTTCCCGGCATTCCGTTGCCGCGAGCCGCGCGCGAACCATCGCAACGGCGAACATGCCCGCCGTCTCCGCCCGCAGTATCGATCTTCCCAACGATACCTCGGCAAATCCGTTCTCTTTCGCCAGGCTTATCTCGCGTTCGCTGAATCCTCCCTCTCCCCCGACGACGAACAGCACGTTCTTTCCGGCAAAGTCCGAAACCGGCGAGGAACGGGATTCCTCGTAAGGAACGAGCTTCAGATCGTAACCGCCCATCCCGAGCACCTCTTCGAAGGAACGGGGCTCGCAGATTTCGGGCAGATAAAACCGTCCAGTCTGGCGCAACCCGGCGACCAGCACTTTCCGCCACCGCTCGACCTTGCGCGCCGCTTTTTCGGCGCGCGGCTGGGACACCGTCCGCTCCGTAACCATCGGCACGATACCGCTCACCCCGAGTTCGGTCGCCTTTTCGAGAAAAAAATCGAAGCGCTGGGCGGATTTCAGCAGGGACATGGCGACCGTCACCCTGGTCGACGCAGCCCCGACCATCTCCCTGGCGACAATCGACGCCCTCAGTTCACCTCGGCCGATGGCATCGATGTCCGCGGCAAGAGACAGGCCCCGACCGTCGGTGAGTCGAATGCGCTCCCCCACCCTTTTTCTCAACACCTTCACGATATGGAAAAATTCATCGTCGCCGACCGTGAGGACGCCCGAGGAAAGATCGATGCGCTCCGGCGGCGTGTAAAACAGCTCCATGACTTCTTGCCTTTGCAGTTACGCCGCGGCGAGCGCCACGACCGCGAGTGAAATTCTGGAAACTCCCGCCGTTTCGAGCGCATCCATGACGGACGCGACCGTCGAGCCGGTCGTCATGACGTCGTCGACGAGAAGCACGCTTTCCGGCGCGGGTTTTCCCGAAGGGACGAAAGCCCCCAGAACATTGCGGCGGCGCTCTGCCGGAGTGAGCCCGGCCTGGGAGCGCGTATATCGCCTTCTCACGACCAGATCGTCGCGCACGGGCCAGCGGAGCACCGATGCCGCCGCTTGCGCGATCACCTCGGACTGGTTATAGGTCCTCTCGATTTTTTTCAGCCTGTGCAGCGGCACCGGCACCACGACCCTTTCCTCCCCCGTCTCTCCGCCCTGCGCCACAAACTCGCCGAGCCTCGTGCCGAAAAATTCCCCGAGACGATACACCCCGTCATATTTCATCCGGTGCAGGATCGCCCGGAGCGTATCGTTGCTGTGAAAGCGATAGAGCGCAAAGGCGGCGTCGGGCGGCGTTCGTTCGGGACGGCTTTTCCCGAAGGCCTCGCGCACGGCGTCCGACGATGCCCGGCTTTCGAAAAAAGCATCGAAGGAATTCTCGCACCGGGAACAGATCTCCTCCCCCCGGTCTTCGAGAAGACAGTGGCAGCCCGCGCAGACGCGGGGATAGAGCAGATTGAGCAGTCCATCGAGCATGACCGGTAGGGAGAAACGGTTGTCAATGTTGCCGGGGCTCGCCGCGCGGACACGGCGGCAGGGCTTCAGGGCAAAGACGAAAAACACAGGGCGGCCGCGCCGTATACGCCCGCCTCGTTGCCGAGAGCGGCCGGAACGACGGCCATCCCCTCGTGCATCGAAGGCAGTGTCGAGTGCTTCAGCTGCCGGAAAGCGGGCGCGAACACGAGATCGCCCGCACCGGAGATGCCGCCACCGATAATGAATGTCCGGATATCCATGAGCGCGACGACACCCGCGAGACCGACGCCGAGCACCGAGCCGATCCGCTCCCACACCTCCAGGGCGACGGCATCACCGCCGTGAGCCGCCTTTTCGAGGGTTCTCGGCGAAAGGTCCTGCAGGTCCTCGCCGTGCATATCCTCGTTCCAGAGGGTACGGGGATAACGCCGATAGATCTCCTTGCCCATCGAAACGATCCCTTTTTTCCCGATCAGGCTCTCCACGGTTCCCCGGATACCGGCATGAACGCTCTCGCCCGCGTAATCGACGGTCAGATAGCCGATCTCGCCGGCCGTGCCGTTGGGGCCCCTGTAGAGGCGCCGGTCGAGAATGATCCCGCCGCCGACCCCGGTACCGAGAGTGACCAGCATGAAATCGCGGTACCCTTTTCCCGCGCCGAACACCGCTTCGCCGTAAGCGGCGGCGTTTGCGTCGTTATCGATCTCCAGCGGACAGCGAAGCCCGTATCGTGCATCCAGTGTTTCCAGAAGCCGTTCCTCGAGCGGAAAGCGTTTCCACCCCGGCAGGTTCGGCGGATAGCTGAGCATGCCTTTTTCCCTGTCGACAGCACCCGGAGCGCCAAGCCCCAGGCCCGCAAAACGCTCTGCGCCGAGCCGCGGGGCGAACCGGGCATGGAACGATTGCGCGAGTCCGGCGATCTGCGACACCACTCCCTCGGGCCCTTCCTGCGACTCCGTCGGATGCCGCTCGTGCGCAAGCAGGCCTTCCTCCCGGTCGATGACCGCGATTTTCACGGCGGTGCCGCCGAGATCTATTCCGAGTGCCCAGCTGGTCATTGGTTCTGCCGGATCATGACTTGTACGGCCTGATATACTTCCTTTTCGAGGAACTGGTATCGAAAAAGCCGGTGATCTCCTGAATTTCAGGTGTCGGCTCGCACTCTTCCCTGACGCGTTCGAGCGCGTCGTTGAGCAGCATGCCCGACTGGAACAGGATACGGTAGGCGTGCCGGATCCTGTCGATCTGCGGGGAAGCGAACCCGCGCCGTTTCAGGCCGACGAAGTTCAGTCCCTGAAAACGGAACACATCGTGCCCTCCCGCCATCACGTAGGGAGGGACATCGAGCGAGGCTCTCGAAATACCGCCGACCATGGCGTATTTGCCGATCCTGACAAACTGGTGCACGCCGGCGAGACCTCCGACGACGGCATAGTCCTCGACCTCGCAATGGCCGCCGAACTGGACCGAATTCGCTATGATCACATGGTTTCCGATGATGCAGTCGTGCCCGGCGTGCACATAGGCCATGATGAGATTGTCGGAACCGACGACCGTCTTGCCGCTCGCCTGCGTTCCACGGTTGAGGGTGACATATTCCCTGATGACCGTCCGGTCGCCGACATGCAGATAGGTTTTTTCACCCCGGAACTTGAGATCCTGCGGAACGGTCGACAGAACCGCGCCCGCGAATATCCTGCAGGACTCGCCGATACGCGCGCCGTCGGCAATCTGGACATGCGGGCCTATCTGCGTGCCGTCGCCGATCGTGACATCGTCCTCGATGACCGTGTAGGGGCCTATGGTTACGCCCGAGCCGATTTCGGATTTCGTGCTGACCGTGGCTGTAGGATGTATGCTTGTTCCCATGAACGATTTACTTTTCTTTTAACTGTTGAGGGCTCTCCTGGTCGATCTCCCTGAGAAGTTCGTCCATAATCTTTTTCGCCTCCCCGGTTCGGCCGACTTCGCGAAGGGCGAGGGCGAGCGCGTAATGCACCCTCGGGGCCGAACGTATGGTCGAAACGGCAGCGAGCTTTTCCAGGTAGGCAATATACGGATCGGCCTTATCTTTTTTCCCCAGTTCAACATAGAGAGAAACCACCGAAGCTGCAACCTCCGGATCGATGCCGAAACGCTCCAGAGGCAGGGCGCTGCCCGACCTGTCGAGAGCCTCGATCGCGAGCGTCTTTCCCGGAGCTTCCCTCCGGTTGCCCGCGGAATCCCTGACCGCCAGCTGGTCGTCCGGTCGTGCGGCGAGTTCCAGCGCGAGGCGCGCGAACAGCGGCTTGTAGTTCCCGCTCAGGCGGCGCGCGGTATCCTCTATGTAGACATCGGGATCGTCGAGATTGCGGTAGCGGAAGACACTGCACAGGTTGGTCCACAGCCGCGACGGCTCGATCCGTTCCGCTTGCCCGGTATTTTTCTCGGGAACGACCCTGTAGGCCAGTCCGTCGAGCCGCAGGTAATCGTCGAGACCGAGCAGGTTGTCCCTGCCTACGGTCAGGGCGAAGTAGACCGGGCGGGAGGTGAAGTTGTTCATGAGTATCTCGTAGACCGCAAGGTCCTGGGGACGGAGAAAGCCCTGCCCCCTGAAATTCACGGTGGGGCGGATCTGCCAGCGGATGGTGTCGAGAAGGGCGTCCGGAACCGGCAGTCCGGCCTCGCGGTATTCTGCGGCGAACGTTTCCCTCAGGCCGGTGGCGGGAAGGTCCACCTCCACGGGCTCGATCGCCACGTAGCCGATGTCGGCAAGTTCCCCGTCGCTCAGGCTGAACGAGAGGGGCCTGGCCCCGTGGGGCGCGGTGTTTTTCAACTGCAGGAGATACCAGCCCGTATTGGCGAGGCTCAGGTTGACGACCCGCACATCGGTCCTGATGCCCTCGACCTCCTGAAGGTACCATAGCGGAAAAGTGTCGTTGTCCCCGTTCGTGAACAGGATCGCATCCCTGTCGCAGCTCTGGAGCATGTTCCATGCCCAGTCCCAGGGCACATAATTGCCGGAACGGTCATGCGTATGATAGTTCGCCAGAAGCATCCTGCCGCCGGTAACGAAAAGCAGCCCTCCGAGCAGAACGGCCGAAAACACGCTGGCCGAACGGGCATTGCGGACCGCCGGAACGGCTCTGGTGAGCAGCGCCTCGACGCCGATGCCTATCCAGAGGGCGAAGGCGAAAAAACTCCCCGTATAGCTGTAATCCCGCTCGCGCGGCTGGGGTTCGGTCTGGTTGAGATAGACCACGAGAGCCGCACCCGTGACCAGAAAGAGCATCGTGATGACCGAGGCCGTCTTCCAGTCCCTCCGGAAATGGGAAAAAACCCCGAACAGCCCGATCAGGAACGGCAGGCCCCAGAGCTGTGACCAGTCTACCCCTGCGCCCTCTGTATCGCCGCCCCTGCCGATGAACTGCCACCCGAAGTAGCGCAGGTACATATGGTTCATCTGGTAGCGGAGGAAATAGTCCGTGTCTGACGCGTACTGGCGGTAGAAGTACTGGTGCACCGGCTCGGACGACCAGCGCCTGGGCCAGAGAGGGAAATCGCCGTACTGCTCGCGGTTCAGGTAGGAAAAGAATGCCTCGCCGGTCGACGGATTGTTTTCGTTGATTGCCGGAGCGGCCTTCGCCCGCACGTAGATCAGCGCGTAGGAGGTATAGCCGACGACCAGCAGAAGCAGGGACATGGCGACGGTGTGCAGCAGGCGGCGGCGATGGACATGGGCGTAGCGCACCACGAGCATGACGGCCAGAAGCGGCAGCGCGAAACCCCACCATGACGCGTACTGCATCAGCACCGGCAGGCCCTTGATGATGCCGATATAGACGAGCAGAAAAGCCGCGGCGCTCGCGCCGAGCATCAGCACGAACGACAGCGGGCTGAAGTCGTATTTTTTGAAATAGTAGAGCATGGCCACGGCGAATATCGCCAGGAGGCTCAGGAGATGCACGCCTATGGAAAGGCCGATCATGTACATGGCGGCCATGAGCCAGCGCTCGCTGCCGGGATCGGGATCCTCCTCGTACCATCGCAGCCCGAACCAGACCACCATGGCCGTAAAAAACAGCGAAGGGGCATAGACCTCGGTCTCGACGGCATTGAACCAGAAGCTGTCGGAAAACGCCAGGACGAGCGCGCCCGCGACAGCGCCTCCGTATGCGGAAATTTTCTCGGCTGTGCTCCACGCTTCGGGTTTCGTTTTCCTGTAGAGCGCTATCAGGCGCACCGTGATGAGATAGGTCAGCGTGACGGTGGCCGCGGCGGAAAGGGTGCTGAAAAGGTTCACCCTGGCGCCGATATCGTCGAAAAAGGGCAGCATGGAAAACAGCCTGCCTATCAGCAGAAAAAGAGGCGCGCCCGGCGGATGCGGCACCCCGAGCGTATAGGCCGTGGCGATGAACTCACCGCAGTCCCAGAACGAGAGCGTGGGAGCCATCGTCAGCAGGTAGAGGGCTTGTGCGACCAGAAAAAGCGCTGCGGCGATACCGCGGTTTATCGTCTTGTGCTCCATGTAGCTCAATGCTTGTCGGTAAGTCATGCCCCGTAACGGTCGGCGACGGCGTCATCGGCGCCTCGTCCCCGAGGAGGAAAGCAGAGTTCCTCCGCGATCAGGTCCGCGAACAGGAACCCTTTCTCGGTAACCCGTACGATACCTCCGTCTTCTTCCAGCAGACCCTCGCGCCTGAACCTTTCGAGCAGGGAAAGCACGGCTCCCCTGTTTTCGTGATGGCGCAGGAGAAAATCGCGATCGAGCCCGGAAGAGAGCCTCAGTGAAAGAAAGAGCTGCTCGTTGTGCCGCTCCTCGGGGGAAAGCAGCTCGCTCTGCAACGCGGCCGCCCCCGGTGCATTCATGTAGCGGATCAGGCTGCAGGCATTTGCAGAGCGCCACTCCTGTCCGTTCCTTCGAACCAGCGAATGCGCCGACGGCCCGAATCCAAGATACGATTCCCTGTGCCAGCATCCCAGATTATAACGGGAAAAGAACCCCGGTCTCGAAAAATTCGACACTTCGTAATGAAGAAATCCCCGCTCCCCGAGGAATTCGCAGGCGGAAGCGTACATCCCGGCCACCGCCTCCTCACCGGGCAGTTCGCATCTTCCCTTGCGCACCTCCCGCTCCAGCAGCGTGTTCTTTTCGAGGGTGAGCATGTATACCGAAACATGGGGCGCCCCGGTCCCGGCCGCCAGTTCGAGGTCTCTCGTCCAGGAACCGGAGGTCTCGCCTTCCGCTCCGCAGATCAGGTCCAGGCTGACATTATCGAACGTTTCGAGCGCCGCCTGCGTCACCCGCAGGGCGTCGGATGCATCGTGGGCCCTGCCGAGGGAAGCGAGCTTGCCGGACAGGAAGGACTGGACGCCGATGCTGAGACGGTTCACCCCGAGAGAGGCCAGATCGCGCAACGCGCCGGGAGACAGGTCCTCCGGATTTGCCTCGAGGGTGATTTCCGCGTCGGCCGGCAGCACGGCCATTGCGGAGAGCGTCTCCAGCCATTCGCCCAGAAGCCCGACGGGCACGAGCGACGGCGTTCCCCCGCCGAAGTGAACGGAACGGATGGTGCGCCCGGCCAGTTCCTCCGATCTCGCGAGCGTCTCCTCGCGTAGCGCGCTGAAAAAGCGCTCCTGGAGATCGTCCCGGGTCACCAGGAAAAAATCGCAGTAGGGACAGCGGGTCCTGCAGAAAGGAATATGGACGTAGCAATGCAGCATCTTCTTCAACTCCTTGCCCTGCCTTCACCCCAAACCGACAGAAAAGACTTCTTTTGCACGCCCGTTCAGGAAGACGTCGAAAGAATATAGCCGGCCACCGCCTCGAAAAGATCGTCGGCGACGAACTCGGGCCGCAGTCCCCGCTCTTTGCACAGCTCCTCCTCCCCGTGGCCGGTTCGGACAAGGATCGGCCTGAGGCCTGCGCGCAGCCCGCATTCGACATCGACGGTCTTGTCGCCGATAAAAAACGACCCTTCACGGTCCACCTCGATGCCTGAAGCGAGATAATCGGCGAACGCGCGCTCCACCATGCCGGTCTCCGGCTTGCGGCAGGAAGCGAAGCGATCGTATTCGGGATGTGGATGGTCGGGATGCGTCGGGCAGTAGTAGACCCTGTCGAAGGAAGCCCCCCTGAGCGCAAGCAGTTCTTTCATGTACCGGTGGATATCCTCGACACCCTCCTCGGAGACGATACCCTTCGCGATCCCCGCCTGGTTGGTGACGATCACGATACCGTAACCGGCCCGCCGGGCCATCGCGATAGCCTCGTCGGCGCGATCGATGAGCCTGAACTGCTCCCTCGTGGCCACGTAGGTGCCGATATCGCGGTTGATGGTGCCGTCCCTGTCGAGAAAGAGAACCCTGACTTTTCTTCCCATGACCTCATTCGGCCCCGAGAAGGGCCTCGTACAGCTCATAGTATTTCCCGGCCGACTCCTTCCATGCGAGATCCCTGTTCATGTTCCCGGTCACGAGCCGTTCCCAGCGTTCGTGATCGCCGTAGGCCGAAAGCGCCTCGCGGACCTTTTCGACAAGGGATTTCGGCGTGTAGTCGTGAAAAACGAACCCCGAGCCGTCCCGGCCGTCGGTGATTTCCTCGATGGTGTCGACGATGCCGCCGCCGTCGTAGACGATCGGCAGGACGCCGTAGTGCATGGCGAAAAGCTGCATCATGCCGCAGGATTCCATTTTCCCGGACATCAGGAGCATATCGGACGACGCCATGATCTGATGGTAGAATTCATCGCTGAACTCCGGCTTCAGACCGAGCTTGTCGGGATACTTTTCGGCGAGGGCCTCGAGCTTCTTCTGGATATCCTTGCCGCCCGACCCCGAAAGGACGACCTGCACATCGAGCTTCATCAGCTTCTCCAGCGAAGCGAGCAGGAGATCGGATCCCTGAAACTGGTCGAAATTCAGCAGGCTGCCGATGAGAGGGGTCTCTTCATCGAACTCCATGTCCAGTTCTTCGAGCAGGTACTTCTTGTTTTCGAGCTTGCCGTCGAGCCGCTCCGCGTCGAACTTTTTCTTCACGAGCTTGTCGGCCGAAGGATTCCACTGCTTCGTATCGAGTCCGTTGGCGATACCCGGCAGCTCTCCGCCGCGGGCGGCGAGCACCTTGTCGACGCCGCCGGCAGCCTCGCCGTCACTGGTGATCAGTTCGGCGTAACGCGGGGACGTGGTCGAGACCGTATCGACGTTTTCGAGACCGGTGAACAGCATGTTGACCGAGTCGTCCTCCACGTGCAGCAGTTCATGTATCTCCGGAGGGAGGAACTTCGTAAAGGTTTTCAACGGAAAGATCCCCTGGCGATGGGCGTTATGGACGGTCAGCACCGTCTTGATATCCCTGAAAAACTCGTTGTCGGCATACACCGTTTTCAGCAGCAGGGGAACCAGGCTCGCGTACCAGTCCTGGAAATGAATGATATCGGGTTTCCATCCGAGCCGCTCCAGCGTTTCGAGAATGCCGAGATTGAAAAACACGACCCTTTCGGCGCTGCTCTTGAAATCCCCGCCCTGGGTCATGTCGCTGAACAGGCCGTTACGCTTGAAATATTTCTCGCTGTAGAGGAAGTAGGTCTGTATCTTGCTCGAAGGGAGGGCCGTCACCTTGACGTGGAGCATCTCCGTCCTGTCTTTCATCCGGACTTTTATGTCCGACAGGCGAAGCACGTCGTGCAGGCGGAACTTGCGGTCGTTGATAATACCGTATTTAGGCATCATTATGCGGGCCTCGCAGCCCTCGTCTTCCATGGCCTGGGGAAAGGACGCCATGAAATCGGCAAGGGAGCTCACCCTGACGAAAGGTGATATCTCACCGGAGACATAAAGAACCTTGCAAAAGCTTCTGGACATCTATAGCAGCAGCAATCGATTATTTTTTTCAAAAAAGTCTTTCATAGAACCCGATGGCTTTTTAATTTAAGAATTTATCCGCTGATTTACAATCAGCAACACTCCCGTTCGCTCCTTCTCCGCCCATTTCATTTCGCCATCGGCATATTCCTCTTTGACGTCGAAAGCCGGCGATTCTTGCCCCTTGCGGCCGGGCCTGTTTTTCTTCGTAACCGCACGCCCTCATCGAACCTCCGCCTCGGGACATTTGCCTCAAAAACGCTATACTTTCATACAGTACGGGAACACGGCGAAACCCTTTCGACGGTCGAAGCGGTTTTTTTCCGGCGAACCCGCAACCTCAAACGTCAACCCGGAATCTCATGAAAGCGCTTCCGTTCGCCCTGTGCATGCTCTTTCTCTGTTCCTGCGCACTGGACCGCCCGCCGTCGGGAGGACCGCCCGACGAGGAACCTCTCCAGGTGGTCTCGGCCGACCCCGAACCGTCGTCGGTCAATATCACGCCCGGGCGCATCCGGTTCGGCTTCAACCGTTACGTAACCACCTCGGCGTTCCGGCGCGCCGTCGTTTTTTCCCCCCCGGTGAGCGGCTACAGCCTGAAAGCCGACGGCACCGAAGCCGACATCGTCTTCAACCGGCCCCTGGACAGCAACAAAACCTACAGCGTCACGCTGAACCGCTCCCTCAGGAGCAGCCGGGGCAACGAACTCGAGCAGAGCTACACCTACGCGTTCTCGACCGGCCCGGTCATAAACCGCGGCGTGATAGAAGGCAAGGTCTTTTCCCCGGATTCGAGGCCGGCCCCGGGAGCGACGGTGCTCGCCTTCGCCCTGGCGGAAACCGGCGGCGAGGCCCTCGATCCGACGGGACGGCGGCCTGACTACAGCGTCCAGACCGGGCGGGACGGCGCGTTCAGACTCGACTACCTCGCCGAGGGACCGTACCGCCTGGTCGCCCTCCAGGACAGGAACAGCGACATGAAAATCGACCCGCAAAGCGAACCGTTCGGCGTCGGCGCGAGCCCGGTTGTCGAAACCGGCTCGACGAACAACCTCTTCCGGCTGGCAGACCCCCGGCAGGCTCCGGTTCTCCGCTTCTGCAGCGCCCCGGCGGACAACATGCTCGAACTCTCCTTCGACCGGACCTTTCCGCTCGACGAGTTCGCGGCGCTCGACATAACCGTTCTGGACACCACGAGGAACAGTCCCGTCGAGGTACGCGGCTTCTTCAGCACGAAAAACGAAAACCGCGACATCACCTACCGGATCGTGACCGGCAGGCTTTCGAAGGATTCGGGCTATCGCATCACCTGCACGCCGCCGTCGGGCATCGCCTCCAGCGCCGTGTGCCGTGGAAGCGGCGGCAGTGAAAGAAAGCCCCTCGTCGTGGACGAAGTCCGTCCCGCCGACGGTGAGAGGAAGGCGTTTCTCTCCCAGCCGGTCGCCGGAGAGGAAAAAACCGCCCTCATACGATGCAGCGCCCCGGTCGATCCCGGCTCGCTGCGCCGCTCGATACGCCTCTACGCCGTGCAGGGCGCAACGGCGCTGCCGCACGAATTCAGGCTCCGGGCGATCGACGCCCGACGCTTCGCCCTGCAGGCGGAACCGGCGTTCCGCGACGAGGCCACCTACCGGATCGAAATAGCGACGGGAAGCATCGAGGGACTCGGCGGTGAAAAAGCACCCGATTCCCTGCTGAAGAGCACCTTCACCGTGGCCGGCGCGGATGCGTACGGCGAGATTTCAGGCATGGTGCGTGGCGCACAAGGCACGGTCGTCATCGAGGCGGTGAATGTCAGGAACGGCCAGTCGAGAAAAACCGTCGTCAGCGGTTCCGCTCCCGGCCTCACTCCCTACCGCATCGGGAAAGTCGCGCCCGGCGACTACCTGGTCAATGCGTTCGTTCCCCGAGCCGGAGCGGGAAATCCCCTGCAGGCGACGTGGAACCCCGGAGGCCTGTTCCCGTTCAGCCCGGCGGACCGCTTCACCGTCAGTCCCGACACCGTGACCGTCAGAAAAGGGTGGGCGACGGAAAACGTGATGCTGGAATTCTGAGAGCGGTTCCGTATTTTCGAATTTCCCTTTATCCCGTAACCGATTCAGAAAAATACCTATGACCACTCCCGCGAAAATAGGGCCGAACTCGATCATACAGACCGTGGCCGCACTCGAAGCCGTGTACGGCAAGCACGAAACGGAAGCGCTGCTGACCATCGCCGGTCAGGGCCACCTTGTCGGCAACCTGCCGTCGGAGATGGTCGAAGAGGAAAAGTTCCATTCGCTCGTCAAAGCGCTCGACAGGGAGATCGGCTCGGACAAGCTGGCGGGCATCCTCGACGATTCCGGACAGCGCACGGCGGCCTACCTGCTGAAAGTGCGCATCCCCGGCTTCTTCCAGAAACTGCTCAGGCCGCTCCCCCCCGGCCTCGCCTTCAAACTGCTGCTCTTCGCCATCGGCAAGAACGCCTGGACCTTCGCCGGCAGCGGCGCGTTCAGCTACACCTCCGGCCATGCGCCCGTGATCACCGTCAGGGTCACCTACCCGACCCTCCCGGTCGTCGGCAACTTCTACCTCGGCACCTTCACGAAGCTCCTGAAAGAGCTGGTCAACCCGGACACGAAGATCGAACCGTCCATCACCGGCACCAGCGGCAACATCACCTGCCGCTACACCTGCCGCATCTGACCACCAGCCAACATGTCCCCCCGGTAGGGGCAGAGGCCCCCGTGCCTGCCCGCCCGTTATTATAGGATAAGCCGTTATCCTATAATAACGGCGATTCTTATTTTAAGTTGGGAAATCAGTGCGTTCGATAACTGAAAAACCGCACGGCCGCTATCGGTCATACCCCCACGGCCTCGGCCATCTGGTCCAGAAAGTTCTCGACGGCACCGGAATCCGGTCGCTCGTTGCGCAGGTCGCGGAAATCCAGCATCTGGATATCGGCAACCGCGCGTGAGGCCTCGTTGAGCTGCCGGTTGATCGCCGCTTCCTCGCCGTCCTCCTTGAAAGTGCTCCTGAAAGCCCTGCAGGTCCTGTAGTAGAGCGGGAAGATTTTTTTCCCGGCTTCGAGGGCCATCCGCAGTTCGTAGATGCACATGCGGCGGTTGAAGTAGGAGGGGGAGACGACCGCGACGAAGCCGTCGCACGCCCTGATCGAACGCTCGATCTCCTCCCGCCACTGCACGCCCCAGTTCAGGGAATCGCGGTCGAAAAACACCTCGCACTGTTCCCCCTGCGTCTGCGAAAGGGCGTTTTCGAACTCCTTCCGCAGCCTCGACACCTTGCGTTTCGGCTCCATGTCGTCGAGCCTCGCGTAGCTCCAGAAAATCTTCATATGTCACGCATCTTTTTCCGTTCGGCAGTATAGTGCCACCACGGGCGGGGCTCCCCGCCATCCATGAAGCGGACGACGGACAGGAAAACATCCAGCACGCAGGGGTCCTGGCGTCTGCCCCTGATCGACGAGAGGGCGTGATACAGCTCGACGGGCGAACGGCCGGCAAGATCGGCGGGTCTCTCGATGCCGATCAGGCGGAGATCGTCCGCGATCGCCGGGCCGACGTTGGGAAGGTCGGTCAGCTTTTCCAGCCTGTTTCTGTCGACTTTTTCAGGATGCATGCCGTGTTCGAAATTTTGTCTGTTGCCGGGGTTGCCTCGGCCGGCAGACGATACCACGCAAGAACCGCTCCCGTATCACTCGCCGGACAGATATGCCTCCAGGCTTCCTTGCAGTTGGTCGAGCCCCGGTACGATGATCGTCGGTTCGATGCCCCACGGGTCGAAGACCGCGTCGGGGGAACGCTTCACCCATGCGGCCCGCATGCCCGCCGAAACCGCTCCGATCACGTCGAACGGATTGCTCGAAACAAGCCACGCGCTTGCGCCGGTCGCGCCCGCTTTGCGGAGAAAGTGGCTGTAGACCGCCGGGCTTGGCTTGAAGGAGCGCAGGTCGTCCACGCTGACGACCCCGAGAAAACGCTCTCGTATTCCCGCGTTATGAAGCAGCGTCTCGACCGCGTCGGCGCTCCCGTTGGAAAAGGCGAACAGGCGATATCCCGTTTCCTGCAGAGCGGCGAGCCCCGGCTCCGCGTCCCCGAACGCCGGCAGGGTCCGGTAACGCTCAAGCAGCGCGGCCTTCTCCTCGTCAGTGATCGGCACGCCGCAGGCCGAGCAGGCGTAGTCCAGCGCGTGTCGGGTGCAGACCGCGAACGTCTCGTAGTTCTGCATGAGCCCCCTGCGGAAAGAGTATTCGAGCTGCTTTTCCCGCCAGAGCCGCGAAAACTCCTCCGCCCGGTCGCCCGCGTAGCGCCGCAGCTCCGACACCAGCCCGTGCGTATCGATCAGCGTCCCGTAAACATCGAAAGCAAGCGTAATCGTCATAGAGTACTCCTTCGTTGTAATGCGTTAATGCTTAAAATTACAATAAAAAAAGCGGCCCGAAAGCCGCCTTGCTCAATGTTCTCCGTTCATTGCCGAACAACCTGCATCGGACATCGTCCGACAGTTCAACAACTCAACAGATCAACGATTCAACGGGCGCAGAAGCGCCCCATTCTACTGCCATCCGCCGACGATCTCGAAGATGTCGCGGTCGCCGATCGGCACGGGCACCGATGCGGAGGGGTTTTCCGAAAGCAGGAACTGCGCGATCTCGTTGTAGGGCTTGAGGCACTCCTCCTTGTCCGGACCGTCTTCCATCTGGAACATGGTCTTGCCCGCGAAGCGGCTCTTGCGGATCAGTTCATGGTAGGGAACACGGGCGAGCAGCTTGGTGCCGACCTTGTCGGCGAACTGCTCCAGCATGTTGGTGCCGCCGCCCTTGGCGTAATCGACGCGGTTGGCGACGATGCCCGCGAGCTTGACGTTGTAGCGGGTGCTCTTCTGCTCGATGGCCATGCAGAGGCGGTTGGCCGCGAAAATGCTGTCGAAGTCGTTGGTGGCGATGATGACCGCGTAGTCGGCGTAGTTCAGCGGAGCGCTGAAGCCGCCGCATACCACGTCGCCGAGCACGTCGAAGAGGATGACGTCGTACTGGTCGTACAGGCCGAGTTCCTGGAGCAGCTTGACCGCCTCGCCGACCACGTAGCCGCCGCAGCCGCTGCCTGCCGGAGGGCCGCCCGCCTCGAGCGCGTCGATGCCGGCGAAACCGGTTTCGATGATATCCTCCTTCTCCAGCTCCTCGTGATGGAAATCGACCTCCTCGAGGGCTTCGATGACGGTTTTCTGCAGCGTCCCGGTAAGGGGGAACGTGCTGTCGTGTTTCGGATCGCAGCCGATCTGCAGGACCTTGGCTCCCTGCAGCGCGAGCGCGGCGGAAATATTGGCGGTGGTGGTGCTTTTGCCGATTCCCCCTTTACCGTATACAGCCAGAATTAAACTCATGATGACAACCCGGTGTTGATAATGAAAATAGTAGACAAGATTCTCTCTCTATCCGCCCAGCGCTTCCTTGGCCTGTTTGAACACTTCGGCGGTAATGTTGTCCGCGCCGTTTTCGCGCGCGAAGTTCTCGGTATTCTTCCGCACCTTCTTGCGGACGAAGAACGGCACCTTGCGAAGCATCTTCTCGGCGTCGGGAGTCCAGGCCATGCCGCCGTCCTCGGCGGAGAGTCCGGCTCCTTCGCCATGGGCGTCTTCCTGCGAACCGCTCTCGGCCGGTTCCGAGGCTGCGCCGTTCGTGGGAACGTCGCTCTCCTCCTCGTATTCGAGGCCTGCGTCGCCGAAGAAGTCGATCAGGTGCTTTTCAAGGCCGAGCTTGCAGGAGGTGTAGACCCTGTCGGCGAGAATGTCGGCCCCTTCGAAACCGAGCACGGGATAGTAGCCGAGCAGGTGGTTCTCGATGTGGGTCGGGGTGGAAACGACCATGCAGGGCACGTCGAGCTTGCGGCAGCTGTGCCGCTCCATCTGCGTGCCGCAGACCAGCTCGGGCATTTCGTCCTCGATCTTTTTCGATACTTCCTGGAACTTGTCGGTGACCATCAGCGGCTCGGGCAGGTATCCCTCGAGCTGCTCGCGCACCCAGTCGGCTTTTTTCGACATGTAGGTGCCCGCGCCGATGATCTGCATGCCGAGTTCGTCCTTGAGGAACTTCACCAGGCCGACGGTGTGGGTCGCGTCGCCGAAAACGAACGCGCGCTTGCCGCTGAAGCTCTCCATGTCGGCCGTGCGTGCGAACCACGGCACGCCGCTCGGCGCGCTCATGCCGTCGAGCGAGAAATCGGTCAGGGGCGGCATCTTCAGGGCCGGCAGCCCCTTTTCAGCCGCGATGGCGTTGAGCTGTTCGAGCAGATCGGCGATCCACTGCAGGGTGGGATTGACGCCGATGGGCGCGCCGTAGAGCACCGGCATGCCGAACTTCTCGCGGAGGTACTCTGCCGCGCCCGGGCCCATTTCGTGGTAGGGCGCGATGTTCATCCACGCAGCCGGAAGCTTTTTCAGGTCGTCCATGCCCGCGCCCCAGGGAGCGACGACGTTCACCTCGACCCCGATGGTCCTGAGGATCCTGCGGAGGCTGGTGAGGTCGGAACGGAGGTGGAAGCCGAGCGAGGCGAACCCGAGCAGGTTCACGCTGGGCTTTTCGGTCACGGTCTGCTCTTCGGCGGAACGCCTGACCAGTTCGGTGAAGAGGCCTTCGGCCGATTCGTGCTCCTGGATCCTGAACGGATTGACGTCGTAGACGAGGATTTTATCCTGATCGACGCCGGAATGCTTGGAGAGCTGGCCGAGGTCTTCCTGCAGCAGCGCCGTGCTGCAGCTCGGCGCGACCACGATCATCTCCGGATGGTAATGCTCCTCGACCTGCTGGAGCGTCGCCGGCAGGCGGGACACGCCCCTGGCGAGGTCCTGCCCCCTGACCACGCTGATGGAAAGCTGCGGGAAATCCGGCGTTCTTTCCAGCATGGTGTAGGTCGCGGTGATATAGTCGTCTCCCTGAGGGGCGTGATACACCGTATGCACGTTCTTCATACTGTTGGTGACGCGGCTGATCCCGTGAAGAGCCGTTCCCTCATAGAGCCAGAAAGCTAAACGCATGCTTTGAAGTCTTTAAGTTCTGTTCCTTTATATCCTCCCTGTGTTCCCTTTCGGGACCCGAAAAGCCGGCGGCGGCCCTGCAGCCTCACTCCGCGCTCGGCATCACGCCTTTCAGCCAGACCGACTCGTCGAAGGCCGGCAGATGCGCCCGCCGCTTGATCGGGGAAACGAAAAGGTTGGCCAGCGTGAACACGCCTGACCAGCTGTGGATCGGCATGAGCGTGAACTCCATGCTCCACTTGACGATAAAGCCGTTGCCGACGAACGGGTTGGCGGTCATCAGCGAGGTGACGATCATATCGGGTTGGGTGCGCTTGATCTCCTCGAGCTGCCGGTGGAAGTTGGGCTGCTCGACGACCCGTACCCCTTCGAGGGCTTCGAGCTCGCGCGCGTGAAACTTCTTGTTTATATAGGCGCTGCTGCACTCGACAACGTCTGCTCCCGCGTTCTTGAGGAAACGGGCGAGCGGCAGCTCCATCATGGTATCGGCCGTCAGGAACACTTTCTTGTCCTTCAGGACGGCGCACTGCTCGGCGATCCGGTCCCATGCGGCCTGCTCCCTTTCGCGAAGATCGACCGTGATGTCGAACATCGCGGCGAGGTCTTCCCAGAACACCCTGGTGCCGGTGGGCCCGAAGGGAAAGAGCGAACGAAGGACCTTCGATCCCCGCTCCCTGTTGAGGCGGGAAACGACCCCGGCGAGATAGGGCTGGATCGGCGCGAGCACCGTATCGGGCCCGATGGCCGGAAGCTTGTCGAAACGGCTTTCGGGCAGGAATCCGCCGACCCTGATGCCGAGTTCCTCGGCTTCGGAGCGCAGGTCGTCGGCGATGGAATCGTTGACCGAGCCGACGAAAACGACGCTCTTCTCACCCGCGGGCGCCTGCGGACAGAAGGGTTCGAGCGCGCGCAGCACCGAATCCTCGGCCTGCGTGAAGTTGAAGACGAGGCCGCTGGCGGGCACGAACAGCACCGGCACGTCGGGGGTGCTGAGCGAATGGGCGAGCCCCTTGAAATCGACTTTCATGACCTCGGGCGTGCAGGAGGAAAGCAGGAAGATCACCGAGGGATGGTGGTCGGCCTTGATTTCCGCGATCACGTCCTCGAGTTTCGGGTCCTGTCGCGACAGGTCGCCCTCCTCGAGCATGGCGATGCCGAACCTCGGCTTGGCGAACACCATCATGCCCAGCGCGTTCTGCAGAAAGTGCGCGCAGGTGTGGGTGCCGAGAATGAGGAAAAAGCTGTCTTTTATCTTCTGGTAGAGCCAGCCGACACAGGCCAGGCCGCAAAAACTGTGGGTAACGTTGTCTTCCTTGGTAATCTGGGCACAGCCCGGAACTGAAGTCATGAAGTTCTTCCTCCTGAAATTAGCGGCCGCAGCACAGAGCGCTGTCCTGCCTGAGATTCTGAACCGTTCAACCGGAAATATTCAAGAAGTGAAGATACGAATAATAGGCACAAATGAAAACCGCCGAACC
>Ga0272443_10000199_pt1 | contig 114760 bp, 97 predicted proteins | sample SSMAcet12_FD_193581 | JGI IMG/M metagenome (GOLD analysis project Ga0272443, IMG submission 193581) | Marine sediment archaeal communities from Little Sippewissett salt marsh, Falmouth, MA, United States - SSM-Acet-12 | ecosystem: Environmental > Aquatic > Marine > Wetlands > Sediment ... | reverse complement strand
GGCGGACACCAGGGCGTGGATCAATTGCTCCACGTGCCCTCCCGCCAGATAGTGGGCCTCCAGCTCGTCCCGTTTGACAAATGCAAGTCCGGCCTTATGCGCCTCGATCATGGACCTGACGATGACCGTAGGAGGGACTTTCCTCCAGCGCATCAGGATGAGCTGGAGCAGGGAGACCCTGACCCCGGACAGGAGTGCGGTGAACCACAATCCGATGGGGATAAAGTAAAGAATGATCCACAGGCCGATGATACTGGCCACTACGATAATAATCCAGCTGAAATTAAAATCTTCCATAACTATATCTTTTTTACTGGTTTTACATTGATCCTTGTCCCCTCCACGGAGACAATCTCTATTTCTGAGTTTGCATCCACATAGCCTTCGATCGACTTGGCTTCGCGGACCAGGTCATTCACCAGGATCTTCCCCATGGGGGCAAGCCTGGTCAGGGTTGTTCCCCTGTCCCCCTTCCGGACCTGCTCTTCGGTCAGGTCCCTGTCCACCGTACCGTCGCTGTCTGTTTTCAGCATCAGCTTGTTCCATGTCCTGGCCCTGAGGGACATGGCGATCACAAAAACGCTCAGGAGGATGGTCCCGATCAGGACCCAAACCCCCACCGTGGAGCCGTAATCTTCAAAGGCCTTGTAGACCCCGAACACGGTCAGCACCAGTCCACCGATCCCTGCAATGGTCACCCCGGGCACCAGCAGGAATTCGATTACAAACAGCAGAATGCCCAGAACGATCAGAATGATGATGATTGCCATATCCTGAACTAATGATCCACCGAAGCTTTCAGCCCCCGTGAGATAAGCTGGTATCGAAGTTCTTTCATTTCGCAGAAGGGGCCCGACCTGATCTCACATTTTCCTTTGTAGTGGGTGATGGTGGCACATTGTTCGGCCTGGGTCAGGGAATGGTTGCAGACTTCCACCAGCGTTTCCATCACATAATCAAAAGAATTAATATCGTCATTGTGAAGGACCAGGCTTGCGTGTCTCTTCCTGTCGGTATCCCTGGAACCAAGTTTCTGGGGCCGGCCCGTGTAATTGTTGTCCATATCCATACGGCGGATGATGTCTGACCAAATATAAAAAAATTATCCCGATTTTTTTCTTATTCCAACTGTTTTGCTTTCTGGGTCGATATCTGGTTCCCGTGGTACCAGGCCACGATGAATGCATCCTCGTACCCGGCCGAACGGACTCCGGACAGTGCCCGGGAAGCATCTTCATATCTGCTGAATTTGCCCACGTAATATTTGGTCAGGTTCCGTTCCGGGATCGTTTCGCCGGTAATGGGGCTGAGTCCCCCGAAAGCATCTGGTGAAACGCCACCTGCGTAGGCCCCCAGCTGGATCCTGTAAAACACACCGGCCGGCAGGGGAACGTCCAGCGGGATGGGATGCCGGGGGTCATACGGCGAGGAGGGAAGGATGTCAAACCGGCTGATGACCGGTTTTGCCGCAGTCGTCTCCACATCTGCTTCCCGGGCGGATCCGTCGTTGACCACACGCGGAATGCTGCCGGGGGTCTCATCCCCGGGCTCGCCTGCAACAGGGCGGGGTTCTTTCAAGACGGGAACGGTTTTCCCGGCGCCTCCGGCAGCGGCATTCCCTTCGGAAGGGGGTGCATCGGCAAAGCGGTAGACCGTGATATCCCGGATCACCGTATCGACCCGGATGGTCCCTGGCGGGGTTGAGGCAGGTCCGGGACCGATCTCCTCCATCCGCGCATATAGCAGGTCGGCTGTCGCCTGCCGGTCGCGGGCCTTCTTTTCCCATACCATGATCTGTTTCTGCCATACCCAGCGGTCGTTCGGATCATCGGATTGCATCACCTTGATCCTGGTGGCGGAGACCAGGTCTTTCAGGGAATCGGATGCAGCCTGGTTCTTCAGCGCTTCCGCCAGTGCGGCCCGGTAAGCCTCCGCTGCAACCGGTTCCCGCTCCCGGGCCTGTCCGGTCGCGGAAGACCGGCCGCCAACGCTCCCCGGTCCGGCACCGGTGGCCCCTCTGTCCCTCCTGGCAGGCGGGCGCACAGAAGCCAGCGCTTCCGGCTTTTCCCTGACGGACTCGAGTTCGGCCAGTGCCCCGGCTGCCGCATTGCCGAGGGATGCGATTTGCGCAAGCACATCAGGCTGGTCCGCGGGGGTTTTCTTTTTGGGTTCGCTCACATGGACCCGGTACACGGTGACCGTGCTGTCGGTCCCCTCCCGGTTGGAAAAGAACATCATCATCCCCAGATCCGATCCGGGCAGCAGCAGGTACTCGTCCATGGCCGAATTGATCGGGAATCCCATGTTGATGGGTTCCGACCACTCATCCCTCTCCCTGTCGTAATGCGACCGGTAAAGATCCAGTCCCCCGATACCCCCGTGTCCGTCTGATGCAAAATAGAGGTCATTTTCAATGGGATCGAAGTAGGGAAGCAGCTCATCCTTATCGGTGTTGAGCGTTTTGATCTCTTCAGGCTCACCCCACACCCCCGTGTTTCCCCTTCTGATCCTGAAAAGCTGCAATCCGCCTTTCCCTTTTCTGTCATACCCTGAAAAATAAGCATAATCGCCCCTTGCCGGGCGCGAAGGCATGAACATCAGGCTGCTCAGCGCTTCCCTGTCCTCCCCGGGCTGAAAGTAGCCCGCACCTTTCCGCTGAAGGTGGCCTCCTTTCATCCTCACCTGGGAAAACTGCACCGAATCACCCAGGTCAATGAAGGTAACGTGCACCACCTCGCAGGGATTGTAGGTTGCGGTGATCTCCCTGGCGCTCCTGCAGGTGCTGATCAGGTGCTTCGTGTCGTATTCCTTCAGTTCGTGGCGGGTGGCGCGCTCTTCAAAACGGGTGTAGAATTTTTCCGCCTCCCTGAAATCGTACACCCTGTGGTAGGCCGCGCCCAGGTAGTAATTCACATTGGCGGGAACCCCTCTCGAGGAAGCATAGTAGAGCAATTCGATGGCCTCATCCAACTCCCGGTTCAGCTTCACCATGCATACACCGGCATAATACCTGTACGTGGCATCCGCCGGATATTTTTCCATCAGAACACGAAAACCCTCCAGCGCTTTTCCATACGCACCCTGCTGATAGGCAGCGATGGATTCGTTTTTGATCTCATGCTCACTGACGACCGGTTGCTGACCGGCGAGGGGTGACTGGACCAGGCAGATCATCAGTCCCGCCGCAGCCATGAAACATCTTGCGGAAATTGTAAACATATTGCCGGAATATCTGTTTTTATGATTGATGCAACGCGCCCTGTGCGCTGATCAAAAATAGCAATAATAACGGGTGATCCCTCCCCCCTGATTGTTAATAAACATTTGGCGGGCAGGTTCCTTGATATTGCATCAATTCTTTGTACATTTAAAAACTCAAACAGATATGTCAGCACTGAAACCAGGAGATCCTGCTCCCCCCGTAAATGCGGTGGACCAGAACGGAGAAAAGATCACGCTTGAAGAATTTAAAGGGAAGAAACTCGTCCTCTACTTTTATCCCAAGGACCAGACCCCCGGCTGCACCGCCGAAGCTTGTGACCTCCGGGACCATTATGAACAATTCCTGAAGCAGGGTTACGAGATCATCGGGGTAAGCGGGGACAGCCAGGAGTCCCACCTCAAATTCATCAGTAAAAACAACCTCCCCTTCAGGCTCATATCGGATGTTGATAAAAAAGTGATGCAGGACTACGGGGCATGGGGTGAAAAAAAGATGTACGGGAAATCCTACATGGGCACACTCAGGAAGACCTTCGTCATCAGTGAGGAGGGGATCATTGAGCGGATCATTGACAATGTGGACACAAAAAAACACAGTCAGCAGATATTTAGCGATTTATCATATTAATAGTAAAAAGCATCATGAGCAACGGCAAAGAAACCGATCAGAAGCAGGAAAAACTGAAAGCGCTGCAGCTTACCCTGGACAAGATCGAAAAGGGTTATGGAAAGGGGACCATCATGAAACTGGGCGACAATGCCATTGAAAATGTTCCGGTCATTCCCTCCGGATCCATCGGGCTCGACCTGGCACTTGGAGTGGGCGGGTATCCGCGGGGAAGGGTTATTGAGATCTACGGACCGGAAGCTTCCGGGAAAACCACCCTTGCCATCCATGCCATTGCCGAGGCACAGAAAAACGGGGGGCTCGCCGCCTTTATCGATGCAGAGCATGCATTCGACCGCTTTTACGCGAAAAAACTGGGGGTCGACATTGAAAACCTCTATATCTCCCAGCCCGACAACGGGGAGCAGGCCCTTGAGATTACCGATCACCTGATCCGTTCGGGCGCCATCGACATCATCGTGATCGATTCGGTGGCGGCACTCACCCCCAAAGCGGAGATCGAGGGAGAGATGGGTGACTCAAAGGTAGGGCTGCAGGCCCGGCTGATGTCACAGGCACTCCGGAAGCTGACCGCCAACATCAACCGCACCCAGACCACCTGTTTTTTCATCAACCAGCTCAGGGAAAAGATCGGTGTCATGTTCGGAAATCCGGAGACCACCACCGGAGGGAATGCACTGAAATTCTATGCATCGGTCCGCGTGGATATCAGGCGGATCGGACAGCTGAAGGAGGGCGAGGATGTGCAGGGAAACAGGACCCGCGTCAAGGTGGTGAAGAACAAACTGGCTCCGCCTTTCCGCAAGGCTGAATTTGACATCCTTTATGGCGAAGGGATCTCCAGGAGCGGGGAGCTCATCGACATGGGGGTGGACCTGGGTATTCTGAAAAAGAGCGGTTCCTGGTTCAGCTACGGCGAAACAAGGCTGGGACAGGGAAGGGATGCGGTGAAGAACCTGCTCAGGGATAATCCCGAACTCTCGGAGGAACTGGAAGGAAAGATCAAGGCCGCCCTCCTGGCCCGGGAAAAATCTCAAGCCTGATCATCGGATGAATTTCCTGCTTCATTTTATTTTTATTGCCTCCTTTCTGCTGATCTATATCATTGCGATCATTATCCTGAAACCTTTCCGGATCCACCACAAAAGGCCCGTATCAACTGTTTTTATCAAGGTGAGCTACCTGGTCTACCTGGCCTGTTTCATGCTGCTGGCCTACCTGGTCCTTTTCTATTCCGCGGGGATTGAACCGGAGGAAGACACCGAGGAGGAAAGGATCCTGAACATATTCACCCTGTTCAGCGTTCTTGCCTTTTTCATTCCCAATGTGGGGATCATGATCCGAAGAAGGATCAGGTCATGGCGCATTCCCTACAATTACCTGATCACCGCGCTCAATTTTCTCATCGCTGCAGGCCTGGTGTGGTACATCATCGACATGCCCTGGCAGTTCAGATAGCCCTGCAGAACGCGAGCGCGTTAACCAGCTTCTCCTCATCGCTCATCTCCCCTTCCAGCCAACGGATCCGGATCCCCCGTCTTTCCATGCCTCGGAAATAGGTCATCTGCCGCTTGGCGAAGCGGTGGATGGCCGTGTTGAGGGTTGAGAACATCTCCTCGCGGGAAATCTCCTCCCGCACGTATCTGGCCACATGCCGGTACTCCAGCCCGTAATAATCCATCTTTTCCGGAGGGACACCCCGCTCCAGCAGGTCCCGGACCTCCTCAACCAGGCCTGAGGCCAGCCGCGCTTCAAGCCGGCGGGTGATCCTTTCCCTCCGGCGGTCCCTCTCATACCGGATCCCGATCACAGGGGTGGCGGGGGACAGCAAAATATCATCCTCCCCCCTTTCCCCCGGCCTTTCATGCTGGTATGCGGCGATCTCGATGGCCCTGATCAGGCGTTTCCTGCTGACGGTGTCGGTTACATTGTGCAGCGGTCCGTAGGCCTCAAGTATCCGTTTCAGCTCCGCCATCTCCTTCCCCTTCAGTTCCTCACGCAGGAGGCGGTCCACAGGCACCCCGACCATCCGGTAATTGCGCAATACCGATTCCAGGTAGAGCCCCGTGCCCCCGCACATGACCGGCACATTCCCCCGGTTTGTGATCTGCAGGAAAGCTTTCCTGAAATCCTGCATGAAGCGGTACAGGTTATACTCCTCTCCCGCATCCGCGATGTCGATCAGGTGAAAGGGCACCGCTTTGCCCCCGACCAGGTAATCATCGTAATCCTTCCCCGTCCCCAGGTCCATTCCCCGGTAGACCTGACGGGAATCAGCGCTGATGATCTCTCCCTCCAGCTGACTTGCCAGGAGGGCCGCAAACCGGGTCTTGCCGGCGGCAGTGTGCCCCAGCACGGTAACCAGTTCCGGTTTCCTCGCTTCCATTGATCCCAAATTTACCGAAACAGATGGTTTTTTGTACATTTGGGTCCGTAATTCCCATGGCGAACCGGATCAACATAAAGAACAGGAAGGCATTCCACGACTACCAGGTCCTGGAAAAGTACGTTGCGGGCCTGCAGCTGCAGGGCACCGAGATTAAAAGTATCCGCCAGGGAAAGGCGAGCCTTGCGGAAGCTTACTGCCTTTTTATCAGGGATGAACTCTACGTCAGGGGCATGCAGATCGCTGACTATGCCATGGGAAGCTACAACAGGCACGAGCCGGGACGCGACCGCAAGCTGCTGCTGAACAGGACCGAGCTGAAGAAACTTCAGCGGAAGGTGAAGGAGAGCGGGCTGACCATCACCGCGCTGCGCATCTTCCTGTCCGATTCCGGGTATGCCAAGCTGGAGATCGGACTGGCCAGGGGAAAGAAGGAATACGACAAACGTGAAACCATCAGGCGGAAGGATACCCAGCGCCAGATGGAACGCCTCAAGAAGATCAAATAATCACTGGGAAAAGAAGAATTCATTCAGCTCGCGCAGCTCCTCCAGCGTCAGGTCCAGTTCATAGTCGAAATAGGCATCCACGGTCTTCAGCAGCTCCTCGAACGAAATGGTCCCGTCCCCGTCCTCATCCAGCGATCTGAACCGTTCCGGGATTTCAGCAACAGAGGGCACCTGGTAACTGTCCCGGATCACATCCAGGTAAGCATCCACATTTTCCCTCTCCATGGCCTCATCCCTGTACTGCATCCCTGCAAGGAACTGCTCTTCCGTAATGGTCTCTCCCGCATCATTCACCCAGGCCCGCGGCGCGGTGCCGGATTCCCTGTCCAGGTAGTCCGGGACCCCGTCCGCGTCTGAATCCACCGGGCATCCGAGACTGTCCACCTCGATCCCGAAAGGCGTGCCGGGACACATATCGGACACATCCAGCACAAAATCACCGTCCTCGTCATCCAGCAGAACCGGGTCAAACTCCACATCGGCGTACATCAGTTCGACCGTTCTGGTCCTCGGATCAGAGAACAGGTCCAGGTGGAAGGAGAGATGGGAAAAAATGTAGCTGTCGTTCCCCCTGGCACCCCTGGTGCTGGTCCCACTGTAGGCCACATTGTCCAGCACATCCGTCAGTGTATAATGATATTCCAGCCCCAGGGTGAAAAAGGCGCGGTCGCTGATCCGGAAATGCGCTCCCACCCCCGCGGGAAAAGCCAGTGCCCGCTGGTTGTAATCGCCCAGGCCAAATTCCTGCTGCTCCCTCTTGCGCAGGTCCGTCTCAAAGACATAATCACGGTGCATCAGCTGTGCGGGACCCGGATCCGATTCAGCCACATCCCTGATGGTCCCGTCCGACCAGTAATAATACGGGGCACCGTTTCCGTCGGTCAGATCCCCCTTCGCGCTGAAGCTGATGTTTTCCACACCCAGGGAGAGATATGGCCTCACCAGGGAGGAAGAAGGCAGTGCATGTCCGAAACGGTATTCCGCGTTGACCCCTACCACATACAGGTCTGTCTGGAAATTCAGGTTCCGGCCCAACTCTCCGTGCGCATACTCGCTCCCGTTCAGCCGGCCCATGGTGAAATTGAAGTTTGCGATGAAATGGTGCTGCCGGTCGATGAAAGTGGCCACATTCACCCTTCCCGCCGGATTTCCCACCGCTGCGCTGGTGTAACTGTTTTTCACATCCCCCCTGAAGTTCAGCATCCCGTAGGAAAGCGAGACGACCGGTTTGTAGACCGGATTTTCCACGGTATCGATCCGCTGCAGCAGGGAATCATAATCGATCTCCTGACCGGCAAGCCACAGCGGGGCCATCGCGAGGAGGCATAGCAACAGCCTGTATGGAATAGATCGCAGCAATTGCCTTATATGTTACTCAGTTACTGCCTGCCGGCCGGGACCCCGATCCGTCTTCCGTTCCTGTAGGCCACCACAAAAGGACCGTCTGCAGAAGGCAATCGCTGGACCTGGTCCCTGAAAGCACTGGCCTGTTCGTAATCTTCAAAATAACCGGCGGTATATTTATAAAAACCTTCATGTTGCTCCACGAAAACCTCCCTGTCGATCCCCTCGCTCCTGAAAAGGGCATTGGCATCGATCGGGCTCTCGGTGGCAATGAGCTGCACCCGGTAATACACCCCTTCTCCGGCCGGAGGGGTCTGGGCCGGGCCCTGTGATCCGGAAGTGGCGGGCAGAGCGGTTGTTTCCCGGGATACGGAAGCGTCAGGGGTTTGTGCCGGAGGCCGGGATTGTGTTTCCCCCTCCTGAGGAGGCCGCACCCGGTCGGTCACGCTTTCCTGCCTCCTTCCGGCTGAAGCCGGGATTGTGCCCGATTGCAGGAGTTGCCTTTTTTCCACGAGGGTGAGGGCATCGAGATCCGCATCCACCTGCCCGATCTCCACAACCCGGTTGTCCTCTCCCGCTGTATAGGTGAAAAGCCCGTCCACGGTCATTTCCGATTGGGGCTCGCCCTGCTTGGGAACCAGACGGTAACTGACTTCGAAAAGGGGTTCCTCAGGCAGTTTCATCCAGATGAATTTTACGGTGGAGGCCGCAAAGGAGACGATGGCATCATGATTGTCCTCCTGTTCAAACAGGTACCCGGAAGGAATGGTCTCTTCGATCTTGGCATATTTGCTCCCCTGCGGGTTTTCCACAAGCAGCCTGACCACATAGGCCCCCGAACCCAGCAGTTGCGGCTTCTGCCGGATCACCCTGGCCATGGTTTCCGCCGGCGGGGCTTCCGCAGCCCGTTCACCGGGCGCTCCGGTGATTCCCCTTTGAAAATCCCCGATGTCCACCATCATGGCGGGATCCACCGAAGGATTCGGAATGATGGAAATGTCCTTTGTTTGCTCAACGTTCAGGAACCTCCGCTCATCCCCCACCACATATGCAAAAACACCCCCCAGGGAGAATGTCCCCTTCAGCCGCTCATCCACCATGATGTTGTAGCTGATCCTTACTTCGTTCTGTTCTGGAAGTTTCAGCCAGATGACCCTGATGCGCTGGTTGTCAAAGCTGAAGTCCGCGTTCGGTGAGCTGATATTTGTGGCCGTCAGTCCCAGGGGAAGGTCCTGTGAGAACCTGGAATAATCTGTGAGTGCTCCCTTCTGTATATGGACTGTGACGGTGAATTCGAATCCAGCGTTGACCCTCTCCGGATGATTCATTGAAATTTGCACCTCCTGCGCCCTGGTTGTAATAGAGAAGCAGAAAAGGAACACGGAGATACCTGTAAATACCTTCTTCATCATGGGACCGAGTGAATTTTGCAGCAATGTACAAAATTATTTTACCACAGACTCCCTGATTTACTAACACCTTCTGCGGGTAACCTTCGCAGGCACATGGAGTTCGGAACCCGGATCCATGGTCCGGCCATCTCAGAAATTGGGGCTCAGCAGGTACTTCGAGTAGAAACTGTTGATCACCCCCACAGCCTCGTCGGCCGTATTCACCAGGGTGAAGAGGTTCATGTCCTCGGGACTGATGTTCTTCTTGTCCGCCAGCACTTCATCCCTGATCCAGCTGAGGAGCCCGTTCCAGAATTCGCTTCCCACCAGTACGATGGGAAATCTTCCGATCTTGCCCGTCTGGATCAGTGTGGCGGATTCGAAAAACTCATCGAAGGTCCCGAAACCGCCGGGCAGCACGATAAATCCCTGGGCATATTTCTGGAACATTACCTTCCTGACAAAAAAATGTTTGAAAGTCAGCAGCTTGTCATGATCGATATAGGGGTTGGAATTCTGCTCGAACGGGAGCTGGATATTCAGTCCGACGCTTTTCCCGTTTCCCCTTCTTGCCCCCCTGTTGGCAGCTTCCATGATCCCCGGACCTCCCCCCGTAATGACCCCGTACCCGTTCTGGGTAAGCTTGAATGCAATTTCCTCGGCCAGCTTGTAGTAAATGTTGTCCTCGGTGGTCCTTGCGGATCCGAAAATGGATACACAGGGACCGATGGAAGCCATCTTCTCAAATCCTTCCACAAATTCAGCCATCACCTTGAATATCTGCCAGGAATCCGATGTCTTGATCTCATTCCAGGTCTTCTGCTTGAATGCCTTCAGGATCTTATCTTCGCTTGAGCTCATAGAGCCGTGATTTAAAAAAACGCACTTAAATTAGTTATTTTTCTCCGATTGCAGTTCCTGCCTGAGGAAATTCCCGGTGTAGCTGTCCGGGATCTGCGCCACCTCCTCGGGCGTACCGGTCGCCAGGATCCTTCCCCCGTTCTCTCCCCCTTCCTTTCCCAGATCGATGATGTGATCGGCGGTCTTGATCACATCCATGTTGTGTTCGATCATTATCACCGTGTTCCCCCTGTTCACAAGCCTGGCGATCACCTCCAGCAGCACCCGTACATCTTCGAAATGAAGCCCCGTGGTCGGCTCATCCAGGATGTAGAGCGTCTTCCCGGTGTCTTTCCGGGACAGCTCTGCGGATAATTTCACCCGCTGTGATTCGCCTCCCGAAAGGGTGGTCGAGGGCTGGCCCAGGCGGATGTAGCCCAGTCCCACGTCCTGAAGGGTCTTCAGTTTTCTCATTATGCGGGGGACGCTGGAAAAGAATTCCACCGCCTGGTTGATGGTCAAATTCAGCACATCGTTGATGTCGTGGTCCTTGTAGCGCACCTCCAGTGTCTCCCTGTTATAGCGCTTCCCGTTGCAAGTCTTGCACTGCACGTACACATCCGGCAGAAAATTCATCTCGATCGTCTGGACCCCGGCGCCTTCGCAGGTCTCGCACCTGCCACCCCTGACATTGAAGGAGAACCTGCCGGCCTTGAATCCCCGGACCTTTGCATCGGGGGTCTGCTCGAAAAGTTTCCTGATGTCGTTGAACACGCCCGTATAGGTGGCCGGATTGGACCGGGGTGTGCGGCCCAGGGGCGACTGGTCCACCTCGATGACTTTGTCGATCTGCTCCAGTCCGGCCAGCGCTCCGTACGGGAGCGGATCCCTGTTTGAGCGGTACAGCTGCTTGCTGATGATCGGGTGCAACGTCTCATTGATCAGGGATGATTTCCCGCTGCCGCTGACCCCGGTAACGCAGATGAACACTCCCAGGGGAAAATCCACATCCACGTTTTTCAGGTTGTTTCCGGAGGCCCCCGTCAGCCGGAGCACTTTCCCGTTCCCTTTTCTCCGCACGCCGGGGACCGGGATCTCCCTGGTCGCATTCAGGTATTCGGCGGTCAGCGATTTTCCGGTCAGGACCTGTGCCGGTGTCCCGGATGCCACCAGTGCTCCCCCGCAACGTCCGGCACCCGGTCCCAGGTCCACGATGTGGTCGGCCGACAGGATCATCTCCCGGTCATGCTCCACCACGATCACCGAATTCCCCTGGTCGCGCAGGCTTTTCAGGGATGCGATCAGTTTCCGGTTGTCCCGCTGATGCAGGCCGATGCTGGGCTCGTCGAGGATGTAAAGCACATTGACAAGCTTCGATCCGATTTGCGTGGCCAGCCTGATGCGCTGGCTTTCTCCTCCTGATAGGGAGCGGGCGCTGCGGTCCAGGGACAGGTAGTCCAGTCCCACTTCCAGTAAAAATCCCAGCCTGCTTCGGATCTCCTTCAGAATATCCCTGGCAATGGTTTTCTGGCGCTGGTTCAGGTGATCCTCCAGGTTGCCGAACCAGCCGGCCAGGGTTCCGATATCCATGGATGAAAGTTCGGCAATGTTCTTCCCGTGTATCCTGAAATAGAGCATCTCCTTTTTCAGCCGTGTCCCCTCACACATGGAACAGGTGACCTTCCGGATGAATTGTTGCACATTCTTCCTTTGATTTCCCCCGCCGTTTTCACCAACCTGGTTTTGAATGAGATGAACCACGCCATCAAAACTCAGGAAGTAATTGGATGTGGCTCCCAGCGGTGTATTGACCAGCTTCAAAGGTTCCTCGGAACCGAACAGGATGCAGTGGAGCGCCTCTTCGGGGATCTCCTTCACCGGGGTGTCAAGGGTAAAACCATGCTTGACTGCAATGGCTTCAAGCTGCCAGAAGATCAGGGCGTTGCGGTAGGGACCGAGGGGTACCAGCGCCCCCCTGCGGATGCTTTTGGAATCATCCGGAATGATTTTCCGGATGTCCACATCGTTGACGGTCCCCAGTCCGTTGCAGAGCGGACAGGCCCCGTGCGGGGAGTTGAAGGAGAAATTGTGGGGAGCGGGTTCATGATAGGAGATCCCCGAGGTGGGGCACATGAGCTGGCTGGAAAAATAGCGTGGTTCATTGCCGTCCTTCTCAAGGATCATGCTGATCCCCTTCCCCTGATTCATGGCTGTCTCCAGCGATTTTTTAAGGCGGTCACGGTCGTTCTCTCCCACAACCAGCCTGTCGATCACCACCTCAATGTCATGGTTCCTGTAGCGATCGACCCGCATGCCCGGCACCACCTCCCGCATCTCTCCGTCCACCCTGGCATAAATGTATCCCCTCCGCCTGATCTGCTCGAACAACTCCCTGTAATGCCCTTTTCGTCCACGGACCATGGGCGCCATCACGGATATTTTCTTGCCGCCGAATTCATCCATGATGATCTCCAGGATCTGGTCGCGGGTATATTTCACCATACGTTCGCCCGTCACGTGGGAGTAAGCATCGGCCACCCTGGCAAATAGGAGCCTGAGAAAATCATACACCTCGGTGATGGTCCCCACCGTGGACCTGGGGTTCCTGTTGGTGGACTTCTGCTCGATGGAGATCACCGGGCTCAGTCCCGTGATCCTGTCCACGTCGGGCCGCTCCATGTTCCCCAGGAACTGCCGCGCATAGGCATTCATCGTCTCCATGTACCTCCGCTGTCCCTCGGCATAGATCGTATCGAAAGCCAGTGACGATTTTCCGCTGCCGCTCAATCCGGTGACCACGGTCAGCCGGTTGCGGGGAATGGTGACGTCAATGTTCTTCAGATTGTGCTCACGCGCACCCAGTATTTCGATAACCCTTTCCTTCATTATCTTCACAGGAACCTGCATTCGCCACATCAATCCGGGTACTCCCAGGCATCGGGCCTTCGGTAGCCTTTCCGGGGAAGCGTGATTTCATAAGACTTGCGGGAGGGATTGTCCAGCTTGTTGTCCCGCAGCCAGGGATTGAAATATTTCAGGATTTTGTAGTTCGTTCCATGCTGAAATGCAAAATCCGCAAAGTCGGCCACCGCGCTGTCGATCACCACAGTATAGGTGGGGACCTCCGGATAGAGATCATTCCCGGAAAGATTGAACCCGTAGGCTTCCTGGTCTTCGAAGATCAGTTTGAATGCCAGCACGCGGTACAGGTACCTTGCCGTCTCCTCGTTCAACAGGAGATCATAATAGTTTTCCTTTTTCTGCCGCTCGATCTCCCGGTCCACACCCCTTCGTCCCGCATTGTAAGAGGCAGCCGTCATGGTCCAGTTCCCGTATTTCCCGAAGGACTCTGCCAGATAGCTGCAGGCCACCTCGGTCGATTTGACCACATGGTAGCGTTCATCAATCTCCTGGTTCACCTCGAGCCCGTATTCCAGTGCCGTCCCCCTGAGCAGCTGCCAGAATCCCACCGCCTTTGCCGGCGAGACCATCTGTGCCAGTCCGCTCTCGGCCACAGCCAGGTACTTGAAATCGTCCGGAATGTGATGCTCTCTCAGCACCGGTTCGATCTGGGGGAAATACCGGTTTGCCAGTTTGATCAACCGGATCGTCTGGGAATGGAAATAGGTGTTTGACAACAGTTCCCTGTCCAGTGACTCCTTCACATCAAACAGGTCCAGGGGGACCGGCTCCCCGGCGAAGGTAACCCTGGCCGGGATCTCCACCCCGTATACGGCATACCCGTCCCCGCCGGCAGGTACCACCGCCTCCTCATCCGTTCCTTCCGAAAATCCCGTGGCCGCCAACATCACCGCCATTCCGACCGTGATCGTAAACAACGCGGCCATCACACCCTGTTTGATCTTCCCTGTTTTTCGCATTGGCTCTCCCGTTTAAGCTTTATACGCATCCCTGCATGCGGGGTTTACAAAATTAAAGATTTGTTTGCATTCCCGTAGAATCATGCGGGATTTCAGCAGAAAATTCTTCGGCAGGATGCCGGAGAAAGGCGGGGCAGACGGAATCCGGAACCGGGAACAGGGATCGTTTCAGAACCGGTAGTTCAGTCCCGTGTACACCCCGAAGGTATATGGCCGGGTGGAGGGAAGGGTCTGGTCGTTGATCGAATTGATGAAATACCTGAAGCGCGGTTCCAGGCTCAGGCTGAGGCGGTCCAGCAGGTGATAGATCACCCCCACGCCGGCATTCCCGGAATAGTTGACGGTCCTGATATTGGTCAGGTACCCGATTTCTACCTGGCCCTCTGAAGTGGGCATGGTCACGCTGCTGTTCACCAGAAAGTTGGTGCTCATCCCCCCCACAAGCTGGACCTCCAGGTCGCCGTCAACCACGGAATACCTCATGTTAAAGGGGACCTCCAGGTAATTCAGGTTCTGCCTGATCCCCTCGTCGGCATAAACCGTCTCAGACATATTGTCCAGGGATGCGTTCATGGCATAAAACTCATTGACCTTGTAGTTGTTCACGTAGATGTCCCCCGACTCGGACACGATATTGCCCACAGAATTGGAGACAGCCAGGATGTTGGAACTGTAGGTTTCCTCCCTGAGAGGTGCAAAATCAAATGACTTTTTGAACATCTGGATTCCGGGTGCACTGACGGCGATCCCCATCTTGTTGAAGAGGACTCCTGTTTCAAATGCCAGCCTGGAAAGGGGCCGGTAGCTTACCCGGATCCCTCCTGCGTAGGAGATGATCCCCGATTCGTGGTCACCGGTCGCCGTCATCAGCGGCTTCTCCGCATCCCTGTAACTGTATATGGGGGAAAGTGCTGCCCCGACCGCCCATTTCGTTTTCCCTTTTTCCCGGCCGGACACATCGAAATCACCCATCGGTACCTCCTCTCTGGCCAGCAGGCGGGCAGGCATGGTGGTATCGGCCGCAATTCCGGCTTCCTTTGCTTCAGGGCCCTGTTCGCTTTCATCCAGTACAGCTGCAATTTCCGGTCGCCCGCCGGTCCCGGACCGGCCTGCAGCTCCGGGGTGATCAGGGATCCCGGGCGCGGCTTCAGAAGAAGTTCCGGCGGCAGATTGCGCTTCACTTTCAGACAAGCCATCGGCGCCGGCATGTGCAATGGCCTCACGCGGTGAAACATCCCCGGAAGGGGAGATATCCTCCTTAGGAACCATCCCGGCATCCGGAGGCACCGTCCCGGCATCCGCAGGCACCATCCCGGCATCCGGAGGCACCGTCCCGGCATCCGCAGGCACCGTCCCGGCATCCGCAGGCACCATCCCGGCATCCGGAGGCGAGATCACTTCGCCGGAACTGTTCCGCTCCAGCTGAACCGTTTCAACCGGTCCCGGCAGACCCCGATCCAGGAAATGGAGCCCCAGGGTCAATGCCAGGGCGATGGTAGCGGCAGCCGACAGTGCAAAGATGATCCGCCTTCTCCTGCCCGCGTTCCCCAGCCGGGCCGAAATGGCCGACCAGACACTCTCCGGGGGATCCGCCCTGAAATCTCCCAACCGATCCTTCAGAAAACCCTTGTGATGTTGCTGTTCGTTCATTTTGTGATCGCTGAACCGTATAATTTCTTAATCCTGGACTGCAAAATGGCCCTTGCCCTTGAGAGGTTCGACTTGGAGGTCCCCACGCTGATCCCAAGTTCCCGGCTGATCTCCTGGTGACTGTACCCCTCCACCGCGTACAGGTTGAACACCAGCCTGTATTTGGGAGAAAGAGTCTGGATGAGCTCCACCAGCTCTTTGGAGGTCAGACTGTTATATATTCCGTCATCCATCTCCTCGTTCACTTCCCCTTTCAGGTCATCCACCCTTTGAAGGAACACCTGGCTCCTGTATTTCTCCAGGGCCGTATTGATCATCACCTTCCTGATCCATCCCGGGAACGCTGCCGGTTGCTTCACCTGGTCCAGTTTCCCGAACACTTTGATGAATCCTTCCTGCATGATGTCCTGGGCATCCTCCTCGCTGGATGCGTACTGCAGGCATAGCCCGTACATGGCCGAAGCAAACCTCCTGTAGAGTGCTTCCTGACTCCGGGGCTTTCCCCTTCTGCATTCCTTTAATAATATCTCCAGTTGATCTGCCAATCCAGTTTTCCTCCCCTGACAAATTTATGCAAATTGGCAGGATATCACATCCCTGGTAATTCATTCACAGGATGGAACGAACCGTTCAAAGGTTGCGTTTGCGTTTCCTGACGCAACCAAAACCGGATCATCACCATCATATAACTGAATCGTGGGTGTGCACAACAATACCCCCGCGATCACAGTTAAATCAATACAGTACCGATAATTTCTGAAAAGATGAAAACAATACATTATCTGATAACGGGCATCATGACCCTGATCATTGCCACCGGATGCTCCGAAGAACAGGATCAGGTGTTTGACTACAACCTGAAATCCGCTGAGGTCATTGAAACCAACAACGACTTTGGACTGGAGCTTTTTCAGCTTGTGTTCTCAGGCGAGGACAAATCCAATATCATGATCTCCCCCGCATCGGTCAGCATTGCCCTGGGAATGGCATACAACGGGGCGGGGAGCACCACGATGGATGCTTTCGAACAGGTGCTGAACTACGAGGGGCTCACCCGCGAGGAGGTGAACGAGATCACCAAAGAGCTGATCAACGTGCTGGTCACCAATTCTAAAGGCAACCTGCTGGAGATCGCCAACTCCATGTGGTACCACGATGAGTTCCCGGTCAAACAGGAGTTCATTGACCTGAATGCCAATTACTACAATGCCGAGATCCGGGATCTGGATTTCAGGACGCTCGAAGCGATAAAGACCATCAATGACTGGGTCAGTGACAAAACCCATGGCAAGATTGACAAGATCATTGAATCCATTGATCCGGAGACCATGATGATTTTGATCAATGCGCTTTATTTCAATTGCCTCTGGGAAACGGAATTCGATCCGGACGACACCTCCGAGCAGCCTTTTTACACCGGGGAGGGCCGGCTCTACGAACGGGTGGAGATGATGACCGTGGAAAGCAAGTTCAATGCAGCATTCACAGAGGATTTCAGCGCCGTGGAACTGCCTTACAAAAACGATAAGTTCAGCATGTTCCTTTTTCTTCCTGCGGAAAGCTCTTCGGTCGGGGAACTGGTGGAGCAGCTGGACGGGGAAACCTGGAAAAGCTGGCTGGAAATGTTTTCCGAAAGGGATGAGTTCACGGTGACCATGCCCAAATTCAAGTTCTCATACGACCGGTCCCTGAAAGAGGATCTGGCACTCATGGGGCTTGAAATCGCCTTCACCGATGCGGCCGATTTCTCCGGGATCAGCGACATTGCCCTGCTCATTTCAGAGGTGATCCACAAGACCTATATTGACGTGAACGAGGAGGGAACCGAAGCGGCGGCAGTCACCGCCATCGTGTTCGATCTTACATCCGTCATAGAGAACGACCGCATCACGCTGGACCGGCCGTTCCTTTTTGCCATCACGGAAAATTCCAGCAAATCGATCCTGTTCATCGGAACGGTTTCCGAACCGTCTTACGAGTAATGGGGGTATCATCCCATCCGGAGGATTACCCCTCCTAACTCCCTTAACGCTTGCAAAGCAAGCACCCTAACGCTCGCGCAGCGAGCAGTTAGATATGTATCACTTCCCCGTACGCCGCAGCGGCGGCCTCCATGATGGCTTCCGACATGGTTGGGTGCGGGTGGACCGCCTTGATGATCTCCTCCCCGGTGGTCTCCAGCTTTCTGGCCACCACGATCTCGGCGATCATTTCGGTCACGTTGGCCCCGATCATGTGGGCGCCAAGCAGTTCGCCGTATCTGGCATCGAAGACCAGCTTCACAAATCCTTCCTTGGCCCCTGCCGCCGAAGCTTTCCCGGAGGCGGTGAAGGGAAATTTCCCCACCTTCAGCTCATACCCGGCTTCCCTGGCGGCCTTCTCGGTCATCCCCACCGATGCCACCTCGGGACTGGTATAGGTGCAGGCCGGAATGTTCTGATAATCCAACGGCCGGGGATCATGACCGGCGATCTTCTCCACGCAGGTGATCCCTTCGGCCGAGGCCACATGGGCCAGGGCTGGTCCGCCCACGATATCGCCGATGGCATAGATGCCGTTCACACTGGTCCTGTAAAACTGGTCCACCTTCACCCTGTCGTTTTCCAGTTCGACCCCGGCTTCCTCCAGGCCGATGTTCTCGAGGTTGGGGGTGATCCCCACAGCTGACAGCACCACCTCGGCCTCCACCTCCGTTTCCCCCTTGGGGGTCTTGACCACCGCTTTGCACAGCTTGCCCGACGTGTCCACGCTTTCTACCGAGGAACCGGTCATCACCTTCATCTTTGACTTCTTGAACGAGCGTTCCAGCTGTTTGGACACCTCCTCGTCCTCCAGCGGAACCACATTGGGCAGGAATTCCACCAGCGTGACTTCCGTGCCCAGGGTGCTGTAAAAGTAAGCGAACTCGCTGCCGATGGCTCCAGAACCGACCACCAGCATTGATTTTGGCAGCTTCTCCAGGGTCATCGCCTCCCGGTATCCGATGATCTTTTTGCCATCCTGCTTCAGGTTGGGGAGCTCCCTGGACCTTGCGCCGGTGGCCAGGATGATATGGTCGGCCTCCACGATTGTGGTCCCGCCATCCCCGTCCTTCACTTCCACCTTCCCGGGCGATTGCAGCCTGCCGGTACCCTGGATGGCCTCGATCTTGTTCTTCTTGAAGAGGAACTGGACCCCCTTGCTCATCCCTTCCGCAACCGTCCTGCTCCGTTCGACCATCCTGGGCAGGTCGGGACTGACCGAACCGTCCACCGCCACCCCGTAATCAGCCGCATGCCGGAAATGGTCATATACCTGCGCGCTTTTCAGCAATGATTTTGTGGGGATGCAGCCCCAGTTCAGGCAGACTCCCCCCAGGGATTCCTTTTCCACCACGGCGGTCTTGAGCCCCAGTTGCGAGGCGCGGATGGCGGCTACATACCCTCCCGGTCCGCTGCCGATGACGATCAGATCATATTTCATGCTTGCTGGATTATATGGTTTTGTAAGCGAATATACGTGAATATAACAACCAAACAGGATCAGGGTTTAATTTTTTCCTGCCCGCCGGAATCCATGTATTGAAAAAAGAGGTCAAAGAAACCGGGGATGCTCTCTGATGCGATTCCGTTGGGTGAATTCTGGAGGAATGCGATCCCTGTTTTCTCCTCCGGGCAAAACGCGATCTCCGCCCGGTAACCCCTGACATACCCCCCGTGGTACACGATCTTCCTTCCCCGGTAATGATAGATCCTCCAGCCCAGGCTGTAGTGTCTTTCGCTGACCGGTCCCCAGGCCCTGGTGTAGACCGCCTTCAGGGGCGTGTAAATGACCGGCGTTTCGAGCTGACGGCGCACCGTGTCGGGAAAAAGGTCCCCCCGGTTCCCGAGCAGGGCAAGCAACCATTGCCCCATGTCGTCAATGCTGGCATTGACCCCCGCAGCGGGGAGCACATTATAGTATCCTTCGTGCAGGTCGAGCGGGATAAAGCCGTGTTTCCCCCTCACATGCGGATAAGCCACATTGTATGAGTGTCCCAGATCGATCCTGCCGGCCGAGGCATCCTTCATTCCCAGCGGTTCGAAGATCTTTTCATCCATCAGCTGTGCAAAGGAGGTGCCCGAGACCTGCTCGGCAACCGGTGCGAGCATACTGAAAACGACGTTCTGGTATCCGTAGAGCGTCCCGGGAGCCGCCGAAATATCCACCTCGTGAAGCCTTTCAATGATATCCCCGAGAGGCTCGTCGGCTTCCACCAGGTTGTCATAGGCATGGGGAACCAGTCCCGAGGTATGGCTCAGGATATGGCGGATGGTCAGTTCTGCCGTACTGGCCGAATCCTTCAGCCGGAACCCGGGCAGGTAGGTCACCACCCTGTCGTCAAGGGAAAGGAGCCCGTCGTGCTCCAGCAGGCAGGCCAGTGCGCCGGAAAACCCCTTGGATACTGAGGCCAGCCTGAAAACGGTGTGCCTGTTTACCTTCGCATTGCTGCCTTTCCTCCTCACGCCGTAGGTCCCGGTGGCCACCACCTGTCCGTCGTACACGATGGTGAATGCGGCGCCCACCGTCTGCGTGCTGTCCAGGATCCGGCCCAGCCGGTCGGCGTATTCCCGGATGGCCCCCAGCGCGGGTGCAGTCTCCTCATGGAGCAACGCGGGTTCTGCCCCGGCGGGTTTTTCATTTTGCAGTGCGGATTCCTTCCCGCTTATTTGCGTCCGGACGGTTTCCGGAAGTCCGGGAGAAATTTCCGAACCTGAATGCAACAGGATCGAAATGACCCCGATCACTGAGATCAGGATAAATGCAAAAATCCATCGAAAATGCCCTTTCATGCGCATGCCTACCTTCGCGGGTCCACAATCATCATCAGCTGCAAAACTACAATTATAACGAAAAACCAATCTGACTTTTTATGCACATAATTGTCCCAGGTTCCTTACATTTGTAAATAGACATCCTCCGTGCATGGGAAGATATGAGTATATCAACAGGGACATCAGCTGGCTTTCCTTCAATTTCAGGGTCCTCCAGGAGGCCATGGACAAAACGCTGCCCCTGTATGAACGCATTAAGTTCCTTGCCATCTACTCCAACAACATGGAGGAGTTCTACCAGGTCAGGGTGAGCTACTACAGGGAGATGCTGCGGCATGAAGGCGAGTTCCCGAGAGAACATGTGCGCGAGGTCAATCCCTCGATGATCATCCGGCAGATCAACGAAATCGTCACCAACCAGCAATCCATCTTTCATCTGATTTTCGAGGATGAGATCCTGCCCGAGCTGAGAAAGAACAACATCATCGTGGTTCAGGAGGAGGACAGGCTTTCCGCTGAACAGGTCCGGTACATCCGCGAAATCTTTTACTCGGACATCCTCACCTCCATTCAGCCGGTTCTTCTGGTAAAGAAGAAGGTGCGGCCGTTTCTGAAGACTGGCCAGCCTTACATTGCCATCGAGATGGTCAGCAAGGAGCGTTCCGGCAGGAAACAGCTCAGGCGGTATGCCATCCTGAAGATCCCCACAGATCATAACATCCCCCGTTTTCTGGAACTTCCCCGCGAGGACCACAAACATTACATCATGTTTCTGGAGGATGTGATCATGCGGCACTCGGAGGCCCTTTTCCCCGGATACATTGTAAAGAACTGGTACTCCCTGAAACTGACCAGGGATGCAGACCTGGAATACGACGATTACGAAGGGGAGGATCTGATCGAAACCATCGACCGGATCCGCTCCCTCCGCTCAGTGGGAAGCCCGAACCGTTTCCAGTATGACAGAAGAATGCCGGAAAAGCTGCTGGATTACATCACGGCCTCTTTCGGAATCAAAAAAGATATCCTGGTCATCGGGGGAAGCCGGCACAATTTCAGGGATTTTTTCAACTTCCCGAACCCGGTTTATCCGGAGCTGGAAATCGAGAACCTCCCCCCTGTTCCCAATCCCGTCCTGGCAAACCAGAAAAAGACAATGGCCTCCCTGATCGGGAAGAAAGACTTCCTGCTGAGTGTGCCTTACCAGCCGTTTGAGCACTTTCTCAGGTTCCTGCGGGAAGCTGCTACCGATCCTACCGTGGAAGAGATCAAGACCACCCAGTACAGGGTCTCCGATCATTCTGTGGTGGTCAACACCCTGATCGACGCGGCCGAGAACGGAAAGAAAGTGACCGTTTTCGTGGAGTTGAAAGCCAGGTTCGATGAGGAGGCCAACCTGAAATGGGCCAACGAAATGACCAAGGCGGGGATCAGGATCATCTACAGCATCCCCGGACTGAAGGTCCATGCCAAAATTGCGCTCGTCATCAGGAAACCGGACTCGAAGCACGGCGACCAGGTCTACCTGGGCACGGGCAACTTCAATGAAAAAACTGCCCGCGTGTATGCCGATCACGGGTTCTTTACCTCTAATCCCGAAGTGGTGAGGGAGGTAAAGGAGCTTTACAACCACCTGGAGGACCAGGCCCTGCGGCCGGAGTTCAGGCACATCCTGGTTCCCGGTTTCAACCTGATCCCCCATTTCATCCGGCTGATCGACCAGGAGATCGCCCATGTGAAAGCAGGTGGGATCGGCTACATCCTTCTGAAGATGAACGGACTGCAGGATAAAGAAATGGTGGATCACCTCTACAGGGCGAGTGAAGCCGGGGTAAAGATCGATCTGATCATCCGGGGGGTGTGCACGCTTAAAACGAACCAGCCATACAGCCGGAACATCCGGGTGATCAGGATCGTGGACCGCTACCTGGAGCATGCAAGGGCCTATGTGTTCCTGAACAACGGGGAGCATCAGATCTACCTGGGGTCGGCCGACTGGATGAAAAGGAATCTGCGCAGAAGGGTGGAATGCATCTTTCCAATCTATGATCCGGATGCCAGGCGGGAAATCCTGGATATCCTGAACATTCAGCTGTCCGATAATGTGAAGGCAGGTGAGGTGGACGAAAACCTGAACAATGTGAGAATCATCACGAAAGGACCGGACATCAGGGCCCAGATTGCCACGCATGAATATTTCAGGAAAAAATATACCGTCTCATGACCGGTCATGAGCCCGGGCCCAAAGCACAACCGCGGTCTGTATGACATCACCGAAAAAGAAAAGATCCGCCCTCTCCCTCTCCCAGGGGGTGCCCCCCCCCGACCCCATCAACAAGGAAGCTGTCAGCCGACTGAAACAGGCAAAAAAGAAAAAGTATTCCACCGCCCGGCTGCTGGAAGGGATCAGGCAGGGCGACACCGGCATGCTCAGCCGGGCCATTACGCTCGTTGAAAGTTCACTTCCCCGGCACAGGTCCGAAGCGGAGGAGTTGATCACAGCATGCCTCCCCAAGTCAGGCAATGCTTTCAGGATCGGCATTACGGGGGTACCCGGTGCCGGAAAAAGTACATTCATCGAAGCCCTCGGAAACCATATCATCCGGCATGGAGGAAGGCTGGCCGTGCTGGCCATCGATCCGAGCAGCGAACGGTCCAGAGGGAGCATCATGGGTGACAAGACCCGTATGGAGGTGCTGGCGGGCCGGTCCGAAGCATATATCCGTCCCTCCCCTTCCGGGGGCACCCTGGGAGGGGTGGCCCGCAAGACCAGGGAAACCATACTGCTGTGCGAAGCGGCCGGATTCGATACCATCTTTGTGGAAACCGTGGGAGTGGGACAATCTGAAACTGCGGTGCACGGCATGGTTGACTTCTTCCTGCTGCTCATGCTGGCCGGCGCGGGCGACGAGCTGCAGGGGATCAAGCGGGGCATCATGGAAATGGCAGATGCGCTGGTGATCAATAAGGCGGACGGATCCAATGTCCAGAAAGCCAAAAGGGCACAGGCGGAATATGCCAACGCCCTCCACCTTTTCCCTCCCGCTCCATCCGGGTGGACGGTGCAGGTAAAAACATGCTCGTCTGTCTATCTGACGGGCATCGACGAGATCTGGCAGATGGCACTGGAATACCGGGAACATGTGACCGGGAACGGGTACCTGGAAAAGCGAAGAAAGGAGCAGGGAAGGTACTGGATGTACGAGACCCTCCGCGAGGGAATCTTCAGCCACGCCTTCAACGACCCGGAGATGCAGGAGGAACTGAAAAAACACGAACAGGCCATTGCGGAGGGGAAGGCGACCCCGTACATGGCTGCCGTTTCAATTTTGACTCATTATAAATCCCTTCACAGGCACTCCTAATTTACCCGGCCTGATTGAAAAACACCCTATATTTGCGTCCGTTTAACCTTTGTTCAAGTGAGTGATATGAAACGACTCCTTATCATCCTGCTGGTGCCTTCCCTTTTCATTTTTTCCTGCAACAGGTCACAGGACAGTTATACCATCACATTTGATGTGGACGGACATGACGGGAGCTGGCTGAAACTGATGCTGCCGGTGAACCGGAATCGTGTGGTGTACGACTCGGTTCTGATCGGCCCGGATAACCCGGCAGTCCTCTCGAAACAGACCGGGGGTGTGCGGACCATGTACCTGACTGCCGGGGATGCGGCTGGATCTGTTCAACTGCTCGTGGAAAATGCGGAATACAGGATCACAGGGTCGCTGGAAGATCCTGTAATTGAGACGAACAGCAGGGCACAGCAAGATCTGAATGCATACCGGGATGCGCTCCGGCCGCTCACGGAAAAACAATCCCGGCTGAGAAAAGCGATTGAGGAAAATTATTCCCCGGCCGACCAGGCCACGCAGGACAGCCTCCTGGATGCTTATTACCAGGCTGCCCGTGAAACGGAAATTGCCGATTCGCTGTACGTGACAGAACATCCTTCCTCTTTTGCATCGGTCCTTGCCCTCAGGGGGACCTTTTATACCATGGATGCCGACAGGCTGGAAGAAGTGCTCAGTACAATGGACCCCATGGTCCGGCAACTCGAGGAATATCAATACATGTACGGCAAGATGGAGAGAATGAAGGCGGTGGCGATCGGAAAGCCATACCTGGATTTCGGCCTTGAAACCCCGGAAGGAGAGGTGCTTCATGTATCGGATGTGCATGAAGGCAATGTGCTGCTCATTGACTTCTGGGCCAGCTGGTGCGGTCCCTGCCGGAGGGCAAATCCGGAGCTTGTGGAAATGTACGGGGGTTACAGGGACCTGGGATTCCGGATCCTGGGTGTATCGCTCGACCGGGACTCGGCCGCCTGGGTCGGGGCCATCCGTGAGGACGGCCTTTCATGGCACCATGTGTCGGACCTCAGGTACTGGGACAACACGGGTGCCGTCCTGTACGGGGTTCCCGCCATTCCCCATACGGTGCTGATTGATCGACAGGGGATCATCCGCGCAAAGAAACTGCATGGCGCCGCGCTGAGGTCGGCCATCGAAGAACTTCTCGGGGTCTGAAAAACCTGCGGATCAGGGCCTGGTTACCTCCCCCTTCACCCAGAGGATGGTCTTGCTGTTCCTGGGATCGTTGGTGATAATGGTGATGGTCTTGTTCTGGTTCCCCACCTTTCCGGCAGAGTTGAAGATCATTTTGATATTCACCTTCTCACCCGGGGGAATTACTTTCTTATCGGGCTGTACGGCCGTACATCCGCATGAAGCGCTCACCTTTCTGATCACCAGATCCGATTTGCCCGTATTCGACAGGACATAGGTGTGTTCCACCTTCTCACCCTGCTTGATGTTCCCGAACCTGAACTCTGTATTGTCCACGCTCAGCACGGGAGCACCGGCCATCTCCTCCGCTGTCATCCCGGAGAAATCCTCCTCGATGTTGGCACTGACCACCAGGCTGTAATTCCGTTCCGATACACCGTTGAGCTTCAGGTTCATCCTGTCGATGACAAATCCCCAGTCGTTTCTGCCCGGTGCATCGTAGGTGGCTGTCAGCATTCCCTTCTGCCCCGGTTTCAGGGTGGATGGCTCAGCCTTGATCCGGATGTGTGCCGGGACACGCTCAAAGCCGATCTCCACCGGACCCTCCGAAGTGTTGATAACTTCCAGGCTCCTTTCTGTTTTCTGGGTGTTTTTTATGTTGCCGAAGGCCAGATGGTTCGATCTGAGACGCACCGGCCCCATGGCATAGCGGTATTCATCCTCAATGGTCTTCGGCTTCGGGATCACCTCGCCGGAAATGGTCAGGCGCACGTTCCCGGGATTCGAGTTTGAGATCACCGTCACGTATTTCCTGAATGCGCCTGGCCTTCCCGCAGGATTGTAGGTTGCTGCCACAAACCCTTTCTCCCCGGGCCGCACGGGTTCGCGGGTCCAGCTGGGTGCGGTGCACCCGCAGGAGGTGGACACATGCTGGATGATCAGGTCGGTTCCGCCGGTGTTCACAAATTCAAACCGGTAGGTGACATTTCCTTCCGCTTCCTGGATTTTCCCGAAGTCATGGTCTGTGGTCCCGAATGAGATCTTCGGTTCCACGGTCTGCCCCATCATTGGCAGCAGCATGCTGAACATGATGAATACCAGGAGGCTGCGATGATTTAACTGTGCTCGTTTCATAACGCTTCTACACTATTTCGAATTCAAAAATGTCTCTTTACCCTTTTACGGTAAACGAGGGTCATTGTTCGGGCTCCCACAAAATTAACACAAAAAATCTACAAAAAGTTGCATAATTTTTGAGACAACCAGGTGTATGCAAATATCGTTCCGGAATATTAGGTCCACTTGTCACCAATAATATGTATTTTTAGCCCCTGAAAGAGGATCATGAGAAGCCTGGTGAAAATATGGTGCGCACTGCTCCTGCTCGCAGGCACCGGTCATCTCTCTGCCCAGTTCTACAACGGAATGCAGATGGATTTCGGGAAGAACCGGGTCCAGTTCAATGACCGGTACTGGAAATTTTACCGGTTCGAAAGGTTCGATGTTTACTCCTATGAGAACGGAACGGACCTGTCCCTCTATGTGGCCGATTTTGTGGAAAAGGAGCTGGAACTGATCGAGCGGTTCTTCGACTACGAGATCGAGCAGCGACTCATCTTCCTTGCCTACAACAAGCTGACCGACTTCAGGCAGAGCAATATCGGGCTGGTCTCCGAAAATGAAGAATACAACATCGGCGGAACCACGCAGATCATCCAGAACAAAGTATTTCTTTATTTCGAAGGGGATCACGTGAGCTTTGAGCGGCAGATCCGGGCGGCCATCGCGAAAGTGCTCCTCAATGAGATGATGTTCGGGAACGGGCTGAGGGACAACCTGACAAAGACGACCATTGTCAATCTGCCGGAATGGTACCTGGAAGGACTGATCTCTTTTGTCTCCAATCCGTGGGACTACGATCTGGAGAACCGGGTGAAGGATGGCATCGTGTCGGGGAAATACCGCAAATTCGTCAATCTCCAGGACGACGACGCCCGGTATGCGGGTCACTCCTTCTGGAAGTATGTGGCCGATACCTACGGAGCTTCCATCATCCCCCAGATCCTCTATATCACACGGATCAACAAGAATGCCGAAAGCGGATTCCTTTACGTGCTGGGCAGCAAACTGAAGGAGCTTTCCATGGATTGGACCGCCTATTACCTGGGGCTTTACACGGCGAGGGAGGAGCTTTCCGAGCTCCCGGAACAGGGCAGGATCCTGAAAAGGCCCCACAGGAAAAGGGTTTACCAGCAGATCCGGATCAGTCCCGACGGAAGCCATGTGGCCTATGTCACCAACCAGGAAGGCCAGTACAAGATCTGGCTCCACCGCGAAGGGGAAAAGAGGAAGGAACGGATCTACAAAAGAGGTCAGAAACTGGACCAGATCAATGACTATTCATTTCCGGTGCTGGCCTGGCATCCCTCTTCGGAGATCCTGGGGTTTGTGACCGAGGAGGAGGGACTGCTGAAGATCCATTTCCACAACATGGAGACCGGGGAGCTGACCACCAGGAACCTGCTCTATTTCGAAAAGATCCTGGGCATGAATTTCTCGCCGGATGCCAGAAAGCTGGTCTTCTCGGCCGTGGTGGACGGACAGACGGATATCTGGGTTTTCGATCTTGCTTCCTCTACCAGCGAACGGATCACAAACGACCTGGCCGATGATTACCATCCGCGTTTCATCAACAACATGACCGGGATCTCGTTTGTGTCCAACAGAAGGCTGGACACGCTTTTTATGCAAAATGACCCCGAGAACAACACCACCACCGCCTTCGCTGTCTATGTTTACGATTACGCAAATAAGGATCCACTGCTTCAGAAGATATCCGAGGGTGATTATATCAACCATCTGCAGCCGCTCTCCATGGGAAGGAACGAGTTCATTTACCTGAGTGACAAGAACGGGATCCTGAACCGCTACTATGCGGAGTACGACAGTGTCATCAGCCTGGTGGACACCTCCATTCATTACCGGTATTTTGCCAACAGTTATCCGCTTACCAACTACAAGAGGAACATTCTGTCCCATGATATCAACAATGAGACCGGCGAGGTGGCGGAGATCATCTACCATGAAGGAAGATACCACATGTACAAAAATCCCCTGGAGTACGAGCGGAAATACGGGGATGTCCTGGAGCCGACCGAGTACAGGGACAGACACGTGGACAGACTGATGCAGGAGGACTCGGTGCACCATGTGGAGAAACGGGTGATCTCCATGAAGGACATTGCAAACAATGAGCTTATCCTGGACGGGGATACCATTCCGCTGCAGGAGTTCAGGATCGACATCAACAACTACATCTTTGAGAGGGAGAAGCTGAATTACTACAACAACCAGCTGCGGGGCAGGAACCTGAACCTGGTGCTGGACTCGGTGGAAACGGACAGGATGATGTACATCGATTACCAGACCGCTTTTTATCCGAACCGGCTGGTCAACCAGATCGATTATAGTTTCCTGAATGCTTCCTACCAGGCCTTTACAGGGGGTGCCTATTATTACAATCCGGGCATGAACCTGCTGTTCAAGGTGGGGGCCAACGACCTTTTCGAGGATTACCGGCTGGTGGGTGGGGTGCGGTTCGCCACCGATTTCGACAGCAACGAGTACCTGCTCAGCTTCGAGAACCTGAAATACAGGCTTGACAAGCAACTGCTCTTCCACAGGCAGGTATTCAAGAATTACACCTTTGACAACAATGACAATTACGAGGCAACGGTCAAGACATTCACCCACGAGCTGCTGGGTTCACTGAAGTACCCTTTCAGCCAGACTTTGGCACTGAAAGGCACCGCCACCGTACGGCACGACAACACCATTTTTCTCTCCACCGATCTGAATAACCTGAATAAGGAGGGGATCGTAAAGGTCTGGGGGGGACTGAAGGCCGAACTGATCTTCGATAACACCAGGATCCTGGGAACGAACCTGTACAGGGGATTGCGCTTCAAGGTCTTCGGTGAAGCCTACCGGCAGCTGAACAGGGCCAAATCAGACCTGTTTGTGGTGGGAGGCGATTTCAGGCACTATACCAGGGTGCACCGGACCCTGATCTGGGCCAACCGGTTTGCCGCCAGTGGCTCCTTCGGCAGGAGTCCGCTCATCTATTACCTGGGCAGCGTGGACAACTGGATCAACATTTTCCAGGCACGGGTGCCCACGTTCAATGAATCGGTGGACATTGATTACTCCCGGAACTATGCCTACCAGGCGCTGGCCACCAACCTGAGGGGATTCTCACAGAATATCCGGAACGGCAGCAACTTTGCTGTTTTCAACACGGAGATCAGGTGGCCCATCATCCGCTACCTGGTGGGACACCCGCTGAGCTCCTCATTCCTGAACAACTTCCAGGTGGTGGGATTTGCCGATGTGGGAAGTGCATGGACCGGTCTGCATCCTTTCACGGATCAGAATGCCTGGAATACAGAGGTGATCACCAATGGCCCCATCACCATCACCCTGGACGCCAACCGGGATCCCATCGTGGCCGGGTACGGCATCGGGGTACGAAGCCGCCTGCTGGGTTACTTCGTGCGTCTTGACTGGGCGTGGGGACTGGAGAACATGGAAGTGCAGCCCCGGATCTTTTATCTCTCCCTCAGCCTGGATTTTTAACCCATGGATCTGAAATCTCATATCAGTCAACTGCTGGATGCGGATCTGCTGGAAGAGCTGGTGAGTACCAGGAGACACCTGCACCGCTACCCTGAGCTTTCTTTCCAGGAGCACCGCACCTCGGCCTTTATCAGGGAAAAACTGGATGCATGGGGGATCCCCTACCGCTTCCCGGTGGCAGGCACGGGGATCCTTGCCTGGATCAGCGGGGAGCGGCCGGGCAGAAGGATCGCCCTGCGCGCTGACATGGATGCGCTGCCCATTCACGAGGAGACCGGACTTGAATTCAGTTCCCTGCATTCCGGGGTGATGCACGCCTGCGGCCATGACATGCATATGACCTGTCTCCTGGGGGCCGTTCGCCTGCTGAGCCGGCTCAAAGAGGTGATCAGGGGGGAAGTGTTGTTCGTGTTCCAGCCGGGCGAGGAGAAGGTGCCGGGCGGAGCGAGGCTGATGCTGGAGGAGGGTGTTTTTGAAGGGAGGATGCCCGACATGATCATCGCCCAGCATGTCCTGCCCGAGATGGAAGCGGGACATGTGGGATTCAGGCCGGGGATCTACATGGCCTCCAGTGATGAGCTGTACCTGACCGTGAAAGGGAAGGGCGGACATGCGGCCCAGCCCGAACATCTGAGGGACCCGGTCCTGATGTCGGCACAGATCCTCATCGCCCTGCAGCAGGAGATCCGGAAAGCATCCCCGGAAAGAGTGCCCACGGTGCTTGCCTTCGGAAAGGTGGCTGCCGGCGGGGCCGTGAACGTGATCCCGGATGTTGTGCAGATGGAGGGTACCTTCCGGACCATGGATGAATCCTGGAGACAGGAGGCCCACCGGCTGATCGGGAAGATCGCCTCGGACATTGCAGAAAGCGATGGCGGAAAAGCAGATCTGGAGATCCGCCACGGGTACCCGGTGCTCCGCAACCACGAGGAGCTCACCCTGAAAGCCAGGGAGCTGGCCGCCGGTTTCCTGGGTGAAGGTTCGGTGGAAGAGATGGGGATCCGGATGACCGCCGAGGATTTTTCCTGGTTTGCAGGAGCCGTTCCCGGCATGATGTACCGGCTCGGAGTCAGGTCCCCCGCCTCGGAGCAGGTGTTCGCCCTCCACACACCCGGATTCAGGGCGGACGAGTCCGCCATCGGAACGGGAACCTCCCTGCTTTCCTTCCTGGCCGTTGAACTGCTGAACAACCCTCCCGTTTAAAAAAAAACCGGGGAGCGGAAGGTTAATCAAAAAAATGAAGCTAAATTTGGGCCGTACCAATCAATAAAATTTAAGAAATGGCTTACGTAATTACAGATGATTGTACTGCATGCGGTACCTGCATTGACGAATGTCCGGTGGAAGCGATCAGCGAAGGAGATATCTATGTGATCGATCCCGAACTTTGTACCGACTGCGGCGCATGCGCGGATGTATGTCCCGTGGAGGCTATCCACCCTGAATAAAAGGATCATAAAAGACAAACCGGGGTGGCTGTCTCAGTCACCCTGTTTTTTTTAAGCCCGGCCGGATCTCATCAAATGAAACTGAAGAGAAAAATATTCACCATCATTTTCGGGACGGACACTCCTGCCGGAAAGGCTTTTGACGTGGTCCTGCTGACGCTGATCCTGCTCAGCGTGATCGTCGTGGTCCTTGAGAGCGTCAGGCCCATCAGGGAGGCCAGTCCGACCCTCTTCACATCGGTGGAGTGGGTTTTCACCATCATTTTCACCCTGGAATACCTGTTCCGCATTTACAGCGCACCCAATCCGGTCAGGTACATGACCAGTTTTTTCGGGGTGATCGACCTGCTGGCCATCCTCCCCACCTACCTGGGCCTCTTTTTCCATCATTCCACCTTCCTGCTCACATTCCGTGCCCTCAGGCTTCTCCGGATGTTCCGGGTCTTCAAGCTGGCAAGGTACCTGCGGGAAGCGACCATCCTGGTGAGGGCCCTGCGGTCGAGCATCTACAAGATCATTGTTTTTTTCGGTGCGGTCCTGACACTGGTCCTGGTCCTGGGCACCCTGATCTATCTGATCGAAGGGGAGGAACACGGGTTCACCTCCATCCCGCAGAGCATGTACTGGGCCATCGTCACCGTGACCACCGTCGGGTACGGCGACCTGGCACCGGCCACCGTCCCCGGAAAACTGCTGGCTTCCGTCGCCATGCTGACGGGTTATTCTATCATTGCGGTCCCCACCGGGATCATCTCGGTGGAGCTGGGGAAGGCGGTGCGGGAAGGAAGGCGAAAAGGGAAAAAGGCCTGTCCCGGCTGCGGCCACCAGACCCACGATGACGATGCCCGCTTCTGTAAGATATGCGGGAGCCCGTTGCACTAACCAAAATCACCCGGCAGGATGAACCATGAATCCGGCAACTCGAAGCGGCTGATCCTCTCCATCATCGTCATTACCTCCTTTATCAATCCCTTCCTGGGCGGGGCCATCAATATCGCCCTGCCGGCCATCAGCGGGGAGTTCTCCATGGGGGCGGTGGGCATGAGCTGGGTGGCCATGGCCTTTATCCTCTCCTCGGCCGTGTTCCTGGTTCCCTTCGGGAAGCTGGCCGATATCAACGGGAGAAAAAAGACCTTTTTGTGGGGCAATGTGATCATCATGACCACAGGGCTGCTCTGTGCCCTGGCCCCGTCCGGAACCATGCTGATCATTTTCAGGGCGCTCCAGGGAATCGGGAGCGCCATGGTCTTCGGTACCGGTGTGGCCATCATCACTTCCGTGTATCCGCCGGGAGAGCGGGGCAAGGCCATCGGGATCTCGGTGACCGCCGTTTATGTCGGTCTTTCCCTGGCTCCTTTCCTGAGCGGGATCCTGACCCAGTACCTTGGGTGGAGGAGCATCTTCTATGCCATCATTCCTTTCCAGCTGCTGGTCATCCTGATCACCTGGCTGGGGATCGGGGATGAGTGGGCCGATGCACGGGGGGAGAAATTTGATCTGCGGGGCGCGGTCCTGTACCTCGTATCCATGTCGGCTTTCATGTTCGGGTTTTCGGGGCTTCCCGACACCCTGTCCGTTTTCCTCACCGCCGCAGGGCTTTCGGGACTGATCGCTTTTACCCTGCTGGAGCTCCGGACGAAGCACCCTGTTTTCAACATCGCCCTGTTCACCCGGAACAGGCTGTTCGCTTTCTCGAACCTGGCTGCCCTGATCAACTATGCCACGACCTTTGCCATCACATTTCTGCTGAGCCTCTATCTCCAGTATGTGAAAGGGCTCTCTCCCAGGGATGCCGGTTTCGTCCTGATCACCCAGCCGGTGACCATGGCCCTGGTCGCTTCCTGGTCCGGAAAACTGTCGGACAAATACGATCCCCGGATCCTCTCCTCCGCAGGGATGGGGATTATTGTCGGGGGACTGGTTCTGTTGAGTTTCGTGTCCGAAGCCACCCCCTTCACCTACCTTGTCCCCTCGCTGGTGGTCGTGGGCCTGGGCTTCGGGATGTTCTCCTCTCCCAATACAAATGCCATCATGGGCTCGGTCGGTAAAAAATACCTGGGCGTGGCATCCGCCACCGTGGGGACCATGCGGCTGACGGGACAGATGGTCAGCATGGGCGTGGCCACCATGATGCTGCAGCTGTTCATCGGGAACCGTCCGCTCTCCGCAGGGGTATCCGGCGAATTCCTGGCCAGCATGCGGATGACACTGGTCATTTTTGCGGTTCTCTGCGCGCTGGGGGTGTTTGCCTCCCTCGCCAGGGGGAAAAAGACGGGGGACCGGGACTGACGGGGATTTTTTTGGCCGGAGGGTTCTCTCAGGGGTCATACCTGGATTCCCTGAGGATGGCAAGGTAATCCCGGCGGGTCATCAAGCCGGAGAGCGTGCGTTCAGGGTGCCTGCCGGCATATTCCCTGACGATCTGGCGGCCCAGCCAGACTGCTGCCCTGCCCGGGGATTCCATTGTAAAGTAGGAAGTGTAGGGAGCATCCTCCACGAATTTCCTGATCACCAGCGGATCGCCCGAGAAGAGCAGTTTCTGCTCCACCAGGTGGGTCCACATCTGCTTCTCATTTTTCCTGCACCATTCCAGCTGTGCGGCCGTGAATCCCGTTTTCAGGCTGTCCTCCAGCCGGGGGAACATGGCATCCAGAAAATGAAGGAGCATCCCCTGGTGAACGATCCTCGTGAGCAGGTTGTCCACCGAATCATTGTAGGGGCAGATCCGGGTGCCCCATGCATACAGCACATCCGCCGGGATCTTTTCGGGGATCTTGTTCCTGGTCAGGTACCTGGGGATGCCCATCTGTTCGTAGTAGGGGCAATCGCTGCCCAGGTACTGGTCCAGTCCCACCCCGATAAACCGGTCCACCGTGAACAACCCGTGGTTGAACCGGCTCACATAACCCACCACCCTGGGGAGGGCGGAATCGGGAAAGTGGTAAAGGTAGTGCCTGAACCCGTCGGTGAGCTTCCGGTTCACCTGTTCCATGTCCGGAAAAACCTGCCCGGTGTACTGATAGACCTCCCTGTTCGCCGGATCATTCACGAACATGGAAAGATATGACGGGTACCGTTTCCCCGACCCGGGACCGATCCGGATGATGTGCGCATTGAAGATGTCGAAGAAATCCCCGTAGCTGTCGTAAAAATAACCGATGGCCTCCTCCAGCGTGTCCATATCCATTTCAAACAGCTCCCTGTCAAACCTTTCCACCTGCACGGTCTCCCGGATGCCCGAGATGTCCACCTCCATCGGGTTCCGGTTGCACCCCATCAGGATCACCAGTGCGCAGGACACAAAAAAGCAGATCTTTTGAACAGGTCTCATCATAATATGTAAATTTGAACCGTTGTTATAAGGCTTTAAAAATACACAATATGAAACGAATCCTGGTCACCTTGCTCATTCTTATCTCCCTGTCGGCCGTATACGGGCAGCGCATGAGATTCAGCGTGCATGCGGATCCGCAGTTTTCCTGGTTCCGCTCCGATGAAACGAATGTGACGCCGGACGGATCGGTGTTTCATGTGCAGACCGGCGTATTCATGGATCTTTTCTTTGCCGATCATTATGCATTTGCATTGGGACTGGGCATTAACAACATGGGGGGATCCCTGCTCTATTCGGATTCCACGATGGTCGTGTCCAAAAGCGATACGCTCTTCGCCCTTCCCGGACAGAACCTGAAACACCGTCTGCAGTACATTGACATCCCCCTGGGACTGAAACTGAAGACGGAGGAGCTGGGCTATACCACCATCTTCTTCCAGTTCGGTTTCAACCCGATGATCAACATCAGTGCCTTCACCAGCTCCGAAGACGAAACCTTTGACCGGGAGAGCACCCGCGAGAACATTCACTTCTTCAATCTCGGCTACCATGTGGGTGCGGGAGTGGAATACCGGCTGGGCGGGAGCACGGCCCTGGTGGGGGGACTCAGGTGGTCTTCCGGGCTGACCGATGTGACCGCAAACGATGATGCGAAAATCACCATGAACACCCTCTCCATCCACCTGGGCGTCCAGTTTTAGCAGCACGATGATGAAGATCGCCCTGGCTCAGATGAACTACCTCATCGGGGATTTTGAGGGAAACAAGGAAAAGATCCTGAAGGCCGTTTCCAGGGCGGTCAGCGAGCAGGCCGGCCTGGTGGTCTTTTCCGAACTGTCCGTCTGCGGCTATCCGCCCCTGGACCTGCTGGAGCGGGAAGACTTCATCCACGCCTGCGAAAGAAGTGTTCGTCAGATCGCTGAAGGGATCGATCCGGAGGTGGGTGTGCTGCTGGGGGCTCCGGAATTCAACCCGGGAAAGCAGGGCAAGATGCTGTTCAACTCGGCCTTTTTTCTTCTGGGAGGGGAAGTGAAAGGGGTCTTCCGAAAATCCCTGCTTCCCACCTACGACATTTTTGACGAATACAGGTATTTCGAACCGAATCAGACATTCCGGCCCCTGGAATTCGCCGGGATGCGGATGGCCGTGACCATCTGCGAGGACCTGTGGGATGAGCAGCCCTTCGAGCGTCCTTTTTCCAGGTCCCGCCTCTACACGGTCAACCCGATGGAGGAGCTTAACCGGTTCGATCCCGATCTGATCATCAATCTGGCAGCCTCTCCCTTTGCGCACCGCAAGCAGGAGGTGAAGCAGGAGATCTTTACCGGGAAAGCAGCCGCATACGGGATCCCCCTGATTTACTGCAACCAGGTGGGGGCACAGACCGAGCTCATCTTTGAAGGTGGATCGATGGCCATCGGGAGCGGGGGGAATGTGGCCAGGAGGCTGGCGTTCTTCAGAGAGGATTTTACGGTGATCTCCGCCGGGGAGCTGAAATCAGCCCGCGGTGGACCCGGAGCAGGTCCGCTTCCGGAAAGAATGGAGATGATCTCGGAAGCGCTGGTGTGCGGGATCAGGGACTATTTCGGGAAGCTGGGATTCAAAAAAGCCACGCTGGGACTTTCGGGAGGCATCGATTCCGCAGTGGCGCTGGTGCTGGCATCCCGGGCCCTGGGTCCGGAAAACATGCATGTCCTGCTGATGCCTTCCACCTATTCATCCCAAAGCAGCCTGACTGACTCGGTTCGGCTGGCAGACCGCCTGGGGGTGCGTTACACCGTGCTCCCCATCGACCCTCTGTTCAGTCAGTTCCGGGAAACGCTCCGCCCTCTTTTCGGTGATTTGCCCGAGGATGTCACCGAGGAGAACATCCAGGCCAGGATCAGGTGCACTTTGCTGATGGCCCTCTCCAACAAAATGGGTCACATTTTGCTCAACACCAGCAATAAAAGTGAGGCTGCTGTGGGTTACGGGACCCTTTACGGAGATATGAGCGGGGGACTTTCCGTGCTGGGGGACGTGTACAAAACAGATGTGTACGCGCTGGCGCGCTTCCTGAACACCCCGCGGGAGATCATCCCCGGCAATATACTTTCCAGGCCCCCATCTGCCGAATTGAGGCCGGACCAGAAAGACACGGATTCCCTGCCCCCCTATGAGGTTCTGGACGGGATCCTGGAATCCTATATCGAAAAACAGCTCCCTCCCCGGAAACTGACGGAACTGGGGTATGACAGGGACCTTGTGCTAAAGATCATCCGGATGGTGGACCAGAACGAGTACAAGCGGTACCAGACACCCCCGATCTTGAGGATCTCTTCCAAGGCATTCGGTGCAGGAAGGCGCATTCCGCTGGCGGCCAAATATTGAAGGGATATTGATTATTTTTTCTATTTTTGTATGTTATTCAACACAATAGACTCATAAGCTGAAACATAATGCAGGAAAGGAACTATAATGCAGATGATTGCATTGACAATCCGAAATCTGTGTTTACGGTACTTACGCCCAAAGAAAAAGAATTCCTCAAGCAAAATTATAGCTGTGCTTTTTACAAAAAAGGAGAGATTATTTTCAAGGAGGGGGATAAACCCATGGGACTGATGGTCCTGGCCGAAGGGAAGGTGAAGATCTTCAAGGAGGGCGTGGGAGGAAGGGAACAGATCGTCAGGATGGCCAAACCTGTCGGCTTCATCGGGTACAGGGCATTGTTCGCGGAGGAGAACCATACCGCCACCGCGGTGGCCATCGAGGACAGCGTTGCCTGCATCATCGACAAGGAGAGTGTGTACAGGGTCATGCGCAGCAACGCCGAACTGAGCATCAGCATCATCCAGTCCTTTGCATCGGAACTCGGATTTTCCCATGACAGGACCGTCACCCTGACCCAGAAACATATCAGGGGAAGGCTGGCCGAATCGCTGATCTTCCTCAAAGACACCTACGGGTATGAAGACGACGGGAAGACCATCAAGATCTATCTCTCCAGGGAAGACGTGGCCAATCTTTCCAACATGACCACTTCCAATGCCATCCGGACCCTCTCCACCTTTGCGCAGGAGGGTGTCATCTCCATCGACGGAAGGAAAATCCGGATCCTTGACCTGCCAAGGCTGGAAAGGATCAGCGAGCTGGGCTAGGAGATGAAATTTGCAGGTTACATTCTTACCTACACCCTCATCCGGATCCTCCATGCTTTGCCTGACAGGGTCCTGTACTTTTTCTCGGACGGATTGTACCTGCTGGCGTACCACCTGATCGGTTACCGGAAAAAGGTGGTTTTTGGGAACCTGGAAAGGGCTTTTCCGGAACGGACACCCGGAGAGATCAAACAGATCGCCCGGAAATTTTACCATCATCTTTGCGACCTGGTCCTGGAATCGGCCGTCTCGATGTTCTTCAGCAGGGAAGAGGCACAGAAAAAAATCTCCTGCAAAAATCCGGAACTTGTAGAGGAGCTGTATCAAAAGGGGAAGCAGGTGATTGCTGTGACCGGCCACTACGGGAACTGGGAACTTCTTCCCATACTGGGACTTCTCTTTGAATACCGCACCATCGCCGTATACAAACCCCTGAGGAACGAGTACTTTAACAGGTTCATTCTGAAAAACAGGGAGAAATTCGGGGCCACTCCCGTTCCGATGGAACAGGTGGCACGCACGCTGATGGACTTCCGGCAAAAAAACATCCTGACCCTTTCCGTGTTCCTTTCGGACCAGCGGCCGCTGCGGAGACAGATCCAGTACTGGACCCGCTTCATGGGAATGGACACCCCCATGTACCTGGGCGTGGAAAAGCTGTCCAAAAAATTGGATGCGGCTGTGATCTTCATTAAAATAAGGAAAGTGAGAAGGGGGCAATACGAAGCTGAATGCGAGATGGTCTGCGAAAACCCGTCGCTCCTGGAGCCTTACCAGATCACCGGGACACATGTGAGGATCCTTGAAGCGCTCATCAGGGAAAGGCCTGAACTCTGGCTCTGGTCACACCGGCGCTGGAGATACACTAGGGATGATCACGGCGGGTGATCAGTTCCCGGATCGTTTCCCGGCTTTTCTCGAAGGAAAACAGCTCCTCCACCCTTTTCCTCCCGTTCATGCCCATCTGTTCGCGAAGGGAAACGTTGCCGGCCAGTTCGAGCACATACCGCGCCATCTCAGCCACGTTGTGATGCTCCGTGATATAACCCGTTTCCCCGTGGACGATGATCTCCGCGGAGGACTTGATATCAAATGCCACCACAGGTTTCCTGCTGGCCATGGCCTCGGCGATCACATAACCGAATCCTTCGTAATGGGAGGAGAGCAGGAAAATATCAATGGAACGGAAGAATGCTGGCATCTCCTCCACGAATCCCAGAAAACGGGTCTGGGATTCCACACCCAGTTTTTTCGCTTTCTTCTGCAGCCAGTTCTTCAGCCTTCCCTCTCCTGCGATGAGCAATGTGAACCGGTGACCGGTTCCGCGTAGCATTCCCAGAAGTTCCAGCAGGTACAGGTGTCCCTTCTCTTCCGAAAGCCTTCCGGCGGAACCGAGCACGATCTCTCCGTCCCCCGGCCGGTACAGCGGCTCGATCCCCTGATGATACCTGGAGGGATCCACCCCGTTGTAAATCACGCTGATTTTCTCCGCAGGAACCAGCCGCTGGTTGTTCACCAGGATGGTGCGCTTGGTTTCTTTCGAGTTGGCCACGATGTGGGTGACCACCTTCCTGAACAGGTAGCGGTTGACAATGCTGTTGCGGATGGGGATGGCACTCCCCCTGCGGTAGATGATGTTATGTACCCCGGCGATCTTCCCGGCGATGCTGGCCACCTTCATATCCCCCGAAATATTGGTGATCAGCGAGCCTACCTGTTCCTGCCTGAAGATCCTGACCAGCCTCCGGATCTTGAACGGATTCAGAAAACTCAGGTTGGAAATCTGCATCTGGTACCCCGAAACCCCGATCTCACTGATCTTCCGTGAGAGGGGACTCTTCGGGGAGGAGATGAGCAATGCACGGTAATGCAGTTTTACCAGATAGGAGGCCACGTCAAAATGCCACTTCTCCCCTCCCCCCCAGGTATTCATGCTGTTGAAAAAACAGATGGTTCTCTGCTGCCTGCCCTTTTCCTGGGTATAAATGTTTCTCAGCTTCACGTACTTCATGAACACCTCGTGGGCCGAGTTCACGCTGACGATGAATCCGTAATAGCCGTCCAGGAATCCGGTCTTCAGGAAGAAATCCTTCATGAAACGCCAAAGCGGATGCAATAAGATACTGAAGATGTACACCTTTCTGCCGCGTTCGAAATAGGAGCGGGCCAGGATCGTGGAGAAGGTGTTCATCTTTTCCAGGTGCTCGCTGATGGAATAGTATGAATAATGCAGGATGTCACCTTTCAGAAAACGCCGGGAAGCCCCTTTGTTCAGGTAGAAACGGTCATGGGGATTGAACCCTCCCCAGCTCCCCTTCCTGGCATCCCACAATCTCAGCTTCCTGGACGGGTACCAGCTGGTGTGTCTGATCCATTTCCCGCAGTAATTGGTCAGCCTGTTGAAATAATAACCGTCATGGGTCCAGTTTTCCCTGACCTGCAGGATGGATTCACGGAGGTGTTCCGACAGCGCCTCGTCGGCGTCCAGCGACAGGATATACGGGTGCTTTGCCTGAAGGATCGCCCAGTTCTTCTGCTCGATGTGGCCGATGAAGCGGTGCTGGATAAACCGGGCGCCGAACTGCAGGCAGATCTCACGTGTGCCGTCCGTTGAATAGCTGTCCACCACCACGATCTCATCGACCACCCCTTCGAGGGACTGCAGGCATCTGCGGATGTTGCGCTCCTCGTTAAAGGTGATGATGATCGCCGAAATCTGTACCTTCATGACTATTCCTGTAAATAGACCCTTCTCACCCGGGATGGAACGGCTGTGAGCACCTCATAGGGAATCGTGCCGCACTGCCTGGCAAGATCGGCCACCGACTGGTGCCTTCCGAAAATCTCCACCTCCTGTCCCTCGCTGACCTCCAGGCCGGTGACATCGACCATGGTCATGTCCATGCATATATTTCCTACCGTGGGCACAAGCCTGCCCGAGACCCAAACCTTTCCCGCCCCGTTGCCGAGTCTCCGGTTCAGTCCGTCCGCATAGCCCACCGGCAGGGTGGCGATCAGACTGTCGCGGTCCACCTTCCCGGCCCTTGAATAGCCCACCGTCTCCCCGGCTTTAACCTTTCTCAGTTGCGAGATGCGGGTCATGAAGGAACTGGAAGGCATCAGCGCAGGCTGCCGTCCGATCCCGTGAAGCCCGATCCCCAGCCGGACCATCTCGTACTGTGCTTCCGGAAATCGCTCGATCCCCGATGAGTTGAGTACATGCCGGTCGAAAGGAGCGGCCAGGGAGGCCGAGAAAATTGCCGCCAGGCGCTCGAAATCCGCGATCTGTTTCCGGGTGAATGCATCATGCTGAGGTTCATCGCTGGCGGCCAGGTGGGTGAAGACCGAGGCCACCCTGAACGCTTCCCGATTCAGCAGGGGCAGCAGCCTGCCGGTTTCTTCCTCCGTAAAACCCAGCCGGTGCATCCCCGTGTCCAGTTTAATATGGATCGGGTATTGCCGGATGCCCCGGTAGCGGAGCACCTCATACAGCTGTTCCATCCCTCCGAAGCTGTATATCTCCGGTTCCAGCCGGAATTCCAGCATCGTTCCGAATCCCGAAGGATCCGGGTTCATGACCATGATGGGAAGGTAGATCCCTGAACGGCGCAGTTCGGCGCCCTCATCAATGAAAGCCACAGCCAGGTATTCCACCTGGTGGAACTGCAGCAGGTTCGCGATCTCCACATTGCCGCTTCCGTAGGAGAGGGCTTTGACCATGACCATGGTCTTCACGCCATTCTTCAGCAGGGAGCGGTATATGTTCAGGTTGTGCACCAGCGCGTTCAGATCGATCTCCAGTGAGGTCTGATGTGTTTTCAGCTGCAATTCCCTGGTGATCCGTTCAAAACCGAATTTCCTTGATCCTTTCACCAGGACCGTTTTGTCCCTGAACAGGGTTTTGTCCATCCGCTTCAGGAATTCATCCGTATCGGAGTAAAAGCGGCTGGTCTCCGGGAACCCCGTCCGGTGCCGCATGAGTGCCGGACCGATTCCGATAAAATCGTCCACACCTTTCTGCCGGATCAGCCGGGCAATCCCTTCGTACAGCTCCTTTTCCTCCACCCCGCTCTGCAGCAGGTCGGACAGGATCAGCATCTTGCCGTTCTTCTTGTCCTGCTGGTTCATCAGATCCAGCGCCGAAGCCAGTCCCCCGATATCCGCATTGTAGGCATCATTGATGATCACACCACCCAGGATCCCCCGAAGCATCTCAAGCCGCATGGACACCGGTTCGATCCTGCCGATCTGCTGCACGGCTTCCTGCAGCGGGATGCCCGTTTCCAGGATGAAGGTGAGCGTGTGCAGGGCATTCTCGATGGATGCCTCATCGCCGAAAGGCAGTTCGAGCACGGCATCACCGGCCGGCGATTTCAGGGAAATTTCCGAATGGGCTGCTTCCCTTTTCCGGATGGCATACCTGTAGACAGCATCGCCCCCCAGCGACCAGTCCACCACCGCGGGCTTCATTTCCTTCAGATACTCCTTCAGGGACCTCTTTCCGATGAGCTGATCAGACCTGCAGATCACCTTTTCGCAATCGCGGAACAGGATCAGCTTTTCCCGCAGTTTCGCCTCCGGACTTTCGAAGTTTTCCTGGTGGGCTGTACCCAGGTTCGTAAACAGTCCGATCCGGGGACGAATGGTATGTTGCAGCCGCGCCATTTCCCCGGGCCGGGAGATTCCCGCCTCCAGCACCGCCAGTTCGTGGTTGTCGCTGATCATCCAGACGGACAGCGGTACTCCCACCTGGCTGTTGTAACTCTTCGGACTGCGGAACAGATGCATCCGGTCCTGCAGGCACTGGAATATCCATTCCTTCACGATGGTCTTTCCGTTGCTCCCGGTCACCGCTGCAACCACACCGCCGAATGCCCTCCGTCGCGCCAGCGCCAGCTCCTGCATGGCCCGCAGGGTATCCTCCACCAGGCAGATCCCCGCACCCTGAAAATGTTCTGTCCGCGGCATCCGCGACACCAGGAACGCACGGACACCCCGCCGGTACAGCTCCTCCAGGTAATCGTGCCCGTCGTGCTGTTCCCCGATGAGCGCCACGAACATGGTCGATTCCGATTGGGCCAGGGTCCTGCTGTCCACGGCCAGATGCCTGAAACGGACCTCCCCGTTCCCCGAGACCCTGCCATGCAGGATCTTTCCGGCTTCTGCTGCGGACAGTTCAAACTCCATTGGATTCTATTTTTCGTTCATCGCCCGGTTGAAACAGCCCCGGCAGAGGGGTTCGTACAGGTCCGTTTCACCGAGCATGATCAGTTTGTCCTCCTTAATCAGACGGTGGGTGTAGTTTGCCAGCCTCCCGCAACGAACGCAGATGGCATGAACCTTGGTTACGTATTCCGCCACGGACAGCAGGCCCGGAATGGGCCCGAAGGGTTTTCCCCGGAAATCCATGTCAAGTCCCGCCACGATGACACGGATCCCACTACTGGCCAGCTGGTTGGCCACATCCACCAGTCCTTTATCAAAAAACTGGGCTTCGTCCACACCCACCACCTCCACCCCGCTTGCCAGAAGCAGGATGTTTGCCGAAGAGTCGACCGGCGTGCTCTGGATCGCATTTTCGTCATGGGAGACCACTTCCTGTTCGGAATACCTCACGTCTATCCTGGGCTTGAAGATCTCCACTTTCTGCTGTGCGATCCTTGCCCTTTTGAGTCTCCTGATCAGCTCTTCGGTTTTCCCCGAGAACATGGATCCGGTGATCACTTCTATCCAGCCCTTTCCTTCCGAACTGTCAACCGTGTTCTCAAGAAACATAAGATAACATTATGTGAAAGATTATCGTTAGTTTTGTAAGAACGTCAAGAAAAAAGTGCGGAACCATGATGGAATTAAAATACACCCTGGAAATATTGACTAAAGATATACAAGATATAGAAAAATTGGTGGGGAACCTCCAAAATTCTCCGGAGGGCTCCGCCCTGGAAATGGACCTGGCACTGTCGAAGCTCCGGAATGTATACGAGATCCTGACCATGATCAGGGAGGACCGGGTACAGCTGCACCGCAGTCCCGCTCCCCCGCCGGAAAATGCCCCTATTCCGCAACCCTCCGGAGCCGGTTCCGGAGAAGGGGACAAAGCGACAGCGATGAAGGAAAAGCCGGAAGCGGTGACCGCCGGCAGCGTGGCTGGGAAGGAAACCGCGATCCTTGCCGAGAAATTCAGCACCGAATCCAGCATCAATGAGAACATGGCCAACAGGCGGGGGAACGATATGGATTCCAGGCTCAAGGGCCAGCCCATCCAGAGCATCAGCCGGAGCATCGGGATCAACGACCGGTTCTTTCTGATCCGCGAACTGTTTAACGGGGATACCACCGGCTGCCGCACCTTCCTGGAGCAGCTCGACGGTGCAGCGGGACTTGAAGAGGCCTCCGGGGTCATCGGGCAACGGTTTGCCGGCCAGATGGAGCATGAAGGAGTGACCCTGCTCCTTCACCTGGTCAGAAGAAGGTTTCAGAAATAAGATGTCCGCATTATACCTGGTCCCCACTCCCATCGGCAACCTGGGCGACATCACCTTCCGGGCGGTGGAAATCCTGGAGAAGGTTGACCTGGTGCTTGCCGAAGATACGCGTAAAACGGGGATCCTGCTGAACCACCTGAAGATCCGGAAGCCGGTCCGCTCACACCACAAATTCAACGAACACCGGACCCTGGACGGGATCATGCGGGAGCTTCTCGGCGGAACATCCATCGCCCTTGTCACAGATGCCGGAACACCGGGGATCTCCGATCCCGGTTACCTGCTGGTGAAAAGATGCATTGACGAGGGAGTTCAGATCGAAACACTGCCGGGGCCCACCGCTTTCATTCCTGCCCTTGTGAACTCGGGCCTTCCTGCGGACCGTTTTGTCTTTGAAGGATTCCTTCCCCATAAGAAAGGGAGGCAGAAGCGGCTCCGGGAACTCCTTGCCGAACCGCGTACCATGATCTTCTACGAATCTCCCTTCAGGCTGTGCAAAACCCTGGAACAGCTGGCCGGTACCTTCGGAGAAGAAAGGAAAGCATCCGTTTCCAGGGAACTCACCAAGGTTCATGAGGAAACGGTCAGGGGATCCCTGAAAACGCTGCTTGCCCACTTCCGGGAAAACACTCCCAGGGGAGAGATCGTGATCGTGGTGAATGGCTCTGACCGGGAATGATCCTCAGTAATGCCTCACATCTCCCGACCCGGTGATCCGGTAGCTGATGGCCGGATCCCCCCTGTAAATAATGTCGCCCGATCCGGTAATGGTGGCTTCCAGGCTTTCGGTGGCATAGACATAGATCTTTCCCGAACCGCTGCTGGTCGCCCTCACATCCCGGGCCATCAGTTCCAGGGCATCGATCCGGCCCGAAGAGCTGAGGGAATACCTGGCTTCAACCACCTCTCCTGTCAGGTCGATCCTGCCGGAACCGCTGAGTACCCCTTCGAGAAAGAGGCCATCTTCCACAGCCGATCTGATCTTGCCCGAGCTGCTGTGGTGGATGCTTACATCCGACGGCTCATATAAAACGGCCGCCTCGATCGTTCCCGATCCCGACTGTACGATGCTGACCTCATCCACGAAAGATTCATCCACGAAGATGGTCCCCGATCCGGAGTTCCCGATCACCATGGAACCGGCCAGCACACTGTCCACCCGGACCTGTCCCGATCCGGTGTTCACGCACTCGAAGAACCCGCCTTCCGCCCTGTCCAGTTCCAGTTTCCCGGATCCGGTCAGCTCCAGTTCTTCAATGAAGGGAAGCGTCACATTCACCACCACCGGAGAAGCGGGACCGATACAGGTGCCGTTCTTTGTTTTGATAATAAGCTTATTTCCGGACACATAGGTCTCGATCACCGGCAGCAGGTTTTCCTGCGCCTGCACCTCCACCCTGAAGTTGTCCGATAACTGGACAAACACCTCGAATGATCCCGTATTCGCAACCGAGGAGAAATCTTCTATTTCACGGATCTGGCTGACGACGGGTCCGGTTCCGACAATGCAGGGTCCATCGAAGTAGCACCCGGTAAGGGCAGCCATCAGCACGAACGTACTCAAAATTAATCGCTTCATCATCTGCTTGTTTTAATCAGACATGTATTTCATTTCCACACTTAAAAGACAACAGCTGCAGAGAAAGGATGCATCCGCCGGAAAAACATCCCTGGCCGGACAGCCTCATCATGTAAAGATGCCGTTCACATGACGTGCGTTTCCGTACACCATCGTCGCACTTTCGTTCAGAATTGGGTTTTTTTAACAACCCTGCATTCACCTTCTTATCGTCTGTCTTATAACATCTTATATAGTTTGGCACATCCTGTGTATATCCTGTTGCAGGGTATCATCATAAAACAGGAAAGACCATGAAAACGATGAAGATAAGCACAGGGATCCTTCTGATCGCCGTCACCTCAGCTTCCCTGGGAATGCTGACCGGCACCAGGAGCCCGTTCGACGGAACCCGCGGAAAGGCAGCCATATTCAGCGCACTTAAAACCGAACGGACTTTCGTGGAACCATGGATGAAAGCGCCATTTAAAAGCGGCCCGTCCGAGGTGGCACCCGTCGCCGATGTGGCACCCGTCGCTGAAGCAGGGCTCCCTGTCGAGGAGTGGATGACAGCTCCGTTTGTAAACGGCCCGGCCGAAGAGGCACCTGTCGGTGAAGCAGAACTTCTTGTTGAGGAATGGATGAAAGCCCCCTTTATGGCTGTGACGGCACAGGCGGAATCCGCAGGAAGTGATGAACCGGACCCCGAACAGTGTACGGATACGGACATTCATGTGTCGTTTCCGTTCACAATCCGGCCTTTTTAACAAATCATAAAATCATTTATAAACCCCTCTTCTTCTATTACTTATAAATTTTGGCACACGTATTGATAAGCAAAAGGAAACGAGTGAAAAAGCATTGAGTCATGAAAACAACGAAACTGTATACCGCCATTCTTCTGGTTGCCGTCGCCACCACCCTTTACGGACAGTTCCCCGGATCGAAAGAAGGTTCTTTTCTTGAAGGGATCAGGGACAGGTTGTTCCCCGACCGGAACCAGGCAGTCGAATATACCACCGTGGATTATTACGATCATGCACCCGGGAGGATCGAGTCATGGATGACGGACCTGCACAGCTGGGCCAACAGCCTTGTTTCAAAAGACACCTACGAAGCGCCGGCCATTTACATGACCATCATGGTGGAAAATGCCGAGGTGGTTTATGAATCAGGTGTGGCCGTGGAAGGCTGGATGGGGAATCCTTTCGAGGCAGCCCTGCCGGAAGACGACCTGAACGTGGAATACTGGATGAGCGCTCCTTTCGAGGCATCCCTGCCGGAAGACGACCTGTACGTGGAATACTGGATGAGCGCTCCCTTCGAGGCATCCCTGCCGGAAGACGACCTGTACGTGGAAAACTGGATGGGCGCTCCCTTCGAGGCTGCCCTTGCGCAGGAAGAGCTGCCGGTGGAAGGCTGGATGAAAACCCCCTTCGGGACATCGGAAGATGAAGTGGCTGTGGAGGATTGGATGACAGTGGCCTGGAACTGATCAGAACGGGATGGAGTCATCCGGATCATTCCCGGCCCCCGCATCTTCCTCTGAATACCTTCTTTTGTTTCCTTCCTGGTTGATCCTCGACTGGAAAGTCGCCAGCGCGGTTCCGTTCTCATCCTCCACCATGGCCAGGGTGTCATCCAGGTCCACAAACTTGGCATATTCCCGGATGAATTTTAATTGAATATCCCCCACAGGTCCGTTCCTGTGTTTGGCCAGGATGATTTCCGCGATCCCTTTCAGGGAGTTCCCCTCTTCGTCCACATCGAGCCCGTAGTACTCGGGGCGGTGAATGAAGATCACCAGGTCGGCATCCTGTTCGATGGCCCCCGATTCGCGCAGGTCTGAAAGCTGGGGCCGCTTGTTGCCGGACCGCATCTCCACACTCCTGTTCAACTGTGAGAGTGCGATGACCGGAATGTCCAGCTCCTTGGCCACCGTTTTCAGGGATCTGGAAATGGAGCTGACCTCCTGTTCCCTGCTGCCGACGGCTTCTCTCGGTCCGGTCATCAGCTGCAGGTAATCAATCACCACCGCCTGGATGTCATATTTCTGTTTCAGGCGTCTGCATTTTGCCCTGAACTCGAAGATGGAGATGGCCGGGGTATCATCTACATAGATGGGGGCCTTCTCCAGATCCTTGATCTTGTATTCGAGCTGCTCCCACTCGTAATTTTCCAGCCTTCCCGTCCGGATCTTGGAGGATGAAAGCTGCGTTTCCCCGATGATCAGGCGGTTGACAAGCTGAATGGAGGACATCTCAAGGGAGAAAAAGGCCACTGGCCGGTTGTGATCGACCGCCATGTTCCTGGCCATTGACAGCACGAATGCGGTTTTTCCCATGGAAGGCCTGGCCGCCACGATGATCAGGTCCGATTTCTGCCATCCCGAGGTAAGCCTGTCAAGCCTGGTGAATCCGGAGGGGACCCCGCTCAGGCTGTCTTCCCTTTTTCCGGCCTCCTCGATCTGCTCGATGGCCGATTTCAGCAGGTTATCGATCCGGACCGTTTCCTTCTTGATGTGCCCTTCGGCGATGTTCAGCAATTCCCTTTCGGAAAAATCCAGCAGGTCGTCCACGTCCGAGCCTTCGTCGAACGCCTTTTCCTGGATCTCGGAGGAAACCCTGATCAGTTCCCTCTGAATGTATTTCTGCGCGACGATCCTGGCATGGTATTCAAGGTGTGCCGCCGAACCCACCCTGGAGGTCAGCTGTGCAATGTAGACTGCTCCCCCCACCTGTTCCAGCTTTTCCAGCTTCCGCAGTTCCTCTGTGACCGTCAGCAGATCGATCGGTTTTTCCTGCTGGGAGAGGCCCTGCGCCACTTCATAGATCTGCTGATGGGCCTCCTTGTAAAAACTGGCCGGTTCAAGGATGTCAATCACAGAAAAAATTGCGTCCTTCTCAAGCATGATCGCACCCAGGACCGCCTCCTCAAGTTCCAGTGCCTGCGGCGGGATCTTTCCGTAATCAAGGGCGATGGAGGACTTCTTTTCCGTTCGGGTGCCCTGTTGCTTTGCCATCTTATTCTATTTGGGTTGGTAAAGGTATGAAACCACCCGGTCCCGGTCCGGACCGGGTGCATCTAATTTTTAACACGCACTCCTATTTTATCATTAACAAATGTTGAAAAATGCCATATCTTTATTGCATATGATCCTTTATTCACCGGCCAAGATCAATATCGGTCTCCGGGTCACCGAAAAAAGGGGCGACGGTTTCCACAATCTCCAGTCGGTCATGTTTCCCGTCGGCCTCTGCGATCTGATCGAGATCATGAAGGAGCAGGGCCGGGGCGGGAAGATCAGCCTGACCCGGTCGGGCATTCCGGCAGGGATCCCGGCCGACCGGGACCTGTGCTTCCTGGCCTTCGAACGGTACAACGCAATCAATCCCCTTTCTTCCGTGCGCCTGCACCTGCACAAACAGATCCCCGTGGGGGCGGGACTGGGAGGAGGTTCTTCCAATGCCTCCACCACCCTGAAAGGACTCAACATGCTGGCTGAAAATCCCCTGCCGGAAGAGAGACTGCACCGGCTGGCCGAATCGCTCGGGAGCGATTGTCCCTTCTTCCTTTACCGGGGAGCCATGATGATGGAGGGAAGGGGTGAAATCCTTGCCCCGGTCAGCCTCAACCTCGGGCGCATGTACCTGGTCCTCCTCCATCCCGGGATCCACATCTCCACTGCAGAGGCATACGGGGAAATCAGACCTGCCCGGCCGGAAAAACGCCTGGATACCCTGATCAGGCAAACTCCCGAAAAATGGAAGGAACTGGTCAAGAATGATTTTGAGATCCCGGCCTTTCAGAAACACCCGGAACTGAAGGAGATGAAAGAAGGTCTGTACACTTCCGGAGCGGTGTATGCCTCCATGAGCGGCAGCGGAAGTTCTCTCTACGGGTTCTTCAGAAAGCCTCCCTCGTTGCCCGGCGACCTGGAGCGCCTGGTGGTCTGGAGGGGAGATGCCGGAGCTTCGCTCACGAGCGTTTGAATTCGACCAGCAGCTGTCCCTTCGCTACCCTGTCCCCCTCGGCTACGAAGATCCTTTTCACCGTGCCGGATAGCGGCGACAGGATCTCATTCCGCATTTTCATCGCCTCAAGGATCAGGATCGGGGTCCCTTTTTCAACTTTCGTTCCCTCTATGACCATGATCTTCTGGATGGTCCCGGGGATGATGGCGAGCATCCTGCCTGGTTCAGGCCGTTTCCAGGTTTTCCTGTTTATAAATTTCCCGGTTAGCCGTGTCTGGTATTTCGTGTTTCCGACTTCCAGTTCGGCCATGGGGGTTTTTTCCGGCTTATCCTCCCGGGAAGGACTTTTTTTCCCGGGCCGGGCTGACCGGGATGGTTGCTGTTGCATGGTCATGACATCTGGTTAAAAGGGTGGAACACCGTGTTTTTTCTGCGGCATGCCCACACGTTTTTCCCCGGATACCTCCAGGGCATGCAACAGGGCCCTCCTGGTCTCTTTCGGTTCGATCACCGAATCGATGTACCCCTTGGCTGCGGCCACATATGGATTTGAAAATTTCTCCCTGTACTCCTGGACCTTCTGGCGGCGCATCTTTTCCGGGTCTTCGGCGGCAGCGATCTCCTTCCGGAATATGATATTTGCCGCCCCTTCGGGTCCCATGACCGCCACCTCGGCATCGGGCCACGCGAATACGAAGTCTGCCCGCAGATGCCTTGAACTCATTGCGATGTAACCGCCCCCGTATGCCTTTCTCAGGATCACCGTGATCTTGGGGATGGTAGCCTCGCTGTATGCATAGAGCACTTTGGCCCCGTGCCGGATGACCCCGGCATGTTCCTGGTCCACACCCGGCAGGTACCCCGGCAGGTCCACGAATGTCACAATTGGAATATTGAATGCATCGCAGTACCGGATGAACCTGGCGGCCTTGTCGGATGAATCCACATCCAGCACACCCGCAAGCACGTAGGGCTGGTTGGCGACAAATCCGACCGTGCGTCCGTTCATGGTCCCAAACCCGATCACCAGGTTCGCAGCCCAGCGCTTCTGGATCTCAAAGAAATCAGAGCCGTCGGTGACCGCCCGGATCACATTGCGCACATCGTAGGGAGCCCTGGGATCTGCCGGTACGATCTTCGAGATGTTATATTTTTTCAGGGGTTCCTTCATCTCTTTCCTGGCGGGCACATCTGTGTTGGACCAGGGAAGGTAACTGAGCAGGATCTTGATCTGCTCGAAGCATTCATCTTCGCTTTCCGAGAAGAAATGCGCATTCCCGGTAATCTCACTGTGTACCCTGGCACCTCCCAGTTCCTCCATGGTGATGTCCTCTCCCAGGACCGTCTTGATCACCTCGGGGCCCGTGATGAACATTTTGGAGATGTTCTCCACCACGAAAACAAAATCGGTCAGGGCCGGCGAGTACACCGCTCCCCCCGCACAGGGACCGAGGATCACAGAGATCTGCGGGATCACCCCCGAGGCGAGGGTATTCCTGAAGAAGATCTCCCCGTAGCCGGCCAGGGAATTCACCCCTTCCTGGATCCTGGCCCCTCCCGAATCGTTGATCCCGATCAATGGCATCCGCATCTTCAGGGAGTGGTCCATGATCTTTGTGATCTTCCTGGCATGCATGAAGCCCAGGGAGCCCCCGGCCACCGTGAAGTCCTGTGCAAAGATGCACACGGGCTTCCCCCCGATGGTGCCTGTCCCCGTGATGACCCCGTCTCCGTGAAGCTTTTTCCGGTCCATCCCGAAATCACGCGCCTCATGTTCCACGAAGAGGTCATATTCGTTAAACGATCCCTCGTCCAGCAATTTCACAATCCGCTCCCGGGCAGTCATCTTCCCCATGGCAACCTGTTTCTGGATGGCGATCTCGCCACCTCCGCGGAGGATCTCTTCCCGGCGCTTCTTCAGTTCCTGGATCTTTTTTGTCGAGGCCATTGTTTCAGGTTTTTTGTTGCAGGTACAATCTTACGAAAAAAATGCTGTTTCTTTCCTGCCGAAAGGTATTTTCCTACCTGGGCGCCATCCGCAACAGGAACACGGCCACAATCAGGAAAAAGATATTGGGCAGCCAGACAGCCAGCATCACAGGCAGCATTCCCCCGATGGCAAACTGCTTGGAGAACTGGGTGAAAAGGATGTAGGTGAAACTGATCACCACCCCGATGGCGATCTGGAAACCGATTCCCCCCCTCAGTTTCCTGCTGGAGACCGCCACCCCGATCAGGGTGAGAATGAATGTGGTGAAGGGGAATGAGATCCGGTTGTGCCGTTCGATCTGGTAGGCGGTCACATTCGTCTCCCCCTGCATCAGCTGCTGCCGGATAAAATCATCCAGCTCCTTCAGGCTCATGGTCTCCACAATGTTCAGCCGTATCTGGAAATCATCAGGATGGATGGCCAGGGTGGTGTCAATGACCCTTCCCTCTTCCAGGGTCTCCTTCAGGCCGTCGATGGTCCGGATATAATACCTTCTGGCAGACCACTTTTCGGAAGCGGTATCCCACCTGATCTGGTCGGCAAACATTTTGGAGACCAGTTCCCCGTCCTCAAATTTTTCAATTGTAAAATCGTAGCCCACTTTGGACACGTTGCTGTAGTTCTTCAGGTAGACGAAGACGCCCGGTTCGATCTGGCGGTGGAAATTCTTGGTCTTGAACCGGACGGGCCGTTTGTGGATATACTTCTCCTCGAAATCCAGCTTGATTTTGTTGGCTTTCGGGATCACGCTGTCGCTGAGGAAAAATGAGGCTGCCGCGATGATCACCGCGGAGATGAAATAGGGAACCAGAAAACGCCGGAAGCTCATGCCGCTGCTCAGGATGGAAATGATTTCGGTGTTGTATGCCATCCGCGAGGTGAAGTAGATCACCGCAATAAAGGCGAACAAAGAACTGAACAGCACTGCAAAAAAGGGAATGAAATTCAGGTAGTACTCAAACACGATCTCCCTGAAGCGCGCCCCGTTCTCAATGAAATCGTCAATCTTTTCGGAAAAATCGAATATCACGACGATCGACAGGATCAACGCAATGGCAAGGACAAAGGAACTCAGGAATTTCCTGATCACGTATATGTCCAGGATCTTCAGCCCGAAGAACCTTATAACCTTGTACTTAAACCTGGTATCATTTTTTCCTTCCATGTGCTGAAAGTTCCTCTTCGGATTTCGTCAAACGCGGTTCTGACCAGCCAGAGATAAAACGCAAGGTTGTGCAGGCTTGCGATCTGTGCGCCCAGCAACTCTCCGGATATAATTAAATGACGCAGGTAGGCCTTTGAATATTGCGTGTCCACATAGCAGTACCCGTCCCTGTCCACCGGCGAATGGTCGTCCATCCACTTCCTGTTCCTGATGTTGATGATCCCCTCCCGGGTGAACAGCATTCCGTTGCGCCCGTTCCTGGTGGGGATCACGCAGTCAAACATGTCCACTCCCAGTGAGACCGCTTCCAGGATGTTCACAGGGGTACCCACCCCCATCAGGTAGCGGGGTCTGTCTGCCGGCAGGATCCCGTTGACGATTTCAATCATCTCGTACATCACTTCGGCAGGCTCCCCCACGGAGAGTCCCCCGATGGCATTGGCCCCGGCCGATTTTCCGGCAATGTATTCGGCCGATTTCCTGCGCAGGTCCCCGTACACACTTCCCTGCACGATGGGAATGAAATACTGGTTGTGTCCGTAGAGGGGATCCGTGGATGCGAACCGTGCCAGTCCCCTGTCGAGCCACCGGTGTGTAAGCTCCGTTGATTTACCCGCATAACCTGCATCGCAGGGCCAGGGGGTGCATTCATCGAAGGCCATGATCATGTCCGCACCGATCTCCCGCTGGATGTCCACCACGCTTTCCGGGGTGAAGAGATGTCTGGAGCCGTCGATATGGGAGTTGAAATGTGCCCCTTCCTCTGTGAGCCTGCGGCTGGCTGCCAGCGAGAAAACCTGGTAACCGCCGCTGTCGGTGAGCAAAGACCGGTCCCAGTTCATAAAGCGGTGCAATCCTCCCGCCCCCCGGATCACCTCCATGCCGGGACGAAGGTAGAGGTGATAGGTGTTCCCAAGGATCACAGGGGCGTCCAGATCCCCGAGCAGTTCCCTCAAATGCACCCCTTTCACACTGCCGGCCGTCCCCACAGGCATGAAAACCGGCGTCCTGATCTCGGAATGACCGGTCCGGATGATCCCTGCCCGGGCACGGCTTGCCGGATCCCTGTGCAATATCTCAAAATCCATCAAAACGAAATTGTCAAACCTTCATCCACTCATCCCCGACCAGGTGTGAGGAAAATTTTCATGAAGATAATCAATTGTTGAAAATCTGGGTTTTCTTTTCTATCATTGCGCCTGATATTTCCATCCATGCAGTGGCTCATTCTTGCGGTCTTTCTTGTTTCCGCCCTGGTCCAGACGGGCTATGCCCTGCTGGTCTACATCCGTCTCCCGCTGTACCGCCATCCCAAAAAAAGAGCCACCGGAAAAGGAACCTCTGTTGTCATCTGCGCCAGGAACGAATCGGAGAACCTCCGGCGGTTCCTTCCCGCCATCCTGGAGCAGGATTATCCGGAATTCGAAGTGGTGGTGGTCAATGACGCTTCCACAGATGACAGCGAGGATGTGCTTGCCGGGCTGGCCACCCGCTACAGCCGGCTCAGGTACACCACGATCCCCTGCAACAGTCAATTCACCCACGGGAAAAAGCTGGCACTGACCGTCGGGATCAAATCGGCCAGGTATGAGTCCCTCCTGCTCACGGATGCCGATTGCCGTCCGGAGAGCCCTCAGTGGATCCGGAAAATGATCTCGAACCTCACCGGGGAAAAAAAGATCGTGCTGGGATACGGAAAATACGAAAAGCGGAAAGGACTGCTCAATTACCTGATCAGGTACGAAACGGTTTTCACTGCCATCCAGTATCTGTCATGCGCCATCCGCGGCAAGCCTTACATGGGTGTGGGAAGGAATCTGGCCTACCGCAAATCGCTTTTTTTCGAGAACAGGGGGTTCGCCGGCCATTACCAACTGGAGTCGGGCGACGACGACCTCTTCGTGAATGAAACAGCCACGGGAAAGAACACCGCGGTGGAGTTCAGCGCGGAGAGTCATACGGTGAGTGTCCCCGAGACCTCCTTCAGGAACTGGATCAGGCAGAAGCAAAGGCATCTTTCCGCGGGAAATCATTATAAATTCTCCTCCAGGCTCAGGATTGCCGGGGAGTTGGTCAGCCGTGTCCTGCTCTACGCTTCGCTGTTGGCTGTCTGCTTTGTTTCTCCCTGGAAACGGCATGCGCTGATCGCCTTCGGAGCGATCCTGCTGGTGAAGCTTGCGATATTCAAATCGGGGATGCGGCGTTTGAACGAAAAAGATTTATTGCTACCTTCGCTCCTGCTCGATCCGCTCATGCCTCTCATTCTGGGATTGATCTGGTTCAGCAATATATTCATTACCAGGTATCAGACATGGAAATAAATGAAAACCTATCCCTTAAGGCGCAGCAGGATATCCACCTGGTGGACAAGGCGAGGAAAGGGGACCAGCTGGCGTATGGTGAACTTCTGGGCCGCTACCGGGACGCCATTTATTTCATGTTGCTCAAAATGGTGAACAGTCCCACCGATGCCGAAGACCTGACCATTGAAGCATTCGGCAAGGCCTTCAAGAACATTGACCAGTACACCCCCAACTTTGCATTCAGCACCTGGCTGTTTAAAATAGCGACCAACAACTGCATTGATTTCATCCGGAAAAAAAGGGCCAGTCATGTCTCCCTGGACCAGTCCATGGATGGAGAAGAGAGCCTTGCCCCCTCCTCTCTGATCCAGTCCGATGCGCCCGATCCCGAATCCACCATGATCATCCAGCAAAAGGTTTTCCGCATGCGGGAAATCGTCTCCAGGCTGAAACCACGGTACAGAAAGCTGGTGGAGCTGCGCTATTTCAATGAGTATTCCTACGAGGAGATCGCCGAGGAGATGGACATTCCCATCGGGACGGTGAAGGCACAGCTCTTCAGGGCGCGCGAACTGCTGCTCAACATTCTGAACCGCTCGCATGAAAAACCGTGAGAAATGGAACTCATCCGGAAATATTTTCCGGACCTGGAACATGACCAGGACCTCCGGTTCCGCACGATCCTTGAAATTCTTCCCCTGCTGAACCGGAAGGTGAATGTCATCTCCAGAAAGGATATGCAACACCTGGAGGAGAGGCATATCCTGCATTCGCTGGCCATTGCAAGAACATTTGAATTTCATCCCGGCTGTTCCGTGGTGGACGTGGGGACCGGCGGAGGCTTCCCGGGAATCCCCCTGGCGGTGATGTACCCGCGGGCCCGGTTCGTGCTGGTGGATTCCATCGGGAAAAAAATCGGGATTGTCCGGGAACTCATCCGGGAAACGGGACTCAGGAATGCCACAGCTGTCCGGAGCAGGGCGGAGCAGCTGGAAGGAACGTTCGACTTCTCCGTATGCCGCGCGGTGGCCCCGTTTTCCAGACTCTACGAATGGTGCGGAAGGCTGATCAGGAATGGACAAGGGGGAAACAGGCCCAACGGCATGATCGTGCTGAAGGGAGGAGAGCTGGATCACGAGCTCGGGGAATTCAGGGAGAAGGCCGAGATCATCCCCATATCCACACTTTTCGAAGAACCTTTTTTTTCCACCAAAAAGATTGTCTATCTAAAAAAATGACTACTTTTGCACTCTTAAATAAAGATCGGTCATGAAGCGAACATTTCAGCCATCCAAAAGAAAGAGAAAGAATAAGCACGGCTTCAGGGAAAGGATGTCAACCGCGAGCGGGCGGAATGTACTATCGGGCAGGCGCAGAAAGGGACGCAAGAAACTGACCGTCTCCGACGAACCGAGGCACAAGGCATAAAATAACGGGGATGTGCTCCCCGGGGAAACCGGCCGTCTCTCATTCATTTGTGAGGCGGCCTGATTATTTGTATTTTGTCAGGGTTTTTTCAGAAACTATATCATGGTGAAAGGGGTTCAGCACCGAAAAAGGAAACAAAGGGAAGTATCCCCTCACCGGAATCAGCCCGCCCTGACCTTTTTATTCCAGGATCCGGACATCAGCAGGATCACCCCGGCGTACCTGGATGATTTCTCCGCCAAGATCAAAAACGAATTCTCCTCCCGGTTTCACGTCATGGCGCTTGGCGGCGAGCCGGCCCCTCCAGGAGAATCCGGCAGCAGGATCGAATACCTGTCCCGTGAACGGTTGCACGAGGAGGCGGTGTACTCCCGGTTCAGCGAGGGCTATGTGGTTATCCTGCATCCGGCGCCCCTGGTCAGGGAGATCAATCCCAACGAATTTTTCCAGGTACAGCTCGGGGATGATGCCGAACAAAAAACCTATTTCGAGATCCTGTTCACAGGCAAAAAAGAGCCGGTCAGGGGAGGGCTGATCCTGCCGGCTTCGGTTATGCAGTACCTTTTCTCGCTCTCCCTTTCAGAGGGGGCCCCGGATACCGGGTTCATCAGGGAGGTCCTGAAAAAAATGGATTTCAGCCGGCAGGAGGTGGTCATCCACCAGGATGCTCCCTTTGAGGAAGTCCGTTCCACAGCTTCAAGCCTGCTGGAACGGGTAAAGCTGTCGCTTGCATGGAACACCACGCTTCCGGTAAGGGAAGCGCGGATCCCAGGCCTGAGGAAATTGTTCTTTATCAGGGAACATCCCCTGTTCAGGACGGCTTTTTTTCTGACCGCACTGGCCATCTTCGTCATCCTCCCGATCCTGAGCCTGGACGCCGGGCTCTCAGGCGATGATGAGAAGCATTATCAGCATGCCATCAAGGTGTACCGGTACTTTACCGAAGAAGACCCGGCGGCCCTGGACGATCCCCAGCACAAGCTGCATTACTACGGCCAGTCGTTCGACTTTTTCACCTATCTGATCATCCGCCTGCTGGATCTGGAGGACAATCCCTACGAGGCCAGGCATGTGATGGTGGCCATCACCGGTGCCGCCGCCATTCTGGTGACGGCCCTTGTGGTACGTCTGTTCGGGGGCTACGGGGCCGGATGGCTGGCCCTGCTGCTGATGTTCTTTTCACCCCGCTTCCTGGGACATGCATACAACAATCCCCTGGATGTGCCTTTCGCGTTCGGGTACATGTTCACCATCTACCACATCATTCTGTTCCTGAGGAAACTTCCCCGTATCAGCGCCCGCTCTGCCATCTGGATCGCCCTGGGCATCGGATGGACCAACGGGATCAGGATCGGGGGACTGGTGCTGGTTCCCTATCTCTTCATGTTTGCGGGGCTCTATCTGTTGCTGCACCGGTGGCCCTGGAAACTCCTTACTGCCGGATGGTGGAGATTTGCGCTCAGGGGATTGCTCACGCTGGTTGCTGTCTCGGCAGGAGGATACCTGCTGAGCATCCTTACCTGGCCCTATGCACTGCAGGACTTCTTGAACCATCCCATCCAGTCCTTCAAGGTCATGTCGAACATACAGGTCTCCCTCCGGGTGATGTATGATGGTGTGGTACAGTGGTCGGACCGGCTGCCGTGGCACTACATCCCCAAAAACATTTTTCTCACAGTCCCCGTGCTCATCCTCCTGGGCTGGCTGGCATCATCCTTCACCTGGTATTTTCACAGGAAGCAACGGCAGGGTTTCTGGTATTTTCTGCTCTGGTTCAGCGTGGTCTTCCCGGTGGTGTTCATCATCATCAGGCAATCCAATGTATACGGGGGCTGGAGACACCTGATGTTCGTCTACCCACCGATGCTCGCCCTTTCAGCCCTGGCGATCTCCTCCTTTTTCCGCATGAGCCGGAAACGATGGCTCACGGCGGTACTGTGCCTGGTGGTGGCAGCAGGCCTGATCCATCCGGTCCGGCACCTTCTCCGGAACCACCCCAACACATATATCTATTACAACGAATGGGCCGGGGGGATCAACCATGCCTTCGGCAAGTACGAAACCGATTACTATATGAACAGCCTCCGGCCGGCATCCGATTATTTTATCCGCCGGATCCTGCCCGTAGCCGGTGAAAGGATTGCCAGGCCCCTGCGGGTGGTCAGCAATGCAGATATCAGCTATTATTTCCGCAACCAGCAGACCCGGGTGGAGCCATTCTACAGCAGGTATTACGACCGCGGCAGGAATGACTGGGATTATGCGATCCTCTATTGCAACTACATCCATCCCTACCAGCTGAACAACGGACTTTGGCCGCCCATGAACACCATCCACGAAATCCGGGTGGACGATGTGGCGGTTGCCGCCATCGTGGAAAGAAAAAACAGGGACGATTACTTTGGTTCGGAACTGATGACCGAGGGGATCCGTGAAGGGGATCCCGTGAAGCTGAACCGGGCCGTTCAGCTGCTGGAGAGCGCCATTGCATACGATCCCAATAATGAAGCCGCCTACCTGGATCTGACCAATGCCTATGCGGCCATCTACCGTTTTGAAGAGGCCAGGGAGGCGGCGGACAGGCTGCTGGAGATCTACCCGGAATACGACAAGGCGCTGAATGCAAAAGGGTATACCTATCTTCTTGAAGCCGATCTCACAAGAAATCCGGCCCTGGTGGACGAAGCCATCAGGATCATCGGCAAAGCCATTGAGTCCAATTACAAATTCTCCTCGGGCTACTATAACCTCGGACTCTGCTACGGGCTGAAAGATGATAAGGACAATGCGATCGAAAATTTCAAGCTGGCCATCAAATACAACGGCAGGTTCACCGCTGCCTACGAAAAACTCGCCCAGGTTTACGAATATTACGGCGATACCGAGATGGCCGGGATGGTCAGGTCACAATTAAGGAACATCAGGTAACGTTTTATGCAAAGATAACGGGCACATGAGGATCGCTGTGATTGGAGCCGGACCGGCCGGTATGACTGCCGCATATGAGATTTCCAAACAGCTGGGTGAAAAAGTCCGCAGCCTTGATCTGTTCGAAAAAAGCGACCGGGTGGGGGGACTTGCCAAATCCTTCGGACTGTGGGGCCAGCGGGTGGACCTGGGTCCGCACCGGTTCTTCAGCCACGACGCAAGGATCAATTCCCTGTGGCTTGAAGTGGTGCAGGGACACTATGAGATCGTCAACCGCCAGACCAGGATCTACTACAAGAAAAAATTCTTTGATTACCCCATCCGCCCCTTCAATGCCCTGAGGGGACTGGGCATTTTTGAAGCCGCACGGTGCCTGTTGAGCTATATGAACGAGCGGCTTTTCCCCACCAGGGATACCTCCACATTTGAAGGCTGGGTAACAAGCAGGTTCGGGAAAAGGCTTTACCGGATCTTCTTTAAAACCTACTCCGAGAAATTATGGGGGATCCCCTGTACCGAGCTGGATTCGGATTTCGCCGCCCAGCGCATCAAGAAGCTTTCGCTCCTGGAGGCCATCAAAAATGCGTTCTTCCAGGGGAAGAACAACAAACATGCCACCCTGGTGGATCAGTTTGCCTATCCGACGGGAGGCACGGGATCGGTCTATGAAATGATGCAGCATCAGATCGAAGCGAGGGGAGGGAAGGTGTTGGTGGGCACAGGAGTCGACCGGGTGATTACGAAAAACGGGAAGGCCGTCGCGCTGGAACTGGAGAGCGGGGAGATCAGGGAATATGACCACATCATCTCATCCATGCCCATCTCCCTGCTGGTGCAGAGGCTGCCGGAAGTACCGGAGCCGGTCGCCCTCCATGCCGGATCGTTGAAGTTCCGGAATACGATCCTGGTGTACCTGCGTGTGGAACGCACCGATCTCTTTACGGACCAGTGGCTGTACATTCATGAAAAATCCCTGAAGATGGGCCGGGTCACCAATTTCAGGAACTGGGTCAGTCAGATCTACGGGGACTCCGGTTCCACGATCCTCTGCCTGGAGTACTGGTGCTATTTTGAGGACGGACTCTGGAACCTCGGATCCGAAGAGCTCATCTCCATGGCAACAGATGAGATCGCACAGACCAGCCTCGTCGGCCGGGAGGATGTGAAAGAGGGACACGTGGAAAAACTTCCGCGCTGCTACCCGGTTTACTTCAGGGGTTACAGGGAAACCTTGAAGCCCGTGGAGGAATATCTCTCCTCCGTTGTACATCTTCATGTGATCGGGAGATACGGGGCATATAAATATAACAATCAGGATCACAGCATATTGATGGGAATGCTGGCCGCAGAGAACATCCTGGAAGATTCCGGACATGATCTGTGGGCCATCAACACGGATTATGAGGTTTACCAGGAAGCCTCCATCATTACAAAAACAGGCCTGGTGATCAATCAACCCGCAAGACAATGATCCCGGACCAAACGAACCTAACAACTTTCCCGAAATGGATTTCTTCAGATTCCTAGGCACCCGGCAATTCCTCCGGCACCTTTTGCTGGCCGCAGTGATCGGGATCATTCTGATCATGGCCACACTGGTATGGCTCAAGGTTTACACCCATCACGGCCAGGCCATTACGGTCCCCGAACTGACCGGCCTGACGGAACAGGAGGTGTCGGACGTCACCGCTTCCCGTGAACTGCGGTATGAAATCGTGGATTCGGTGTACTCCTCGGAAATGCCGCGGGGCACCGTATTGAAACAGAACCCGCATCCCGGCTCCAAGGTGAAGAAAAACCGGAGGATCTTCCTCACCATGAACGCGGTCCATCCCGAAATGGTTTCCATGCCCCGGCTGGTGGGGCTCTCCATCAGGCAGGCCAGGCTGGCACTGCAGAATGCCGGGCTGACCCTGGGGGAGATCGAATACCGGCCCGATTACGCCATCAACAACGTACTGCAACAAATGCACAACGACTCCGTTATTACTGCAGGAAGCGAGATCAGGAAGGGTTCGGTGATCAACCTGGTACTGGGGATGGGATTGAGCAATGAGACCACCCGGGTGCCGGACCTGGCAGGATTGGATCTTGCCACGGCAAGCGAGATCATCACAGATTACTACCTGAACATCGGAGCCATTACTTTTGATGAAAGCGTGATGGACGGGGAGGATAGTGCCACGGCGTTTGTATGGAGACAATATCCTGCTTATGACCAGTTTAAAAGGCTGAACCTGGGCATGGAGGTGGACATCTGGCTGACCGTGGATTCGACACTGCTGCCCGAACCCGATACCATCGCGCTGGATTAGGAAGCGGATGCACTGTATGAGAATCATTTACCATATTCTTTTCGCCTGTTGCGCAATCCTGGCCTTTCCGGCCGCCCTCAGCGGACAGGAAGTGATCACACCCCTGTTCGGCAAACCCGCCGGTGAGAAAGCCGGCGCACAGATGTCCGGATTGGAGCGGACCGGGGAACTAAAATCAACCGATTCAGCTCCCCTGGAGCTTCCGTTTATGGATGATTTCTCGGAATACACGGGCCTTCCCGACACCAGCAGATGGAGCGATGCCCGTGTCTTCATCAACCGGAACTACGCAATAGAGCCGGTCTCCGTCGGGGTCGCCACCCTGGATGTGCTGGACGGGGACGGAAGCATCTACCCGGATGCGGAAATCGATCCGGGAACCTTTGTGGCAGACCACCTGACCAGCCGGTCCCTGAAGCTGGATCATCCGGCTTCCGACAGCATCTACCTGAGTTTTTTGTACCAGCCGGAGGGACTGGGCGACAGGCCCGAAGTGCAGGACTCGCTGATGGTGGATTTTTTTGATCCCCTCGCGGAGGAGTGGGTCAATGTGTGGCGTGTGCCGGGAGACACCCTCCATCCGTTCAGGCACGCCATGATCCCGGTGACCGGCGAGCGGTTCCTGAAGGAGGGATTCAGGTTCAGGTTCAGGAACCTTGGCAGCCTGTCCCGCAACCAGGATTACCCTGACAAAAGGGCCAGCGTGGACCACTGGAACGTGGATTATGTGAAACTGGACCGCAACCGCTCCTTCTCGGATACCGTTCTGAGGGATGTGGCCGTTACCGCTCCCATCTCCTCCATCCTCAAGGACCTCACGGCACTTCCCTGGGACCATTTCGAAGCGGCCCACAACACGGTAATGGATGAGTCCGTCACCCTCCGCTACAGGAACAACGACACCATTACCAGGAATGTGACCCGGACCCTGGTCATCCGGGACCTGCTCTTCAATGAGACACACACCTCGGGCGTCCCCACCGCCCAGGACATTCCCCCGGGAACGGATACTTCCGTGTTGTTCGGGAACTTTTATCCATTCGATTTCGAACGGGGTGATTCCGCCATTTTCAGGATCCAGGCCTCCATCCGCACCGACGAGTTTGATCACAAGGTGAACGACACCGTGATCCATGATCAGCTTTTCAGCGACTATTACGCATACGATGACGGGACTGCGGAGGCAGGTTACGGGCTGAGGGGACAGGGCACCAGGAACGGGACCGTGGCCATGAGGTACCAGTCATTTGAACCCGACCTGCTGGGCGGGGTGGATATCTGTTTCAACCAGCTGTATGATTCGGTGAACCTGGATTACTACTTCAAACTGATGGTCTGGTCGGAATCCGGCGGGATACCCGGACAGCTGGTCTGGGAGGACGAGAATGACCATACCCCGGTCTATTCGGACCGGCTGAACGGCTTCACCAGGTACCGGTTCTCCGAGCCCGTGCCCGTATCCGGGAAATTTTTCGTGGGCTGGATGCAGTACAACGAATTCATGCTGAATGTGGGCCTTGACCTGAACAGCCGGCCTTCTGCGGCGGTCATGTACTACAATTTCAGCGGCACCTGGCAGCAGTCCCTGGCACCCGGCGTGATCATGTTCCGGCCTTTCCTGCACAGGGAAATAACAGATGCAGGTCATTTCACCCGCCCTGTAAATTCAATGATGATCTATCCCAATCCCGCTTCTGACATGATCCGGCTGGGATTGCCGGAAGTTGTAACCGGAAATGAAATCCGTCTGGAGATCTATGACATGACCGGCCGGATGGTCGACGGGGGAGTGACCCGCTCGGGAGACTGGAATGTCTCGGAGCTGGCCGAAGGCATTTACATCATGAAGGCGGTCAGGGGGGGAACGGAATACACCGCCAGGCTTTTGATCAACCGGTAAGCATGGAAGGAGACCTTTCTGACAACCACGAATTGTACGAGCACCACCGCTTTTCGGTGGATCCGGGCCAGCACACCGTCAGGATCGACAAATTCCTCTTCCAGAAGCTGGAAGGGATTTCCAGAAGCCGCATTCAGGCAGCAGCCAGTGCGGGAAACATCCTGGTGAACGGAGCAGAGGTGAAGCCCAGTTACAGGATCAAACCCGGGGAACAGATCAGCATTGTGCTGCCCCACCCTCCCAGGGAATTTGAACTGATCCCCGAAGACATTCCCCTGGATATCCTTCATGAGGACGACGATGTGATCGTGGTCAACAAGCAGGCGGGAATGGTGGTCCACCCGGGCCACGGCAACTACAGCGGGACACTGGTGAACGGGCTGATGTATTATCTCAGGGACAATCCGCTTTTCGAAAGTGGCGAAGTGCGGCCGGGACTGGTGCACCGCATTGACAAGAACACCTCGGGCCTGCTGGTGGTGGCCAAAAATGAGATGGCCCTCCAGAAACTGGCCAGGCAGTTTTATCATAAAACTGCGGGAAGAACCTACCTGGCACTGGTGTGGGGGGATATGGAAGCCGGCGAGGGGACCATCGAGGGACACATCGGGCGAAATCCGCGGGACCGGACCCAGATGACCGTTTTTCCGGAAGGGGACCAGGGCAAACCGGCCGTGACCCATTACAGGGTGCTGGAGCGGCTCGGTTATGTGAACCTGGTCGAATGCAGGCTGGAAACCGGCCGGACCCATCAGATCAGGGTGCACTTCAGGCACATCGGTCACCCCGTGTTCAATGATCCCGATTACGGGGGCGACCAGATCCTCAGGGGGACCACCTTCACCCGGTACAGGCAGTTCGTCCGGAATTGTTTCCTGCTCCTTCCGGGCCAGGCGCTGCATGCGGCGACACTGGAATTCCAGCACCCCGGAACGGGACAAAGGGTGACCTTCGGGGCCGCAATGCCGGATCATTTCGCGAGCCTGCTGGAAAAATGGCGCGGATATGCAGGCGGCAGGGCGACGGAGTGATATTTGGTTGTTCGATAATCAAAAAAGATCGTACTTTTAATCTCTTGTGCATCATCCAATGAAGATCGCAATTCTTTCAGGCGGGGATTCTTCCGAGCATCTGATCTCGGTGAAGAGTGCCGCCCAGGTGAAGTCCTGGCTTGAGAAAGCAGGCCATACCTGTTATACCGTGGTGGTGAAGAAAAAGGAGTGGACGGTCCTGGAAGGATCCCGGAAATGGGAACTGGACAGGAACCGGTTCGGTTTCCGGGGAAAAGGGGATTTTGTGGCATTTGATTTCGCGTGGAACGTGATCCACGGGACGCCGGGGGAGGACGGCAAACTGCAGGGATACCTGGATATGATGGGGATCCCCTACAACACCTCCAGCCACCTGTCATCCGCCCTGACATTCAACAAATACACCTGCAAAACCTTCCTGAAGCAACACCAGGTGCTTACCCCCGAGGCCCGCCTGGTCAGAAGGGGAACGGACTCGGACCTGGAGGAGGTCGTGGAAATGGTGGGGATCCCCTGTTTTGTCAAGCCCAACAGCGGAGGATCCAGTTTCGGGACGACCAGGGTGATGAGATCCGAGGAGCTGGAGAATGCCATCGAAGCGGCCCTGAAGGAGGACCACGAAGTGATCATCGAGCGATACATTAAAGGAACGGAGGTGACCTGCGGATTGATGAAAACCAGGGAGGGATTTACCGTTTTCCCCGTCACGGAAATCGTCACGGGCAATGATTTCTTTGATTACGAGGCGAAGTACACCAGGGGAAAAGCCGATGAGATCACCCCGGCACGCATTGATGAGGAAATGACAAAAAAGTGCCAGCAGACAGCCTCCCTCATTTACGACCTCACCTTTTCATCGGGCATCGTGCGGGTTGATTTTATCATCAAGGGGAACCAGCTTTATTTCCTGGAGCTGAATTCCATCCCCGGAATGACCCCCGAGAGCATCGTCCCCCAGCAGGTGGCATCCATGGGGATCCCCATGGAAGTGATCATGCAGCGGGTCATTGACGATGCACTGGTGCAGGGATAGGTCCCTGTCCCTCCCATTTACGGTAATTATATCAGGAATGCGCCCGGTCGCAGCTGAAAATCTTCCTTCGGAATATTTGTAGGCTGCTCCCAGGGCATTCCCGATAACACATACCTCAATATCTTTCGAATTCCAGGTCCATTTTCACCACCATCTCATCGTGGATGAAGCTGTCCTTCAGCCCGGCAAACAGGGACCTGGACATGTGGTTCACCTCCCACCTGGTCCGGTTTAGTCTGATCTCCCCGCTGCGGACGCTCATCTTCATGTCATCCATCGCAATGAAAGCCGGGAAAGAGATCCTGTGGGTATTGCCACGGATGGTCAGATCGCCGGTGACCACATGGGTGAAATCCTCTGCTGCATCCCCATCACGGTCTGTTGCCGTTTCGATCTCCGAGATCTCAAAATAGGCCTTCGGGTGTTCTTCCACATGAAAAAAATCTTTAGACTTCAGGTGACTGACAAGCTTTTCCCGCATGGCATCGTTCCCGATATCCTCATTGCGGATGGAGGTGAGGTCGATCTCAAAGGATCCTCCCGTGATCTGATCCCCATCCATTTCGGCTTCACCGGCAATCACTTCAACGGTCCCGTAATGTTTTCCTCCGGGCTTGGATCCCTGCCAGCCGAGGGCACTATCAGAAGCCACCAGCTTCCAGGTCGTCATGGTCATGCTGTTCTTTTCCATATCTATTTTGTTTAATTATTTTCTATATTCGTTAAACAAACAACATGGAAAAATGTTTGCATGCCGGGTGGACTTTAACCCGGGAAGCTGGTTCACCCCCTGCGGATCGACCTGATGAATGCTTCCACATTCCGGTCCGAGTACCCCTGTTCCTCCAGCATCCTGATGAAGGCACTCCCGATAATGGCCCCCTGTGCGTAGCGGCAGGCTGTTGTGAAGGTTTCCCGGTTTGAGATGCCGAACCCGATGAGCCTGGGAGAGGAAAGTTTCATCTCCCCGATGCGGCTGAAATAGTCAATCTGTTTCCGGATGATGGTGTCTTTTGCTCCTGTGGTGGATGCAGCGGCCACCATATAGATGAACCCCTGCGACCGCTTTGCGATCCTCCGAATCCTTTCCTCAGGTGTCTGGGGAGTGATCAGCAGCACGTGGTGCAGGTGGCGCTTTTTAAACTGCATCATGTAAAGGGATTCGTATTCATCCAGCGGAAGATCGGGAATGATCGCCCCGTCAATGCCGCAGGCAGCACAATGGTCCAGGAATCGTTCCATCCCGAAACGCAGGATGGGATTGAGATAACCCATGAGGATGAGTGGGATACGGACCCTTTTCCGGATCGCTGAAAGTTGCTCAAAAAGGTATTTGAGCGTCATGCCGTTGGCCAGGGCAACCTGGCTGCTCCGCTGGATAACCGGTCCGTCCGCCAGGGGATCCGAGAAGGGGATCCCGATTTCCAGCAGGTCGGCTCCGTGCGCTTCCAGCGACCTGATAATCGCTGTTGTATCGTCCAGATGCGGGAATCCCGCGGTCATGTATACCGAAAGGATCCCTTCTTTCTTTTCCCTGAATAAATGATCAATTCTGTTCACGGCCAATCCTCCTATATGCCCAGTTCATTGATATACGTTTCCATGTCTTTGTCGCCCCGTCCCGAAAGGTTGACCACCACCACTTCATCCCTCCGGAAGGAGATCATCTCCAGCGCTGCAAGTGCATGGGCAGTCTCCAGTGCCGGAATGATCCCCTCCGTACGGGCACAGAGCAGTGCCGCACGGAGCGCTTCCTCATCGGTGGCGGCAAGCACCCTTGCTCTCCCTGTTTTTGCCAGCCACGCGAGCAAAGGCCCCACCCCCGGATAGTCGAGCCCGGCAGAGATGGAATAGGGTTCCTGGATCTGGCCGTCCCCGTCCTGCATGAGCATGGTACGGCTTCCGTGAATGATCCCAGTACTTCCCAGCAGGGATGTGGCCGCCGTGAAACCGCTATGGACCCCCTTTCCGGCAGCCTCGACCGATACCAGTTTCACTTCTTCCCGGTCCAGGTAGTGATAGAATGCACCCGCCGCATTGCTCCCCCCTCCCACGCATGCCAGGATGTAATCGGGATGATCCCTTCCCTCCTTTTCCCTCAGCTGGTATTTCATCTCCCTGGAGATGACAGACTGGAAGCGGGTCACCATGTCAGGATAGGGATGCGGACCAACCACCGATCCGATGATGTAATGCGTATCCGACGGGTGGTTGATCCAGTCCCTGATGGCCTCATTGGTGGCGTCCTTCAGGGTTTGGTTCCCGCTGTGGACGGGGACCACCTCCGCTCCGAGCATTTTCATCTTCTTCACATTGGCAGCCTGCCGTTCCACATCCAGCGCACCCATGTAGACGATACATTCCAGTCCCGCCCTCGCACAGACGGTTGCCGTCGCCACTCCATGCTGTCCGGCACCTGTTTCCGCAATGATCCTTCGCTTTCCGAGGTACCCGGCCATCAGGATCTGACCCACCGTATTGTTGATCTTGTGGGCCCCCGTGTGGTTCAGATCCTCGCGCTTCAGATAGATCCGGGTCCCGTAATGCCCTGACAGCCGCCGTGCCTGGTAGAGCGGGGTGGGTCTGCCTGCAAAATCGCGCAACAGCGATTTGAACTCCTCCTGAAATCCTTCCGAGCGAATGATCTTCAGATAGTTCTCTTCGAGTTCCCTGATATTGGGATATAGCATCTCGGGGATGTAGGCGCCGCCGTATTCCCCGTAAAAACCTTTCCGGTCCGTTTTGAATTTTATCATGATTTACTGGTTCTGATCCCTGAAATAAATTGCTGCAGCAGGTCAACCTCCTTGATCCCCGGAGTGGACTCGAACCGGCTGTTCAGGTCCACCCCGCAAAGCTGCTCATGGTCCGCTTCCCGGACCCGGTTCACGTCCCCGGGGCCAATTCCTCCGCTCAGAATGAAGGGCACAGGAAACGCATACCCCCGGAGCAGGCTCCAGTCGAATTTTTTTCCGTTGCCGCCGTATCCCCTCCCCTGCCGGTCGATCAGGAAATAAACGGCACCGTCCATATAGTCCGTGATCGCCTCAGGTGCTTTAAGCATTTGCGGGACCAGCGACCTGATCACGGGAATCCCGCTCCCGGACAGTTCCCTGCAATACTCCGGGGATTCTTCTCCATGCAGCTGCACCATATCCAGGCTGTATTTTTCAAAGGACTTCCTCACAAAGGAGCCTTTTTCGTTGACAAAGACACCCACCTTTTTCACCGGTTCCTCCGGGATCCTGAAAATGGCGGGATCGGGACGGGCCCCCACGTACCGCTTTGACCGGGGATAAAAGATATAACCGACAAAATCCGGTTGCAGCCGGCATACCTGTTCGATATTGCCCGGATCGCGAAGTCCGCATACCTTAATTTTCAATGGCCGTTCCATTCCCGTATCTGTTATTCTTCAAGTACCCTGACCAGCTCCCGGCAGGCTGCCCCCGGGTCGCCCGTCCCCATCAGTGCCTGCCCTACCAGGAAAAGCCTGAATCCTGCATCCCGCAGCATCCTGATGTCCCTGATACGGCTGATCCCGCTTTCCGAGACTGCTGTGACCCCTTCGGGCATGTGGCGGATGAGCTCCATGCTTTTTCCGGGGTCCACTTTGAATGTTCTCAGGTCCCTGTTGTTCACCCCCACAAAACCGATGGAAGCCTGGTACCTGTCCAGTTCCTCACGGTCATGCACCTCAAGCAGGACATGCAGGCCGAGTTTCCGCGCTTCCGTGGCAAGTTCGGCGACCTGTCCCCCGTCAAGCAGGGCAGCAATCAGCAGGACCATATCCGCACCGAGGGCACTGGACTCATGCAGCTGATAGGGGTCAATGATAAAGTCTTTCCTGAGCAGCACCAGGTCCGGATACGCCTGCCTCACCCCCTGCAGATCCCTGAAGGAGCCGCCGAAAAATTTTCTGTCGGTCAGAATGCTCACGGCGGCCGCCCCTGCATCGCGGTATCCCCCGGCCACCGACACGGGATCTGCGGTCCCGCTGATCAGTCCCGCTGAGGGCGACCGGCGCTTGAACTCGGCGATGATACCCGCCCTGCCATCCTCATCCAGCATCGGGATCCGGTTCGTTTTCCTCCCGTAAGAGGGAAAGGTTTCCAGGCGGGACAGGGGGTAATCCCTTTTCCGCTTCAGGATCTCCACCCGCTTGTGCTCCGCAATGGCGTCCAGGATATTCATGTCACTGACTTTCAATAAGTTGTTTGAATATTTTCAATGCAGCCCCCGATTCGAGCGAGTCCGATGCCCGTTCCAGGCACCTCTCGATTCCGCTGGATTCATCCATGCAGTAGAGCGCGAAGGCTGCATTGGCTGTGACCACATCCCGCTGGGCCCTTGTCCCCCTTCCCTCCAGGACCTTCATGAAAATGGATGCAGCCTCCTCCACGGAGGTGCCCCCCCCAATATCAGCGGGGGCAACCCCTTCCAGACCCAGGTCCTCCGGACAGAGTAAACGCTCCGTTCCGGCACTGACGGCCCTGAATCCGCCTGTCAGGGAGATCTCATCATACCCGTCCAGGGAATGGATGATGCAGTAGGCGCGTCCCGACCCCTGGAAAATATAATGATACAGCCTTGCCACATCAAGGCTGTACACCCCCACCAGCTGGTTGCGGGGAAAAGCGGGATTGACCATTGGTCCCAGCATATTGAAAAAGGTCTTGATGCGCAGGCTGCGGCGGACGGGAGCCACGTTCTTCATGGCAGGATTGAACAACGGCGCATGCAGAAAACAGATGTTGCAGCGATCCATTTCACGCCTGAGCTTGTCCCGGTCGTCCGAAAACCTGTAGCCGTAATATTCCATCAGGTTGGAAGAGCCGCAGGCGGATGACACCCCGTAGTTGCCGTGCTTGGCCACCTTCTCCCCGGCACCGGCCACCACGAAACCGGCCAGGGTGGAGATATTGAATGTATTTTTCCCGTCTCCGCCGGTCCCGCATACATCAATGGTGTTGAATTCTGAAAGGTCCACGGGCAGACAGAGCTCGAGGAGGGCATCCCTGAATCCTGAAAGTTCTTCAACGGTGATGCTGCGCATCAAATAGACAGAAATAAAGGCCGCGATCTCGGCATCATTGTATTTCCCCCCTGCGATATTCCTGAGGATCCGCTTGGCATCCTCCTTGTCAAGGGTTTTATAATCAAACAGGTAGAGCAGCGTATCTTTCATTTATTCTGCATTGAATTTTAACCAGTTCAAAATCATCCTGCCTCCGTATTCGGTGAGGACCGACTCGGGATGGAACTGGACTCCCCTCACATCATGGGTCCGGTGCCTGATCGCCATGATGCTCCCTTCTCCGCTTTCGGCGGTGATCTCCAGTTCCGGAGGGAGGCTGCCTGGCCGGACCACCCAGGAATGGTAGCGTCCGGCCTCGAATACCGCCGGAATACCCCTGAACAGGACCTCATCCTCCACGACCTGCCTGATCCTTCCCGTCACACCATGATACACCCTTTTCATGTTCATGATGCTCCCCCCGTAAGCCTCGGCGATGGCCTGGTGGCCCAGACAAACACCGAGGATGCTCCGGTCGGGACCGTACCGGCGGATCACATCAAGGGTGATCCCCGCCTCGACGGGAATACCGGGTCCCGGACTGATCAGGATCTTGTCATAATCAGCCACCTCTTCCAGAAGGATCCGGTCATTCCGTCTCACATCCACGGGCAAACCGGTCGCACGTTCAAGATACTGCACCAGGTTGTAGGTGAAAGAATCATAGTTATCCAGCACCAGGATCTTCATTGGTCACATTTTAGTGATTCTGATAAATACGCCTGGCCATTTCAATGGCTGACTTGAGCGCGGCCAGCTTGTTGTTTACCTCCTGTAATTCGCCCTCCTCGGTGGATTCGGACACAATCCCGGCACCGGCCCGGTAATAGAGCACATGGTCGCGGGATAAAAATGAACGGATCATGATGGCATGGTTGATGTCCCCGTTTAACCGGATGAATCCCAGGGTCCCCCCGTAATATCCACGGCGTTTCCCCTCATACCTGTCAATCAGCTCCATGGCCCTGTATTTGGGCGCTCCGGAAAGGGTCCCCGCCGGAAATGATTCGGCCATGATCCGGACGGTGTTCGCCCCGGGAGGAAGCTCCCCTGAAACCCTCGAAACCATGTGGATCACATGGGAATAGAACTGGATCTCACGGAACTCCTCCACGGTCACTTTTTTCGTGGTCCTGCTCAGATCATTTCTGGCAAGGTCCACCAGCATGATGTGCTCTGCATTCTCCTTTTCATCCCTGGCAAGCTGCCTGGCCAGTTCCTGGTCCTCGCTGTCTTTCCCCGAGCGCCTGATGGTCCCTGCGATGGGACTGATGTATGCTTTTCCCGCTTTCACCTCGATCTGTGCTTCCGGGGAAGAACCGAACAGCCTGTAATTCCCGTAATCAAAATAGAAGAGATAGGGAGAGGGATTGATGGACCTGAGGGCACGGTACACATTGAACTCGTCGCCCGTAAAAGGCTGGAAATACTGCCTTGAAAGCACGATCTGGAACACATCGCCCCTGAAACAGTGCTCCTTTCCAAGGGCGACCATCCGGCGGTAATCCTCATCGGTCAGGTTGGAATGCTCCCTTCCCGATACATCAAACCCGTAGGTGGCAATGTTCCGGTTCCGCAGCAGTGCTGAAACCCTATCGATCTCGCCCGGGCCTCCGTTGACGATGTTCTCGAAAAGGACCAGTTCATTCGTATGGTGGTTCACAGACAGGATGAACCTGAAAAATTGGTACCGTATTTCAGGAATTTTCTCACTCCCGGGAAGCTCCGACCTGAAGCTGATGTCTTCGAAATACCGGACGGCATCATACGTACAGTAACCGAACAAACCGTCGATGACCGTTTCCCCGCCATCTCCTGTAAGTTCAAATGCCGAGATAAAACGGTCCAGGTGGTCCGTCACCCGGTTTTCGCCGCCGATCCTGACCAGCTCGGGTTCCATTCCGGGCCATTTCAGCCGGATCAGGCCGTCATCCACCCTGAACTCGGCCAGCGGATCCATGCAGATAAACGAATATGAATTCTCCCTGCTGTGATAATCGGAGCTCTCCAGCAGCAGGGATCCTGGATATATATCTCTTATTTTTAGGTAGATGCTGACCGGCGTGATGATATCGGCCAGGATCTTTCTCGATTGTACCTCAACGTGTATCTTTTCCATACGCTACAATTTTTATCAGTACCCGTACCGCGGATTGCAAAAAAAAAGGCCCCGCCGGAGCGGAACCTTTTTCTGTATATGATACACAAACTGCGGTTCGGACTATCCTCCGGCTCTGCGGAAACAGTTCAACCACCACCAGTTTGTGAAATTTGCCCTCATTGTGATCATTTACAGGTTGTCAAATTAACGGAAAGATTTTAATTTATCCAAATTTGTTACTTTCGCTGTGCTGAAAAGAGAGCACAATGCGCAACAAATACCTGAGGAACTTTTCCCTTTTTTTCGCGATCTGGGTCGGTGTGATGGTGATCTATTCCGTCGCCGGCAGGGTCACCGATCCGGAGTACCTGTGGAAGTTCTTTCTGTTGCCGGCCCTTTTCCTCTCGGGCGTTGCCCTGCTGGCCACAGCCCTCGGGGAGCTGTTCAGGGTCAGGAAGGGAATCAACTGGATCTTTCTGATCGCCGCGGTGGGGGTTGACCAGGGCATCAAAACCTTCCTCTTCTCGCTGGAATGGGAATCCATCTCCGTCCCGCTGATCCCCCCGGTGTTTTATATCGAACCCACCCAGAATACCCTGGGATCATACCTGTGGGTGCTGCTGGGGCTGAAGAAAGGATCACACCTGCTGAACATTGTCCTGTTCAGCATCATCGGGGTGCTGTTTATCGAGATCTGGCGGTTCTATGTTCACCGGAAAAGGAACAGTTTCTGGATCAATGGTTTCATCCACCTGTTCCTGGCAGGCCTGGCGGCCAACCTGATCGATAACGCTTTCTGGGGAGGATCGCTTGACTATATCACCATCAGACCCTTTTACACCTTCGATCTGAAGGATCTGTACATCACCCTCTGCGAGCTGTTTCTGGTAACCGAGCTCGTTGATAACCGGCTGCTCAGGCGTTTTTTGAAAATGCCCAAGGAAGACAGCAAACGGCTGAACAGGGAATTCATCCGGTTCGTGAAGCGGGATTTCAGGATCGGCAAAAAGGATCCGGGGAATTAGCACACTGCAGCAAAAACAGGGTTCCCCTATATCAACAACAAAAAATCTTTCTTACCGGCGTAGGGTATCCGCATGGTTGCGCATCCTGGGGTTAGATGTCCAATCTACGAAAACAACAACGGAACATGAGAAGAATACAATTCAACAAAGCAACCTGGATCATGGGAGCCATGCTGCTTTCATGGATCACGGGTTATGCAGCTCCCGCAGGGAATGAAGTTGCAAGCGATACCCTGGATTATGTCTCCTATCAGGGGAAGGTGGTGGACGGGGAAACCGGCAGAACCCTTCCTTTTGCAACCATCGAAGCGATTGGAAGCAACGTGGCCACAGTGACCAATATCGACGGGGAGTTCATTATTAAACTGGGAAAAGCCTCCGAAGTGACGGAACTGAAGATCTCATACATCGGGTACAGCAATAAAGCGGTTCCCCTTGATGAACTCAGTGGAGGAAGAACCACGACGATCTCCCTTGCTCCCACCTCGGTCCAGCTGAAAGAGATCACCATCCGGCCGCAGGACGCGCTGGATCTGATCAGGAATGTCCTCGGGAACGTCCAGGACAATTACAGTGCGGAGCCCATGATGATGCGCGGGTTCTACAGGGAAACCATCCAGAGGGGAAGACGTTATGTCTCCATCTCGGAAGCCGTGATCGATATTTTCAAGGGAGCCTACTCAAATGATTTCCAGATCGACCAGGTCAAATTGTTCAAGGGAAGGAAGAGTGCGGATGTGGAAAAAATGGATACGGTGCTCTTCAAACTTCAGGGTGGGCCCAACACCACGATCCTTCTGGACATAGTCAAAAATCCCTATATCCTGCTTTCTTCTGAATATGCCGCGATCTATGATTTTTACCTGAGCGACGTGATCGCCATCAACGACCAGCTGCATTATGTGGTCTCCTTCAACCAGAAATTCTATGTGGATGATCCTTATTACCAGGGGAAACTTTACATCGACATGGAAAAGCTGGCCATCACCGAAGCCGAATTCGAACTCAATACGGAAAATGCGGAGGAAGCGGCCAGGCTCTTCATACGGAGGAAACCTCTGGGAATGACAATCATTCCGGAAAAAGCCGTTTACAGGGCCAAGTACACCATCAGCGAGGATCGGTGGTATTTCAGCTATGCCCGGGCCGAGGTCAGGTTCAAGGTGGACTGGAAGAAGAAGCTCTTTAATACAACCTATTCGACCATGTCCGAACTGGCCATTACCGACCGGACCTACCAGGGCATCGAGAGATTTGCCAGCAAGGAGCGGTTCAGGAGCAGCGACGTAATGAATGAAAAGGTATATATCTTCTTCGACCAGGATTTCTGGGAAGGGTATAACCTGATTGAACCTGACCAGTCCATCGAAAGCGCCATACAAAGGCTGAACAGGAGATACCTGAGAAGGAACAGCTGACCGGTGCAGAGAGAGTCAACAGATATTTCAAAGCGCTGTCCGGAAGAATTGTGTAACTTTGACATCCCCGTACAAGCCACACAAGGACAGCGCTTTTTAACTATCAACATGGTCCTGAACGAACAACAACAGCTGAGAAGGATACGGAAGGGAGACCTGGCTTCCTTCGAGAAGCTCTTTTACAGGTTCTATCCGGGCATGTTCAGTTACGCAGCGAGTCTGGTCAGAAAGGAGGAAGTGGCGGAAGAGGTTGTTCAGGATGTTTTCTACAACATCTGGAAGAACAGGGAATCCCTCTGGATCACCACAAGCTGGAAGAGCTACCTATACCGTGCGGCGTACAACAATTCGATGATGTATTTGCGGAAGCACCGCCGGGAGAGAAGCCTGGATGACACCCCTTCGGTGGAACAGGCAGCCGGGGCACCGGACCCGCTGGAGGAGATGCAGTACAGGGAAGTATCCGGACTGGTGAGCCGGACCATCGAAGGACTCCCGGAACGGACCAGGGAGATTTTCCGGCTCAACAGGCAGGAAGGACTGAAATATAAGGAGATCGCCGAAACCTTATCCATCTCGGTGAAAACGGTGGAGGCACATATGGGGAAAGCACTGAAAGCTTTGAAAACCAGTTTGGAAAAATACGGGCAATAAACATACCATGAAAAGGAAAGCAAAACAATGGAGCGATCTGGCCAGGTACCTGTCCGGGGAGATGGAGATGCAGGAGGAAATGGCTTTCAGGGGAAGTATCGAAAATGACAAACGGGCTATATCAGAATTAGAAGCAATGGAAAAGACGTGGAAATTTGACCATGAGGACGCCCCGGAAAATCAAAGAAATACAGGGGAAGCGTGGGACCGGCTTCAGAAGAGACTTCGGGAGGACGGACTGCTGGAAAAAGCGCCGCACTCATCCAGGGGCAGCCTGATGATGCCGCTGCTCAGGGTGGCGGCCACCATCCTGCTGGTTCTGGCCATCGGGGGACCGGTCCTCTATTTCGGAATTATGAGGAATAAAAGCGAATCTGGCCTTGAAAGCCATGTGGCTGACAGGGGGGTGAATACCGTGGATCTTCCTGACGGGAGCCGGGTGTACCTGAACGAAGGAGCCGAGATCAGCTATCCTTCAGTTTTTGAACAGAACCGCTCTGTGACCATGCGCGGGGAAGCGTTTTTCGAGGTGATGTCAGATCCCGTCAATCCTTTCACGGTACGTTCGGGCAATGTGGTGGTTTCGGTGCTTGGCACGTCGTTCAATATCAAACAATCTGTCTCCGCTGGAAATACCGAGGTATTTGTGGAAAGCGGAATGGTTCGGATGTCTGTGGAAGAATCCCGGCAGTTCATCACCCTGGAGGAAGGTGAACTGGGCAGGACGGAAGCCGCCGGATGTATCCGTTCAGTCCAGGAAGATCCCAATTATATGTCGTGGAAAACAAAAGATTTTAAATTTGTAAATACGGAGCTTGACAGGGTCATCAGCAAACTGGAGGAAGCCTATCATGTGGAGATCAGGGTGGAGGAAGCCGACCTTCACAATCTGAGGCTTACATCCACCTACCGCGAACAGTCCATCGAAGCCATCCTTGAGACCATTGCGGCTGCCTTTGGGATGACCGTACATAAAGAAGCACAGATTTATTATTTAACGAACCAATAAGATCCTGCCATGGGGCACAGAAAAAAAGGAAATCTGCCCGGCCCTCCCATCCTGGCCTTTCTTGTTTTTCTGTCTCTTGCGTGCCTTGCCTCCCCCCTCCCCGGTCAGGATACCCTCCCGGAAATCGGCATCACCATTGATGCAAGGAACAGGACCGTGGGACAGGTGCTGGACGAGATCACCCTTCAGACGGGTTACGATTTTACCTATGATGCTTCGCTGATCAGCGGGGAAGAGCGGGTGCAGTTCAGGGTGAAGGAACTGCCGCTGGAAAGGACCCTGGATTCCCTTTTCCGGCAACCCCGGTTCGCATACCGGATCATTGACCGAAACATTGTCATCTACAGAAAAAACAGGAGCTCCCCCGCTCCGCTCAATGAACAGATCGACCGCTCGGTCCTCCGCGGGGTGGTCGTGGACAGCAGGTCCGGCAAACCGCTGCCGTATGCCACCATCGCCCTCTACGGGTCCAGCCTCGGATCCATCTCCAACCAGGAAGGCGAATTTTCTTTCAAGTTACCCGGAGATCTGCCCGATCCCCTGCTGGTCTTCTCCTACATGGGTTACAGCAGGAGGTTTGTCCCGGTGAAGTATCCGCTCGGGGAACAGCTGGTTGTGCGGCTTGAAAAGGAGACCATCCCGTTGCAGGAAGTGGTGATCAGGTATACCGACCCGGAGGTCCTCTGGAAGGAAGCCATGGAGAGGATCCCGCTCAACTACATGGATGAACACGCTTCCATGACCGCCTTTTACAGGGAGTCGGTGAAACGGGATGACCACTATATGATCTATTCCGAGGCCGTGCTTGATGTGGCCAAAGGGCCGTACAGGGCTCTGTCAGGGGGTGACCAGGTCAGTATCAGGAAAGGAATGAAAATCACGGATGTCACCACGGAGGATACAGTGATGGTCAAGCTCCGGTCGGGCATCTATACCTCCCTGAGCCTGGATGTGGTCAAAAACCGGCCTGATTTTCTTTCCGATGATTTCCCGGAACTGTACGACCTTGAATTTACGGATATGATGTCCTACGGAGACCGGCTGGTATATGTGATCAGCTTCAGGCAGAAAAGTCACATTACCGACCTCCTCTTCAAAGGCCAGCTTTATCTCGATCAGGAAACCCTGGCCATCCTGGCTGCCGACTTCGAATTCAATCCTGAACTGATCCAGCGGGAGCCCGGGCTCTTCCTGGTGAGCAGTTCCCCGAAGATCAGGATCCGTCCGGTTTTTGCCCGCTACCATGCCGACTACAGGGAAATGAACGGACGTTTTCACATCAGTCAGGTCAGGGCCGAGCTGGAGATGAAGGTCCGCAAACGCAGGCAGTGGATCGGCTCCCGGTATCAAATCACCATCGAAATGGCCATCACAGACGTGGTACCGGGTGAAAGGCTGAAGATCAGCCTGTCCAACAGGGTCAGGTCAGACCTTGTGATGGCCGACCAGCCCTTCGAATTTGATCCCTCATTCTGGGGCATCCACAATACCATCGAACCCGAAGCCTCCCTGAAGGAAGCCCTTCAGAGAATCGAGCACAGTCTGCTGGAGATCAGGGAGTAGGTAACAATCATGCCTCCCCTGTTCCATCCCCTGAATGCCTATCTCTGAATATTTATCTCTATTTTTTTATATACTATTTTCTTATATATTAAAATATTTTCATATATTTGAGCGATCACATATCCAGCATGAAGATGAATACAAAAATGATTTTTCTGGGATTGTTTACGGCCGGATCTTTGTCCGCCGTTGGTCAGGCTATTCAGCAGGAGTTGCCGCAGGATGCAAATACGGGTCATCCGCTGACCGGCACATGGGTCAGGACCGGCCATTCAGGTCCGATCGGTCTGCACTTTAAAAACGACGGACTGGTTGAGGGTGATTTTGGAAATGACGGGTCGGTCGACGTGGTTGCCGCATATGAACTTCACGGAGACACCGTCAGGTTCACAGATACGGAAGGGCAAATGTGCCAGGGCGATGGACTTTATAAAATGAGTCAGACAGCGTATTATCTGGCATTGGACCTGATCGAGGACAATTGTGGCGGGAGAATCAATCAGATCATGGGATTCTGGACAAAACCCAATTTCAGGGAGCTGATCGCGACCCTTGACCGGGAAATTTCAGATTCGCCAGGGCCGGAGTCTTATCTGAACCGGGCAAGGATCCATATGGCCCTGGGTCAATCGGAGCAGGCGAAAGAAGATTTTGATGCGTACATTCTGCACGATCCTTCAAACGCACGTGTATACGTAAACAGGGCCGGAACAAGATTCCCCGCTGATCTGGAAGGGGTAGTGGCTGACTGTGACAAGGCCATCGCAATCGATCCCGGCCTGAAGAATGCCTATTTCCTGCGCGGACTGGCCAGGTATGAGCTGGGGAATAAAGAACTGGGCTGCGAAGATTTCAGCATGGCGATTGCATTGGGCTTTTCGGTGCTGAGAATTGCCGAACAGGAAAAATGCGCTTCCTACTGGGATGAATAACAAAGCGGCTCCATGATCGGAAAAGACCTCATCAAAGGCATGATCAGGCCCATCGTCCTGCATCTTCTCCTGCGGAAAGAAAAGATGTACGGGTATGAGATCACCCAGCTGGTCAGGGAAGAGACAGGCGGCAAGATCAACCTGAGCCTGGGCGCACTTTACCCCGTGCTGCACAAGCTGGAGGCCGAGGACATCCTGGAAACCTCCACCGAGGCGGTGGACAACCGGTTGAGAAAATATTACATGCTTTCTAAAAAAGGACGAAAAACCGCCCTCAGCAAAACAGAGGAGATGTATGAATTCCTGGATGCACTGCAGGGCTTCTGCCGTCCGTCAACCACCCGAAACCCATGAGCATCGGACCATCGACCATTGAAAGGATCAGAAAAGCCCTTGAACAGCAGGGGATCAGGAACCGCTACATCCAGTCGGAACTGTGCGATCACATCGCCTGTGACATGGAGCATATGATGGACCAGGGGTTCGGTGAAGAGGAGGCATGGAACCAGGCTCTCGCAAAAAACCGGGGTGAAGAGATCAGGACCACCGCCAGACAGTACCAGGGGATCCTGAATTCGCGGTATTACCGGGTCAAGTTGTTCCTCTGGGTCACCTTCGGGATGTTCGCCGTCAGCTGGTTGTTTTCCTTCCGCACGGGCCAGTTCATGTCGGCCGTCTCGTTCATGGCCATGGGAGCAACCCTGATCCTCCTTTCCCTGGACTTTTTCCGCTCCCGAAGACACCACCCCTCGAATATATGGCTGGGTGCCGGCAGCCTGCTTTCCGCACTGCTTGTGATGAGTGGATTTATCCTATTTTTCCTGGTGGTCAATTACGGGGTCAATACACGCGGGCACAGTGTGGATCTGATGATCTTCAGCTATGTACTCTTTTCACTGGTGGCATTTTTCTATTTCTCCAGGCAGCGAAGACTCGCCCTCGAAAGCAGCGGTTCCTCCAGTTACAAGTGGTTTGTCATTTTCAGCGCGGCGCAGCTTTTCCTGGCCGTTCTCTCATTTCTTTCACTCCCCTTATACGCCTGGGCAGCGGATTACATCTGGATCCTGATCTGGGTCATCCTGGCGGTGGATCTGCTCTCCCTGGCACTGCTGATCTTCTTAAGGATCAGGAATATGATATTCTTCGTGCTGCTCGCCCTGTCATTCATGATCACTTTCATTCACAGTCCCGTCAGGCGTCTGCTTCCGGCAGGCGAGCCTCCCGCGCCGACACAGGTGGCAGTTGACACCGGGATTGATCCCCATGCCTTGAGGCTGCTTTCGTTCCATCAAACTGTGTCTCCATGAGATCTGCAATCAAGTTATTCATGATCCTGCTGACCATCTCGGTAATCATTTTTGCCCGGCTGACCCACCGGCTGGAACAGCCAGCTACCCAGCTGCTCATCCTGGTCCTGATCATCATGTCCGTGGCAGCGTTTATAGTGATGAATGTCATTGAAGCAAGAGAAAACCGGGCAAAACGAAGGGCCAGGGAATCGATAAACAAGGAGCCGGAAGCTTCGCATACTGATAGTGCCCGGCAGGATCGGGACAAAACAAAGGTTAAAAGATCGGACACTTCCTTCGCCCTCAGTGAAAGAAAATCCGGCCTGACATGGGGCGGAGGAAACATCCTGGCATCCGATGCCACGCGGGGGACCCGGCGGAAATTCCTGAGGAAGTGATCCCAAAAAAACGCTTTGTTTTCAAAGGCTCCTGTTGTACCTTTGGCAAAATCCCTTTCATACAGCAACAGATGAAAAAAGTCGCCATTCTGATCGCCATGGCAATGATGGTTGCCTGCGGCCAGCCCTCCAGAGAAGTGAAACAGTACACCATCGAACAATTTTTTGACAACCTTTCCATCAGCGGGGGAAGCTTCTCCGCGGATGAGACCAGGCTGCTTGTGACAAGCAACCAGACCGGAATCTACAATGTGTTCTCCCTCAGGGTGGACGGTTCAGGAGAAGAGCAGTTCACTTTCTCCGATAAGGAATCCATGTTTGCCATCTCCTATTTCCCGGAAGATGACAGGTTCCTTTTCTCAAGTGACCGGGGAGGCAACGAAATCAGCCACATTTATATGCAGGATGAGGATGGCACGGTGAGCGATCTCACACCATGGGAAGGGGCGGTCTCTTCTTTCGGGGGATGGGCCCGGGACGGGGAAAGCTTCTTCTTCGTTTCCAACAGGCGGGATCCTCGCTACTTCGACCTATACGAAATGAGCATCGAAACACTGGAACCGGAAATGATCTACGAGAATCTTGAAAACCTTTCCCCCGCACTGATATCGAATAACAGGCGGTACCTGGTGCTTACAAGGCCCGTCACCACTTCCAACGAAGAAATGTACCTCAGGGACCGGGAAACGGGAGAGACCAGGCATATCTCGGCACATGAGGGTGATGCCACTTACTCCCCCACTGATTTCAGCCTGGATGACAGGATTCTCTATTTCCTGACCAACGAGGGGAGCGAATACACCTACCTGGCGGCGATGAACCTGGAAACAGGTGAAAAAGAAGTGGTTTACAGAGATGACTGGGATGTCATGTATGCCTCCAATTCCCATCAGGAAAGGTACAGGGTCATCGGGATCAACGAAGATGCCAGGACCGTGGTGAAGATCTATGATCTCAGCAGCGGGAAGGAAGTCAGCCTTCCAGAATTCGAGGGCGGGGATATCACCGGGGTATCCATTTCCAGATCAGAAGAGCTGATCCGCCTCTCCGTGGGCAGTTCCACTTCCCCCGGGGATATCCATGTGTACAGTTTCAGTGACGGGGGACTTGCAAAACTTACCAGTACGCTTAATCCGGAGATTGATGAAGGGGACCTGGTGACAGGGGAGGTGATCCGTTATCCGTCGTTTGACAGCCTGGAGATCCCGGCCATCCTTTACAAGCCGCACCAGGCATCCCGCAAAAACAAAGTTCCGGCCCTGCTCTGGATCCACGGCGGTCCCGGGGGACAGAGCAGGCTGGGATTCAGCAGCCTGATCCAGTATTTTGTCAACCAGGGCTATGCCATCCTGGCCGTCAACAACCGGGGCAGCTCCGGCTACGGAAAAACATTCCATAATCTGGACAACAAGAGGCATGGAGAAGACGACCTGCTGGATTGCGTATATGCCAAAAACTACCTGGATGGACTGGGCTATGTGGACATGGACAAAGTTGGAATTGTAGGTGGTTCCTACGGCGGCTACATGGTCATGGCGGCCCTGGCTTTCCAGCCCGAAGCGTTTGCGGTGGGGGCCAACATCTTTGGCGTAACCAACTGGATCAGGACACTGCGGTCCATTCCGCCCTGGTGGGAAGGGCAGAAAAAAGCCCTGTATGACGAGCTGGGAGATCCCGGCACCCTCGATTCTGTGAGGCTATACCGCATCAGTCCGCTCTTCCACGCGGAGAATGTGATTAAACCGCTGATCGTGCTCCAGGGGGCCAATGATCCCAGGGTTCTGAAGATCGAATCGGATGAAATCGTCGAAGCCGTCAGGCAAAACGGGGTTCCGGTGGAATATGTCGTATTCGACGACGAGGGACACGGATTCAGGAAAAAGGAGAACCAGATTGAAGGATACGGCAAGATTCTTCAGTTCCTGGACAAACATCTGAAAGGCACCGGAGGAGCGTAACGATCATTACCGGATAAACACTGCTGACTGATGGATGATTTGCCTGAAAGCACCATTGAAAGCTATGTGCGGCAAAAACTGGAAGGAAAGAGTTACAGCGAGATCAAATCGCAGCTGAGGGAATCGGGACTTTCCGAGGAAGAGGTCAGGGAGACGGTCAGACAGATCGACCGGAAGGTCCTCCGGGAGGAGTTGAACCGGGCAAACCGGAAGCGTGCAAGCCAGTTCTACTGGGCAGGGATCACCCTGGCCGTTGCCGGTCTGCTGATCACCCTCGGCCACAATGCGGGGCTTTTCCTGGCCGGCTGGCCCAGGCTGCTTGTCTACAGTCCGTTCTTCACCGGCATCATCCTGATGGTCTATGGCCGGATGCTTCAGCGCAAACAGCCCGATCCTTTTGACATCAGGACGGGGAAGATCAGGAAGAAGCGGCCCAACAGGTGGTAAATCCGAGGCAGGATGATTCTGATGATCAAACAGATCTGGCTTGCATCGCTGCTCATAACCGGCGGGGTCCCGACCGGGACCGGGGATACGCTTTCTGACCCGGTGACCATGATCATTATCAGCGATCCCCACTACATCCATCCATCCCTGTACGACCGGACATCTCTGTCCGGCGATAGTGCAGGCGGAAACCTGAAACTGCTGGCAGAAAGTGATGAACTGCTGAAATCAGCCGTTCAGATGGCGCTCAGGTCAGGTGTGGAACTGGTCCTGGTCCCGGGCGACCTGACAAAGGACGGGGCCCTGGCTTCCCACACGGGATTTGCGGACCACCTGGCATTCCTGGAGGAACAGGGTCTGGAAGTATTCGTGGTTCCGGGGAATCATGACATCAATAACGGACAGTCGTTTGCTTACCGGGGCGACAGCACGGTAAAGGTGGAGTATGTGGATCCGCAAAGGTTCGGGGAGATCTATGCACCGTACGGGTACGACCAGGCGATCTTCCGCGATTCTTCAACCCAGAGCTATGTGGCGGAACCGCTGGAGGGACTGTGGATCATCGGGCTTGATCCCTGCCTGTATGACCTGAATGATCCCGACGGTCCGGCACGGACAGACGGGAAGCTCCCACGGGAAACCCTCCTGTGGCTGGAGAAGGTAATGGAAACACCCCGCGCCGGGGAGGTGAGAAAGATCGCCATGATGCATCACAGTGTCGTGGAACATTTCAAAGGCCAGAACAGGTTTTTCAATGAACAGGTGGTTGACAACCATCATAGGGTGAGCAGGTTGCTGGCCCGGCACGGTGTCAGTGTGGTATTCACCGGACACTGCCACGCCAATGATATCACGCTGAAGGAGTGGAATGACGGCTCATTCCTGTTTGACGTGGAAACCGGGTCCCTTGTCACCTACCCCTGTCCGGTCAGAAAGATCTCTCTGAAAGGGGACAGCATGCGGATCGAGACCTGGCTCATCCGGTCCATCCCGTCCAGGGAGGATGATTTCCAGGAATACGCAAAATACAATGCCCGTGAAGCGGCTTCAGCTGTGGTCGGACGATTCCTGCAGAATTTCGGTTTCAGTCCCGGCGATGCAATGCAGGTGGCTTCCCAGGTCGGTGATGCATTCACAACCCACTGCGCGGGGGATGAGGTCCCCCGTTATCCGCCCCTTGATCTGCGCGGCCTGCCCCTTCTAAACCGGCTCATGATCCAGTTCAGGAAGGGACTTGTCAGGAGCCTGTACCAGGATCTGCCTCCGCCGGACAATGAGATTGTAATCGATCTTGCTTCGGGTGACTTTCGTTAGTTTGGACATTCTTCCTACCTTCGCAAAAAACAGCGCATGGTCGAGGAGGAAACCGTCAGGAAGCGATTCCCTTTCTTTGAGGCAGGGCTTCGCAGGGCCATTATCCAGGAGGGTGTGTACAAGGAATTCCCGGTCAGCCAGGAGCTGATCCGGGAGCAGCAGTACATCAGGTCCTTTCCGATTGTCATTGAAGGGCTCATCAAGGTCTGCCGGACCGATGAGGAAGGGAAGGAGCTTTTGCTCTATTACCTGAGGGCCGGAGAAGTGTGCACCGTTTCACTGATCTGTTGCATGGACAGGACCCGGAGCCGGGTGAAAGCGGTGACCGAAGAACCGACCTCTGTCATCCTGGTGCCCGTGGAAAAGCTGGACCACTGGATCTCCGCATTCCAGACCTGGAAAGAATACGTGATGCATTCCATGCAGAGAAGGTTTGACGAACTGCTGGAAACCATCGAAAGCGTGGCATTCTTAAAAATGGATGAGCGGCTTGAAAAATTTTTTACCGACCGCTTCAAATCTTCCGGCGCAACCGTCTATGAAGGATCCCACCAGAATATTGCCCATGCCCTGAACAGCTCCAGGGAGGTGATTTCAAGACTTCTGAAGGAAATGGAAAGAAAGGGACTGGTCAGCCTGTCCAGAAACAGGGTCGATTATTCGCCGCTGTGTGATAAAAGTTACTGAATTCCTGGTTTCAGTTTATTACATTTGCGGCCGTTTCCTTCATTGAAAGGCAGAGTCAGCATGAAAACCACGGACATAAGATCCTATGCGGAACTGGAAAATGCCATGGCCCGGACCGGGAGGTCCTTCCTCTTTTTTTACAGAAAGGATTCCGAGCAGAGTGAATGCGCGCTGGGTAATATTCTTCAGGCAGATCCGGAAAACCCTGTACCCGTCTTCACGGTGGATGTGTCGCGTGTCCGGGATGTCCATCCCCGCTTCGGAGTCGATACGGCGCCGAGCCTGCTTCTCCTGCAGCAGGGAAAGGCCGTCAACATCATCAAGGGGTGCCGGTCCGCCTCCTTCTACAGATCCGTTTTTACAGGCAGGTTTCCGAACGCCGCGCAGGCAGATCAGCAAAAGAGAGCCAGGCAGGTAACCGTGTACACCACCCCCACCTGCTCATGGTGCAACACACTCAAAACCTACCTGAAGACCCGCGGCGTTTCATTCCGCGAGGTGAACGTGGCTGCCGATCCCAACGCTGCGGATGCCATGGTTAAAAAGAGCGGACAACAGGGGGTCCCGCAGACGGAAATTGACGGGCAGATCATTGTGGGATTTGACAGGGAAAGAATCGATCAGCTATTGAATATCCAATGAAATCATTTATATCATCGACCAAAATTCAGTAAAAATGAAAGAACTGCAACCAATTAACCAGCATGTGCTGCTGGAGATCGAAGAAACCGAGGCAAAAACAGCTTCCGGGATTATCATTCCGGATACCGCAAAAGCCAAACCACAATTCGCCAGGGTACTGGCGATCAGCGGGATCGAGGATCCCGAGATCTCGGTGGGAGATGTGGTGTTCTACAAGAATTTCACCGGGACAGAACTGGAATTCGAGGGAAAGGAGTTCCTGATGATGCCCTATGCAGATATCCTGGGTAAGATTGTGGAAACCGACAAGATCTGATCAACCAAAATATGACCCGATGAAACAACTGATGATCGTCCTCATCGCTGCATCCATTGCCGGCGCAGGTTGCAGCGGTGACAAAAAGCAGGCCATGAATCCGTTTTTAACCCAGTACGACACCCCCTTCGGGGTGCCTCCATTTCACCTGATAAAAAATGAACACTTCATCCCCGCCTTTCAGGCCGGGATCGAACAGCAGGAAGAGGAAATTGATGCCATTATCAACCTGACGGCCGCACCCGACTTTGAGAATACGATCGCAGCCTTCGATGCCAGCGGAGAGATCCTCAGAAAGGTGGGAGGGGTCTTTTACAGGCTCCGGTCGGCTGAGACCAGTGATGCACTGGACTCCATTGCAAAGGTACTTGTCCCCATCACCTCGGCGCACCAGAGCAACATGATGCTGAACCAGGATCTTTTCGAAAGGGTGAGGCAGGTTTATGAGAAACGGGATCAGATGGAGCTGACCACCGAACAAAGCAGGGTTCTGGAAAAGACCTACCAGCGTTTTGTAAGAGGCGGAGCGAACCTGGATGAAGCCGGGAAGCAGCGGATCCGGGAAATTGATGAAAAGCTGTCCATGCTTTCTCTTCAGTTCGGAGACAACCTGCTGAAGGAAACCAATGCGTATGAACTTGTGATTGAGGATGAGGCTGACCTGGAAGGGCTTCCTGAATCGGTCCGGGCCGCCGCTGCTGAAACGGCTGAGAAGGCAGGACATGCAGGGAAGTGGGTGTTCACCCTCCACAAGCCCAGCTGGATCCCCTTTCTGCAGTTTGCCGAAAACCGTTCCCTGCGTGAAGCGCTTTACCGCGCCATGTTCATGCGTTGCAACAGGGACAATGAATTCGATAACAAGGCGATCGTGGCCGAGATGCTGGCATTGAGGATCGAACGCGCCAATCTGCTGGGCTATGACACACATGCCGATTATGTGCTGGAGGACCGGATGGCAAAAACAGCTGAAAATGTGTACGGCCTGCTGATGCAGATCTGGGAACCGGCACTGGAAAAAGCCGGGGAAGAGGCCGCCATGATGCAGGAGATGATCCGTCAGGAGGGAGGGGACTTTGAGCTGCAGTCGTGGGACTGGTGGTATTATGCTGAAAAGATCCGGAAAGCCCGGTATGAACTGGACGAGGAAGAGGTTAGGAACTATTTCAGCCTGGAAGCAGTGAAGGATGGGCTGTTCACCGTGGTGAACAGGCTTTACGGGCTCACCTTCGAACCGCGGAATGATCTTCCGGCCTATCATGAGGAGGTGCTTGCATATGAAGTGAAGGACCGGGACGGTTCCCATGTGGGGATCCTTTACATGGATTTTCATCCCAGGCCCGGTAAAAGAAGCGGTGCGTGGAGCACAAGCATCCGCCAGCAGCATGTCCTCAACGGTGAATTCATTCACCCGGTCCAGCTGATCGTCATGAACTTCACCCGTCCCGCGGGCGACAAACCCGCACTGCTCAGCTTTGACGAGGCGGAGACCTTTTTCCATGAGTTCGGGCACGCCCTTCACTCCCTGCTCTCGGAATGCAATTACCTGTCCGTCTCGGGAACTTCCGTAGCCCGTGATTTCGTGGAGCTGCCCTCCCAGATCATGGAAAACTGGCAGTCCCATCCCGATGTGATGAAGGAGTATGCAAAACACTACCTGACAGGAGAACCGATCCCGGCTGAACTGATTGAAAAAATCAAGGCAGCCAGCAAATTCAACCAGGGATTTGTCAGCGTGGAGTACCTGGCAGCATCCATCCTGGATATGGATTACCACACCCTGAAGGATGCATCGGGAATCGACATCAACGAATTCGAGGCGGGTTCCATGGAAAAGATCGGACTGATTGATGAAATCATTCCCCGGTACCGTACCACCTATTTCCAGCACATCTACTCGGGAGGATATTCAGCCGGCTATTACAGCTACATCTGGGCGGAGGTCCTGGACCAGGATGCGTTCAATGCATTTCTGGAAACCAGCCTGTTCGACCAGGAAACGGCAACAGCCTTCAGGGAGAACATCCTGGAAAAGGGAGGCTCGGAGGATGAGATGGAAATGTACCTGAAATTCAGGGGTAAAGAACCCTCCATCGAACCGCTGCTTGCGGGAAGGGGACTGCTCGATTAAATGCAGGGATCACACCCCGCTGCCGCGAATGATGGTGATGGCCGTGTAGAAGAGGATCTTCAGGTCCACGAAAAGGGACATGTTTTCAATATAGAGGATGTCGTATCTCAGCCGCTTGATCATCTCTTCCACATTCTCTGCATACCCGTATTTCACCTGTCCCCATGACGTGATGCCGGGCTTGACTTTCTGCAGGTGCACATAGTGCGGGGCTTTCTGGGTGATCTTCCTGATGAAGTACTCCCTTTCGGGCCTGGGCCCCACCAGGGACATCTCTCCCTTCAGCACGTTGATGAAGTTGGGGATCTCGTCCAGCCGGTGCTTTCTCATGAACTGCCCGAACCTGGTCACACGCGGATCATGCCGCGAGGAAAGCTCCGGACCGTTCTCCTCTGCATTGTTATACATGGACCTGAACTTATAGATCCTGAATTTCCTGCCGTACCTTCCCACCCGTTGCTGCTTGTATAGAACGGGACCCGGTGATGAAAGCTTCACCCCGATGATCAGGAACAGGATCAGCGGAAGGAGCAAAATGATCGTAACCGTGGAAACGGTGATGTCGAATACCTGCTTCAGATTCTGCTGCCAGGCAGGCATCAGTTCATGTGTGACCTCGAGCAGGGGGGTTCCGAAGATGGTGGTGCTTTTCACCTTCCCCGTCAGAATATCGGTCATGCTGGGGATCGCACTGATCCGCACATCGAGCATGGACAACCGGTTGATGATGTCGCCGATCTCCTTATGCTCGGAAGGCTCCAGGGCGATGATCACCTCTTCGGCACCCAGGTCCCTCAGGATCGCTTCCATGTGATCGTAACCTCCCAGGTTTTCGATATAATCCGACAGCTGGTAGTGCTCCTTGTGATGCACGTGGATGAAGCCCAGGACCTCATGGCCGCTGGACTTTTTCTGTTCCTTGATGTCCAGGTACACATCCACCGCATTCTCATTGCTGCCGATCATCACCGTTCGGAACCCGATCTCCCTGTCATGAACCTTGTTCACGGTCCTCCCTGTAATGATCATCCGGGGGATCAGGGTAAAGGTGAAGTGCAGCAGGAAGAGGGTGAAGAAAAGGCTGTAGTAATTGGTGTAATCCAGAATGGTATCGTCCAGGATCAGGATGAAGAATATCACCACAACCCCCAGCAGGCTGGTGAGAAATGTGCGGAAGAAATCATCCAGCCTTGAGCGGCGAAATACATTGTTGTAAAAACCTGTAAAATAATAGAATACGATCCAGGCCAGGGGTAATCCGACGGCCCCGGTCCAGAACCGGGGTCCCAGGGTGATGGGCACATCCATGCCGAACACCTGGGGTTCGATATGTACTTTCCTGAAGATATAGAAGAGAATCCATGCCGCAGACGCAGCCAGGTAATCACACACGATATAGAGCAATCGCTGTTTCCTGTTGTTTTTCATGCAAGCAAGCGGCAGACCTCTTCATAGTATAACTACTGACCCCGCCGAATAATTGCATCAGGACCTGAAAAAAACACGCAGATATGTTGAAGAATATGGTTCCTTCCTGCCCATTCAGGCCGTTGCCTTGCTTTATCTTTATGCAAATCAATAAATACTGTTAATTTTAGCCTCACAATCGCTCTTTTTTGGATAGCTACAGACATAAAGGATTGAGGAAAAAGCTGATCGAGTCGATCAGGCAGAAAGGGATCCGGAACGAGGAGGTGCTTGAGGCGATGGACCGGGTGCCCCGCCATGTTTTCATGGACAGCGGTTTTATCAATTTTTCCTACACCGATAAGGCCTTTCCCATCGCCGCAGGCCAGACCATCTCCCAGCCCTATACGGTCGCTTTCCAGACCGAGTTGCTGGATGTGCAGAAGCACATGAAGGTGCTGGAGATCGGAACGGGCTCGGGATACCAGACCGCGGTATTGCTGGAACTGGGAGCCAGGGTCTATACCATTGAGCGGCAGCGCGAACTGTTCCTGGGTGCACAGAAAATCCTGGGGGAACTGAATTACAAGGCAAGGTTCTTTTATGGCGACGGATACGAGGGATTGCCGGCCTTTGCACCGTTCGACAGGATCCTGATCACCGCCGCTGCACCGGAGATCCCGGAGAAGCTGCTGGAGCAGCTCACGGTGGGCGGGATTATGGTGCTTCCGGAGGGAGACCGGTTCGGACAGAAAATGATCCGGGTGGTCCGTGACACGGAAGAGGAGCATACCCGGACCGAACACGGATATTTTTCTTTTGTTCCTCTGCTGAGAGGCAAAAACCAATAGCATGATCAGGATCCGCAGCATGACATTCAATTCCTTCCAGGTGAATACCTACATTGTGTGGGACGAAGCCGGGGAGTGCCTGGTAATTGACCCGGCATTTCACAGTCCGGACGAACGGGAACAGTTCGAAAGCTTCCTCTCTGAAAACCAGCTGCGGATTACCGGGCAGATCAATACGCACTGTCACATTGACCACGTCCTCGGGGTAAACCATATCCGGTCCGGATACGGGCAGCGCTTCCGGGCGCATGCTGCAGAGACCAGGCTGGCTGCCAGCGCCCCCCTGATGGGTGAGGTATTCGGGCTGAAAACGGAACCCCTCCCCCCGATTGATACAACTGTTGCCGAAGGCGACAAAATCGCTGCAGGGAAATACCTGTTGCAAACGTTTCATGTTCCGGGACACTCGCCCGGAAGCCTGGCCTTCTATTCACCCGAAGGGGCTTTCCTGATCTCGGGTGACGCATTATTCGCCGGGAGCATCGGGCGCACCGACCTTCCGGGAGGTAATTATGACCATCTGATCCGTTCCATCAGGGAAAAATTACTGGTGCTTCCAGAGGAGACTGTTGTCTACCCGGGTCACGGTCCGGCCACCACCATCGGAAAAGAGGCGCTGGAGAATCCCTTCCTGGCCATGGCTGAATAACATGATCCCGCACACCCTATTTCATTTTGTGTTTGACTATATTTGGGCCTCATATAAGACGTTCCCTGTTAGATTGTAACGAACCACGAAAATGAAACTGGACAATTTTAGCGAACGGCATATCGGTCCCCGGCAAGAAGAAATTGGACAGATGCTTGAAAAGATCGGCGTCGGCTCCATGGACGAACTCATCGGGAAAGCCCTTCCGCCGGAGATCCTGGAAGAAAAACCCCTGGATCTTCCCGACGGCATGGATGAGCATGCCTACCTGGAGCATATCCGCGGTATTGCAGGGAAGAACAAGCAATACCGGTCCTGCATCGGACTGGGTTTTTACAGCGCGATCCTGCCCGCGGTCATCCAGCGGAATATCCTGGAAAATCCCGCCTGGTACACCTCCTATACTCCCTACCAGGCAGAGATCTCCCAGGGCAGGCTGGAGGCGCTGCTGAATTTCCAGACCATGGTGATGGAGCTGACGGGTATGGAGATCGCCAATGCTTCCCTGCTGGATGAATCAACAGCAGCGGCCGAGGCCATGATCATGCTGTTCAATGCCCGCTCCCGTGAGGCCGTTCAGGCGGGAAAAGTGAAATTCTTCGTAGATGAGAATATTTTTCCGCAGACCAGGGCTGTGCTTCAAACCAGGGCCGAGCCGCTTGGCATTGAACTGGTGCAAGGTGATTATCAACATGACCGTCTGAATGAATCCATATTCGGTTGTTTCATTCAGTACCCTGCAGGCGACGGGCAGATCAGGGACTACCGGGCATTTGTCTCATCGGCCCATAAAAAAGAGATCCATGTGGCCGTGGCTGCGGATATCATGGGCCTGGTGCTGCTCACCCCTCCGGGTGAATGGGGCGCCGATGTGGTGGTCGGTTCCACGCAGCGCTTCGGGATCCCCCTTTTCTACGGGGGTCCGCATGCCGCCTATTTTGCGACAAAAGAGACATTTAAAAGGCATATTCCCGGCAGGATCATCGGGGTATCGGTGGACATGAATGACAGTCCCGCCCTGAGGATGGCGCTGCAGACCAGGGAACAGCACATCAAAAGGGAGCGTGCCACCTCAAACATTTGCACCGCCCAGGCGCTGCTCGCCAGCATGGCGGGGATGTATGCGGTGTATCACGGACCGGAAGGACTGAAGAGAATTGCCTCCAACATCCACGCGGGGGCAACCTATCTGGCCGGGATGTTGAAACAGATGGGTTATACGATCGTGCACGAAGACTTCTTCGACACCCTCCTTGTCAGGCTGCCCGAAGGGACCGCTTCCCTGAAGGTGAAAGAGGTGGCCGAAGCACACGGGATCAATTTTCATTATCCTTCCGGGTCGACCGTACAACTCTCCACCGATGAGACCATCCGCGAACGGGAATTGAACGGCATTCTGGAGGTATTTTCAAAAATCACGGGCAAAGCGGTCCGTTTTCAGGAATCTGTCGAAGACTCCCCGGTCCTGAAGGATCCATTCAGGAGACAAACCAGCTTCCTGACCCAGGAAGTATTCCACCGCTACAGGTCGGAAACCGATCTGATGCGTTACATCAAAATGCTTGAAAGAAAGGACATCTCCCTCACCCAGTCCATGATCTCTCTGGGATCATGCACGATGAAGCTGAATGCGGCGGTCCAGCTCATGCCTGTCAGCTGGCCGGAGTTCTCCTCGATCCACCCATTTGTTCCGGTGAGCCAGACGGAAGGATACCACCAGCTGATCAATGAACTGGAATATGCACTGAAGGAGATCACCGGATTTGATGCCGTCTCCTTTCAGCCGAACTCGGGAGCTGCCGGCGAATATACAGGCCTGAGGGTCATCCAGGCGTACCACCATGACCGGGGCGAAAAAAACCGGAATGTGGTCCTGATCCCCGCCTCCGCACACGGCACCAATCCGGCGAGTGCAGTCATGGCAGGATTGCAGGTAAAAGTGGTGGACTGCGACGACCATGGGAACATCAGGACCAGCCACCTGAAAGAACTAGCCGGGGCATTCAGCGAATCCCTCTCCTGCATCATGATCACCTATCCTTCCACCCACGGGGTTTTCGAGGAAAACATCAGGGAGATCATCGATATCGTGCACGCGCACGGCGGACAGGTTTACCTGGACGGGGCGAATATGAATGCCATGGTCGGACTCTCCAGTCCGGCTTACATCGGAGCGGATGTCTGTCACCTCAACCTGCACAAGACCTTTGCCATCCCGCACGGAGGAGGCGGTCCCGGCGTGGGGCCCATCGGTGTGGCCCGCCACCTGGTGGAATACCTTCCCACCCATCCCCTGGTGGAAACCGGAGGGATAAAGGGGATCAGCAGCGTTTCAGCCGCCCCTTACGGAAGTGCCGGGATCCTTCCCATTTCACACGCGTATATCCAGATGCTCGGCGGGAAGGGCCTCACGCATGCCACCCGGACGGCCATCCTGAATGCCAATTACATCTCAGCAGCACTGAAAGATCATTTCAGGACCCTCTATCGGGGGGCAAGGGGATTTGTGGCCCATGAAATGATCCTGGATTGCAGGGAATTCAAATCCACTGCCGGAATTACGGAAGCCGATATCGCGAAAAGGCTGATGGATTACGGTTTCCACGCACCCACACTCTCCTTTCCCGTACACGGCACCCTGATGGTGGAACCCACTGAAAGTGAGTCCAAACCGGAACTGGACCGTTTTATCCAGGCCATGACGGACATTCACGGGGATATCCGGGACATTGAGAACGGGCATTCGGAAGCCGGGGAAAGTATCCTCAGGAACGCTCCCCACACGGCAGGCATGGTGGTGACAGATTCCTGGGAAAAAGATTATTCCAGGGAAAAGGCCGCCTTCCCGCTTCCATGGGTCAGGGAAAATAAATTCTGGCCCGCAGTGGGACGGATCAACGATGCCTACGGCGACCGGAACCTGGTGTGTTCCTGCGAGCCTATCGGGGAGTACCGCGACCGGTCCTGATCATCGCGGCACGTCTTGACTTTTATATCGTCAGTTCGTACCTTTCTCTTTCCTCATTAGTCCGGAAGAAGGATCCTTCCGGGACAACCGGAAGTCATGAGAAGACCAGAGATATACAAACCAGCCGGAAGAACCGGTATCAGGAATGAGAAACTGCTGCGCTTTCTTATTCCGATGATCCTTGTTCTCCTCCCCTTCTCATCCAGCGGACAATATGAATTGATCCTGGAAGACTGGCCGGCCCAGCGGCAGGATTCGCTTCCCCATGATCACAGGGACACTTCATTGTTCAACCTGAACATTGAGTACCTGAATGCGGTGAACGATAACGAATCCCCATACGAGTTGATCCCCATCATCGAGAGGATCCTGGAGATAGACACTTCCCAGTACAATCTCTGGTTCGATCTCGGGCTGGAGCACATCAAGATCCACCAGTTCCTGCATGCCATGGATGCGCTGAACAGGGGGTTGCGGATGTTCCCTTCGGATCACAGTCACAGCCTGGTCCCCATCTATCTCAGCCTGAGTTTTTGCTACCACAGGGTCGGCAGGCACCAGAAAGAAAGGGAGATCCTGGAGCGGGCATCCATGATCGATCCCGACAATGCGGGGATCATCGGCAGGTATGCGGTCTGCGCCCACTCAAGGCTCCGGCATACCGAGGCCGACTACTACAAGGGGCAGCTGATCAATGTGCTGCGGAATGAGGGTGTGTCCGAATCGGATATTGCTTTCCACCTGGGAAAACTGTTCATGACCACCGATTACCTGGAAGCGGAAAAGTATCTGCGGACCGCCCGGGAATATGACCCGGAGAACGTGGACAAGATGGCAGCCCTGGCCTGGGTACTGATACGCAACGCGCTGAAGATCAATGAGGGGATGGAACTCATAGAGAAAGCGATCGAAGCGGACCCGGAGAATGCACTCTTTATCCACCAGCAGGGCTACGGGCATTACCTGCTGGGGCACCACGAAGAAGCCCTTCAAAACCTCCGCAGGGCGAGAGAGCTCTACCAGGGTTACAGTTACGAGCTGGAAAACCACATCGGCCTGGTGGAAGAGGCACTTGCCAGCAGGGAGCAATAGTCCTGCCGGAAATCGTTAGACTGTATCAGTTGCACCCCTTCCTGCTGAAGTCCCGCCGTTCAATTGCCGCCGGGCCTGCATGGCCCCGTCATTTCTCTTCCGGCTGGGGTTCGGCGGCCTCACCATTGTTTCTCGGGGACAGGAACAGGAAATTGTCGCAGATGATCTCTGTACTGTAACGCCTGTTCCCTTCCCGGTCATCCCATGAATTGGTGGAGATCTTTCCCTCCACGTACAGTGCGTCTCCCTTCTTCACATGCTGTTTCACGACCTCGGCGGCTTTGTTCCACACAACGATCCGGTGCCATTCGGTCTTGCGGATCTCCTCCCCCTCCCTGTCCCGCCACACTTCATTGGTCGCCAGGGGAAAATTCGCCACAAAGGCTTCCCCGTCCTTTTCCGATACCCTGGGCACCTCGCCCACATTCCCGACGAGCGTCACCCTGTTCACTCCGTATTTCATTTGATTCACAGATTTGGTTACACGGGTTAATGTGATGATGGAGGTGCGGATCGGTCACGAAAGCTTTTAAAAAATAATATCTTTATGATTGAACCCCAAACCAACATCCGATGAAGAAATTCCTGTTTTTGGCTTTATGCGGATTGTCATGCATATTTTCCGCACATGTTTCCTCCCAGGACGCGACGATCAAGGTTGACATCCTCCGGCAAATCGGCCAGATCGACCGGAACATCTACGGCGTCTTTATGGAACCCATCCGTAACACGATTGACGGTCTTTTATACAATCCCGAATATCCCCACAATGATTAACAGAATTACACTGCCGGATCAGATCCGTTCCAGGACCGAATACAAAAGAAAGTACAGCGCAAGGGAAATGTACAAAGCCTTTGTGCTGGTTCCCGGAGCGTTGGCAAAGATGATCGGGAACAAAAGAAAGAAACTGGTTGATAAAGATTTTATAGAGAGGCTACAGCTGGCAGTGACCGAGGTAAACGGATGCGCGGCATGTTCATACGCTCACAGTTATATGGCACTGAAACAGGGGATGAGCAATGAAGAAATCAACAGTTTTCTGAGCGGGGACGGAGCCTTCTTAAAAGAAGATGAAGCCAGGGCAATCGCGTTTGCGCAGCATTATGCAGATAGCCGGGGATTCCCGAAAGCAGATGCATTTCAGGCGATCATCAGTGAATACGGTGAAGAAAAAACCTGGATCATCCTTTCGGCGGCACAGTTGATGTTTGCGGGCAACATCTATGGAATCCCTTACAGCGCGATGATGTCAAGGCTGAAAGGGAAGCCTTACAAAGACAGTTCCCTGATGTATGAACTGGGAATGCAGATCGCAGGTTTTCTCTTTTTACCCTTTGCCCTGATTCACGGAGTTTTAAGGACCGTGATGGGTTATCCGAATTTAAAACTTGATCAAAGCTCAACACCATGAAGAAGTACTTTATTGTTTTTTCCCTGTGCTTACTGGCCACAGCTGTTTCTTCTCAGGAAGCAGGTAACAAGAAAGACTACTCCGAAGCATTCACTCTGGCCGAAGCATGGCTGGATGCTCAGAAGGATTACGAACAGCTGCCTGGCCTGAGCGCTGCAGTTGTTCAGGATCAGCAGATCATCTGGGCATACGCCACCGGCAGGTCAGTCGTGGAGGAGAATGTGAAGGCAGAAGCATCCACCCTGTACAGCATCTGTTCCATCTCTAAATTATTTACATCTGTGGCGGTGATGAAGCTGTATGACGAAGGCAAACTCAGACTGGATGACCGGATCAGCGACCTGCTGCCTTCCTATTCCCTGGCGCAAAAATATCCCGAAAGCGGGCCGGTCACCGTCAGGTCGCTGCTGACACACTCTTCCGGGTTGCCCAGGGAAGCGGCATACCCATACTGGACGGGACCGGATTTCTACTTTCCCACCAGGGAAGAGATCAATGCTGCACTGCCTAACCAGGAAACCCTCTATCCCGCTTCCACATACTTTCAGTACAGCAACCTGGGCCTCACACTTCTGGGAGAGATCGTTGAAGAGGTGTCGGGAATGCCTTACGATGACTACCTTCAGGAAAATATCCTGAACCCGCTCGGGCTTTCAGATACAAGAACATCGCTTCCGGCCCAGCTTTACGGGAAGGAACTGGCCGTTGGATACAGTGCAATGACAAGGGAGAACAAACGGGAACGGGTAAACTTATTTCAGGCCAACGGGATCACCCCCGCTGCCGGATTCACATCCACTGTGCTTGATCTGTGCAAATTTGCTTCCTGGCAGTTTCGGCTGCGGGATACATCGGTTGCAGAAATTCTGAAGCCATCCACGATCCGCTATATGCATCAGGTGCACTGGACGGATCCTGACTGGGAAACAACCTGGGGTCTGGGCTTCAGGATTTATCAGGGACCGGACGGAGGAACATGGGCGGGCCATGAGGGCTCCTGCCCGGGTTACCGGTCAGCACTGGAAATGAACCTGAAGCGCAAATTGGCCTATTCAGTGATGATCAATGCCAGCGGAACCAGTCCGGGGAAATATATAAGGGGGATCTACGGAATGATGAATAAGACGATCCCTGCTGGTGATGAATCCCTCCCAGATGCCGAAAAGGATCTTCATGAATACACGGGATATTACAGCCAGATGCCCTGGTGGGGCGAAGTGTTCCTTACAGGCTGGCAGGGGAACCTTGTATCACTGGATCTGCCTTCGGATCAGCCTGCTGAATCCATGACATTTTACAGGCACATTCAGGGTGATACGTTCCGGAGAATAAGGGATGACGGGGAAACGGGAGAAACATTGGTCTTTGAACGCGATTCACAGGGAAACATCACCCGCTATAAAATTCATGGTAACTATTATGAAAAAACAGGGCCGTGAAAGGTGATCACCAGCCCTGTTATACATCTTTCAGTTTTTACATACCTGCCCCCTTATGATCTCACTGCCTGTCCTGATCTCATAAAGATAAACGGCACCGGCCCGGTCTGACAGATCCAGCTGAATGGTATTCTCTCCGGCCGGCAACATACCGGTATCCACGACATCCATCAGTTTGCCTGTAATGTCGTAGATGTTGATTGCAACATTTCCGGCAACAGCCAGATCAAAAGAAATGTGAGCAACTCCATTGGTGGGATTCGGCCAAACACGCAGGGCCTCCTGTTGCAAATCGTTCACGTTCTCTGCTTCATAGTCTCCCGTCACCCACATCAATGAATTGACCACCAGCTCGTTGAACTCCTGGGTTGCATAATCGCCCAGGCCGGGGGCAATGGTACCGATGATCACCATGTTTGGCAGGGTCACCGTATTATCACTGATCAGGGTGGACCCCTCGGGGATGGCCCATACAGAGGGGAATTCTGCCATCACATCCAGCTGGTAGGTGGCGATCGGTACGGCATCGACCACATTTTCATTGAGTTTGCAGCCTGTGACACCCAGGCCGGTGGGATCTTCCGCCGTGGACCAGACCAGAGGATACTGAGGCCCGTAAATGTTGGCGATCCAGTGGTCCACGTCATTGATGATCAGGGTGAGCACGTCGGCATTCAGTTCAGTGCTGCTGGCCTGCTTGAACTGGGTGTCATTGTCCGTAATGAGGTCCCAACGGTCTACCCTGACGCAATATCCCTCCGCAGATACGCATGGAATGGGGAAACCTGCCGTTTTGAAATTATTGGCACTCGAAGAACCGATGATCTCCGAAATAAAAATGGCATCAAATCCATCGTATGCAAAGGCCTCATTGTAAGGAGTAGCGGCCTTAAAATCATCCTCGGTCACAAAGGTGATCGAATATCCCTGAAGATCGAGAAATTCCATCAGTCTTGTATCCGACACTTCATCGGTCTTGCCCACAAACAAAAGGTTCTTTTGAGCGAACAGGGGACCGCTCATAAAGAAAATTGCCAGGAAAACAAATGCGATTTTGTAAAGTCTCTTCATAATGATGTGATTTAGTTGTTTTTGGAATGAGGATGAAAGATAACAATTTTTTTAAAGAGATGGACAACGATGGCATTTGCCAAACAATTTGTAAGTTGCATCAATGTAATTTTGTCTCCATTAAAAGAAAAGATTATGATCAGGTTTTTTACAGTATTACTGGCTACCTTCTTCGTTTCTGCGGCAGCCGAGGGACAAACAGCCGGGAACCCTGTGACAGAAGCCATCCTGTTCGGTTACTCCGCCAGGATGTTCGCTTCTGAACCCGTATCGGACAGTGACATCGATCTCATCCTGAGATGCGGCATCAAGGCCCCCAGTGCAAGGAACAGCCAGTCATGGAAATTTACAGTTGTCAGGGATGATGCCCTCAACGGGAGCATCATCCGGGACTTTGCGCCGGGAAACGTATTGATTTTTATTTCCGGTCCTGAATCCGGTCAGCAGGGGTCCCTTGTGGACTTTGACTGTGCGCTGGCCACTGAGAATATGTTCATCGCAGCCCAGAGCCTGGGCCTGGGTGCGCGCATTTACGGCGGACCGGTCGGCCAGGTGAACCAGGAAAAAAGAGAGGAACTGGAGATCCCCGAAGGCTACCGGGTTATATCCATCCTCCGCATCGGACACCTTGAACAAGGGGTGGATGCCGTATCTTCCGCCTCGACCCGGAAGAGCATGGAGGAGGTGGTAAATTACAGGGACTAGGGGGGTCTTTTCTCCCGGTACGGGGGATTTTCCATATGCCTGAACAGCAGCCATGAAGAAGGCCATTCTGATTCTGACTTTCGTTGCGGTCACGTTCCGGATCTTCGGCCAGCCCGCCGATTCCATCCGGGGGGTGGAGCCCGAGCGGATCCCGCTATGGACAATGTTCCTGCCGGGCGGTTCATACTTTTATCAGAAACAATATGTGAAAGGCGCCGTTTTTTCCGTCCTGGAACTGGGCGGCTTGTACCTTGGAATGGAGCATGAACAGTCGCTCCGGGAAAACAGCAACTCGCCCTATTACAACTACCCGCTTGCCATCGGCACGATGGCCTACCAGACGGAAAAACTGACCCATGTGAGGAATCAGCTGGAAATCATGAAGTACAGGAGGCCTGATTTCATGTATGATGATATTTCCGACAGGGAGCTGTATCTGGCTCCCTTCAAACCGGAAAATTTCCTTACCCCCATTACAGGGGGCATGGTCCTTCTGGCAGGTGTTTTCCTGGGCATTGAAAAACACCTGGAAACACACCCCATTTCAGAAGTGAAGCAGATGTACTTCCTGGACCGATATATCTCCCGAAACAGTGCGCTGCCCGTATTCAGCGCAACATCCCTGGCCATGAGCTGGGGCGCGGGTGTGAGTGAAGAATATATTTTCAGGAACTGGCTGATGCCGGTCCTGGATTACCGGTACGGGCCCGGAAAGGGACTGGTTTTCTCCAGCCTGAGTTTCGGTGTGCTGCATTTTTTCAATGCATTTGCATCCGATGAGCCCGATTACGGTGCAGCCCTCCTGCAGGTGGGGGAAGCGACCATTGCAGGATATTTTCTGGGAAGGTCCGTCCAGAGGAGAAATTATAACATCGGACCCGCGGTGGCGGCGCACATGTGGTATGATGCGGTCCTGATGATCGGTTCGTTCCTGATCAACCCTGAAGACAACTTCCTGGGCGTCAGCATCCAGCTCGGGATACGCTGACCTATGCCGCAACCTTTGCGGAACATCTGCCGTCTTTGAATAAAAACATGAAGAAGTTATTCCTGATTCCAGTTGTCTTGCTTGCCCTGACCGCATGCCCGTATGGGTACAGATATGATACGGCGCATTTTCAGGAATCCGTCACAAATTTCGGCGAGGTCAATTCGCAGTATGATGACTATAACATGACCGCCCCGTTTATCTATTACCGCCACCTGCTTCACTTTTCATCCAACAGGTACAGTCAGGGGGGTGCGTTTGACATCATCGGAGAGAACATGTTCATCGACTGGGATAAAGATGATGGAACGCTGGAGTTCGGGACCGATCCGGCCGATGACAATTTTGATTACCTGTACCCGATGTTCGATTCGGTCAATACATCCTTTAACGAACTGGGGCCGTATGCACTCGCGTACAGTCAGTATCCAAACGATTATGAAGTTTTGTGGACCGACCTGATGATGTATGCCAGCGATTCCGGGGGAAATTTTGATATCAAATTTATTTACAGCGAACTGAAGTATTCCGGAGACACAACAACAGCAAAAATCTTCAAACCGGAGAAAATTGCATTCTTGAATTCAGAGGCGAACGAACTGTATCCTGCCTTTTTTGGAGGTGAATTCTGTATCCCTGATGAATGGGTGGCACATTATACGGAAAACATCGAAAAAATATTATACTGCTCCGATAAAGAGGGTGATTTTGATATTTACGAAGTGCCCGTAACTTCAGATGGTGACGTGATCGGTATGCTCAGGTCGGATCTCCCGCATGAAGCGGTCCGCTCCAGTGTGAGCTCGGATTCGGACGATAAATGTCCGTTCGCAAACGGTCGACTGCTTGTTTTTACGTCCGACCGTCCGGGCGGATTCGGAGGATTCGATCTCTATTATTCTCTATTTAAAGATGGCGAGTGGACGGAGCCGAAGAATTTCGGGGAAGAGATCAACAGCAGTTACGATGAGTATCGTCCGATCACCATGCGGTATCATGATTTTGATAACATCCTGTTGATGTTTTCTTCCGACAGGCCCGGCGGAAAGGGAGGTTTTGACCTGTATTATACAGGGATCGATCCAAAGATCAGATAACAGCCGGGTTCAACAGAATCCTGATCATCATAAAAAGGCATACGACCATCATTGCGCTTTTCTATTTTTAATAACTTGCTGACTCATGTCACGGCAGCCAGCAGATACCAACCCCGAAAAAGCCACAAGGGAGAAAAAGAGGGTCGCATTCACCTCTTTAATCGCAGCTGTGTTCCTGACTGTTTCCAAGCTTCTGGTCGGCATGTTGACAGGGAGCCTGGGGATCTTGTCGGAAGCGCTGCACTCGGCACTGGATTTTGTTGCGGCGGGCATTACCTGGATCGCTGTGCGGCTGTCAGACCGGCCTGCTGACAGGGATCATCATTTCGGGCATGGGAAAATTGAGAATCTTTCCGCACTGATCGAAAGCCTGTTATTGTTACTGACCTGTATATGGATCATCTACGAAGCATTGAACAGGCTGATTTCAGGGGAAACCCATATTCAGGTGACCATCTGGAGTTACATCGTGGTAATCGCTTCCATCATCATTGACATCTCCCGGTCCCGTGCCCTGATGCGGGTGGCAAAAAAGCATAACAGCCAGGCACTGGAAGCCGATGCGTTGCATTTTTCAACCGACATTCTGAGCTCGTCGGTTGTACTGCTCGGTCTGATCTGCGCGAATTTCGGGATTTTCATGGCCGACAGCATTGCAGGTCTGATCGTCGCCATCCTGGTGATCTACGTATCATTCAGACTTGGCAGACGCGCCATCAATGTGCTGCTGGACAGGGTACCTGAAGAAACCTACAGGAAAATTAAATCGCTGATGGATGAATTTCCGGACATCGAATATTATCATGATCTGAAGGTTCGGGCAGCGGGAGCAGAGATCTTTGCAGAAATGAACATTCATGTGAATCCGGAATGGAACATCCGGCAATCGCATGACATCGCCAGCAGGATCGAGGAAAGGATAAGGGCTGAGGTATCCCGTTGTCATGTCCACGTTCATATTGAGCCCCAGGAAAAACCGTCAAACAATCCGGATGTGTGAACTGATGAAGGCTTGCCATGGAAAGGGCTTTTAAAAAACGGAAACTGAACGGATTAGAACTTAAGAATGCATTTATTAAGGCAGCCACCTATGAGGGAATGCATGACAACGGCCTTCCAAATAAGGAACTGCTCAACCATCACGTTGATCTGGCGAAAGGGAATGTGGCTCTGACCACCATCTCCTATGGTGCTGTTTCCCCGGAAGGCAGGACCTTCAGTGAGCAAATGTACATTCATGACAGGACCATCCGGGAGCTTGGGATCATCGCAGAAAAGGTGCATGAAGCCGGGGGGAAGATCTCCATTCAGTTGACCCACTGCGGATACTTTTCGAAGAATAAGGAATTCAAAAGACCACTGGCGCCCAGCAGGCGTCTCAATGCATATGGCTTTTTTTCAGGCATCCCTTTCTCAAAAGCAATGACTGCCAGTGATATGAAAAGGATTTCGGAAGACTTTGCCATGGCTGCATCAAAATTACAGAAAGCAGGTTTTGATGCCGTTGAACTGCACATGGGCCATGGTTACCTGCTCAGTCAGTTCCTGAGTCCCCGGACCAACAAAAGAAAGGACGCATACGGAGGTCCTGTCGCCGGCAGGGCCAGGTACCCGCTGGAAGTATTCAGAAACATAAGGGAAAAAGTGGGTGGCGATTTCCCGGTGCTGGTCAAAATAAATATGAGCGATGGTCTCCGGAACGGATTCAATATTGAAGACTGCAGGTATATGGCTGTTGAACTGGAGAAGGCGGCATGTTCGGCACTGATTCTGAGCGGTGGGTTTACCAGCATCACACCCTTTTACCTCCTGAGAGGGGATGTCCCTTTAATGGGAATGGTTCGGAACGGTACAAGCCTGGCGGAGAAAATCACCATTGCATTGTTCGGACCATTGATCATTAAAAAGTACCGGTTCGAACCGAATTTTTTCCTGGCCCAGGCGAAAGAGATCAGGAAGGTAACGAAAATGCCTCTTGTTTACCTGGGCGGGGTGGATTCAAGGGAAGGGATCAGGGAGATACTGGATGAAGGATTCGATTTTATCGCACTCGGCCGTCCCCTGATCCATGACCCTCAATTTCTGAAGAAACTGGGAACCAATGAAATTGAAAAAACAGGGTGCAACAGATGCAATGAATGCATTGTGGAAATGGACCGCGGAGGCATTCGGTGTACGATCAATGACTGAGCATTGCCTGTCCTTCTTTGGCAAAGAATGATGATACAAGAATTTATAAACCAAATGTGAAATGATCAATACTAGAATCCTTCCAGGAATTATATTGACAGCCGCATTCGGCATCATCGCTACCGCACAGCCCGCTGATAAATTCTGGCCTCCCGGCAAATCACCGGAGTTTGTTTCAAGGCTGGTCATTGAAGATCTGCTGTCGCGCCCCGGCTATATGATGTATCATACGGAGCAGGTCAGGGCGGTACATTATGCCGAAGTATGCACGGCATTCGGTGCGGCAAGGCTGGCGGGTTTGCTGCATGACACCTCAACCATTGAACGGTTGTCCGAACGGTACCTCAGGGTCATCGGGGACAGCATCGAGAATACATCCAACCACGTGGATGCCAATGTCTATGGGATCCTGCCCCTGGAATTATACCTGCAGAACCGGGATCCGGTCTTTTTCGAACAGGGGATCGAACTGGCCAACCAGCAGTGGGAGGATCCGCTTCCGAATGGTTTGACAAACCAGACCAGGTTCTGGATCGATGATGTCTGGATGATCGGGAGCCTTCAGATCCAGGCATACCGGGCCACGGGAAATAAAACCTACCTGAACCGGGCTGCAGATGTAACTGTGGCATACCTGGACAGATTACAGAGGCCGAATGGGTTATTCTTCCACGGTGAAGGGGCTCCCTTTTTCTGGGGAAGGGGGAACGGATGGGTGGCTGCCGGCCTTGCCGAGGTGATTTCAGAGTTGCCGCAAGATCATCCACATTACATGGCAATTACTGCTGGTTATAAGAGGATGATGGATGCATTGCTCAAATACCAGGCCGAAGATGGCATGTGGCGGCAACTGGTCGACATCGATTCAGCCTGGGAAGAAACCTCCTGCACCGGTATGTTCGGGTATGCAATTGCAGTCGGTGTGAAAAAACGATTATTGCCCGAATCGGATTTCAAGCCCGCATACCGGAAGGCATGGCTGGCCCTGATTGACTATATCACGGAAGAAGGGAAGGTCAGCAACGTATGTGTGGGTACAGGTCAGAGCAATGAAATGGAATATTACATGAACCGGCCTGCCGTCACGGGTGATTTTCACGGCCAGGCTCCCGTCCTCTGGCTGGCTTACTGCTTGCTTGAAGAGCAGAATCGGATCAGTCGGATCACTGCAAAATAACAAATCGGTAATATCCACCTCCAGATGAAAATGAAAAGATCTTTTGTTCAAACCATCAGCCTCCTGGTTGGATCAGGATTGATGGCACTGGCGGGCCTGAACTGGAATATTGGGATCGCAGCATGGCTGGCCCCTGTATTCTTATTGTATTTTACGAAGAATTCACGCTGGCCGGGATTTCTGTTTCTCTTTCTGTGTATGGGTTTTTCAAGCGCAATTTCAAAAACAGGTGAGAATATAACAGGGATTTTTATTATTTCAGTCATCACAGGCCTGTCTTTCGGGATTCTTTTCACATTGCCATACCTCATTGAACGTCTTGTAAATGAACAGGAAGAAAAATTCCATTCGACCCTGGTGTTCCCTGCCTCTTTTGTTCTGATTGAATACCTCTTTTCCCTCAAATATGGAATGTGGGGACATTCAGCCATTGCTCAATATTCAAATTTGAATCTTATCCAAATCAGTTCAGTTTTTGGATTATCCGGAATATCCTTCCTGGTATTCTGGTTTGCATCGTGTGTCAATTGGCTCATAAAATATCAGTTTGATCATCGCCGCATGCGGAAGGTCACTCTCATATATGGAAGTGTTTTTGTGGTGGTATTGTTCTTTGGTCAATTAAGGATCGGGCTTAATCCTGCTCCTTCAGAAACCGTCAAAACTGCTGCAATCATTGGGAAAACGGACATTCATCAGATCGTCGAAGATCACAGGGACAAATTGACTGAGCTCTCTGAAGATTATAACTTTCCCATTCCGGATTCTGTTTTTTCGGATAATGAAACCATTGAATGGCAATTCAAAAAAACCAGTGAAGCTGCCAGCCAGGGAGCAAAAATCATTGTTTGGAATGAAATATCATTGTTCCTGAATCAGGATCAGGTGATACATGTGCTGGAATCCGTAAAGAAAATGTGTCTGAATGAAAAGGTGTTTGTTTTACTGTCTTTTCTTGAGAAGAATGAAACTGAACTGCCAAAACCTTTTAATAACAAATCCGTCCTGATAACACCTGAGGGAAAGATTGCATGGGAATACATTAAAGTATCAGGCCATCCCATAGAGAATATCTTTTTCAATAAAGGCATATTATCAATCCCTTATCTCGACACTGAATTTGGCCGAATCGGGAATGTTATCTGTGCTGACCTGGATTTGACCAGATACATATCACAGGCAGGTAAAAATGCTATTGATATGATGCTGGTCCCTGCGTTTGATTGGGAAGGTATTACACCCTATCATGCCAACATGGCCAATTTTGCAGCCATCCAATACGGGTTTTCCCTGGTACGGTCGAACGGGAAAGGGCTGTCAACCTTTTGTGATCACCAGGGTAATATAATTGCACGACAAAACTCATCGATATCCGGTCCCGGGATTATATGTGCCGAATTGCCTGTTAAATCAACAACAACAATCTATTCGAAGACAGGCGATTTGTTTGTTTATATAATTATTCTTTATTTATTGCTGGCTTTTGGAATACGGATTTCAGAAAAAATGAACCATGTGCAGGGCCCAACGCAACGCAGACAACAGGATACGCATCTGTAATATGTGATAAATGCCAATTACAGAAACATGAAAACAGTGATTTTCCCGATAATTGTGATCACATCATTGATCTCATTCTCCTGTGATCAGGAGGAAAAAAATTTAAGCCTGGAAGAATTTTGTTCAATCGCCCCGGATGAATGGGAATGTGACCTGATAAGAAATGATTTTAACCCGGAGGATATTCCTCAGGGTACTGAAGATCCGATAGCAATCATTAAATATATCAATAGCAGCAGGGAATTTATAAGGTATGAAAATACCGCATTGAATCCATCATTGGTCCTGGATTTATATCCGATCGACCAGAAGAGTGAATTAATTGACTTTATTAAATCTCAGCAATTGTATTCCTGGTGTATCCCAACCTATTACGGAGAAACGGAAGATTATTTTATTATTACTTCCCCTTGTTTCATAAACAACGGGACATTTACAGAAGAAGCAGATTCTCTGATACAGGATCTGCATAGCGCCCTGGAAAAGATCATGATCAGAAATGACTATCATTTCTGAATGAACCCTGACCCGCAGCTGGCAAACGAGCTGTAAGTCCGTATAAAAGATGAAAGCAGCCGGAATATTCTTCAAAGAAAGAGAAAAAGCATTCGGGGTTTTACAGAAGGTGGTCAATTCCATAGATACCAGAGCGTGATCAAACCATGACAAAATCGTAACTTACTCCACAACCATATCTAATCAGTACACTTAATTTTCAGATCCAATGATGAGACGAACAAATTTACTGCTGCTATTGGTCTTCAATATCATTTTTTTATTGTCTGCCTGTTCAGAGAAAAGTCAGACTGAAAAGCGTTCCACAGATGAAAACTGGCTTCAGGTCTCGGGTGATCAGATCGTCAATCAGAAGGGCGATACGGTTTATCTGCGTGGTTTCGGATTGGGCGGGATGCTTCACATGGAAAATTTCATCAACGGTTACCCGGCCAATGAAGAAACCATGCGCGATGGGCTGCTGAATGTGCTGGGAGAAAAGAAATACAATCTTTACTTCGATACCTTCCTCGAGAATTATTTCACGGAATCTGATGCAGCATACATCCACAGTCTGGGACTGAACCTGGTCCGCATATCAATCAATTACCGGCTTTTTGAAGATGATATGAATCCACGGGTCATCAAGGAAAGTGCATTTGATCACCTTGACAGGGTCATTGAATTGTGTGCAAAGCACCAAATCTATACCATCATCGACCTGCATGCGTTGCCGGGATCCCAGAACCAGCACTGGCACAGCGACAATCCTACGCATAGAGCATTGTTCTGGGAGCATAAGGATTTTCAGGACAGGGTGTTGTATCTTTGGGAGGCGATCGCGGAACGTTACAGGGACCAGCCGTGGGTTGCCGGCTATGACCTGATCAATGAACCGGCCGAGCCAACAGGCGAGAAAGTCTTCCCCTATTACAGGCTCCTGAAAGATGCGATCCGGAAAATCGACCCGGATCATATTCTGTTCCTTGAAGGTGACCTGTATGCGACTGATTTTGACAGGTTCACCGAAATATGGGAGAATGTGGTCTACACCAATCACGATTATGCAATCCCCGGGTTCATTTCCGGCGGGGATTATCCCGGTTATACCCGCGGCAGGTATTTTGACAAGGATACCCTTGAATATGATTTCCTCCAGAGAAGTGAATTTATGTTCTCTCACCATGTCCCTCTCTGGGTTGGAGAGTTCGGCCCTGTGTATACCGGTAATCCTGAAAAAGATGAAATGCGGTACCAGATACTGAAAGATCAGCTGGCATACTACGACAAATACAAAGTGAGCTGGTGTATCTGGCTGTATAAGGATATGGGCCTGCATGCCATTTTGCACCAGAACGAGAATACACCATATATGAAACTGGTCTCGTCATTCCTTTCAAAAAAAGATTCTCTCGGAGCCGATGCCTGGGGATCGACCGATAAAAATATCAGGCAGGTCATGCAGCCTCTGGAAGAATTATTTGCCAGAGAGTTTCCCGGGTACGATCCTTATCCCAAAGGCCAGCAAAGCCAGATGAACCTGCTGGTCAGGCATATTCTGATCGCTGAAGCGCTTGTACCTGAATATTGTGACCTGTTTAAAGCTTTGTCTGATGAAGAACTGACGGCGCTCGCCCGGTCATTTCATTTTGAGAACTATGTAAAACGGGAAAGGCTGGAAGACATTCTGACCGGCCGGGAAAAGTAATTGGAAAATCGACAGACGCTTACAACCATTGGGCATAGGCAGTAAAATATTGTGCCATTTGATGACATACAGGGGATGAATAACACATTCAAAAAAATCATGAAAAAAATCTTCCGGGACGCAATGCTGTTTATCCTTGTTCTGCTTGTCAGTGGAATTGATGGGAAAACATGTACCACATTTTGCATCAAAGACCCGGGGAACCTGGTTTTTGGGAGGAATTTTGATTTCAGCACCGGATTTGGCCATGTGATCGTAAATAAGCGGAATATGAAAAAATCCGCCCTGATACTGCCTCCCGAAAAACCAGTTGAATGGGTTTCCAAATATGGCAGTGTCACATTCAATCAAATTGGTCGTGAATTACCCTACGGAGGCATAAATGAAAAAGGACTGGTAATCGAACAAATGTGGTTGGATGAAACCATTTATCCTGAGATTGACAGCAGATTCGGATTAACCGAACTGCAGTGGATACAGTATCAGCTTGACAATTCATCGACGGTCGATGAAGTCATTGCCAGTGATTCCTTGCTGAGGATTTCCAGGCAATCCACGGCCCCACTGCATTTTTTGGTATGTGATCGAGAAGGGAATATTGCAATCATTGAATATCTAAATGGTTCATTGATTTTTCACACCGGATCTTTATTGCCAATCAGCGCACTGACCAATGACTCATATGAGAAAAGCATAGATTATATAAAGTCTTTTGCAGACTTTGGAGGAACCGGTTCAATACCGGATACCAATCACTCTTTAGACAGGTTTGCAAAAACTGCATCGATGATAAAAAAATATGAAAATCAGGATGTGATTGATTATTCATTTGACATATTGAATTTTGTGAGCCAGGGGGAGGCCACACACTGGAGTATCGTATATGACATTAAAACGATGACAGTATACTACAAAACCTTTAAAAACAGGACAATCAGGAAATTTAATATGTTTGATTTTGATTTTTCATGCAGCAGCCCGGTTCTGTATATTGACATTGAGGATCATATGATGGATGAAGCACTTCATTTTCAAATGTATTCATACGAAACAAACAGAGAATTAATAGATAAGGTTTTCAATAACGTGGAATTCTTACGTTCCATGCCTGAAGAAGGAAGAGAATTTATGGCAAGATATCCAGAAACTACAGCATGCACTGAATAAAACCGGTATATCACAGAATGGAAGCCCCCGATCAATATGGTCGCCGCATTGTTGGTTTATTGTCTGCCAGGCTTCAAATGATCCCTACTCATTCATAATCACCTTTCTGGACATGATCTCATCCCCTGCCACCATCCGGCAGACAAAGACACCATCCGGCAATCTGCGATTGAATTGATCAATCCCATCCCAATAAACCGTATGTTTCCCTGCAGTTTGTGATTCATTGACCAGCGACTGGATCAATTGCCCTTTCAGATCATAGATTTCAATCACCACATGAACAGGTACCTGCAGTTGGTAAGTGATGATCGTCTGCCGGCTGAATGGATTGGGATGAATGGCCAGATACGGAAAGCCTTCAGTTCCCATGTCTGGTATATCAAGCAGTTCATCGCTCGTGGTCACCTTCAGTGAATATTCACCGGCAGCGGCATTTCTGAGGTAGGCATTCCCGGAATGTGTGGACTTTCGTTTTCCTATCTGATCAATGGCACTGACCACGATCCGGTAGGTGTTCAGATCCGGCAGGGGGGCCTGTCCCACAAAGCTTGAATCGGGAAGCTGAACCGAGATCAGCGCATTGGTTCCCAGGCCCGGGTAGTTATCACATGCCGCGATCATAAATCCCTCGGGATCATAAAGTTCAACCAGCACATCAATTTCAGCAGAATTTACCGCAATGTTGATGATCTGATTGGGAGCCGCCTGGAAAAGATAAGAATCCCTTTGCCTCTTCTCTGTGGTGGTGACGGTGCGTTGAGCAGTGATATCAGTGAGTGATGATTCACTGACGATTATTTCTGTTTGATCATAGGAACCTGCGCTTTCATAACGGGTATAAAAGGTCCCAAAAGATTCTTCATTGGGTGTTTTATCATGACCACGTCCCAGGTACCTGTAAAATCCTTCCTGGTTCAGTTCCATATTGATAATTGCTGCGTCGCTGCTGTTCTGTGAAAGATCGTCACCGAAACCGCTTTCGTTCGTTGCATTCAGGGCTCCGTCGGGACCGATCAATTCAATAAGCGGATCCAGCAGCGTCTGAGGTGCCTTGGATCGTCGCGCCGTAAGGGTGACATGGCTCACTTTTGAGACGGGGCCAATCTCGGTCCGTACCTCGTCGCAAAAGAAATTGAGTGCCCTGACGGCATCAATGTCAGCCGAGGGCTCTCCTGTGATCCGGATAAAACGGATGGATCGAAGACCGGTGCCGGTAAGGTCAAATTCCTGGTCACCTGAGAACAATTCACCTACGGGGATAAATGTATTCTTGAATACCGTGTTGCTGACCGCCACCCGGTAGCTTCCCTCGGGGGAATAAACCAGGAAATCATTCCCTTCCCCATCCACGACCTCCTGCCCGGAACCCATATCCAGGATGATGGTTGGTGTGGTGGTCCACCCGTTTACTGATGGGATGGATACAGGCAGGGATACAAAAATGCCGTCTGCCGGTGCCAGTACAGCTGCCTGCCTTAAATTGACAGGTAATATCACAGATGCCGGAATGGGCACCTGGGTAAAATCGACAATATATCCCCCACCCGGGAAAGGAACCTGATTATTAAAAGGTGCCGTGGGTGTGGTGATATCAATGATCGGGTTTGGATCCACCATCCTTATGGGGGGTTTCCCCGGTTCAAATCCCATTTTATCGAATGGGGTCAACACCGCGATGGCGTGTTCGGAAACCTGGAAAATACTGGCAAACTTGAACAGGGAAGTCTGTGATACCCCTTCCGGTGCATTGATCAGGACTTCTCCGGGTTTGCCCCTCAATAACTGGGGGCGTGGGGCAGGTGCATTGATCAGGATATCCTGGCGGGTTGCCCTCATGGTATCGGGAAATCCACCGTCAGGTGGAGATGGCATGGGATAAAGCAAAGGCCGGGGCCAGCCTACATTGCCTGCAAGATGGATCTGAAAAGGTGCCGGGAAAGGTCCCGATCCGGGTTCCGGCCAAACCTTTATCAGGTAATAGCCGTTCTTGGTCACATCGAACTGGACACCCCGGTTTCCTTCACCCATGTTGTGGATGGTAAAAGTGGCGATTTCCATGTTGTCCGGATCAAATACCGCCATATCGAGGATCAGGGGCGGTTCGAAACTCACCATGGTATTGGTGACCCTCAATCCGGCACGGCTGTCGGTGCTGCGCCCCATGAACCGGAATAAAATCGTATCATGGTCATTTTTGAATAAAAACTGCGGCAATACCTGCTGGGTATTTGGGGGTTGCAACGGCCGGAACACAGGAGGGCCCAGGATGACCACCTCATCGTAGATCAGGTTGATGGTATCGTTCATATTCAACACCACGATATACGGTGCGTATAATCCGGGCATGGTGCCTATCAGGGCATTCTCAACCGGAAAGTCTGCCGACCCGGTACCTCCAAGCAGGTATACCTTCTCCCTGGAGCCAATGACTATATCACTGTTCCACTCCTGCCTGTTTCCACCGATATAGGTGGAGAAAAGCAGGGAAGCTTCCCCACTTTTTGTCGGATCTATTTCAGTAAGGAAAACGTCGGTTTCACCGTTGAAAGATGATTGTAAAGCATTCTTGACAGGAAAATCAGCGGATTCTGTATTCCCGCTCAGAAATACATGTCCGTTTTTGCCAACCCGGATCTGCATCAGATGGTCAGCCCCGGAACCGCCGATATAAGTAGCATAGAGAACTTGGGAAGCATCCGGGTTCAGTTTGACCATGAAACTTTCCTCATCATCGGTGCACGATGGTTGGAATCCGCTGGACACATCAGGAAGCATCTCGCCTCTGGTAGTTCCTGCAAGATAGATGTTCCCCTGTTCATCCATCTGAAAGTCATTGGCAAAGAAATATACACCCTCACCGGGAGTGAATTCACAGTGGATGATGTCAACAATGTCCGTCCCAGCTTCATTGAGCTTATAAATGTAATACGTATCACTTGATGTCCTCAATACAAAGGCATTCCCGGTTTCGTTGACAGCCAATAATTTATCCGTCCATGACAAAAAGTTTTCAAATTCGAACAAGGAAGAATACTGAAGCTCACCGGCAGCATTGATTTTTGTCACAAAGAACTTATTCTTGCAATCATTTTCAATCTGGTTGGGATATTGAGGAAAATCGTAAATGCAGGTCTGCTCTTCTCCCACATAATAAGGTTCCGTAAGTCCTGATATGTAGACGTTCCCCTCGTGATCAAAAAAGGCATCGTCCATATTCTCCCGCACAGTACCTCCAAGGTAGGTGGAATAGACCAGGGAAGAACCCTCGGGATCAAGTTTACTTACAAATACATCATAGTCATAATAAGGACTGGGTTCATCCATTGTTTCCCCTCTACTGGCTCCTCCCCGTGTTGGCTGAAATGCATTGTGAACAGGAAAATTAACCGAGGCAGTTCTTCCTACAACAACGATGTTTTTATTTTCATCTATTCCGATCTTATCACCAAACTCTTCACTTGACCCGCCGATGATGGTAGTAAATATCAATTCAGATGTGATCGTATTTATCTTGCTGACAAATACATCCCATTTACCGGGCAGGGATTGTGGCCCGCCGGGTGAAGGGAAATCCGTAGATGAAGTGTATCCGGTCACATACACATTGCCTTCATCATCAGCATCCATCCCGTATTCATAGTCATCACCGGTCCCTCCGAAATAGGTGGAGTATATAATCTCCGGATCAATGATCAAAGGCTCAGATTCATCGTATGGATCAACCCGGAAAGAGACATGCCCTTTCTTATCAATCTCATAGGCAGAGGCGATGTATTTCTTTCTGCCTCCGATCTCCTGGTAGGTCTCCGGAGCTTTCATGGTCACATCGCCCAGTCTGGTATGCAAAACCAGATTCCCTGATCCATCTTCCTGAATTCGTTCCGCACCATCGATAACAAAACCGATCTGTCCGGGATCGGCACCGGGGGGAACCATAAAATCATATTCCAGGTTCCTGTTCCGGTTATGAAAGACCAGGTCGATACCGTCGTAAACATT